>Ga0081606_1000012_pt1 | contig 308258 bp, 253 predicted proteins | sample EareggfetidaYelm_FD_71127 | JGI IMG/M metagenome (GOLD analysis project Ga0081606, IMG submission 71127) | Earthworm egg capsule microbial community from the University of Washington, USA - E. fetida Yelm (SPADES assembly) (version 2) | ecosystem: Host-associated > Annelida > Reproductive...
ACGGGCTCGGTGGATGACGGCTCGTACGACCCGGACAACAACCTCAAGGAGTGCGTGCAGACCCCGGCGAACTTCTCCGGCGCGGGCAGCACCGCCGTGACGCTCACCTGCACGGACACCGCTGGCCTGAGCGCCAGCTGCACCGCCACCGTGAAGACGGCGGACACCACGCCGCCCACCGTCGTCTGCGCGCCGGATAGGACGTTCGAGTGCGTCAACGCGGGCTACTGGTACTCGCCGGGCGTCGCCACCAACAGGGACAACTGCCAGGTGGTGTCCTTCACGCGCTACACCACCGCCGAGTACATCCCGGTGAACAACAGCCGCACTTTCCCCTTCGAGGCCTCGGACGGCACCAACACCAGCCGCTGCTCCACGACGGTGAAGGTGGTGGACACCACGCCGCCGGAGCTGCACATCAATGGAGGCGCGGAGGTGTCCCTGGCGTGTGGCTCGGCTTATGTGGAGCAGGGCGCGTGGGCGTGGGACTCGTGCAGCGCCGGGAAGATGCCCGACGACTACATCTCCGTCTCCGGCTCGGTGAACAACAAGGTGCCCGGCGTCTACACCCTCACCTACACGGCCCGCGACTTCAACGGCAACACCATCAGTGGTGTGCGCAAGGTAGCGGTGCTGCCGAGCGACGTGTGCGGCAAGGACGAGCCCAAGGGTGGCTGGATTCTGACGGGCAGCATGGCGCTGCCCCGCCTGCAGCACACCGCCACGAAGCTGGACGACGGCCGCGTGCTGGTGGCCGGTGGCTACAACACCAGCTCGGAGCTGTACAGCCAGGACACCAAGACGTGGACGGCCACGGGCAACACCCTGGGCGCCCACCGCGGCCACACGGCCACCAAGCTGCAGAACGGCCAAGTGCTGATCGCCGGCGGCGGCGCGTGCCCGATTACGAGCGCGACGGCGGAGCTGTACGTGCCGGCGCAGGGCAAGTGGAAGCCGGCGGGCCTGCTCAACACCCAGCGCTTCGACCACAACGCGGTGCTGCTGCCCAACGGCAAGGTGCTGGTGGTGGGCGGCTTCACCAGTGAGTTCTACGGCACGGCGCTCGCTTCGGCGGAGCTGTATGACCCGGCGACGGGGACGTGGAGCTACACGGGCAGCCTGGCGCAGGCGCGCGGCTACCACACGCTGACACTGCTGCCCAACGGCAAGGTGCTGGCGACGGGTGGCAGCAACGTGGCGGAGGCGAACGCGGAGAACCCGAACCTGCTGGCCTCGGCGGAGCTGTATGACCCGGCGACGGGCAAGTGGACGAGCGCGGGCAACCTGAGCACGGGCCGCGCGTGGCACTCGGCGACGCTGCTGCCCAACGGCCAGGTGCTGGTGGCCGGTGGAGCGGGAATCGACGTGGCCAAGAGCCAGTCGGCGGAGCTGTACAACCCGGAGACGGGCGCGTGGACGGCGACGGGCGGCATGAAGGCGCCGCGCCGCTGGCACACGGCGACGCTGCTGGAGAACGGCGAGGTGCTGGTGGCCGGCGGCTACCACCAGCTCACCGGAATCCAGGTGGCCTCCGAGCGCTACAACCCGGCGACGGGCAAGTGGACGGCGACGGTGGACATGAACGTGGACCGCTACCGTCACACGGCGACGCTGCTCAACAACGGCACGGTGCTCGCGGCCGGTGGCGCCAGCAACCATGACCAGGCGTCGGCCGAGTACTACGACCTGCGCAAGCTGTAGCCAGGGCTGACCGCCCGCCCGGTGATGCAAACCGGGACGGAGCGGGGTTTCATACAGGGGGCGCGAGCTCCGGGACGATTCCCGGGTCTCGCGCCCCCTGCGCTTTTTTCTGGAAAGGACATACGCGGATGGTTCATCGGACGCTGAAGTGGGGGGCTCCCCTGGTGCTCGCCCTGGTGGGAGCGAGCGCCTCGTCCGCCCAGGCGCAAGCCACGACCGTGCCCGGGTGCACCCGGCCTCCGGTGGCCCTCGAGGACGTGGCCCCGGGCGCGGAGGGCTCCTCCCCCGCCAACTTCCTGCGCGTCGATGGGACGGTCTACTTCTCCGCGGACGATGGCGAGCACGGCGTGGAGCTCTGGATGAGCGATGGCACCGTGGGGGGCTCGGCGCTCGTCCAGGACATCAACCCAGGGGAGAGCTCCTCCAAGGCGCGGAAGCTGACCGCGTTCCAGGGCAAGGTCTTCTTCATCGCGACCGATGGCGCGCACGGCAATCAGCTCTGGCGCAGCGACGGGACGCGGGAGGGCACCCAGGTCGTCCGTGAGCTGGGCTCGGGCGTGGAGGGCGGCAACGTCGACGACCTGGTGGTGATGGGTGACCGCCTCTACTTCTCCGCCTCGGATCACGTGCTGGGCAAGGAGCTGTGGATGAGCGACGGGACGTTCGATGGCACCCGGCTCGTCAAGGACATCAACACGGGGGCGGGCAGCTCCATCTCCACCGGCTCCCTGCGAGTCATGGGCTCCTCCCTGTATTTCAGCGCCTACACGGAGGCCGAGGGCTACGAGCTGTGGGTGAGCGATGGGACGGAAGCGGGCACGCGGCTCGTCAGGGATGTGCTTCCGGGTGCGAGCAGTTCCAACCCCGAGCAGCTCACGCGGGTGAGTGACACGCTCTTCTTCACCGCCACGGATGGGACGCGCTCGCTGGAGGTGTGGAAGAGCGATGGGACGAGCGCGGGCACGGTGCCCGTGTCGGACGCCATGGGCACGCGGGCGGATTCCTTCCCGGATGGACTCACGGCGGTGGGCAACCGGCTCTTCTTCAGCCTGAGCGTCGGGGGCGAGGGCTCCGAGCCCTGGGTGAGTGATGGCACGGCGGCGGGCACCCGGCGCGTGAAGGACGTCCGCGCGGGTGGCGAGGGCTCGGAGCCGAGCGCGCTCACGGCGATGGGCGGGAGGCTCTACTTCACCGCGGATGATGGCGTCAGCGGGAGTGAGCCGTGGACGAGCGATGGAACGGAGGCGGGCACGGTGCGCCTGCGAGACGTGCGCGCGGGGAGCGAGGGCTCGGCGCCACGCGCGTTGACGGCCGCGGACGCGCGGCTCTACTTCGTGGCGGATGACGGAGGCGGCGCGCGGTTGTGGGAGAGCGATGGAACGGAGGCGGGCACCCGGGTGGTGGCGTCCGTCCTGGCGCTCAACCCGGACCGGCTCACGTATACCCAGGACACGCTCTACTTCTCCGCCGAGGCGGCGGGGTGGGGCCGGGAGCCGCATGCCCTGGCGCCCGCCTACTTTGGCGATTGCACGCCGCCGCTCATCACCTGCCCGGAGGGGGTGACGGTGGAGGCCACGGGCCGTACCGGGGCCTCGGTGGTGTATGGCGCCGCCCAGGCGAGCGACGACGGACCGGCCTCGCCCACGGTGAGCTACAGCCACGTGTCCGGCTCGCCCTTCCCCGTGGGCGCCCACGCGGTGACGGCCATCGCCACGGACGCCGCGGGCAACACCCAGGCCTGCTCGTTCATGATCTCCGTGCGTGACACCCGGCCTCCCACCGTCACCTGTCCCGCGGACGTGACGGTCTCCGCCACGAGCGCCACCGGCGCGGCCATCACCTACTCGCCCGCGCAGGCGACGGACACCGTGTCCGATGTCACCCTCGATTACTCCACGCCGTCCGGAGCGACCTTCTCTCCGGGCGCGCACCCGGTCGAGGTCACGGCACGCGATGCCTCGGGCAACACGGCCTCCTGCGCTTTCACCGTGACGGTGAGCGCCGCGGAGTCCGCTTCCGGTTGCGGCTGCGCCTCGGGACTCGCGGCGTCCGCCCCGTGGCTGTTGCTCGGCGTGCTCATGCCGCTCCTCCAACGTCGACGCCCCGGCGCCTGAGTTTCCAGGGGCCGGGGCGCCGAGGGGCCGGACGTCGTCAGTTGCCGGTGTAGATGCCGAGGGCGCCGGGCACGTGCGTTTCGTCACTGCCCATGAAGCCCACCAGGATGCGCCGCGAGTGCGCGCTGTGGTCCACCTGGATGTCGGAGATGCGGCTGCCGCACAACTGCCGACCGAACTCCGAGCAGCTATAGGTGCGCTGCACGCCGTTCTGGATGCGGTAGACCAACCCCAGCCAGCGCGCCCCGGCCCACACGCCCTCGCCGGAGGGATCCGCGGCCACCGTGGACAGGTTCGTGTCGCCGACGTTGACGTACTGGATGTCCCCGCCCTGGGTGTTCATCCGCGCGAGCCCCTTGCTGAACGAGCTCACCCACACGGTGTCACCCACCACGGCCATGCCCGACACGTTGTCATCCACGCGCTCGGAGGGCTTGGGCGCTCCGGGCTCCTGCACCATGTCCGCCCAGATGTCGAAGCGGTTCCAGGCATAGGCCTTGTCCTCGGTCTCGCTCTGCGAGCGCCAGTAGTTCAAGCCGTTGCTGCCATAGCGGAAGCGGGTGGAGCGGTTGGCGCCGCCGAAGAAGACATCACCACTCGAGTGCACGGCCACGCCGTAGTAGGCGTCGGTGAGCAGGATGGCGTTGCCGTTGGCGTCCTGGGCGTTGAGGGCCGGGTGCACGTGCTCGAACACGCCGGTGCAGCTCAACTGGCCGTTGCAGGTGTGGTTGCCCGAGTAGGTCGCGTCCCCGCGGGCGAAGCCATGATTGCCGCCGAACCAGACGCTCTGGGTCTTCTTGTCGTAGGCGATGCGCAGGATGTTGCAGAGCTTCTCTCGGCCGCGCAGCTCGGCGGACACCACGTTGGGGCCGGAGAAGATGTCGTAGTGCACGACGCTAAGGGTGCCGTCCGCGTTGAGCGTCACCTTGTCCGCGTCACCGCTCTTGTAGCGCGAGGGGTCCGGGTTGGGGCCGTCCCAGTTGTTCTCGCAGTGCTCGAAGCCCTTGCCGGGCCGGCCCTCGTAACCCACGAAGACGGTGCCCGCGGGGCCGCCCGCCACGGAGATGGCCTTGAGGTACTTCTCGCCCTGGGGCTCGCTGCCGTCCGCCATGTAGCCGTAGGGATGCAGGCCCTCGGCCATGGTGTAGCGCCGCAGCGTGGTGGCGCCCGGCGTGAGCAGGAACAGGCCTTCCTCGCCACCCGCCACCCAGACGTTGCCGCCCTCGTCCGCGGTCACGCCGTAGATGCGCCGCGGCCCGCCGTGCTGGGTGCCGAAGAACTGCCAGCCCGGCGTCGTGGGGAAGGTGATCTCCGCCTCGGGAGGCTGGGTGGGTGGCGGGGTCACCGGACCCGAGCCGCCATCGCCCGTGCCTCCGTCACCCGAGCCGCCGTCACCCGTGCCGCCATCGCCCGGGTCCGGGTTGGGGATGGGCAGGGGCTTTTCGGGTTGTGGCTCCACGTCTCGTGGTGTGTCTAGTCCTGGATTGTTCTGCTCCGGGGGCTCCGGCAACTGGGTGGCCTCCTGTGTGCAACCCACCCAGATCGCGCCCGTCACCACCGCCGCCGCCGCCCACTTCCATCGAGCCTTCATGTCGCTGCCCACCCGTTTTGTGGAATCCGGGCGCCCCGTGGCGCCCTGTGTCCGTCCTCCTTCGCAAGCCGGATGCCATGCCTACACGCCCCAGGTCGGGCCCAGGCGTCCACTCACGGACAGGGGATGGGCATTTCTCTTCTCATGATGGGCAGGTGACCCACCCCCTTGTGCCGCCAACCGTGCTACTCCGGACCCATGGCCGGAAATGATCCGCGCGGCCGCACGCCGCTCTCCCTTGTCGGGCAGGATCCCGATCTCCTCTTCTACACGCGTCAGGCGACGGGGCCCGGCGGGCCGGTGTTGGTGCTGGGCTCGGCCAATGGCCGGGTGGTGTGGACGCTGGCGCAGGCGGGCTTGAGCGTGCTCGGGGTGGATCCCTCCGAGCGGATGGTGCAGGCCTCCGAGGAGGTGCGGAGCTCGGAATCCGTCGAGGTCTCGGGCCGGGTGCGGCTGATGCACGCGGACCTGCGCTCGCTGCGGTTGGAGGAGCGCTTCCGCGTGGTGCTCGCGCCCCACCATGCCCTGGGGCTGATGGCCACGCTCGAGGACCTGGAGGCGTTGCTCGCCACGGTGCGTCACCACCTGGAGCCGGACGGGCTGTTCGTCTACGACGTGCTCAACCCCCAGGCCGAGCCCTCCGCGCCGGACCACGAGGACGAAGAGCCAGGGTCCGCGGTGGCGCCGCGCCGGCCCGTGTTCACCTTCCACCTGCGCGAGCGCAAGCGGCCCGGCGCGCCCTCGGGCATCCACCGTCTCAAGTTCAAGCCCTTCTCCAGCGAGGAACTGGAGGCGGCGATGAAGACCAGTGGCCTGACGCCTCGCGAGCGCTATGGCTCGTTCGAGGGCAAGCCATTCGACCCGGCCGATGCGCATCACATCGGCGTGGTGGACGGGTAGCTCAGCGGTCGAAGCGGTAGCCGAGCCCCCGCACGGTGAGGAAGTGGACGGGGGCCTCGGGGTCCGGCTCCAGCTTGAGCCGCAGCTGGCGCATGAAGTTGTCCACCGTGCGGGCGCTGCCCTCGTAGGCGTAGCCCCAGGCGGCGCTCAAGAGCTCCTCGCGGCTGAACGTGCGTCCCGGGTGGGCGAGGAAGTGGGCGAGCAGCTTGAACTCCTGCGCGGTGAACTCCACGGACTGGCCCGCGCGGCTCACGGTCTTGGCGGTGAGGTCCACTTGCACGTCCCCGAAGCCCACGGGGGGCTGGGCGAGCGAGGGATAGCGCCGGCGCAGCACCGCCTTGATGCGCGCGAGCAGTTCCTGCAGACCGAAGGGTTTGACCACGTAGTCATCCGCGCCCTGGTTCAGCCCGATGATCTTGTCCGTCTCCGCGCTCTTGGCGCTGAGCACCACCACGGGGGTGTCGCGGCCGCGCTGGCGCAGCTCCTTGAGGACCTCGAAGCCATTGAGCTCGGGGAGCATCAGGTCGAGCACCACGAGGTCCGGCGCTTCATCGAGCGCGAGCGCGAGCCCCTGCCGGCCGTCCTGGGCCTGGAGGACCTCGTAGCCCTCGAATCGCAGGTTCATGGAGAGCCCGGCGAGGATGGCCAGGTCGTCCTCCACCACCAGGATGCGTCGTGGCTTGTCGCTCATTGCTTCTGCTCTACCCCACCTCCCGAATGCTCGGAAGAGGCCCGTTTAGCGAGCGCTTGCGTCATGGCGAGGTTTCTGGTTCATTCGTTGGAGTCCTTTTCATACTCCGAGTGTAATGAGCAAGACTCGAATCGCCCTCTTGGGCTTCATGGGAGTTCTGGTTGCGTGCGGTGGCCACGAGATGCTGCTCACGAATGGATCAACCCCCTCGGGGCAAGGCACCGCGTCTGAATCCATTCTGGTGTTGAGTGCCGCCCCTGGCGGACAGGTGGAGCAATCCTGGCAACCGGTCTCACTCTGGAATCGGGAATTGAAAGAGATGAGGAGGAAGGCTGGCTCTCGGACGGATCACATCGTTTTCGTGTCCGACCGTCCCCGTGACTGTGATCAGGAGCAGATTGATTGTCACCGTGATTGTATGAGCCGTAAGCCGCCCTATCCGCACGGTGCACGTCTGGGATATGGGCATGTGAGTTACTGCGACAACAAATGTCTCAACGCGTACATGGCCTGTCTGAGGTCACAGCAGGCCGCTCCCTTGAGGTTTCAGGCGGGTGACTCCGCGGCGGACTGGATCCGAAGCCATCAAGATGAGCTGATGATCGGCGGCATCGTCGTCGTGGCAGGTGTTTCCTTCGTTGTCATTTCCGCTGGAGCGGGCTTGTTGGTGCTCGCGCCCCTGGCCCTGCTGTCGTGAGGGTTCTTCGTGCTGCTTGATATCGAGAAGTGCTGTGCCGTGCTCCAACGGTTTCAAGAGACGGCTGGAGCGGGTTCCGAGACGGAGCCCCTCCGGATGGCCGCCATCGCGCTCCACTTCATCGTGGGCAGTGGACATCTGCACAATTTCGAGGACTCTCTGGCGTGTTTCGAGCTGGATGTTCTTCCCGCGTCGGTGCCTTCCTTCGCCACGCGTGAGCCCGCCCAGGACTGGCTGAAGCAAACGCCCGCTTCCGTTTCCATACCGGGTGTGACCGTCGCGGGGAGCCGGTACTCCGTTGGTTACTCTCTCGACGAGGGGGTTCGGTTCTTGATCCGTGTTCCCTCGCGAGAGGAATTGAGCGCGGAATGGCCGGACGTGGGTGCCCTCCTGGCGTCGAGTGTGTCCAGTCTCCTTCGCGCGGGGGCTCGCGTCACCTCCGCCGAGGAACGGGAATCCATCCAGGTCATCTTGCTGGCCCTCCGTTTCATCCGGGAGAGCGGCCAGTCGAGTGACCTCGAGCGATTCGCCGATCTCTTTGATACCCGGGAGACCTTCCTTCCGCTTCGCGTCTTCGCTTCCCGCGCGGAGGCGGAGGTCTGGTTGAACGGTCATCCCAGGCCGCCCCATGGCGCCCGGATCCAGATCGCGGACCAGCGCTTCTCCATCGGCTACGAGCGCGGGAGTCACCTCCGGGTGCTGGTCCGTGGGCCTTCCCTCAAGGAAGTGGGACTGTCTGAGTCATCAGACGAGCCAGGCGAATAGCGTTCGCCTCAGACCTTCTCCACCGGCAGTTGGATGGTGAAGCGGCTGCCCTTTCCCAGCTCACTCTGGAGGGTGATGTGGCCGCCGTGGGCTTCCACGATGCGCCGGGCGATGGCCAGTCCCAGGCCGCTGCCCTCGGTGCGGCGCGTGAGCAGGTTGTCCACCCGGTAGAAGCGCTCGAAGATGCGCCGGTGGTCGCGCCGGGCGATCCCCACGCCGTGATCCTCCACCGTGAACTCCACCCATCGCCGCACCGTGCGCACGGTGAGCGAGATGCGCTTGTCCTCGCGGCTGTACTTGTAGGCGTTTTGCAGCAGGTTGAGCAGCGCGCCGGCGATGGCCACCCGATCCACGTGCACGGGCGGTGGCGGTATGGGCACCTGCACGCTGAGCTTGAGATCTCCTTCCAGGCGCTGGGCGCGGAAGGCCGCCACGGCCGTCTCCACCACATCCGACACGAGAAGGGTCTCCGGGTTGTATTCCTTGCGCCCGCTCTCGATCCGCGACCAGTCGAGCACCCGCTCGATGAGGGTGCTCAACCGCTCGGTCTCCTGGGTGAGCATGCGCAGCACTTCCTGCGTCTGGGCGGGATCCTGCACGCGCCCCATGGCGAGCGTCTCGATGAACATGCGGATGGACGTGACGGGGGTGCGCAGCTCGTGGCTCACCAGCGAGACGAAGTCCGTCTTCATGCGGGACAGCCGCGCCTCGCGGTAGAGCACGCGGCCCGTGTAGACGACGCCGAAGGTGAGCGTGAGATAGAACAGGGCGAGCAGCACCACGTACACGAGCCGGTTGCGCGTGGAGGCCCGGGCCGCGGGGTCCTCGCCCGTGGGCACCACGCCCAGCCGGAAGTCCTGCAAGGGGAAGGGGAGGGTGCGCTCGGCGAGCACCGGAGCCCCGAGCGCGCTGGCGCGGGCCTGGGCCACCTCCGAGGCGAGCCTGCCCATGAGGCCTTCTCCCGCGGGGGGCTCCTGCCGGGCGATCAACACGAAGCGCACGGGCTCGCTGGAGGTCAGTTGCCGCTCGGCCCACTCGGTGAGCAGCGTCTCCACGGCTTCCTGGGACACGCGAGCGCCGTACACCGTTCCTTGCTGGGGCTCGGCGGCGATGAGCGTGGCGCGTCCCCCCACCATGAGGGAGAAGAGCGAGGTGCCGGGCGGAAAGTCGGCGGACGAGGACTCCGCCGCCTTCAGGGCCGCGGCGAGCTCGGTGTCGCTCGTGCGCACCTGTTTGCCCTCCAACTCGAAGGAGTCGCGGGTGGACAGGCGGTGGCCCTCGGCGTCCACGAGCCACCATTGTTCGTCCTCACGCTCGAAGTTCGCCGAGCGCAGGACGGCGGGCAGCTCCTCGGCGAGCGCTTCCAGCGTGCCCTTCCACGCGGCCTCGAGCCGTTTCTCCACGGCGGCGCGCTCGTTGATGATGGCCACCACCCCGAAGCCGGATAGACCGGCCGAGGGAAGGACGATCAGGACGATGAGCAGCGCGAAGGTGCGCCGGAAGCTCAGGATGATGGGCGGTGGATGGGTGGCCACGTCCCCGCTCTTATCGCCTCAGGCGGGTTGTGTCCTTCGTCGACGGAGGGACCAGCGCACCAGGGGCAATCCCGCCGCGATGACGAGCAGCGTCACATCCCAGGGGGCCAGACGGCCCGCGGCGATTCCGCCCAGGGTGCCCATGGCGCCCTGGGCGCCGAGCGCCACGGTCAGCGTGAGGGGCCAGGACACGGGGGGCCTGGCGGGCAGGGGCGCGGGCGTTTCGAACAGCACGCCCTTGAAGCGCGGGTAGTCCCAGCACAGCAGGTAGAAGGACGCCAACAGCATCAGTCCCGTGACGAACGGCGTGCCCTGGAAGTGCAGGGCCACGGTGATGATGAAGATGTTGAGGATGATGGGGAAGTAGACGAGCGCCCCCAGCGTGGCCGTGGCGGGCACGAGCAGGAGCAGGGCCGCGAGCAGTTGCCCGGCCCCGATGAACCGGTAGTAGGGGCCGGTGCGGTGCATGGCGTCGAAGAAATGCCCGATGGCGGTCTCCGGCGACAGGGTGGTGAAGGGCTCGCCGAGCACCTTGACCCTCCCCGTGCTGAAGAAGCCGACGGCGAGCAATCCCCGGGAGATGGCCGTGAGCACGCGAAACCCCGTGCTCGCGGCCGCTCGGGCATGGAGTTGATCCAACGCGGATTCGATCCCCATGGCCGCCTCCGTTCAGGTTCGGGTGCCGGAGCGGGCGCGCGCGGGCTCGAGGCTCATCACCGAGGGGACGAATCCGGGCGATGACAGCTTCAGGAAGGCCAGGCCGATGCCCGCCAGTCCCAGCATCACCCCGGGCGTCTCATTGAACTTGGGCAGTCCGCAGCGCCACTGCTCCTCGCGCCCTTCCTTGAGCACCTGGGCGGCATGCCGCAGGGCCTCCTGCCGCCAATGGTCCTCCTGGAGCGCGTCCGCCGCCGTGCACAGGATGTCGATGTTGCCCATGGCGCCATGACAGAGCGAATGGCTGCGGGTGTGGGTGTTGTTCTGCCGCAGGGTGGTCTCCAGCCCCACCCGGATCTCCTCCCGCATCTGGGCGTCGTCCACGAAGGGCAGGCTGAGCGCGCGGCCCAGGGCGATGCCCGCCGCGCCGTTGCACCAGGCCGAGGGGATGTAGCTGGGCAGCTTCACCTTGTCGCCGGCCATGAAGCGCAAGTCCAACCAGTTGCCCCGCTCGGGGACGAACAGCGTCCGCTCGAAGGTGAGGCCCTGGAGCGCCGCCTCGCGGAAGCGCGCGTCGCCGGTGGCCGCCGCGAGCTCCAGCAACACCCAGCTGAAGCCGGCCGCCCCGTGGGAGAAGCCGCCGAGCGGCTTGTCGGGCGAGACGATGGTGTTGAAGCCCAGGCCCCCGCGCAGGGGGATGGCCGCCTGGAGGATGCGCTCGCCGCACTTCCGGGCGCTCTCCAGGGCCCGGGCGTCTCCCGTCAACCGGTGCAGACCCAGCATCACCCGGGCGCAGCCGGCCGAACCCGTCAACACATCCACGTTCTTGTCGTCGGGGATGGCCTGGTCGATGGACGGCAGGCCGGCGAGCACCTCGTCCATCAGCGCCTTGTCATCGAAGAGCGTGGCCAGGTGGCTCATCACGTACAGGTGCGAGCCGCGCCCGAGATAGGCGCCCACACCCGGATAGTCGATGACGTCGTCCTTGTTGCGCCAGAACCACAGGACGGTCTCCAGCGCGGCGCGGGACGTCCGGGCGAAGTCCTCGCGGCCGGTGGCGGACGCCAGGTAGCCGAAGAAGAGCGCGATGCCGCCCACGCCCTCGTAGAGGCTCGTGCGCACGGGGGCCAGGTTCCAGCGCCAGTCCTCGATGTCCTTGAGGCTCGCGCCAATCCAGGTGGCGTTGGTCTCCCCGAGGACGGCCTTGCGCTGCAGGTACTCGCCGATGTCCACCGCCGCCGCGTACATCTCGTCGCGGGACGCGGGCGGCAGGGGTGCGTGGGACTCGGACTGCTCGGTCTGCGTGGAGCCGTCCGTGGCCATCTCCAGCGCCACCATCGCCTTGCGCAGCAGCGACACCTGCTCGGCGCAATCCGTCCCGCCCATGCGCCCCAGCCGCGCCAGCACCGAGTCGAGGCTGGTCTCCGCGAAGAAGTCCGCGATGCGCTCGCCGGTACTGGTCCACAAATTCCTGCTGCCCGGGCGCGCGCTGAACAGGGGCACGTCCCCGGCGCGCAGGTCGGCCTGCTCGTGGCGCACGAGCGAGCCCAACATGGGGCGCACCCGCGTCTCCGCCCAGAGCAGATCCAACAGCCGCTCGAACTCGAGCGCGTCCCGGAGGAAGTCCGGGTGCTGGCTCTCCTGCTGGAGGAAGCCATAGCGGAAGGTGGGCCGCACGATGTGCCGCACCTCCACGTCGCTGAAGGTGCGCAGCTCGCGCTCCATGCTGGCGCGCTCGCGCACCAGCATCTGGTACGTCTCCTCGAAGCCCCGCGCCATCTCCTCCACGAACTCGGAGGCATTGGCGGGCTCTCCCGCCAGCCGGGGCAGGTTGTTGGAGCCCCGGGTCGTCACCTGCTTGCGCACCAGCCGCATCGTGTCCTGGTGGGCGTCCTCCACCATGAGCACGGGGTGGGGGAAGACCTGGCCGGACTGGCCGCCGAGCCCGCTCAGGTCCACGCTCTTGGTGCCGTTGGCCATCTGGAAGTTGGGCAGCAACCCGATGGAGAGCACGGACTGGTCGAGCAGCTTGATGGCGCGCCAGTAGGCGTCCTGGCCGTAGTCGATGGGCGGCTCGTGGTAGAAGAGCGCTTCCAGGTCCACCACCACGGGATGCTCGCCCGAGGCGATCAGGTTCTCCATGTGCAGGTCCACCGCCCGCAACATGTAGAGCAGGGCCATGAGGCTGCCCTGGCGCAGGTAGAAGCGCTGGAGCTGGTCGCGGGTGGTGCACTCGTCGGCCTTCACGAATTCCACCCAGCCGTAGTCGCCGCGGTTGAGCAGCTTGAGCAGGCGGTGCGGGGTGCTCAGTCCGTGCGTGTTGAGCCAGTTCAAGAGCCGCTGGAAGCCCGCGTCGATGTCCAGCGAGCGTGGCTTGTAGACGAGCTGGATGCCCGCGCTGAACTTCACGTGGGCCACCGAGCGGCCCCCGCGGTGCACGTCTCCCACGCCCACGGCCAGCGCGCTCACCTCGCCCAGCTCCTGTCCGGACAGGAAGAAGCGCCCCAGCTCCTCGCGATCCTTCGCGACGCGCTCGAGCAGCTCCAGTCCGACGGCGACCCAGCGCTCCACGGTGGCCACCATCATCCGGGCCAGGACCGGGTACTCCTGGAGCAGCTTGAGCAGTCGCTCGGCGTCGTCGAACGAGCCGAGGAAGTGATCGAAACGCTCCTGGGGCGTGCCCTCGGGCAGCTCACCGAGCAGTCGCGCCGCGTTGAGCTCCAGGACCAACACGCGCGTGGCCTGGACGGACAGCGCCTCGTGCAGGCCGAGGATCAACGACCGCTCCGCTTCCGCGGTGAGCAGGGCGCGGCCCTGGAGGTGGCGGTCCCGGATGGCCGCGATGCCCTGGCGCAGCCGGGCGGCGCCCACCTGGATGAAGGGCCGGGTGAAGCCGGCAAACGAGGGGCGCGCCTTGGGCCCCGGCGGTGCGATGAGGGGCGGCAGGGGCTCGTCGCGGTGCTTGCGCTGGGCGAGCTCGTCCAGGAACGCGAGCCATTTGAAATCCGCCTGGCGCTCGTTCACGGCCACGTCTTCCCGGGCGAGGTGACCCAGGAACTCTTCCTCGCTCAGCGCCGCGTCTTGCAGCCGCCGCGCGTACTCCCCGTCGTCGCACATCATCGTGTCGCGCCAGGTCTTGAGCTTCTTGCCGGCCCGCTCGCGCCCGGCGGGATCCGTCACGGGACCCGGGTTCAGACGCTCATGGAGGAATGCCGCCTTCTTCCACAGTTCTTGATCGATCATGAGTGGGCTCGTGTCCTCGCGGCGCGGAGAGGGGCGCATGCGGGAAGAACGGGGGTGGATCGTACTACGTGCCCCTGGCCGAGGACGCCGGAGCGCCCAGGTCGGTGGGGCGGCAGACGGGCGGACGAAATGAAAAAACCCCGAAAGCGGGAGGGCGGCGAACCGCCCGTGCTTTCGGGGGAACATGTCCCCACCTCGGGTGGGGACATGAAGTAACAGGCTGTGTGGGGATGCGTTCTGACTACAGACAGAACGGCTTGCACTCGGTGGAGTAGGTGCAGATCCAGCCGCCGGAGTTGCCCGGGACCTTCGTCGCGTCGCCCGCGGCGATGCCACCGATAACTTCCTGCAGCTCGGTCTCGTTCAGCTCCACGGCCGACAGACCCGCGGGATTCGCGGGGATGGACGCACGCTGCTCCTCGGTGAGCGAAGCGCGGAAAGAAGCGTCCTTCCAAGCACGGATGATCATGTCCTTCGTCATCTGAACGTCTCCTGGCTATGGGGGTTGACGGCCGCAAGCAGGTTTTCCCCGCGAGCTGTAATTATTAAGCCTTTCTCGAATTCATAAGTCAACGGGGGGTCCAACCTTTTTAGAAAATAACAGCGAGGGTCTTCTTTCCCGTGATTCGGGAGGGTCAGGCCGCCTGGTCCGAGGAATCCAATTGGGCCCGGACGAGGGCCGTGTAGAGGCCGCCGCGCGCGAGGAGTTCCGCGTGGGTGCCCGACTCCACCAACTGGCCGCCGTCCATCACCAGGATGAGGTCCGCGTGCACCACGGTGCTCAGCCGGTGGGCGATGACGATGCGCGTGCACCGCAGCTCCGCGAGTGCCTGTTGCACCCTGCGCTCGGTGATGGCGTCGAGCGCGCTGGTGGCCTCGTCGAGCAGGAGCACGGCGGGCTTGCGCACCAGGGCCCGGGCGAGCGTGAGGCGCTGGCGCTGGCCGCCGGACAGCGACGCGCCCCGATCCATCAGCAGCGTGTCGTAGCGCATGGGCATGGCCATGATCTCGTCATGGACCTGGGCGGCCCGGGCCGCCTCTTCCACCGCCGCCAGGGGTACTTCGGGGTCCATCATGGAGATGTTGGCCCGCACGCTGGCGCCGAAGAAGGCCGCGTCCTGGAGCACCACGCCCATCTGGGTGCGCACGGAGTGCAGGTCCAACGTGGCCAGGTCCACGCCGTCGTAGCGCAGGGTGCCCGCGGTGGGCGGGTAGAGGCCGATGAGCAGGTTGGCGAGGGTGGACTTGCCCGCGCCCGAGCGCCCCACGAGGGCGACGAATTGCCCCGGTGCGATGCTCACCGACACATCCTTGACCACGAAGGGGGCCATGGGGCCGTAGCGGAAGGAGACGTGCTCCAGGGCGATGCCGCCGCGCAGCGCGTGTTCGTGGCGGGAGATGGCCGGGTTCTGCTCCGGCGGGGCGTCGAGCACGTCATCCAGCCGGGTGATGTAGCTGCCCAGCAGTTGCAACTGATTGGCCGTCGCCACCAGGTTGGCGAGTGGGGCGAGCAGTCCCGCGGCGAGCGCGTTGAGGCCCAGCATGGTGCCCAGGCTGGTGTCTCCGGAGAGCACCTGCCAGGTGCCCACGCACAACAGGACGAGGGGAGAGGCCAGCCGCAGCGTGCCGTTGAGGGCATCCACCCAGGCGGTCAGGTTGCCGCGTTGCAGGGACACGTTGAGCACGCGCACCAGCAGGCCCGCGTAGTGCTGCACCGCCCGGTGCTCGGCGCCATACGCCTTGAGCGACTGGATGCCGGTGAGCATCTCCACCTGGTAGCTCTGGCTCTGCGCCTCCATCTCCAGGCTGCGGGCCATCAACTCGCCCTGCTGCTTGCGTGAGAACACGAAGATGAGCACCTGCAGCGTCGCCAGCCCCAGCACCAGCAGCCCCAGGGTGGGACTCGCGACGAGGATGATGATCAAATAGACGAAGACCAGGGCGCCATCGAGGATTCCTGACACGGCGGTGGAGGAGAGGATCTCCCGCACGGCGGTGTTGGTGTTCATGCGCGCCAGCAGGTCTCCCGAGGAGCGCACCTGGAAGAAGGCATAGGACAGACTGACCAGGTGCTCGAGGAAGCCCAGGGACAGGCTGGAGTCGATCCGGGTGCGCAGCTCCACCAGCATGTGGCCGCGGATGAGCGAGGCCATCAGGTTGAAGACGGCGATGGAGGCCAACCCCAGGCTCAACACGATGAGCAGGTGTTGATCTCCGCGCGGCACCACCCGGTCCACCACCAGTCCCGTCAGGGCCGGAATCGCCAGCGCGAAGAGCTGCAGCATGAACGAGACGACGAGGACGCGCGCGAGTGTGTCCGACTGGCGGACGATCTGGCTCACGTACCGGGAGGTGCGCCGGGGGCCGGCATCGCGGGTCTCGAAGCCGTCTCCGGGCTCGAGCAGCAGGGTGACGCCGGTGAAGGCCCGGCGGAACTCCTCCAGGGGCAGCCACTGACGGCCGCTCGCGGGATCCACGATGTCCACGCCGCCCTTGCGCAGCCGCTCGAAGATGACGAAGTGGGAGAAGCGCCAATGGAGGATGGAGCCGGCGGGCAGGAACTCCAGCGCGTGGGTGTCGAGCGAGACGCCCCGGCCTCGCAGGCCGAAGCGGCGCGCGGCGTGGAGCAGTTGCAGGGCGGAGAGGCCGTCGCGCTGCGGGCCCAGCAGGTCGCGCACCTCCTCCAGACGCATGGCCCGGCCATGGTAGTTGAGGACCATGGTCAGGCACGCCGCGCCGCACTCGGTGGCGGCGAGCTGGCGCACCACCGGGACGCGGCGCTCCCTCAGCCGGGATTGGAGTTCCCGGAGCACCGGGAAGCGGTCGAGCAGGCCCTTCGTCCGCGGAGGTTCAATCGGTGTCATCGCTCCACAATCCCTTGAGGCCGGGCACGAGCATCACGAGGATGCTCTCCGCGCGCAGCCTGGCCTCCGCCCGGGCCATCATTCCGTCCACGTAGTTGAAGGTCTGGCCGCCCCGGCGGAAGGTCGAGGCGGGCAGCCGCGCGCGCACGAGCACCTGAGGCCCGTCGAACTTGAGCGCATCGGAGATCTCCCGTCCCAGGTAGCGGCGCGTCTCCGAGGGGCCGATGATCTGATCGCTCACGTATTCGATCCGCAGGTCTCGGTACTCGTACGGGAAGCCGTCCAGCTCCACCCGGAGCATCTTGCCCGGCCGCAGGAAGGGGCGGCTGCTGCCCGGCAGCAGCGCGATGAGCGTGGCCCGCACGTCCTCGTCCACGAGCGAGGCGACGCTCTCGCCCGGTTGGACGTATTGCGCGGGCCGCACCCGCAGGTCATTGACCACGCCCGCGCGCATGGCCCGGATGGAGCGCGCTTCCTGCCGGGCCTGGGCCTGCTCGCGCTCCGCCCGCAGCGTGGTGAGCACCTGCCGCGCGGGCTGATCGCTCGGATCGCGCAGCACCCGCGCGAGTTGCAGCTCGAACTCCCGCTCGATCCGCTCCAGCGCCGTGTGCTCCTCCTGGGCATGGAGCTTCACCAGGACCTGGCCCGCGGCGACCCGCTGCCCGGGTTGGACCTCCACGGAGGTGACGACCCCCGCCACGTCCACGGTGACCTCCGATTTGCCCTCCACGCGCACCACCGCGAGCCCGGAGGCGTACTCGCTCACGGTTCCCAGCGCGCAGAACAGGAGCCCCGCCACCACCACCACCACCAGCACCCAATAGGCCCAGCGGGACCATTCCGGAGACAGGCGCAGCAGCTCGCTGTCCACGCGGGCCGTGGTGTGCTCCTGCATGGCCTGCTGCCGGTAGATGCGCCCCTCGTTGACCAGGCTCTGGGGCTTCTCGGGCGGGGCGGGCGTGCCGCCAGCGCTGTCCTCAGCCACGCTTCTGCCCTCCCGTGGGCCACGTCATGGCGTCTCCACGGGTCCGAGCGCCGTGCGCTCCGTCGGAGGGTTCACGCGCACGCGCACCACCATGCCCGCGGGGACCTCGGGGCCCGGCGGCCTGTCCAGGCGCGCCAGCGCGATGATCATTCGCGAGGCGGCATCCACCTCGGGCGAGATGTTCTCCACCTGTCCCGTCAGCACGCCGCCCTCCCGGCCCAGCCGCACCTGGATGGACGCGCCCGAGGACACCCGGTGGAGCGCCTCCTCGGGGATGGCGAAGCGCACCCGCAGGCCCCGGGCGCCCAGCAGCCTCAGCACGGGACGCGAGGGCGAGGCCTGCGCGCCTGGATCGAGGTAGCGGTCGGCCACCACGCCCTCGAAGGGCGCCTTGATGACCGAGTCCTCGACGCGCTGTTGAATCTGCTCCACGCGGGCCACCTGCTCCTGGACCTGGGCCTGCGCGGCGCTCAAGCGCGCGGCGGCGCTCTTCTCCTGGAAGCCCGCGGCGGCGATCTCCTCTTCGGGCAGGGCCTGGAGGCTGACCAGCTTCGGATGGGCATAGCGCTGGGTGCGGGCGCGGGCCTCGCTCAGCGCCACCTGGGCGAGCTGCTCCTGCGCCCGGGCCGTTTGCAGCATCGCCTGCGCGATGGCGAGCTCCTTGCGCAGGGGTTGCAGCTCCAGCCGCAGCAGCGGCGCTCCCTCCATGACATGGGCGCCCACCTCCACCTCGACGCTCGTCAGCCGTCCCTCGGACTTGGGGACGATGTCCACCGACGCGCTGGGGATGACGACCCCGAGGAAGTCCGCGCCCGCCTCGGCTGGCGGACCTCGGGGGGGCGCGTGCCCCTCGTCCGACGGGGACCCTCGCGCGGCCGAGGCGGCGGCCGGGTCGTTCATGGCGAGACGCACCGCCAGCGCTCCGCCCAGGAAGAGGGTGAGCAGCGAGATGCAGGCGAGCAGGGCGCGAGGCATGGGCGGATTATAGCGGCTGGCCTGTTGATCCCGGCATCCCCATCCGCCGCCCAGCCACCCAGGCGGCCGAGCACGCTCAAGGCGGGCCCGCGTCCAGGGCCGTCCCCGCGTCGCCACCAGCGGTGGGGGAGCCCTTGCCGGGCGGTGTGGCGGCCTGGGTCAGACGCTCGGGCGTGGTGGCGAAGAGCGTCATGCGGGCGATGTCGAGCGCGCGATCCTTGTCCGGACCGAGCCAGGTGACGACGATGCCGCACGGCGTGTCGTCATCCCAGGCGGACACCTGGAGCATGCCGGGCACGGGCTCGCGACGTGCCGCGGCCTTGCCCATGGCGGGCACTTCCATGCCTCCGGCCTTGAGGGTCGGGATGAGGAGGGCCTGGAGATCTTCTCCGTCGAAGCGCTTGCGGCAGTCGTAGGCGATGGAGAGCGAGACGTCCTTCTGTTCGAGCGAACGGAAGACGCACAACGGGCCGCAGGAGGGGCACGGGCGTTCCTCCTTGAGGGTGAAGCCGGGCAGGACGTCACGCACCTCGAGCGACACGAGCCCCTCGCAGGTGAGCGCTTCCGGGGGGGGCGGGAAGCCCGCGTCCTCCGCGCCCGCGCCTCGCGAGCGGCAGGCGCTCAACGCCAGTGCCAGCACCAATCCCACGCCCCTGACTGCCCGCATCCCGGAATCCCTTCTGTGCCCCGTGAAGGCGGTGGATGGTAGACCGACCCGGCCCCCCGCGGGGCACGGGGAAGCGCGCTCCTGCCCGGAGTCAGACGCCGCGCGTCATCCACCGCTCCCGGGGAAAGCTCGTTTCCCGGAGCGGGGCTGGTCTAAGCTGCCCGCCCCCCCCTCCGACCCCCAGGAGATGTGCTCCATGCGCGCCAGCGTCATCGGTTCTGGCTCTTTCGGTACGGCCCTCGCCAACGTCCTCGCGGTGAATTGTGAGCATGTGGGCCTGTGGGGGCGGGATGCCTCGCTCGCCGAGTCGATCAACACCCGCCACGAGAACGCCACCTACCTGCCGGGCATCCCCATTTCCCCGCGCGTGCGGGCCACGACGCACCTGGCGGAGGCGCTGGAGGGCTCGGAGATGGTGGTGCTGGCCACGCCCAGCCACGCCACGCGCCAGGTGATGGCCCAGGCGCAGGCGAGTCTGCCGAGGCATGTGCCGCTCATCACGGTGGCCAAGGGCATCGAGAACGAGACGCTGCTCACCATGACGGAGCTGTTGGAGGACTGCCTGCCGGAGGAGTTCCATCCGTACATCGCCGTCCTCTCGGGCCCGAGCTTCGCCAAGGAGCTGGCCCTGCGCATGCCCACGGTGGTCACCATCGCCTCGCCCTGGGACAAGGTGGCGCTGCGCTGCCAGAAGGCGCTGCAGACGGAGACGTTCCGCTCCTATACGTCCAGCGACGTGGTGGGCGTGCAGTACGGCGGGGCGCTCAAGAACGTCATCGCCATCGCCGCCGGCATCGCGGATGGGCTGGGCATGGGCCACAACGCCCGTGCGGCCATCATCACCCGGGGGCTCGCGGAGATCACCCGGCTGGCGGTGCGCAAGGGTGGCAATCCGCTGACGCTCTCGGGGCTGTCGGGCATGGGAGACCTGGTGCTCACGTGCACGGGCGAGCTCAGCCGCAACCGGCACGTGGGCATGGAGCTGGGCCGGGGCCGGCTGCTGCCGGACATCCTCGGGGACATGAAGCAGGTGGCCGAGGGCGTGAAGACGGCGAAGAGCGCGCGCGACCTGTCGCGCAAGGTCGGAGTGGAGCTGCCCATCTGCGAGCAGGTGTACGCCATCGCCTATGAGGGTAAGAGCGCACGGGCGGCGGTGGTGGAGCTGATGACCCGTCAGCCCAAGCACGAATTGATGTGAAGCCAGGGGCTTCGCACGAACGCGGCGAAACAAAGAGATGGGGGTTGAGCGAATGAGCTGGAAGAAGACCTGGGCGGGCACGGGGCTGCTCGTGCTGTCGGCGTGTGTCACCACGGTGGGGTGCGACAAGAACAAGCCGGTGGACGAGCCGGAGCCGACGCCCATCGTACGCCGCGGCAAGATGATCATCTTCGTCTGGGATGGGTTGCGGCCGGACTACATCAACCCGACGGATACGCCGAACGTCCATGCCTTGAGGACGCGGGGCGTGTGGTTCGAGGACAACCACTCGACCTACCCCACCTTCACGCTCATCAACGGCGCCACGTTCGCGACGGGGGCGTTCCCGGCGGTGACGGGCTTCAATGGCAACGCGGCCTACGCGCCGGGTCCGAAGGTGGAGAACGCCACGGGAGCGATCGCGGACTTCCACGCGCCTGTCTTCGTCGATGACTGGCGGCTCTTGGATCAACTCGGGGCCTACTACGAGGAAACCTTCCACGAGCCCCTGCTCAACGCCAAGACGCTCTTCTCGGCGGCGCATGACGCGGGCCTGAAGACGGTGACCTTGGGCAAGAGCGGTCCGGCCTACCTGCAGGACGCCTCGCGGGGAGGCCTGCTCATCGACGAGAACACCGTCTGGCCGCTCGCCACCGCGCAGGACCTGCAGCAGAAGGGCTTCAAGCTGCCGAAGAACACGAACCTCATGCACCCGGGCCTGACGCTCGCCACGGACAACGGTGCGCCCACGGGGACGGCGCCGTTCGTCTACTTCTCCGATGGCAAGACGCCCGATGCCTCGGACACCGGCGGTGGCCGCCACCTCACGCAGAACCAGAACCTGACGGACTACTTCACCGAGTACGTGCTCCCCGAGTACGTGCCGGACCTGTCGCTCATCTGGCTGCGCACGGTGGATGCCACGCAGCATGACTACGGTCCGGGCTCGGCCAACGCCCTCACCGCCCTGCGCTTGCAGGACAAGCTGCTCGGGCAGATCGTCGCGAAGCTCGAGGCGCGGGGAGAGCTCGCCTCGACGAACATCCTCATCGCCTCGGATCACTCGCACTCGTCGGTGTCCGGGCCGCTGTCGCTCTTTCCGCTGCGCGGCGTCGCGGCGGATGGGACGACGGGAAAGAACAAGGCGGGTGAGCCGAGCGCCACGGGGTTCTCGGCATCCGGCTTCGTGCGCAGCGCGGACCTGCTGACCCGCGCGGGCTTCCACGCCTATGACGGCTCGGGCTGTGACAACTCGCCCGTGCTCAGCGGCATCCGCGCCGACGGCTCCTTCGTCTATCCCCAGCAGACGGACACCGAGGGCTCCCTCTGCGGCACGAAGGGCGCGAAGTACACGACGCCCTCCTTCGCGGTGCCCGAGACGCTGCCCGCGGACGCCATCATCATCGCGGCGCCGGGCGGCTCGGATCAGTTCTACATCCCGAGCCATGATCCCGCGCTGGTGAAGCGGCTGGTGAGTTTCCTCCAGAGCCGCGAGGAGTACGGCGCCATCTTCGTGGACTCGCGCTACGGCGACCTTCCCGGCACCTTCCGCGCCACGGCGGCGAACCTGGAGAACGCCTCGGGCCGCAGCCCCGACGTGACGGTGAGCTTCGCCTGGGACGACAAGGCGGAGATCAACGGCAAGCCGGGCATCGAGTACAACTCCTATCCTCCGTACCGGGGCATGCACGGCAGCTTCAGCCCGGTGGACGTGCACAACACGCTCATCGCGGCGGGGCCGGACTTCAAGCAGGGCCTGTCGAACACCTTCCCCTCGGGGAACACGGACGTGGCGCCCACGGTGGCCCACCTGCTCGGCCTGCCGTTGCCCACGGCCCAGGGCCGCGTGCTGGTCGAGGCCCTGGCGAAGACCACCGAGGCGCCTCCGCTCTCGGTCAAGACGGTGACGGTGGAGGCCACCCCCGTGAGTGGACTCCAGTTCCAGATGCCCACGGATCCGACGGGAGCGACGCTCGATACGGCGCTCACGGGGGATTACTCGGCGGTGCTCCAGATGAAGCAGCTCGACGAGGGCAACGGCAAGACGTTCACCTACTTCGACTTCGCCCGGGTGACGCGCAAGTGAGCCGTCCGGCGGGAGCGCTCATGGTGTGGCTGTGCGCCATGAGCGCGCCGCTGGCCCTCGCCGAGGGTTCGGCGAAGGCCGGAGGTCTGTCGTGGGAGAAGACCTTCGGCCCGCCCGCCACGAAGCCGGACCTCTACGTGAAGGCGAGGACCGGGGACCCGTCGGGGGGCACGCACTCGCTGGAGTTGTGGCGAGAGGGAGACCGGCGGCTGCGACGGCGGACCGATGGGCTCCTGGAGGTGTGGGTCGAGGACCAGGGAGCGGCCGGAGCGCCCGCCTACGCCGTCACCGTGGTGGATCAGCGCTCGCATACGGTGCGCCGGGTGTCGGTGGAGCGGAGCGCGAAGCTGGGTCCGGCATTCACGTGGTGGCCGCTGGCGCACCTGCTGCCCTTGCCGGGCCCGCGCTACACCTTGCGGAAGCTGAAGGAGCCGGTGCTGCGCGTGGGCGGGGCGCGGTGCGATTGGTACCTGTACCTCCCGGATGGCCAGCCCGAGCAGCGCATCTGCTGGTCGCGGGAGTACGCGCTGGCCTTGCGGCACGAGGAGAAGCGGGGCGAAGGCTGGTGGACCCGGCTCGCGGTGGAGTCCGTGGGTCCGCTCACCGACAAGGCGCACGTGTTCCAGCTCGACGCCACGGCCCTGAGGGAACTGCCGCTGCCCGAACCCGCCGAGGATTAGGGAGAGTTCTTGATGGGCATTCCGCTCAGGCGTGGAACCAGTGCCCGAGCGGTCTCATCGAGGAATGCGGTCAGTCCGCTGTGTCCACCGCGCGCACGCAATCGTGAGAGGGACGTGTCCGTCCAGCAGCGGACCTCGCGAGTGTGCTCACCCGCGGTGAGCGTGTCGAGCACTCGCTTGGGATTGCGCTTGTCCTGCTCCTTCTTCGCATCGAGCCGGTGTGCTTCTTCACAGGGGTTGAATCCAAGCTCCTGTCGCAGGGTGGCGACGAGTGCTCGCTCTTCATCCGTTCCGGGCTCGAATCCAGCCAGAACCCAGGCTTCCCTCATGGGGTCGGGACAGCCGAGTGCGATGTCGAATGACACCAGGGGGAGCGCCTCGGTACGGGCTTGCGCGAGACCTATGCGCCTGTCTCTTCCCTGGTCATCCATGTCCCAGACGAGCAGCACGGCGGCGATTTCATCGCCTTGTATGGCGAGTTCCCGGGCCAGGACGAAGGCCGTGCGTCCCATGAGGGCGCCCGCCTCTCCCGGTCGGCCCGAGAAATGACCATGCGGGACCCGGAGCCGGTGACGGCTCGCGTAGTCGGACACCTTGTGGACATCGAAGTAGCTCCGGCCTTCACCATCGGGTAGCCACTCCCACAATCCGTGCGAGGCCGTCGGAGTGCTGTCGAGAAGATCCCGGACCCACTCTGGACCTTGCTCGCGGAGGACGCGCTCGACCAGGGCCTGAATGGTCTCGAAATCCGCGGGGGACTCACAGAAGACGAGAAGCTTCGCCATGTCAGCGCTCTCCCAAGACCCATCGCCACTCCGGATCGAGACTCCAGAGTTGTCCCGCGGTGAGGGTTCCGCGCGCCTTCTCCGCCTGTGGATGCTCCGACAGAAGCCGACAGGCCACCGAACCGTCCTCATGCTGGGCGAACACGCGAACATCCGAAGGGTCGAGCGCGTCGAGGATGTAAGGCGAGTGGGTGGTGGCGACGATCTGGATCTCTGGAAAGCGCTCGAGCAGGCGCTTCAACTCGCCCACCAGCTCCATCTGGGCCTGGGGGTGAAGGGATTGGTCGATATCGTCGAGCAGGAAGATTCGCGGACGCTTGGGACTGAAGAGCGCGGTCAACAGCGCGAGCGTGACGAGTGTCCCCTCACTGGCGCCGTGGGCCGGGACATCGGCGGCGCCTTTGAAGTCGATGAAGACCTTGTTGCCGATCCGCGGCTCATCGGAGGGCTCAAGAAAGAACGTGGACCTCATTTTGACGCGCCGGATGCGAATCCGCTGAACGCTCGGGACGATCTTGCGCAACTGCGACTCGATCTGCTCGAAGAGTTCTTCACGCTCGAGTTTCATCGCCGCGAGAACAACCGCGATGTTTCCTCCATCTGCTTCGACAGCGGGGTTCTCTTCGACGCTGTACGCAGCGGCGGCGATCCGGTCCGCCGCGAAGCGGTAGAGCACCGCCGGACTGACGAGTGATGCGAGTCGACTGCCCTGCGCCTCTTGCTGCGCGTGCTCGAAGGGTTTGGCGTCCGTCCCTACATGGCCTTCGTCCTGCCCATACGACCAATCGATCTTGAGTCCTTGGCGGTCGCCTGGTGGCTCCGGGGAGAAATGGAGGGAGAGCTTCCAAGGCCGCGCGTCATCCATTCCTTCCATGGAGAGGGTGATGGGCGCCTGCTCCGAGCGGCGCAGGAGGTCCTGCGGACTGAACTCCCCCTGGAGGACATCCGCGGGCTTGTTCTCCATGAGCCTGGAGAGCAGGCCGAGCGCCTGAAGCACACTGGTTTTTCCAGCGCCATTCGGACCCACGAGGACGGTCAGGCGTCCCAGGGGGACGGTGGTGTCTCGGTGGCCCTTGAAGCGTCGGAGTTGAAGGGACGTGATCATCGCGGGGGCTTTCCGTCGTTCTTGAGGGGCCAACCTAACAAGGCCCCGCAGCGGGAGGTATGGAACAAGAGCGTACCGCTCTCCACGAACAACGGGCGCCCTTCGCTTCTCGACGTTGGCGTGGCTGCCCGAGCTGGTGCACTGACCGCGTGCCCGGTGAGAGACCGGGTTATCTGAACGCATCCACGATGAAGACCGCCGCAGTCGTGGCGCCGAGGACGGCTGTTCCGGGCTTGGAGTCGGGCCGCTTGCGTAACTGACCCATGCCAAGGCGCGCGACAGCACAGAGCGGGATCTTGTTGCCGCCATTCATCGGATGGGCCTCGTAGTACCGGATGACGACTTGTTCTCCTTGGGTCCAGACGACGCCGTAGAGCCGAGATGGTGCCTCAATGAGACCTAGATCGCCCTCAAGCTGGCTCTCGATAGGTCCATCGTACAGCGTGATGGGGCGAGCTGACTGGTTCGCGTCGATCTGCACTACGGCTGCCTCACCGACGAACAGGCGCAGGTAGTTCATCACCTTGCGCGCCTCCTCAGAGCACTCCTCCGGCCCCGGTGTTCCATCCGCACGAAGCGACACTCCGCCAGCGGAGGTTACACACCCGGGCAGCATCAGGAGCAGGACGGCGCAGGACGAGCGCACAAGCTGAGTAGAAATCATGCCTTCGCTCCTACTGCGCAACGAGGTCTGGATCTAGCTGGACGAGGACCTGTCGAAGTCCATCGTGCCGGTAGAGTTCAAGGAAGACCGAGGTCGGTTTGCCCTCCTCCATGAACGCGCTCCTGTCGGCGACAATGGCGATAACGCCCGACTCACCGGGGGCAATCGTGGCGAGGCTCGAACGCGCGGCGACAGCGCGCTCACGACCGCTGGCGACGGTCAGGAGACGTGCCGACTTCATGCTCCAGGGCTGTTTGGAGGATAGATTCCTGACGCGGAAGACGACCGCTGCCTTGCCCTTTCCCTTGTACAGGGTTGCCCTGATGTCGATGCCGTCATCCTGACCATCCTCGTAGCGCGCGAGCTTGAACGGCGTCTGTGCCAACGCGCCCGAGGTCAGCAAGGCGGCCAGGGCGTGGTCCTCCGAGTTCTCCTCCTCGCGGTAGCGCGTGTTCTCCTTGGTCAGGGAGTCATTCTCCTCGAGGGCGCGCATCAAGGCTCCGTGCATGGCCGGGAAGCTCTTCGGGTCCTCGAACACGTTGACCTGTTGGTCCGTCCAGGACCACGTTTCATGCCCCGTGGGTCTCAGGAGAAAGGCCACTTCCGTTCCATCCACCAGCGTGACGGCCAGGGGGATCGCCTCGTCGGAGTCGAGATCGTGGATGGGCTCCAGCAGGACCTTGTTGCGGACCACCGCCAGCGGCTCGAGCCGACCCTCCCAGCCGATCATCTTCGTCTTGTCCGGGTCCACGGCCTTCTTGAAGCGGAGCGTGGTGACGACCTGCCCCTTCACATAGACGCGGTGAGTGGGGCGGTCAGGGTGCTCGGAGAGGAGGATGGGACGAACCGCAGGCTTCTCCGTCTCACGAGCGGGAGCCGCCGACGTCATGAGGACCGCGAGGGGGACGAGTGGAAAACATGGCCTGGGAAGTCGCATCATCCGGCCAACTTATGAAGGCGGGTCTGGGGACGTCAAGCCGTTGGTGACGCAACGCAGGCACAGGCCGCTTCGGTGCATTCCGCTCAGACCTCTTCGTCGGGCAAAAGCGTGCGGAGCAACTCGTCGTCGGGTCCGAGCGGGCGCCAGCCGGGCGGAGGTGGCGCGGCGCGGAGCGCCGCCCTGGCCTGCTCGACGCGCTTCTCATGGGTTTTTGGGGTGTACGCGGACCAGAAGCCGATTGCCGAGGCAACGGCGAAACGGGTTTCATCATTCAGTGTGGCTGGCCAGCCTTCGGGGAGACTCTCGGACAATTCGCGCACGAGCACATCGCGCACCAAGCGTGTGACCTGTTTGCGCTGCTCTGCCTCGGCGAGCAATCCGCTGAACACCTGCACCGCGGCAATATCGTCCTCGCCAAGCTCCTCAGCCAGCAAATACAGCGGGACGGCAGGGCGTGCCTCGGCGAAGGCTGAGAGCGAAGAGAAACCCCGCTCGCGTATCCGCTCATACAGGCGAGCCTTCCAATTGCCCCGCCACGCATGTCCGTCGCTCATCGTCCTCTCCACGGAGTAAAGAGCATCGGGATTTTATGGTTCCTCATGGTCCTCGCGACGAGTGTCAGGATCTCGTTCCGCGTCAGCATCCGGCCCGCTTCGGTCTCGGCGTCGCGTAGCACCTTCATGATCATCCGGTTCCATTCGCCGGGCCATTGACGACCCAGGAGCCAACCGCCGCCGCCATGGAGCGCCTCGTGGTGGGCTTGCTCCATTCTGACGCAGAACTGGTCGATGCTCATTTCGCCGGTGAAGCCCCGCTGCTCGAACCACTTACGGTGCTCTCGTGGCAGGACATGGTGTCGTGGTGGTTGGGCCATGCCGGCCCCCGCTTTGCCAGTCTCGTGCATGCCGCGCACCTCGGGTCCTTCGCCCAACGCGTCGCGCACGCTCTGCGGCAACGCGTCGTGCCGTTGCGACATCATCACCTGGCCAGCGTGAATGCGCACAGTGGCGCTGACGGCTGGAAGGGAGATGACACCCGCCTGAACGAGTCGGCGCATCATCTCCACCCATTCGGCGGAGACGACTACTTGGGTGCCCATCATCACGCCGTCGGTTCCCACCATGAGGCCCACGCCAAGTAGCGCGGGAGCGGCGGGTGGCAATCGCGGCAGCGTCAGCTTCATCGTTGGGGCCATGATGAGCATCTCCACGAGCTGCGCCGCCAGGATGACCTGACCTCCGCGCTCGGTCGCCACGCGCACGGCCTCTTGGGTCGAATGGAACTCGCGGATGAGTTGTTCCATCACTCCGGGGAGTGTTCCCGCGGTGGCTTCGACCTGCTCTGGATCCAGAGAGGCGAGTGCCGTCATGGAAGGATAGAGCCTCTTGTGTACACGGTCCGTGTCCACGAGTAGCTGCTCCATGCTGTAGAGGGGGTACTTCTGGAGCACGACGTCGACGAGGTTCAGGAAATCGAGCCATGCGGAGAGCAGCAGGGCGCCGGACATGGCGGCCTCAATCCGTGGGCCGGTGAGGCGGAGCAGGGCGAGCTCCATGTCCGGGTCATCGACCTCAGAAGCTGCGTGAGCGAGTTGATTGGCGCCACGGAGCGCGGTGCGAAGCCATTTCAGTTGCTGTGAGCCATAGGCGACGTAGGGGGTGAACACGCCGTTGGCCTGGCCGCTGATGCCCGCCTGGCGGGCCTCAATCAGGGAGAGTGAGTCGGCGATGCGGCGTGTGGAGCCGGACACATCTTCAACGGCATCGAGGACCGCTTGACGGGTCGAGATGGCGCTTCGCGGTCTGGACTCCTCGGCGCTTTGGGGGACCGCGCCGCTCATCATGGCTCTCGCCCCTCTCCCAGGATTCGTCCGCGTCACGTCCTTGGAGGAGCCCCGACGTTGCACTCGTTCCGGGGGGTGTTCCAGGCGCAGCTCATGGTCAAGCGGTGGTGGCAGCGACGCGCAGCCCGTGGCGAGCAGGGCGACGACCCACAACAGGCTCGCCCACCAACATCGTCCCGAGTCGGTGCTCGGGAACTGGCTCCTTGCCCACGGATACGAAGGTCGCACTCAGTACCGGCTGCCGATGCCCTTGACCCGCCACACTGTCTGACGCTGGGTGGTGACGTGCGAGATGAGGACGTTGTCCTGCTGCATCTGATCCAACAGGCGCACGAGCTTGCTGCGATCCAACCCCGTGGCATCCGCGAGCTGCGGTGTCTCCAGCCCCGCGGGGTAGCGCCGCAGCTCGTCGACGATGATCTTCTTGAACTCGAGCTTGGCGGCGCCGTCCATGTCCTGGGCCTTGGAGGCCTGCACGATGGCCCAGGACACCAGCGCCAGCACCAACAGGGCCAGGGCGGGGTAGACGATGTGACTGTTGCGCTCGAGGAGGTCGAAATAGCTCGGGTCCACCGACGAGGCGGGCCGGTCGGGGCCCGAATCGAGGCCGGGGATGGAGATCTGCGCGAGCAGGAAGAGGGCGGAGGGAGTCAGCACGGCCCCGGAACTCTAGAAGGCTCCGGAGCCGCCCGCAACCTCGCGGCCCGGACTACATGACGCCCAGGTTCTGCGAGGCGCCCTCGGCGAAGAGGGTGGTGTCCGCCTTCGCCAGGAGAGCGGACAAGCCCTCGCGCCGCGCGGCGCTGATGGCCACGCCGCCCCGGCTGCGCAAGAGCGCCTCCACGTCCTCGGCCGACAGCAGGTCCGCCTTGTTCCACACCATGAGGCGCGGCTTCTGCATCAGCTCCAGCGAATCGAGGATGTTCTCCACGGCCTCCACCTGCTCGTCGCGCGCGGGGTCTCCCGCGTCTACCACGTGCAAGAGCAGGTCGGCGTCGTACAGCTCCTCCAGCGTGGCGCGGAAGGCGGCCACCAGGTCCTTGGGCAGGTCGCGGATGAAACCCACCGTGTCGGTGATGATGACCTCGCGCTCCTGGGGGAAGCGCAGCCGGCGGCTGGTGGGGTCCAACGTGGCGAACAGCTTGTTCTCCGCCAGCACCTCGGCGCCGGTGATGGCGTTGAGGAGCGTGGACTTGCCCGCGTTGGTGTAGCCCACGATGGAGATGACCGGCAGCTCGCGCCGGTTGCGCTGGGCGCGGCGCACCTCGCGCTCGCGCGACAGCGAGTCGATGCGCTTCTCCAGGTGGTTGATGCGCTCGCGCGCGCGGCGGCGATCAATCTCCAGCTTCGTTTCGCCAGGGCCTCGTCCGCCGATACCGCCCGCCAGACGGCTGAGCGAGGTGTCGCTCTGCACCAGCCGGGGCAGCCGGTACTTGAGCTGGGCGAGTTCCACCTGGAGCTTGCCCTCGGCGCTCTGCGCCCGCTGGGCGAAGATGTCGAGGATGAGCTGGGTGCGGTCGATGACCTTGAGGCTCGTGGCCTCGCTGATGTGCCGGCCCTGAGAGGGCGTGAGGTCCTTGTCGAAGATGAGGACGTCCGCCATGGCCTGCATGGAGCGCAGGTTCAGGTCCTCGAGCTTGCCGCGCCCGATGAGGTAGCGCGGGTCGGCCTCGCGGCGCATCTGCAGCACGCTGTCGAGCACCGCGACACCGGCGGTGCGCGCCAGTTCCTTGAGCTCGGCGAGGCTGGCCTCGGCGGCGGCGCGGTTGCCATCCAGGCACACGGCCACGAGCAGGGCCTTGTCCCGGCCGGACACGGTGCGCGCGGCGGCCTTGCGGTTGAGTTCCTCCTCCAGGGCCTCCAGGGTGTCGAGCACGTCGGGCTGGCCGTCGTGGACATCCGGCAGGGTGGTGACGCTCCAGAAATTGCCGTCCCCGTTCTCGGGCACCAGGTGGGCGTAGTGCAGCACGCCGGGCAGTCCGGTGTCGCCCACGCCGATGGCGGCGACCATGTCCAGGCGCAGGAGCGCGAGGTCCGTCAGGTCGTCCTTGGTGAGGGGCTCGCCCTTGAGGTGGGTGTGCACGAGTCGCAGGCCACGCAGACGCACCTGTCCCGCGCGGGCACGGCCGATGTCGGGCAGTTCCAGCTTGTGGGCATTGCCCACCACGACGTGCTCGATTTCGCCCTTGCGGTTGAGCAGCACGCCCACCTGCCGGTTCGTCTCCCGGGACAGCTCGGTGAGGTGGCGGGCGAGTTCCGGGGAAACGATCTCATGGGGCGACACACGGCGCCGATAGGTGTTGCGCAAACGACTCTGCTCGCTTGCCTTGAGGCCGAGGGTGTTGCCGTAGATGTCCTTCAAAAGTGTCCTTCTCCCACGCGGAAGAGAGAGTGCGCCCGCGTCGCGCCGTCAGCCTGACTGCCTGTTCCAGGAGCATAAGGGCTCCCTGGCCGGGTTTCATCCCGGGGGGGGTCGAATGCCGACCTCATACAACACGTCCCCGCGGCCCGTTCTTCCAGCGTAGCCTGGAGGGGTGAGCCTTTCGGGACGAGACGCGGTGCGCGCCGCCCGGCGCGTGGTGGTGAAGATTGGAACCAATGCCCTCACGAACGCCACGGGGCGTTTCAACCGGGCCCATTTCGAGGCGCTGAGCGAGGATCTGCTCTGGGCCGCCCGGGACCGGGAACTGGTGGTGGTGTCCAGTGGCGCCGTGGCCCTGGGGGTGGAGCGGTTGGGTCTACCGATGCGGCCCAAGGACATTCCCGGCAAACAGGCTTGCGCGGCGGTGGGGCAGAGCCGGCTCATGCAGGCCTATGAGGAGGCCTTTGGCCGGGCGGACCGGCGCGTGGCCCAGGTGTTGTTGACGCACGGAGACGTGCAGGACCGGCGGCGCTACCTCAACGTGAAGCACGCCCTGGAGCGCCTGCTCGAGGCCCACGTGGTGCCCATCATCAACGAGAACGACACCGTATCGGTGGACGAGCTCAAGTTCGGTGACAACGACACCCTGGCGGGTCTGGTGGCCGGAGGCCTGGAGGCGGATGCACTCATCGTCCTGTCCGACGTGGAGGGGCTCTACACGGCGGATCCGCGCAAGGACCCGGAGGCCCGGCTCCTCACCCAGGTGGATGGTGTCACGCCGGAGCTGCTCGCCCTCGCGGGAGGCTCGGGCAGCCAGGTGGGCACCGGCGGCATGGCCACCAAGATTCGCGCCGCCGCGCGCGTCACCGAGCTGGGCGTGCGCTGCGTCATCACCTCGGGCGCGGTGCCGGGCCGGTTGCGCGCGGTGCTCTCCGGCGAGAGCGTGGGCACCCTCTTCGAGACTCCCGGCAGCCGGCGCAGCGCGCGCATGGCGTGGATCGCCCACGCGCTCAAGTCCAAGGGGCGGGTGTTCGTGGACGCGGGCGCGCGCACGGCCGTGGTCACCGCCAAGCGCAGCCTGCTGCCCTCGGGAATCCGCTCGGTGGAGGGCGAGTTCGGCCGGGGCGATCCGGTGGATCTGGTGGATGACCAGGGCGAGGTGTTCGCCCGGGGTCTGAGCGCCTACGACGCGGGGGAATTGCGGCGCATCGCGGGGCTCAAGAGCACCGACATCGAGTCCGTGCTCGGCTACCGCTACATCGACGAGGCCGTGCACCGGGACGATCTGGCCGTCCTCTAGCGCCGTGCACGCGGGGAGCGGGGCTCGGCGGAGGGCTCAGATGGGACGCGCCGTCCCGGGCATCTCGGCTTCCTTCGCCAGGTCCATCAGCGCCCGGAACTCGGGCGAGTCCACCTTCATGAGGAGCAGGGACACTTCCAGGTCTCCCGGCCAGCGGCCGAGCTGGACCCGGCGCTCCTGGCCGTGCATCAGCGCCACGTCGGCCGAGTGGCCCTTGATCTCCGGCAGGATCAAATCCAGCTCCAGATGGAACGTGCTGCCCTCGGCGGTGGGGGTGAGCACCAGCCGGTAGTCGGGCACCTGGGCGCCCGGTTGGCGCCGCTCGGCGCGCACGGTCCGGCCCGTCTCTCCCAGCAGCTTGGGCTGCGCCACGAGCCGTCCCTCGCGCCGGACCTCCAGCGCGAAGTACAGCGGCTCGGCCTCGGCCTGCTTCGGCATCGCCCAGATGCAGACCCATCCCACCACCGCCAACCCCAGGAAGGCCTTCTTGATGAGCGTGGAGTGCGTCATGTGGATCCCTCTCCGTTCAGGCGAGCCGCCTGATGGTCTGGTCTGTCGGCGGACGAGCCCGCTTCACTCAACCCCGTACGGTGTCGATTCATAGGAATATCTCAGTTGACCGCCGTTCGCGAGACTCCCTTCGCCGCCTGGCCCCCCTGCGACCCGGGGTCGTTTTCATTCACCCATGACCCTACCTGCCTGTCCGTTCAGTAAAAAGTTGTCCGAGCGCTCGTCTCGCGGGTAGATCCCAGGGGTTGGGAACCTGCGCGGGCACTCGTCCGTTCTCCAGGATTCCCCGCCTTGACCCCACGCGTCGCTTTTGCGCATTGTCGAAGACTTCCCCATGGACCGGACCGAACGTCTCCTTGATCTCGTAGCGCTGTTCCTGGACGCTCGGGAACCCATTTCCTGGGGAGAGCTGCGCGAGCACTTTCCCGAGGACTACCGGGGCATCTCCGACGATGCCGCCGAGCGCAAGTTCGAGCGCGACAAGGCGGAGCTGCTGGAGCTGGGCTTCCCCCTCACCTATATCCAGGGCGATGACGAGCGGCGCGACGGCTACGTCGTGGACCGCGACGCCTACTACCTGCCCGAGGTGGACCTGACCAAGGAGGAGCTGGCGGTGCTCTACGCCGCGGGCAGTGCCGCGCTCACGTCCGGGGCTTTTCCCGGCCGGGACGACCTGTCGCACGCCCTGCGCAAGATTGGCTTCTTCGCGGGCGACGCGCTGCCCACCCCGGGCGTGCGCATGGAGCTGGGCACCGAGCAGGATGGCCCGCAGCTCGCCGCGCACCTGGAGCAACTGTGGAGCGCGTGCGCCACGCGCAAGTGGGTGCAGATGTCCTACCGCTCACCCAAGCGTCCCGACCTCACGGACCGCAAGGTGGACCCGTATGGGCTCGCGCTGCGCCGGGGCATCTGGACGCTCGTGGGCTACTGCCACCTGCGCCAGGGCGTGCGCACCTTCCACGTGCACCGCATCCGCTCGCTCAAGGCGAACACCTCCAAGCCGCGCACGCCGGACTTCGAGGTGCCCGCGGGCTTCTCCTCCGATGATTACGTGGCCAGCTATCCCTGGCAGCACCGCTTCCACCCCCGGCTGGAGGCGCGCCTGCGGCTCACCGGCGAGCTGGCCGGACGCGCCGCCACGCTCTTCCCCGGCGCCGAGGTGACGCCCGCTCCAGAGGGGGAGGGCGTGCTCGTGACCCTGGGGGTGACGTTCCTGGATGGCCTGCTGCGCTTCTGCATGCAGCTCGGGCCGGAGTGCCGTGTGGAGTCGCCCGAGGCGGGACGGCAGGGCATGAAGGACATGGCGGCGCGCATCCTCCAGAAGCACGCGCCCCGCTCGGAGGTGGCGGCATGAGTGTCCACGAACGTCTGCGCCGGTTGCTCTTCCTCGTGCCCTACGTGTCCTCGCGCCAGGGCATCACCGTGGAGGAGCTGGCCCGGGCCCTCAACGTCAGCCGCGAGCACCTGCTGGCGGACCTGGATCTGCTCACCTGCGTGGGCCGGCCGCCCTTCAATCCGGACGACTACATCGACATCTACGTGGAGAACGAGCGTGTCTACGTGGACCTGGATCAGCGCCTGTCCGCGCCTCCGCGCCTGACGGTGGGAGAGGCGTCCGCCCTGGCGGCCTCGGCGGAGCTGCTGCGCCCGGGGACGGGAGACGCGCTGCGCGGCGCGGTGGAGAAGCTCGAGCGCGTGCTGCCTCCGGGCGCCGGAGAGCGCTTCCGCGAGATGTACCGGAAGATCGACGCCGCCGTGGACGCCCCCGACGCCCTGGGGCCGCTCACCCAGGCCATCCATGGCCGCCTGGAGGTGACGTTCGACTACGCGGCCCAGGGCCGGGACGCCGCCGAGCCCCGGCGGGTCCAGCCCCACGAGCTGCTCAGCCACCGGGGCCAGTGGTACCTGCAGGCCTTCTGCCTCACGCGCCAGGACGACCGGCTCTTCCGCGTGGACCGGATGCGCGGCCTGGGGCTGACGTCCACCCCCTTCCAGCCGCGCGAGGGCGCCCGGGCCGAGGTCCCCAACCCCGCCCGCCGGGACGCCGATGTGCGCGTGCTCTTTTCACCCCTGGTCGCTCCCTATGTCCGGGAGCGCTTCGGCGAGGAAGCCCGCCTGCTCGCGGACGGCAGCGTCGAGGTGCGGGTCGCCGGAGACAACGAGCGCTGGCTGACCCAGTGGGTGCTATCGTTCGGGGGCGAGGCCGAGGTGCTCGAGCCCGCCTCGATTCGCGCGGCGGTGGCCCGCGCGGCGAAGACCGCGCTAGGAGTTTGAGGGTTTCATGAGCTTTCAGTTGACGATCGCCGAGGGCAAGGAGGCCGGTAAGGAGTTCGTCTTCGAACTGGACTCCGTGCTCATCGGGCGGGTGTCCGAGTGCGATGTCGTCCTGTACGACTCGGGTATTTCCCGCCGCCACTGCCGCGTCTTCGCCGAGGCGGGCGCCTACTTCGCCGAGGATCTGGGCAGTTCCAACGGCTCGCGTGTCAACGGCCAGCCCATCAAGCCCAATGGGAAGCAGGCGCTGGTCGACGGCGATCAATTGACGCTCGGGCCGGTGGTGTTCGTCTTCAAGCGGATGGCGGCGATGGACGAGAACGAGTCCACCGCGCCCATGCCGCCGGCGGGCGGCAACAGCACGCGCATCGTCGCGGTGGACGCGGTGGCCCGCCGCCAGCGCAACAAGGGCGAGGCCCTGGCACCCGAGGGCGCGGACGCGGAGCAACTGGGCGCCGCGCAGCGCTCCGCCACGCGCGCCATGCCCGCCGTTCGCCGCACGGGCGCGCAGCCCGTCCTCCCGGCGGATGGCGCCGCTCCTCGCTCCTCGCGCGCGTCGTCCGGTTCCGCCGCCGCCTTGGCGCGGGCCTCGGAGTCGGCTCCCGTTCCCTCCCGGCGTCCGGCCTCGGGCGCGGTGGCGCGGGCCGCGCGCAACCCGCCCGGAGCACCCGGAGGCCTGTCCGCCGCGGAGCGCGCCCGCATCCGGCGCGAGGCCCCGGGCCTCGTGGGCAACCTCAAGCTCTTCTGGCTCGAGGCGAGCACGCCCGTGCGCCAGGGCATCATCGCCCTGGGGGGCCTGGCGGCGCTCGCCCTGGTGGGTCTCCTCTATTGGGCGGTGCTCGGCGAGGAGGCCCGGGTGGTGCGGGGCCCCGAGCCCAAGACCTTCAGCAGCGCCAACAGCAGCGAGCAGATCATCACCGACTCGTTCGGCCTGGGCGACGACGTCATCTGGGACAACGCGGACCAGAAGACCTTCGAGCTGGAGTACACCTCCGCCACGCGCACGCTGGCCATCCTCCACTATCAGGCGCAGGGCATCTCCGAGGGCGAGGTGGTGGTGACGATCAACGGCGTGGACCTGGGCAAGGTGCCTCCGGACACGCTGGCCAGCCAGGACCAGGTCCTGGAGATCATGATCCCCTGGCAGTTGCTCAAGAAGGGGGAGACCAACCGCATCACCTTCGACAACACCCGCAATCCGCCCGGAGAGGACTCCTGGCGCATCTGGAACATCTGGCTGGAGCGGGTGCCGCTGCCGGAGTTGTCCCCCGAGCAGATGGTCGAGGAAGCCACCAAGTCCTACAAGCGCGGGCGCAAGAACCTGGACACCGTGAACGTGGGGGCCCGCAACGGCTACGAGGCGTGGAAGTCCTTCCGCGAGGCGTGGCTGCTGCTGGAAGTGCACCCCGAGCCCCGGCCGGACCTCTATTACGAGGCCCAGGAGCGCATGCGCGAGGCGCAGACGCTGCTCGACCGGGTGTGCTCCAAGTTGATGCTGGAGGTGGAGCGCTACGCCAACCAGAGCAACTGGGAGGCGGCGTCCGCCACACTGGACCACACGCGTGACTACTTCCCGGAGAAGACGGGGCAGATCTGCGCCCAGAAGGCGGACATGAAGCGCGAGGAGCTCGGGCTCTAGTCAGCTCCTGTTCGGAAATGGACACCCCAGACCTTCGGACGTTGCCCCCGCGTGGGGTGACTGGTTGCCAGATGACCCTGGCGTTCCCAAGCTTGCTCCACCATGCGTGAGTGGGATGGGAGGAGGGGCGGGGAGTTGAGAGTACGGACCGAGGAGGCTCTGGCGCATGAAGCCGCGCGCCCACCTGCTTCCTCGCCCCGCTGGAACACGCACGTCTCCACGGCGCTGCTGGCGCGCTACTACCTGCCGCCCTCGCATTCACCGCTCCAGGGCAACACCTGTGAGTTGCTGCGCGATGGGACCGAGGTCTACCCCGCCATGCTGCACGCCATCCGGTGTGCCCGGCGCTACGTGCACCTCGAGACGTACATGTTCCTGTCCGACGCGGTGGGGGAACTGTTTGGCGAGGCGCTGGCGGAGGCGGCCGGGCGCGGCGTGCACGTGAAGGTGCTGTATGACGCCCTGGGCTCCTGGTCCAGCCGGAGTGAGTTCTTCGAGTCGCTGCGCGCGCGCGGCGTGGACATCCGCCCCTTCAAGCCCTTTCGCAGCCTGGGCCGGGGCCTGCGCCACCTCTTGCGGCGTGACCACCGGAAGATCCTGTCGGTGGATGGAGAGGTGGCCTTCATCGGTGGGGTGAACATCGCCGTGCACTGGGCGCCCCGGGGCCATGGTGGCGAGTGCTGGCGCGATGACGTGCTGCGGGTGGAGGGCCCCTCCGTTCACGAATTGGAGCGCCGCTTCGTGGCCACCTGGCGCATGGCCTTCCAGGACAAGTTCCGCTCCTGGCGCGAGGGCCGCCGGTTGCGCAAGCAACTGCGCCGTCAGTCGGCGGGAAGCGTGCAGGGCGACATGGGACTGGCGGTGCTGTCCAACCGCCGCAGCATCCACCGCGCCTACGTCCACGCCATCTCCCGGGCGCGCAGGAGCGTGCTGGTGGCGGCCGCCTACTTCGTGCCGGATCGCAAGCTGGTGGCCGCGTTGCGCGATGCCGCCTCGCGCGGTGTGGAGGTCCGCCTGCTGCTCAACTCCAAGGGCGACCACCCGTGGATCATGAACGCCACGCGCTCCTTCTACGAGAAGCTGCTCACCGCGGGCGTTCGCATCTTCGAGTGGGAGCGGTGCGTGCTGCACTCCAAGACGGCGGTGGTGGACGGAGCGTGGGGCACCATCGGTTCGTTCAACCTCGAGCGGCTGTCGTTCTTCTTCAACCACGAGGCGAACGTGGTCTTCACGGATCCCCGGCTGGGCGGTCAGATGGAGGACGGCATCCGCCGCGACTGCGATGACTGCCGCGAGGTGGATCTCGTGTCGTTCCGCCGTCGGCCGCTCTGGCGCAAGGTGCTGGAACGCGTGTTGTACGCCTTCCGCCGGGTCATCTAGACGGGCCGCACGTCCGTCATCAGCCCGGCACCACGCCATCCAGTAGCTCCACGGACGTGGGGAAGCCCTTCGTCATGCGCAGCTCCTGGCCGGACGGGCTCTCATGGAGGTTGAGTTCGCGCTGCTCCACGTCCCATCCCGGGGACCGCAGCAGCCGGACATGGGATGTCCATACAAGAGTGGATTCCATAAGTCACGTTCCCGCGCATGACCTCGAAAGTCAACGTGTCCTTGCCCGGGCGGCGTGCTCGCGAATACCTTCGCCGCTTTCACGACGAAGGCTTCACTGCCCTTGCACTGCGAGACGCCGACATCATGAGCAATGTCCCGCATCCCAATCAGCTTCGTCCGGGCGACCACGTGCGCGAGTACCGGATCGTCCGGCGTCTGGGCGCGGATGGCTTCTCCATCGTCTTCCTGGCGGAGCATGAAGGGCACCCCTACGCCCTGAAGGTGGCGCTGCAACCCGCCTCGGATGTGGATGTGGACCCGGTGGATGGGTGGATCCGCCGGGAGGCGCTGTCCCTGGATCACCTGATCCATCCCAGCCTGTTGCCCGTCCATGCGCTGGGCAGATGGCCGCGACCGCGCATGGGCTACTTCTTCCTCGTCACCGACTACGTCGAGGGCATGACCTTCTATGAGTGGTGCCGTCTCGGCCACGTCACGCCCCACCAATGGGTGCGGGTGCTGTGTGAGGTGCTGCGCCCGTTGGAGGCGATGCATGCCCGAGGCATCTGCCACCGCGACATCAAGGCGGACAACGTGATCGTGCGGGAAGGGGATGAGCGGCCCTTCCTCGTCGACTTCGGCGCCGTTCCTCCGCCGTGCGCGCGTCCGCTGACCGAGGGCATCGCGCCGGGGACGCTCTACTGCCAGCCCCCCGAGGCCATCCGCTTCGTGATGGGCGGGGAAGTGTTCCAGAAAGGCGCACGCTTCGAGGCCCACCCCAGCGCGGATCTCTATGCCGTGGGTGTCCTCCTCTATGAGGCGCTGACGGGCCACCCTCCCTTCAATCCGAGATTGCCGGTGGATCAGTTGCTGGTGGCCATCCTCTCCGTGCCTCCCGTGGATCCCAGACAATTCAACCCCCGGGCTCCCAGCTCGTTGTGCCTGCTCGCCATGAGGCTGTTGTCGAAGGAGCCCTCACGGCGCCCCGCCAGTGCGCGTGAAGTGCGAGAAGAGCTGGAGCGGCTTCGGCTGGACGAGGGCGACACGGTCCCCTGGCGGACTCCGGGCTTGCCGCGCTTCGACCTCCGGAGGTCATCCACGGAGCGCCGGACGAACACGCGCGTGGCATTGGCGCTCGGGGTGGGGTTGGTGGGATTGCTGGGGTGGGCCCTTCTCCGCACCGAGGAAGCTCCTCCCGTGGAGGCCACCGCGCCGGTTTCTCCGACGCCCTCCGACCCAGGCGTGCCACCTGTGTCGTCCTTCCAGCCCGACTCGTCCCGTCCCATCCCCGCCCCGTCGACCCAGGCGCCTTCGCGCGGGTGCTCCCGGCTCCAGGCCCTGCTGGGCATGACGGTGGCGCGGTTGTTCGGCTGTGCCACCGTTCCGGCCGTGCGGCCAGACCCCAGCGGCTACCTCGACAAGTGCCCGTACGAGGCACGCGAGAACATCCGGAAGCTCGGGTTCAATACGGGGCTCGGGTACTGGTTTCCCACCTTCCTCCAACCGGGCCCTACGGTCTCCTCGGTGTCGGAGCGGCTCGTGGAACGGGGCGCGGCCTTGAACGTCAAGCCGGGGCCCATCGTGGCCAACATGTACCCGTACGGCGATTCCAGGTTCCTGCGGATCGCGGGCACGGCGGTGACCACGCGATGGCGCGTCTACATCCAGTTCGACCGGATCGAGCTCCCCGATGGGACCTGGCTGCCCATCTGTGGGGCCGCCGCCAGCACCTTCGAGGACATCTACGGCATTCCGACTCGCGAGGGGGTGGCGTTCCCGGACACACGGGTGGACCCGGCCAAGGTGGATCACGGCCCGGGCAGTGTCGTGCTCAACGATCCCCAGTTCATGACCGTCATCGAGCCGCCCGACGGGGAGCCGCGCGCGAGGATCGAGCAGGTGGACCCCGACGCGAAGCCGGAGCTCGACTTCTCGCATCAACCGCGGAAGAAGTAGGCGGATGACCCGGGGTGTATCCACTCGCGCCCGACGGCCGAGGTGAAGGAAGCGGGCGGGGTGGGTTGTCCGGGCGTCGCTTTGCCCCATGGGTGGGGCGTGCCGATCTTCAAGGGCGATGACGACCTCGCGACGTTCAAGACCTTCTGCCCGGAAGCGCTTGGGCACCTACCGCGAGAAGCGTGACTTCTCGCGCACCTCCGAGCCCTCTCCGGACGTTCCCGCGGCCAGGGGGGGTGGCGTCTTCGTGGTGCACAAGCACGACGCCACGCGGCTGCACTATGACCTGCGGCTGGAGATCGACGGGGTGCTCGTCAGTTGGGCCATTCCCAAGGGCCCGAGCCATGACCCGGCGGACAAGCGGCTCGCGGTCCAGACCGAGGACCACCCCCTGGCCTATGCCACCTTCGAGGGCCGCATCTCCGAGGGCAATTACGGAGCGGGGGATTCGCTGCTGTGGGAATCGGGCACCTTCGACACCGTGCCTCCGGGCGAGGCCTCGGCGCAGCTCGCGCGGGGCCGCCTGCACGTGGCGCTGCATGGCCAGAAGCTCGAGGGGGAGTGGCACCTCATCCGCACGCGTCCGGTGGGAAAGAAGGCGCGGTGGTTGTGCTTCAAGGCCAAGGACGGCACCGAGCGCCCTGGCTACGACGTCACCGCCGAGCGTCCCGAGTCCGTGAAGTCCGGCCAGCGTGTCACGCGGGGGCCCTCGCGCCCGGCGGCGTCCAGGTCCAAGGCCAGTTCCAAGGCCAGGGTCCGCTCGCCCGAGGCCCTTCTGGAGCGGGTGGGCACGCCCATGCTGGCCACACTCGCCCAGGTGGAGGCCACGGACGCGGCGGACTGGTGTTTCGAGGTGAAGTACGACGGCTTCCGCGCGCTCGCGGCGGTCCACGACGGACAGGTGGCCCTGCACTCGCGCGGAGGCCATGACCTGTCCGGGCGCTTTCCCGCCATCGCCCGGGCCCTCGAGGCGCTGGGGGGCCACGAGGTGGTGCTGGATGGGGAACTCGTGGCCCTGGACACCCAGGGCCGTTCGCGCTTCCAACTGCTCGGCAAGGGCGCCGAGGAGCGCTTCGCGGTCTTCGATGTCTTGTGGCTCGACGGGGAGGACACGCGCCCGCTGCCGCTGGAGGAGCGCCGGAAGAAGCTCGAAAGGCTCCTGGCCCGGGTGAAGTCGCCGCTCGCGCTCGCCGAGCGGGTGGAGGGGACCGCCCGGCAGGCGCTCGCCCTGGCGCGGCGGCGAGGGTGGGAGGGCGTCATGGCCAAGCGCGTGGGCTCCGTCTACGCGCCCGGCCGGGGCGAGGCGTGGCTCAAGCTCAAGGTCCAGGCCAACCAGGAGGTGGCCATCGTGGGCTTCACGCCCATGGCCAACGAGCGGCCGGAGCTGGGCGCGCTCCTGGTGGCGGTGCGTGAGGACGGCACCTGGCGCTACGCGGGCAAGGTGGGAACGGGTTACTCCACGCGGGTGAGGCGCGAGCTGAGGACGCTCCTGTCGCGAGACGAGGTGAAGAAGCCCCCCGTGAAGGAGGTGCCGCGGGTCCGGGACGCCCTGCGTCACGAGGAGGCCATCTGGGTGAAGCCCCGTCATGTGGCCCAGGTGGCCTTCACCGAGTGGACCGAGGACGGGCGCCTGCGCCATCCCTCCTTCCAGGGGCTGCGGAACGACAAGCGCCCCGAGGAGTGTGTGCGGGAGCGGCCCCGTGAGACGCCCGTGCGCCGGGGCTCCGCCGCGCGAGGTCCGCACCGGGAGGTGGGACGCAAGGCGCGTCCGGGGAAGCGGGCCGCGGGCCGGACCGCCACCGCCAGGAAGGGCGTCGCCGGGGAGCCGGTCGTGCTCACCCACGGGGAGCGGGTGCTCTTTCCCAAGAGGGGACTCACCAAGGCGGACGTGTTCGGCTATTTCCAGGACGTGGCGCCCCTGATGGTGCCAGCGCTCACGGGCCGGCCGCTCACGTTGCAGCAATGGCCCCAGGGGATCGAGGGGCCCGGCTTCTTCCGCCAGGGGGTGGAGAGCGCGCCGGACTGGCTCACCACCACGCGCATCCGGCACGAGGAGCGGCTCTTGTCTCACGTGGTGGTGGATCGGCCCGAGTCGCTGCTGTGGCTCGCCAACCAGTCCGCGCTCACCCTGCACATGTGGTCGAGCCGGGTGCCGCATCTCAAGCAACCCGACTGGGTGGTGTTCGATCTGGATCCCGGTCCGAAGGGGACCTTCGAGGAGCTCATCGCGCTGACGCTGGGCCTGAGGCGCCTGCTGGAGCGGCTGGACCTGGTGAGCGTGCCCAAGACGTCCGGCAAGCGGGGCCTGCACGTGCTGGTGCCCCTGGCGCCGGGCCATACCTACGCGCGGACGAGGGCGTTCGCGCACCGGGTGTTCGAATCGCTCGCCCAGGAGTATCCGGAGCTGGCCACCACCGAGCGCTCCAAGACGCGGCGTGCGGGGCGGCTGTACCTGGACGCGGACCAGAACGCCTGGGGCAAGACGGTGGTGGCGCCCTATGCGCTCCGGGCGCTGCCGCACGCGCCCGTGTCCACGCCGCTCGGCTGGTCGGAAGTGACACGCCGCTTGGATCCCACCCGGTTCACGCTCGAGACCCTGCGGCGGCGCCTGGACAAGGCGGGCGACCTGTTCGCCCCTGCCCTGGGGGGAGGGCAGACACTCCCCCCATCCTGAGCTTCCGGTGGGAAGCCGGCCAGGAGGTGCTAGGGTGCCGCGCCCGTGAGCGTACACACGGATGAGAGCGATGCGGATACCGTTGTCCGACAGCGAGCCATGGCGGGAAGGATCGCTTCGCGAGGACGTATAGACCAGGCGCTTTCCGAGTTGAGACGGCTCGAACAGCTCGGCGCGCCAGGAGAGGCCGCCGCCGTCTGCGAGGCGCTCGCGCGGCTCTGGGCCCAGGGCAGCCAGCTGCTCCGGGCCATCGTGATGTGCAAGCACCTGTCCTGGCTCGATCCGGGGCACACGCGCACACAGACCTTCATCGCCAACCTCTATGCCCGCTATCCCTCGACGTCCCCGGAGGAGGGGGGCGATCGGGTGCTCGATGACCTGGAGCTGTTGCTGCCCGAACGGGAGGATTCGGTGGCGGTGCCCCTCTTCTCGATGCTGAGCCAGGAGGCGTTCGTGGCGCTGCTCGACGTGGTGGAGGTGCGGCACTACGGGGTGGGGCTGCCGGTCATCCGGGAGGGGGACCAGGGGGCGTCCATGTTCTTCCTGGTGGAGGGGCGGGCGGACGTGCTGCGGCTGCTCGAGGGCCGGGGCGCCCCGGCGGAGCCGGTGGGGGAGGGCGGCGTCTTCGGGGAGATGGCGCTCATCACCGATGGGCCCCGGATGTCCACGGTGATGCCCTCGACCCCCTCGGTGCTGTTGGAGCTGTCGCGGGCGCGGCTGGCGGAGATCGCCCAGAAGCACCCCCTGGTGGAGCGCGTGGTGCGGGGCTTCTGCCGCAAGCGCGCGGCGGATCAGCTCATGCGCACCCACTCCATTTTCTCCTCCCTGCGCCAGGCGCAGCGGCGCAGCCTCTCGCGGGAATTCGAGCTGCGGCGCGTGGACGCGGGCGTGACGCTGCTCACCGCCGGGGAGATGGGGGACGGCCTCTATCTGCTGCTGCGCGGTCGTTGCACGCCCTACCACATCCGCGAGGACGGCCAGGAGATTCCACTGGCGGTGTTGCGCGAGGGGGACGTCTTCGGGGAAATCTCCCTGCTGCTGGACAAGCCGGTGACGGCGACGGTGCGGGCGGACGTGCCAGGCGTGCTGCTCAAGCTGAGCCGTCCGGCGTTCGAGCGCCACATCTCCACCCAGCCGGGCCTGCGGGACGCGCTGACCCAGCTGGCCACCGCCCGCCTCCAGAGCACGGCCCGTCTGCTCGCGGGACGTTGAGTGCTTCGCTTCCCGCCGGCGCGAGGGCCCGCGCGAGGGCCCTTTGCAATTGCAAGCCGCTGTCGGCGGGCCTAGAAGACCCTTGATTCCTCGCGTGATGGAAAGAAGGACGGCACCTACAATGACGGACAGTTTCAAGAGCAAGAGCCAGCTCAAGGTGGGCTCGGCCACGTACGACATCTACAGCCTCGCCAAGGTGGGCAAGGACCACGCCTCCGTGGCGCGCCTGCCCTTCTCGCTGAAGATTTTGCTCGAGAACCTGCTGCGCAATGAAGATGGCCGCGTGGTCAAGCGCGAGCACGTGGAGAAGATGCTCGCCTGGGATCCCAAGGCCGAGCCCGACACGGAGATCTCCTTCCACCCCGCGCGCGTGCTGCTCCAGGACTTCACGGGCGTGCCGGCGGTGGTGGACATGGCCGCCATGCGCGAGGCGCTCGCGGCCCTGGGGGGAGATCCGACGAAGATCAACCCGCGCAACCCCGCCGACCTGGTCATCGACCACTCCTTCCAGGTGGACGTGTTCGGCACCTCGGATGCCTTCCGCGCCAACGCGGAGCTGGAGTTCGAGCGCAACGAGGAGCGCTATGCCTTCCTGCGCTGGGGCCAGAACGCGTTCAAGAACTTCCGCGCGGTGCCGCCGGACATCGGCATCTGCCACCAGGTGAACCTGGAGTACCTGGCCCAGGTGGCCTTCCGTCAGGGCAGCACCGTGTACCCGGACACGCTCGTGGGCACCGACAGCCACACGACGATGATCAACGGCCTGGGCGTGGTGGGCTGGGGCGTGGGCGGCATCGAGGCCGAGGCGGTGCTGCTCGGCCAGCCCATCACCATGCTGATTCCCCAGGTGGTGGGCTTCAAGCTCACGGGCAAGCTGCCCGCGGGCGCCACGGCGACGGACCTGGTGCTCACCGTCACGCAGATGCTGCGCAAGCGCGGCGTGGTGGGCAAGTTCGTGGAGTTCTTCGGTGACGGCCTCAAGGGCCTGTCCCTGCCGGACCGCGCCACCATCGCCAACATGGCGCCTGAGTACGGCGCCACCATCGGCTTCTTCCCGGTGGACGAGGAGAGCCTCAACTACCTGCGCTTCACGGGCCGTCCCGAGGAGACCGTGGCGCTGGCCGAGGCCTACTTCAAGGAGCAGGGCCTCTTCCACACGGAGAACACCCCGGACCCCGTCTTCACGGACACGCTGTCCCTGGACCTGTCCACGGTCGTCCCCAGCCTCGCCGGCCCCAAGCGCCCGCAGGACCGGGTGACGCTCAAGGACATGAAGGCCACCTACGAGAAGTCGCTCGTGGAGATGCTGGCCGCCGGCAAGAGCAAGGGCGAGGACGACGAGGGCGGCTCCAAGGCCAAGGCCCCCGCGGCCACCGTGCCCCCCGAGCGCCTCAATCAGACCGTCACCGTGAAGGCGGGCAACCAGTCCTACGAGCTGGGCCACGGCGCCGTCGTCATCGCCTCCATCACCTCGTGCACCAACACCTCCAACCCGGCGGTGCTCCTGGGCGCGGGCCTGCTGGCCAAGAAGGCCGTCGAGCGCGGCATCAACGTGAAGCCCTGGGTGAAGACGAGCCTCGCCCCCGGCAGCCGCGTGGTGACGGACTACCTCAAGGAAGCCGGCCTCATGCCCTACCTGGAGGCGCTCGGCTTCCACGTGGTGGGCTACGGCTGCGCCACCTGCATTGGCAACTCCGGCCCCCTGCCCGAGCCCGTCGCCGAGGCCGTCACCTCGGGGGACCTGGTGGTGGCCGCGGTGCTCAGCGGCAACCGCAACTTCGAGGGCCGCATCAGCCCGCACGTGCGCATGAACTACCTGGCCTCGCCGCCGCTCGTGGTCGCCTACGCCCTGTCCGGCGAGGTGGGCCGCGATCTGGACACCGAGCCCCTGGGCACGGACCGCAACGGCCGCCCGGTGTTCCTCAAGGACATCTGGCCCACCAACGAGGAGATCCGTCAGGCCATCTCCACCGCGGTCAAGCCCGAGCAGTTCCGCCACCAGTACTCGCGCGCCATGGAAGGCGACGCGCTCTGGCAGCAGCTCAAGGTGGATGGTGGCAACACCTTCAAGTGGGACCCCAAGTCCACCTACGTGCGCAAGCCGACCTTCCTGGAGAACATCCCCGCCGAGCCCAAGCCGCTCGCCGACATCAAGGGCGCGCGGGTGCTCGCGCTCCTGGGTGACTCGGTGACCACGGATCACATCTCGCCCGCGGGCAACATCGCCAAGACGAGCCCGGCGGCCAGGTACCTCATGGAGCAGGGCGTGGAGCCCAAGGACTTCAACTCCTACGGTGCGCGCCGCGGCAACCACGAGGTGATGGTGCGTGGCACCTTCGCCAACATCCGCCTCAAGAACCTGCTGGTGCCCGGCGTGGAGGGCGGCGTGTCCGTCCACATCCCCACGCGCGAGCGCATGAGCATCTACGACGCCTCGCAGAAGTATCAGCAGGAGGGCACGCCGCTCGTCGTCCTCGCCGGCGCCGAGTACGGCACGGGCTCCAGCCGTGACTGGGCCGCCAAGGGCACCGCGATGCTCGGCATCAAGGCCGTCATCGCCAAGAGCTTCGAGCGCATCCACCGCTCCAACCTCATCGGCATGGGCGTGCTGCCCCTGCAGTTCGAGGCGGGCCAGGACGCGCAGAGCCTGGGCCTCACCGGCCACGAAACGTTCGAGATCACCGGCGTGGCGGAGGGTCTCGCGCCGCAGAAGAAGCTCACCGTGAAGGCCACGGGCGAGGGCGGCTCCAAGGAGTTCACCGCGCTGTGCCGCATCGACACGCCCAACGAGCTCGACTACTACCGCCACGGCGGCATCCTGCTGTACGTGATGCGTCAGCTCGCCAAGAGCTGAGTTTTTTCCGCTCCTGACGGGAAACTACCATCGGCCCGGTGTGCCTTTTCATGGCGCACCGGGTCGTCTGTTTTCAGGGGGGTAGGGGCCTTCCTGTCTTTCAAAGAAGCGTAGTAAGATGGACCTTCCACTGCTTCCGGGGGGGCGCAGCGTGTCTCAATCCATCTACGAACGGCTCAACGTGCGCGTCTTGGGGTCCATGGGACCGCCTCTCCTCTTCGCGCATGGCTTTGGTTCCGAACAACGCGTCTGGCGGCATCAGGTGGCGGCATTCAAGGAGCGCTACCAGGTCATCCTCTTCGACCACGTGGGCTGCGGCCGTTCGGATTTCAACGCATACAACGCCGAGCGTTACGGCGGCATTCATGCTCGTCTTCGTCAAGGCCTCACCGCGCTACCTCAACGACGTGGATTACGTGGGGGGCTTCGAGCAATCCCAGCTCAACGCGCTCTACGAGAGCATGGCGACCCATTTCCATACCTGGGCGGGAGGTTATGCCCGGCAGGTCGTCAACAGGCCCGACATGCCGGAGCTGGCGCGGGAGTTCGCGCGGACCCTGTCCTCCATGCGTCCGGACATCGCCCTGGCGACCGCGCGGTTCATCTTCGAGTCCGACTTCCGCGCGGAGCTGCCGCGCCTGAAGACGCCCACGCTCATCCTCCAGTCCGGTGGGGACATCGCCGTGCCCGATGAAGTGGGGCTCTACATGGCCCGGAACATCCCGCTCGCGCAGCTCGCGCGCATCGACGCGCGCGGCCACCTGCCTCACCTGAGTTCACCCTCGGTGGTGAACCGGGCCATCCAAGACTTCCTGTCGCACCGCCCGCCGTGCGGGTCGATCGGGGACTCGTCGTTCCTGAACGCCTTCTCGGCTCCGCCGAATTCGTTCAAGGATCATCTGAACTGACGCCTGACGCCGTTGGATTCGACCCTGGGGGGGACAACACAATGCGGACATCGCCCGGTATCGGGAAGGTCATGCCATGGGAGCGCGCTTTGTGAGCGGGCGGGCCGCCCACGATGTTCGCCTGGGGCTGGGTCGGCTGCCCTTGCGACTTCGGTGGACCCTGGCCGGGGGGCTCGTGTGCGCCCTCGTGGCCCTCGGCTTCTTCCTCGCCTTCAGCGCGCATCTGGAGGCCCAGGCCTGGCGGGAGCTGCGCGTTCGGACCCAGGAAGTCGCGCGGTTGGTGGAGCTGAGCGTCGAGCCCGCGTTGGAGCGGGGCGATGCCGCGGACGGGCAGCGCCGGGTGGATGCGCTCGCCACGGTGCCCGAGGCCCTCTTCGGCGTGTTGTCGCGCGAGGACGGCACGCGCCTGGCCGCCTGGCGACCCGAGCGGGTTCCCCTGGCGGCCTGGGGGGATGTCGGGGCGGGTGAGGCCGTGCCCGGAACGGTGCTCGCCCGGCGAGTCGTGCACACCCCGGCCGGTGCGCGGGGCACGCTGCTCGTGGGTTTGAGCACCGCGGTGATGGAGCGCGACCTCCAGCACATGCGCGGGCTCGCGGGTCTGGGGAGCCTGTTGCTGTGGGGGCTCGGCGTGTTGGCTCTTTTCGCGATGGGCGGTCCGCTGATGAGGCCGCTCGAGCGCATCACCGGCGCTATTGAACGGCTCTCCGAGAAAGCGCCCGTCCCTGGTGAGTCCACCGAGGAGCCCGGGCGCGGCGAGCCGGAGCGTCTGGCCGTCGCGCTCTCGCGGCTGGAAGTGGGGGCGCGCGAGCAGGTGGACGTACTCGATGCCCTGGTGGGTGAGGCGCGCGACCACCAGGAGCGGCTCTATCTCCAGCAGGGCCTGCTCGATGCCCGGATGGGCGAGCTGCGGCTCCTGCGGGATCAGCTCGTCGTCGCCGACCGGCGCACCTCGGTGGGGACGCTCTCCGCGGGCGTGGCCCACGAAATCAACAACCCGCTCGCCTACATCACCGCCAACATCCAGTTCGCCCTGCAGGAAGTGCGGCGGTTGGAGGAGGAGGTTCGCCCCGTATGGCCGGAAGGGGATGCGGATTGGGCGGAAGTCCTCAACGCCCTGTCCGAGGCGAGTGACGGGTGCACGCGCGTGCAGCACATCGTGCAGAGCCTCAAGTCCTTCGCGTGTGGGGATGATGGCAGGCAGCAGTCCGTCGACCTCGCGTCCGCGCTGAAGACGGCCATCAACATGGCCAGCAACGAGATCCGCCACCGGGCCCGCCTGGTGGTGGATCCCCAGACCGTCACGCGGGTCGAGGCCAACGAAGTGCGGCTCGCGCAGATCTTCCTCAACCTGCTCATCAACGCCGCGCACGCCATCCAGCCCGGGGAGGTGGAGAGCAATGAGATCCGCGTCTCCGCGCGCCAGGGGCCGGATGGCGCCGTCCGGGTGAGCATCACCGACACGGGGAGCGGCATGACCCCCGAGGTGCGCGATCGCCTCTTCACTCCGTTCTTCACCACCAAGCCCCTCGGCGTGGGCACGGGGCTCGGATTGTCCGTCTGCCAGGGGCTCGTGCAGGGCATGGGCGGGCAGATCGAGGTGCACAGCGAGTCGGGCCGGGGCAGCACCTTCACGGTGGTACTTCCAGCGGCGCGGACTCCTGTTCGGGACGTAGCCGCTGGCAGGTTGGCGTCTCCGAAGCCCCAGCGGGCCCGGCTGCTGGTGGTGGATGACGAGCCCCGTGTGGGGATTGCCCTGCGCCGGGCCCTGAGCCGGGAGCACGAGGTGACCGTGGCGTCCGGTGCCCGCGAGGCGCTCGCCCGGATTGTTCAGGGAGAGCCCTTCGACGCCATCCTGTGCGACTTGATGATGCCGGAGATGAACGGCATGGAGTTCTTCCAGGAACTCGAGCGCACCCACTCCGCCCAGGCCCGGTCGGTGCTGTTCCTGACCGGAGGTGCCTTCACGGACGAGACGCGGGCCTTCCTGGAGGCGCACCCGGAGCGGCTGTTGCGCAAGCCCATGGACATGGATGCATTGCGCGAGCGGCTGCGCCAGATGATCGACGCTCAACGCCTCGCCGGGAGCATCCCGGAGGCCGAGTCCTCCCGGGAGGACTCGGCCGGCGTGGACCTTCACGTGTGAGCGGGCACTGCCCTGGGGGCGGCCCGCTCCACGCGACGCGGGCTCAGTGCGTATAGGTGTAGTGGACCGAGTCGTACTGGGGTCCGGACTTCTCGTAGGTGAACCAGTACTCGAGCCTGCTGCCCGTGCTCAGGCCGCTCACGTTCTGCGTCCAGGTGCCGCCGCTGTTGCTCATGCGGAAGTTCTGCTGGCTGCCTCCGTTGAGCGTGTAGTGCACGTCCACGTAGAGGGCGTTGGTGGTGGGCTTGAAGGAGATCTGCGCCTGGGTGCTGGACGTCTTGGTGACGTTGGCCGTGTAGTCGGGCGTGGTGTGGCCGCCGCCGGTGCCCGTGGCGCTGGTGGTGACGCTCACCGCGTTGCTCGCCGCGGAGGTGTTGCCCGCCGCGTCACGCGCCTTGACGGTGAAGGAGTACGCCGTGCTGGCCGTCAGGCCGCTCACGGTGAAGGTCGTGGCCGAGCTGGAGCCGGCCAGCGTCGAGCCCCGGTAGATGTCGTAGCCACTGACGCCGACGTTGTCCGTGGACGCGTTCCAGGAGAGCGTCACGCTGGTGCTCGTCTTGGACGGGGCGCTCAGGTTGGTGGGCGCGGTGGGGGCCTGGGTGTCACCCGGGTTGGTCGTGCCGCCGCCGTTCACCAGCGCGCCGGTGAAGGGGTTGAAGCGGTGGATGGCGATGATGAGCCAGCCGGTGCTCGACACGCAGTTCTCCTGCGCCATGCGCCAGTAGTTGTTGCTGGTGCCCTTGAGCGAGTAGGGGATGCCGCCGAGCAGCGTGCCGCCCGTGCCCTGCTTCTTGATGATCTCGTCGATGATGGAGTCGGCCTTCGCCGTGTTCCCATTCATGTAGTGGGCGACCGACATGAAGGCGGAGCCCTCGAACCAGATGTCCGCGCACCGGTCTCCGTTGTAGTTGCCGTTCTGATCCTGGGCCGCCGCGCAGTCGTACTGCCAGTCGAAGTCGTAGGCGGTGATGGTCGTGCCCTCGTAGGGCAGGGAGTGCACGTACTTGGGATCTCCAACGGTGCCGGCGCCCTTGGCGTTGTCGACGGAGGCGAGCGAGGCCTTGTAGTCGCGCGTGCCCGACAGGCCGAGCGCGAGGACGCCCCACGGGTTGACGTCCAGGGGAACGTTCTGATCCAACAGGCCGGTGTTGTTCTTCCATCCCCCGTAGAAACGCTTCGTGGTGTTGTTCCACATCACGTTGTCGAGGAACGCCTTCGCCCCGTTGGCGGCGTCGTTGTACGCCGTCGTGCGGTCGGAGAACTTGCCCGCGTAGTAGCGGTAGATGTTGTAGATGTCCTGGTTGTGCTCGGTGGAGCTCCAGACCTCGTCCGTCCAGACGCCCTGGATGTCCCAGGTGGTCCGTCCGCCGGCGATGGCGCCGTTGGGCTTCTTGAACGTGAGCATCCAGTCCAGCGCCTTCCTGGCGGAGGCCTGGTAGGTGGTGCCACCGTAGAGCTTCTCGTGGGTCATGTACGCCATGACGACCCAGGACACCGGGCCCACGTGCTTGCGGATCTCCTCGCCGTAGCCGTTCCACCAGTAGGAGTTGATCCACGAGCCATCCGGATCCTGGATGGCGGCCAGCTTGTTGAGCACCTTCTCCGCGCGCGCCCGATCTCCCTTGTTCATGAAGGCGATGGCGGCCACGGCCTGGTCATACGTGTAGACGATCTGCTTGCGCTCGGTGGCGTTCCACCAGTCATCGAAGCTGTCGACGAGGCCGTTCAGGGCGAAGCCGTTGGTCAGATCCTGCTGCGCCTTGAGCCACTGATATGCCCGGTCGGAGGCCAGCGCCCGCTCCGCCGCGCTCAACTCCTGGGCGGTCAGGACGGTCGGCTCGGTTTCTTCCACGCCGGGGCCGGGGGGCACCCCACAGCCGAGGGAAACCACCAGCGTGCCCGCGATCAGCTTCCGCACGGAGACAGGATTTCGAAGCATGTACACCCTCACCTTGAATGGAGATGGCCAGCCACGGCTTTCCCGGAGGAACGGAGCCTTTCCGCCCTGCGCTCCGTGAAATCGTTGTTGGCGAACTATTCCTGAATAGCGGGGTGATTATGGGGAGTGCTCTCACCTTGTCCAGGGGGGGACGAGGCGATTCCTGATTATTCCGTCTTCAGTCGCGCCCACGCGGCCCGGTAGCGGGCCAGCCGCTGGGCGTCCTTCTCCGTGACGGCGGGCAGCCGGCGCACGTCCATGTTGTCCTCGAGGTCCGCGAGCTTCACCCGGCGCGCGAGCGGATGGGGGCGCACGCGTTCGATGAAGGCCTCGTAGGGCTCGCCCTCGCGCTTGGTGAGGCAGTCGAGCGCGCCCAGCACCTCCTCGGAGTAGCCGAGTCCGCGAAGCCGCTCGAGCGTGTAGGGCGAGTCCTCCACCACGTCGTGCAGGAGCGCGACCATCCGCTCCGTCTCCGTCTCCAGACGGAACATCACGCGCAGGGGGTGGAGGAGATAGGTCTGTCCCGCCTTGTCGCGCTGGCCCCGGTGGGCGTCGAGGGCGAGGGCGAGGGCGTCTTCCAGGGTGGGCATGGGCGGGGTTTCCTCTACCAGCCGTCCTTGTTGCCACGCTGGGCCTTCTTCTCGCCCGTGCGCTTCTTGGATTCCAGACGGCGGCGCTGCGAGCCCTTGGTGGGCTGGGTCTTGTGGCGCTTCTTGGGCACGAAGGTGAGCAGCTTGAGGCCCTCGCGCAGCCGCTCGATCGCGACGCCCTTGTTCTGCACCTGGCTGCGGCGCTCGGTGGCGGAGACGGACAGCTCGGTGGGGGCGTGGGTCAGCCGCACGCCGCTGGCGGTGGTGTTGCGGTGCTGGCCGCCCGGGCCGGAGCCGATGAAGTACTCCACCTCGCAAGCCTTGAGCAGGGTGTCATCGTCCAGGGCGAGCGCCGCCAGCGCGGCCTGTCGGCGGGAAGGGGAGACGGTCATGGGCGTCACAGCCTAGTCCCGTCCGGAGGTGTTGTGCGGACGCCATGCCCGGCCCGCTCCCGCCCCCGGGCCGGACGACCCATGGAGTAGGCTAGGTCCGTTTCCGCCCGGTGCCGGACCTGGGGCCGGACCTGGGGACCCAGGGAGAGTCCCGACTCACCCAGTTGAGTTTCTCGCTGGCTTGACCGCATATGCAGGTTTTCCATTTCCAAGGTCACTTGAAAATACCGTGGCTGTCGAACGACGTACTCCGGGCCCTCCCCCTGACGTCCGGACCCGAAGGAAAGGAAGTCCATGATGCGAAGCAGCTTCTCGAGAAGCCTCCTGGTCTCGCTCTCGATGGTCATCTCCCTGTGCTCCGCATGTAGCGAGGCGATGGAGGAAGCGCCCCCCCGGGGGCTCACCCAAAGAGAGGTGTTCGCCAGCGTCGGGCAGGACCCGGCCTCCCATCTCGCGGGGGGGTTGAGCCATGCGCTGTTCGTCACGCCGGTGAACACGTTGTGGAGCTGGGGTGGCAACAGCCAGGGCCAGCTTGGTGATGGCTCGCTGACCCATCGGCTCACGCCCACGCGGGTGGCGCTCTCGCGCGTGGAGGCCGTGGCCGCGGGCAACGTGCACTCGATGGCGCTGGACCAGGACTTCCAGGTCTGGACCTGGGGGGGCAATTCCGACGGCCAGCTCGGGGACGGCGGGAACTCGCAGCGCTCGACGCCCGCCGTGGTGGCGAATCTGTCGAACGTGAAGGCCATCGCCGCGGGCAACGTGCACTCGCTGGCGCTCAAGTCCGACGGCACGGTGTGGGCCTGGGGCAACAATGGCTCGGGCCAGCTCGGGGATGGTTCCACCCGCGCTCGCTCCCGGCCCGTCCAGGTGTCGGGGCTGTCGAACGTGAAGGCCATCGCCGCCGGGGAGTACCACTCGCTGGGGCTCAAGGATGACGGCACGGTGTGGGCCTGGGGCGGCAACTTCTCCGGGCAACTGGGGGATGGCACCACCACCTCCCGCTCCACTCCGGTCCAGGTGGCGGGCCTCTCGGGCGTCATCGCCATCGCGGGAGGCGGCTCGCACAGCCTGGCGGTGGCCTCCGACGGCACGGTGTGGGCCTGGGGCGACAACACCCAGGGTCAGCTGGGCACCGGGGTCGAGTCCTCGTCCTCCCGGCCGGTGCGGGCCTTGGCGCTCACGAGCGTCACCTATATCGATGGCGGAACGACCCATTCGCTCGCCCGGAAATCCGACGGCACGGTGTGGGTCTGGGGAGACAACAGCCAGGGGCAGGTGGCCCAGGTGGACTCCGCGCTTCTGCGCGTGCCGACCCAGGTCACCGCGCTGTCGGATGTCCGGACCGTCGCCTGTGGCGGTGCCTTCTCGCTCGCTCTGCGGGGCGACAACGCCGTGCTGGCCTGGGGGGCCAACGGCTCGGGACAGCTGGGCAACGGCAGTGCGAGCTGGCTCCCCGTTCCGGCGCGGATCCAGAACCTGTCCGACGTTGACTCCCTCTTCGGGGGTGACCTGCATACCTTCGCGCTGCGCGCGGATGGCTCGCTGTGGGCCTGGGGGGACAACACCTATGGCCAGCTCGGAGACGGCGGCTACGTCACCCGCTTCGTCCCGGTGCGGGTGTCCCTGTCGTCCGTGCGCACGCTCGCCGCGTCCAGCTACCACTCGCTGGGGCTCAAGACGGACGGCACGGTGTGGGCCTGGGGGGACAATACCTATGGCCAGCTCGGGGATGGTACCTCGGGCCGGCGCTCCACGCCCGGGGAGGTGCCGGGGGTGACGGGCGTCAAGGAGCTCGCCGCGGGCACCACCCACTCGCTGGGGCTCAAGACGGATGGCACGGTGCTGGCGTGGGGGGACGACAACTACGGCCAGCTTGGGCGCGGGTCGACCTCCTTCCTGCCGCGCCTGCCAGGGGCGGTGTCCTCCCTCTCGGACGTCACCCAGGTGGCCGCGGGCACCGCCCACTCGCTGGCGCTCAAGTCGGACGGCACCGTGTGGGCCTGGGGCCATAATCTCTATGGCCAGTTGGGGGATGGCTCCTCCACGGCACGCACCCTGCCCGTGCGGGTGTCGGGACTCTCGCGCGTCGTCGCCATCGCGGCGGGCCCCGCCCACTCGGCGGCCCTGGACCAGGACGGCAAGGTCTGGACGTGGGGGGACAATTTCTACGGCCAGCTCGGGGATGGCACCACGACGCAGCGCCTGGTGCCCGTGCGGCTCTCCGGCGTGACGGACGTCATCTCCGCGCTCTCCGTCCGGGGCAACCACCTGCTGGCCCTCAGCACCCAGGGCACCCTCTGGACGTGGGGCCGCAACGCCACCGGACAGCAGGGCAATGGGACGAACCTCTCGGAGCTCGTGCCCCGGCGCGTGCCTGGCTTCGTGCGCGTCACGGGCATCGCGGCCGGTGGCCGGACGTCTTTCGCGCTGCGTCAGGACAAGACGGTCTGGGCCTGGGGGGACAACTCCTCAGGTCAGTTGGGCAACGGCTCCAGCGCTGTCGTGTCCGTCCCGGGCCAGGTGCTCGGCGGGCCGCGGCGCGTGCCGCTCGCCTCGGGCGCCAACCACGTCGTGGCCACCTTCTCCGACGGCACCCTGTGGAGCTGGGGAAGCAATTCCCACGGGCAGCTCGGCGTCGAGGGCACGGGCTCCAGTGACACGCCCTGCTTCGTCACCCAACCCCGGTGCATCGAGGCCGTGGCGGCCGGGAGCGCCTTCTCCCTGGCGCTGCGGTGCGATGGCACGGTGTGGGCCTGGGGCGACAACAGCGCGGGTCAGCTCGGCGAGGACCCGTCCACGCTTCCCCTGCGCATCTCGCCGATGCAGCTCAAGGGCCTCTCCAACATCGTGGCCATCGCGGCCGGAGGCGCTCATGCCTTGGCGGTGCGCGCCGATGGAACGGTGTGGGCGTGGGGAAGCAACGCCTCGGGCCAGCTCGGCGAGAGCACTCCGGGCTCCTTCCGCTTCGCGCCCGCGCAGGTGAAGGAGCTGCTCGACATGGTGTCGGTCTCGGCCGGGAGTGGCCACTCCCTGGCGGTGCGCGCCGATGGGACGGCGTGGGCCTGGGGCGGCAACACCGATGGCCAGCTCGGGGATGGCACCACCTCGCCGCGCACGTCTCCGGTCTTCCTGTCGGCACTCCCGGAGCTCCAGTCCGCCACGGCGGGTGCCCACCACTCGCTCGGACTGACGGCGGCGGGAGCGGTCTGGGCCTGGGGCCGCAATGCCTCCGGGCAGCTCGGGGATGGCACCTCGGCGTCCTCGCGTCCGAGTCCCTTCCAGGTGTCGGGCCTCTCGGACATCACGTTCCTGGCGGCGGGCGAGGCGCACTCGCTGGCGCGCTCCCCGAGCGGCGTATGGACGTGGGGCGACAATACCGGGGGGCAGCTCGGCGATGGCACCACCACGTCGCGCTCCGTGCCGGGAGCGGGGCCCGACACCGAGAACGTCACGGCGTTCTCCTCGGGGCACCACCACACCGCGGCGCTGCTCGAGGAAGAGTCCTTCCTGAGCTGGGGCAAAACCGACTGAGGTGTTTCTCCAGCTTCGGGGCGGCTCCCTCCGCAGAGGGACGAGGCGGGAGCCGTCCGTCAGGAATGGGCGCGCAGGAACTCGAGGAGGGGCGGGTTGACCACCTCGGGGTGCGTGAGGCTGATGGCGTGGGCACCCCCGTGGACGGGGACGAAGCGTGTGCGGCCGGGCAAGGCGTCGTGGAGGGCGCCGCCCTCGGAGGCGGGAATGGCCACGTCGGCGAGCCCATGCAACACGATGGCCGGACAGCGGATGTCCCCGAGCCGGGGCTGGATGTCATCGCGCTCCAGGAGGTTGTTGATGGCGGCCACGAAGGCGTCGCGGGGCGTCTGGCGCCAGCGGTCCATCCAGGGCGAGTGGAAGCGCTCGTCTCCGATGATGAGGCTCGCGTAGCTGCGCACGATGTTCTCCGTGGCGCCCGGGCTGCCCCACAGGTCGCGCACCTGCCGGTAGCCGGGCCCTTCCGCGGGATTGAGGGTTCCGCTGGTGCACATGAGCACGAGGCCGCGCACGCGCTCGGGGGCGCGCAGGGCCATGCGCAGGGCGCAGTAGCCGCCCTGGGACAGTCCGCCGACGAAGGCCTGGGGCAGGCCCAGGTGGTCCATCAGGGCGAAGGCATCGGCGGCCGAGTCGTAGAGGGTGAAGGGCTGGCCGTCCCAGCGGGTGCGTCCCTGGGCGCGCGCGTCCCAACGGATGACGCGGAACCCGGGGGCGAGCGCTTCCGCCTGCGCGTCGAACATGCGGCCGTCCATGAGGAAGCCGTGCGCGAGCACGAGCGCGGGGCCGGAGCCACCCGAGTCCTCGAAGTAGATGTCTTGATGGTTGATGTTCGCGAAGGGCATGGCGGTTCTCCCACAGGGGGCGCGGAGTGTAGGCGGCTTCCCACGCAACACGTGGTGCTGGAAGGGAGGGCTCGTTAGGAGTGTCGCCCACGGAAGCTTTCGCGGGAGCGTCACGACATGGAGTACAGAAGACTGGGTGGTTCGGGCTTCAAGGTGCCGGTGCTGAGCCTGGGCACGGGGAGTTTTGGGGGCGGCAACGAGTTCTTCAAGGGCTTTGGCAACTCCGACGTCGCCGAGGCCACTCGGCTGGTGGACATCTCGCTCGAGGCGGGGCTCACCATGTTCGACTCGGCCGACGTCTACTCCCACGGCCTCGCCGAGGAGATCCTGGGGCAGGCCATCAAGGGCCGCCGCGACCGGGTCATCCTCTCCACCAAGGGCACGTTCCGGATGGGGCAGGACCCGAACGACGTGGGCTCCTCGCGCTTCCACCTCATCCGCAGCGTCGAGGGCAGCCTCAAGCGCCTGGGCACGGACTACATCGACATCTACCAGTTGCACGGCTTCGACGCCTCCACCCCGGTGGAGGAGACCCTGAGCACCCTGGATGACCTCGTGCGGGCGGGGAAGATCCGCTACATCGGCTGCTCGAACTTCTCCGGCTGGCACCTGATGAAGTCCCTGGCCGTGTCCGAGAAGTACGGCTGGGCGCGCTACGTGGCGCACCAGGCGTACTACTCGCTCATCGGCCGCGGCTACGAGTGGGAACTCATGCCGCTCGGGTTGGATCAGGGCGTGGGCGCCATCGTCTGGAGCCCGCTCGGGTGGGGGCGCCTGACGGGGAAGATCCGCCGGGGCCAGCCCTTGCCGGAGACCAGCCGCATGCGTTCGGCGGTGACGGTGGAGAACGGTCCCCCGGTGGAGGACGAGTACCTCTACAAGGTCGTGGACGCGCTCGACGAGGTGGCCAAGGAGGTGGGCAAGACGGTGCCCCAGGTGGCACTCAACTGGCTCCTGCAGCGGCCCACGGTGGCCAACGTCATCGTGGGGGCGCGCAACGAGGAGCAACTGCGCCAGAACCTGGGCGCGGTGGGCTGGAACCTCACGGCCGAGCAGGTGGCGCGCCTGGACGCCGCGAGCGCCACGACGCTGGCCTACCCCTACTTCCACCAGCGCGGCTTCGCCGAGCGCAACCCGCCCCCCGTGCGCTGACGGAGGACGGGCGCGCCCCGCCTCACTCGCGGGTCACCGCGCGCAGCACCCACTCCTTGCGCTGTTCGAGCAGCCGCATCGTGAGGGGGAGCAGCGCGCGGTAGATGCCCAGGTTCACCGCGGCGCACAGGGTGATCATCGCGAGCGTCCGGAGGTCCGGTCCCAGGCCCTCGGTGAGGCGCAGGCCCCAGACGAAGGGGGCGCAGCCCACGCTCGCCGCGCCAATGCCCAGCATGGAGGCGGTGAGGGGCAGCTTGTCGCGGCGCTTGAGGCTCGCGTGGAACTTCACCGGGAAGTAGAGGGACAGGAAGTTGCCCGCGGCGAGCAGCACCGGGATGACGGCGAGCACGGACGCCATGGCGCACAGGAAGTCGAGCAGCGTGCCCCGGCCGAAGTACACCCGATAGAAGAGGCCCACGAGCAGGGCCATGCCGCCGGCCGCCAATCCCTGCACCCGGTTCTTCGCCCGGAGCACGTCGCCCAGCTCCACGGGCGCGGCGATGAGCAGCGCGAGCCCATGCCCGTCATAGGCGAACGTGTTCTGCGAGAACGTGGAGGCCATCACCACCGCGCCGTAGATGCACAGGCCCCCCATCAGCCACGCATCCGCGCTCGCGCCCACCGCGAACTCGAGCAGCCCGCGTCCCGAGGTGAGCTTGAGCAGGATGGCGAGCACGAAGGGCACCGCCGCGAGCAGGCGCGCGCGGGGATTGCGCCACAGGTCCAACGCCTCGCGCACGAGCAGGGTGGTGAAGCGCGAGCGCGTATGGGCGAAGGGGTCGCCATCCTTGGCCACCTTGCCCACGGGCCCCGCGCGGCCCACGCCCCGGTGGAAGCGCAGGAGCAGCGCGTAGGCGATGCCCAGACCCATCACGGTGAAGAAGAGCATGCCCAGGCCATCGGCGAGCGCGTTGTGCCGGTAGCCGTAGGACAGCTCCAGGAGCGCGTCGCCGAAGAGGCCCGGAGGCACCCGGCCCAGGGCGAGCGTCGCGTCGACGATGATCGCCATGTCCAGCTTGTCCACGCCGCCCTCGCCCACGGCCGTGAGCCACGAGGTGTCGATGGGGGGAATGAGCGAGGCGCCCACGAGGAACAGCACGAAGCCGCCGCCGAGCAGTTGGGCGCTGTGCTTCTCGCGCAGCACGTTGAGCACCACGTACAGGCCCACGCGGCTCCAGGCGGCGTTGAGGAGCGCGAAGAGCACGTAGAGCAGCAGCGCGAACGCCTTGAGGCGCACCGGGTGCATGGACGCGTAGCCGAGCGCCGCGCCCGTCAGGGGGGCGTAGAAGACGAGCGCGCGGGGCTCCAGGAGGCTCGCCCCGGTGGAGGCGATGAGCAGCCGGAAGGGAGAGATGGGAAAGGCGGCGTAGCGGCTGAGCTCCGAGTGGTCATCCACGCCCGCGCTCATGAGGGGCCACGTCACCCACACCGCCGCGGTGGTGAAGCACAAGAGGTTGAGGATGAAGAAGGGCCAGACGTCGTTTTGGGCCACGGCTGGCAGGCGCATCAGCCCGTAGAACGTCACCCCCAGTCCCCAGGCGGGAGCGCTCGACAGGAGGAAGGCGCCCACGGCCAACAAGGGACTGCGCCCCGAGCCCTGATTCAGGCCGATGTTCAGGCGCAGTCCCCAGAGCAGCCACAGGTGCCGGAAGAAGCCCGGCGCGGCGGGCCGGTTCACGCGGACCCCCGGCGCAGGGGGACGACCTCGGCGGGGGGCGCGTCTCCATAGAAGGACAGCTTCGCGTTGCGCGCGGCCGGCACGGAGATGAGCTTCTCGAAGACGGACTCCAGCGAGGCCGCCCCGTGACGCTCCTTGAGCTCGCCCACGGTGCCTTGATCCAGCATCTTCCCGCCGCGGATGACGCCCGCGTGGGTGGCCAGCCGCTCGGCGATCTCCAGCACGTGCGTGGTGAGCAGCAGCGTCACCCCCCGCCGGCTCAGCTCGCGCAGGAGCTCGCGGATGACGCCCGCGGCCAGCACGTCGATGCCCTCGAAGGGCTCGTCCAGCAGCACCAGCTCCGGCGCGTGGATGAGCGACGCGGCGATGGCCAGCCGCCGCCGCATGCCCTTGGAGTACTCGGCCACGAGCGAGCCCGCCTTGTACGTGAGCTCCGTGAGCTCGAGCAGCTCCGCCGCCCGCGCGGCCGCCTCGTCTCCGCTCAGCCCGTACATGCGCCCACAGAAGGTGAGGTACTGCCGCCCGCTCAGCCGCTCGAAGAGGCTCAGCTCCTCGGGCACCACGCCCAGGCGGCGTTTGATGTCCAGGGGCCTGGCCACCGCGTCCACGCCGAGCAGGCGGATGTGGCCGGAGTCCGGGGCGTACACGCCGGTGAGCAGCGCGATGGTGGTGGACTTGCCCGCCCCGTTGGGTCCGAGGAACGCATAGAAGGCGCCACGGGGGATGAGCAGCTCCATGCCGTGGAGCGCGGTGAAGTCTCCAAAGCGCTTCACCAGTGCACGGGCGTCGACGGCCAGGTCGGAGGGGGGCGGATTCATGGGGAGCGTCCATCTCAGCCGACCCGGCCTCGGGCCAGCAACCCCCCTGCCACCCAGCGTCATCGCGGGCCCCTCCCGTGCCCGCCTGCCCACCAGGCGGCCTTGGACGCGGGGTTCCCGACGCTTGGGGCCAGGCCCGCTTGACCCGAGGGTTTTTGAAACCTATTCTCATTATCACTTGGTCGCCGCACGTCGCGGCCCATGTCGACCTGAGCCTTCTCATGATCGTCTGCCTCTGCCGTGCTGTTTCGGACCGGACCATTCGCGCCCGTATCGCCGAGGGAGCTCGGACGGTGGACGAACTGGGCGAGGCGTGTGGCGCGGGGACGGGGTGTGGCGGGTGTCACGATCAGATGACCCAGCTCATCGGGGAGGCGCGGCAGACAAATACCGTACGTCCCGCGTGTCGTGAGAGTTGTGCGGTGGCGACCCCACGGGTAGCTTCCGTGGCCCTATGAAAGGCCACCCCCAGATCATCGACCTGCTCAACGACGTCCTCACCACCGAGCTGACCGCGATCAACGAGTACTTCCTTCACGCGCGTATCGCGGACAACTGGGGGTACGAGCGGCTCGGCAAGAAAATCTACGAGGAGTCCATCGGCGAGATGAAGCACGCCGATCGCCTGGTCAAGCGCATCCTATTCCTCGAGGGACTGCCCAACCTGCAGCGGTTGGCCAAGGTGAACGTGGGCGAGACCATCCCGGAGATGCTCCGCCTGGATCTGGCCCTGGAGGCCGGTTCCCAGAAGCGCCTCAACGAGGGCATCGAGCTGTGCCGTTCCCTGGGTGACAACGGGAGCCGCGAGGTGTTGGAGCGGATCCTCGAGGACACCGAGGAGCACATCGACTGGCTCGAGGGTCAGCTGGAGCTGATGAAGCAGGTGGGGGAGACGAACTACCTGGCCCAGCAGATCAAGAAGGAATCCTGAGCCCGGGGCGCCGTATGTCATCCCCAGTGCCCATGAACATGGAGCGGGCGCGGCTCCTGCTGACCTGCGCGGACCGCCCCGGAGTCGTCGCGGCCGTGACGCAACTGCTCTATGAGCAGGGCGCCAACGTGGTCGACTCGCACCAGCACACCGAGCCCGACGATCTGCGCTTCTTCATGCGGCTGGAGTTCGATCTCCCCGGGTTGGAGGCGCGGCTGCCCGTGCTGGAGCGGGCGATGGGGCCGGTGGCCGAGCGCTTCGGCCTGCAGTGGCGCCTCACCCCCGCCGCGCGCGTCAAGCGCATGGCTTTGTTCGTCTCCAAGCAGGACCACTGCCTGCAAGAGCTCCTGTGGTTGTGGAAGAAGGGGGAGCTGGCCGCGCACATCCCCCTGGTGGTGAGCAACCACCCGGACGCGCGCGAGGTGGTGGCCCCCTTCGGCATCCCCCTGCACCACGTGCCCGTGACGGCCGAGACCAAGGCCGGGGCCGAGGCGGCCACGCTGGAGCTGATGCGGGAGCACCAGGTGGACCTCATCGTGCTCGCCCGCTACATGCAGATCCTCAGCGGTGACTTCATCACGCGCTTTGGTGGGTCCATCATCAACATCCACCACAGCTTCCTGCCGGCCTTCGTGGGCGCCAACCCCTATGCCCAGGCGCACACGCGCGGCGTGAAGCTCATTGGCGCCACGGCTCACTACGTGACGGCTGAACTCGACGCCGGGCCCATCATCGAGCAGGACGTGCACCGGGTGGGACATCGCAACGCGGTGGAGGAGTTGGTGCGCATCGGGCGCCGGGTGGAGCGCACCGTGCTCGCGCGCGCCGTCGCCTGGCATCTGGAGGACCGGGTGCTGCCGCACGGCAACAAGACCGTCGTCTTCTCCTGAACCCTCCGATGGCGGGGGGCAGCGGCCTTCAGTGCATCATGGCCACCTCCGGCGGGCCGATGATGCGCTGCACGGTCATCCGGACCTTGTCCAGGTCCACGGGCTTGGAGATGTAGCCGGCGGCCCCCACCAGCTCCGCCTCCCACTCGAAGCCGTAGCCCGAGATGATGATGATGGGCAGCCCACGCGCCCGCGGCATCTTCTTGAGGGCGTCCAGGAGCCCCCAGCCGCTCATCACGGGCATGCGCAAGTCCAGCAGCACGGCCTGCGGCAGGTCATCCTCCAGCCGATCGAGGGCTTCCCGCCCGTTGCTGGCCTCTGTCGTGCGGTAGCCCATTTCCTCAAGGGCATCGCAGATCAGCGTGCGGTGGCTCGCGTCGTCGTCGACGACCAAGATGTAGGACATGAAGGGGCCTCGAAGCGTGTCCGGTGGCGAAGGCGGATTCTATGGGGGGCAAGATGCGAACGGCTTGTCAGTTGCGGAAGGGGGCTGCGCGCTTTTCAACATTCCCCGAAGAGCTTCAAGGCATTGCCCCCGAGGATGCCTGCCTCCACCTCGTCCCCGAGCTTGAGAGCCAGGAGCCGTCGCAGCTCGCGATCCCAAGCGTAGGGCAGGTGGGGGAAGTCCGTCCCATAGAGGATGCGCTCGGGACGCACTTCCAGCAAGCGGCGAGGCGGCATCACGGGGAAATAGCCGGCGAGCGCCATGGTGGTGTCGAGCCACAGCGTGTCATGGCGCTCGAGGAGCCGGGTGTAGGCGTCGAACTCGTCCGCGCCCAGGTGGGGCACGCACAGCTTGAGGCCGGGGTGCGCCTTCAGGACACGCTCCACGCGTTCGGCGGAACACAGGGCGTGCACGTCGCATTTGTAGTGGGGACTGGCGGGCTCTCGGCCCGCGTGGAGCACGAGGGGCCGCCCGGCCTGGGCACAGGCCGCGTACACCTCGTGGAGCTCGGGCGCGTCCGGCGCGAAACACTGCACGTGGCAGTGCAACTTCACCCCCTTGAGCCCCGCGGCGAAGGCTTCGGTGAGGATGTCCACCGCGCCCGGTTCCCCGGGGAGCACGGTGGCCAGCCCCAGCACGCGCGGCTCGGCGCGGGCCACCTCGGCGATGTAGTGGTTGAGGAAGCGCGCCATGCCCGGCTTGTGGGCGTAGTGCAGCGCCACCACCCGGTGGATGCCTCGTGACAGCAGGAAGGACAGCACCTGGGGGGTGTGCAGCTTGTAACGGATGGGCCAGCCATACCGCTCGAACCAGCGCCACACGGCCTCGAAGACGCCGTCCGGGAAGAGGTGCACATGGGCATCCACCACGGGCGGCAGCCCCTCGGGCAGCCTCGCCCCCTCCTCGTCGCCGAGCGCGGGCAGGGGAGGGCGTCCGGGCTCGCCGGGCGCGAGCCACCCGGCGCTACCCAGGCAGGCGGGGAGCATGTCCGAGGCGTCCGTGTCCGAGGCGTCCATGTCCGAGGCGCCCAGAGGCCTACTGCTTCTTGGGCTTCGTCTCCTCGGCGGGCCGATCCAGGCGCTGCAGCAGGGTGTTCTGCGAGTAGCCGGACCGCTCCAACCGCTGGGCCTCGATGAGATCGGCGACCTTGGTGCACACCTGGCTGAGCACGCGCAGGGACTCGGCCAGGACCTTCTCCACCTGGTCCTGCGCGTCCGCTCGTTTGATGATGGTCCGTTCGCGTCGGAACAAGGAAGGCAACTTCATCCCCCTCAATCTAAGGGATGGCGTGCGCCGGGGCCACTGTCCGGCTCCGTTGACAGACCGGGCGGTAAGCGGGGGCCGGGGCATCAACAGATTGACTGACCAGCAAATTTACAAGTCCTACCTGGAGGGGGTCGGCCGGAGGGGTTGCGAGGGGAAACGTTCCCCAGGTGACCCTTCGGGGGCTTTTCACTAATTTTCAGACTGGGGGATGACGCACCGCGATTTTGTGGTTAACCTGTCCTCCTCACTTCCCGGCATCCGGCCGGGACGGTTGAAAGGGGGAACTGCGCGATGGCTTACGACGGCGAGTTGGTGAAGATGGAAAATGGCCGCTGGGCGCGGTTCCAGCGCTGCCAGGTGTACCGCCCGGGCGTCGAGGACGCGGGCGAGACGATGATGTTGATCGCGGTGGAGTTGGACGAGCGCTACCAGTTGTTGTTGGACGAGGCGGCGGAGTCACTGGCGGACTACCGGCACCGGGGCATCCCCGTGCAGGCGACGCTGGATGACACGGCGCAGCGGTTGACGCTGCATCCGGAGTCCGCGGTCAGCGCGTTGCACTAGTCAGCGTGGACGGTAGAAGCGCGCGGCGTTGTCATGGGCCACGCGCTTCACCACGCGCTCGGAGAGCTTCGCCTTGGTCAGCAGGTTGACCACGCGCGCGAGCCCCAGGATGTCGCCGGCGCCATCGCCGGCATCCGAGTTGAGCACCAGCCGTTCGCTGCCCAGCCGGCGCACCAGCGCCACGGCGCGCTCGGCCTTGAGGGCCTCGGGGTGCAGGGTCAGCCCCGCCCAGTGTCCACAGCCGAGGATGTTGCGCACGGTGCGGCCGTTGGCGTGGTCCACGAGCACGCGCGAGGGGAGCACGCCGGACTCGCGCAAGAGCGTGAGCAGCCGCCGGGTGTGGCGCTCCTTGTCGAGCAGCGGCGTGTGCACCACCACCCGGAGCTTGAGCCGCCGCGCGAGCGCGAGCTGCTCCAGGAAGGCCTCCTCCTCCTCGATGCCGCCCGCGTGCAGTCCCGTCTCCCCCAGGGCGACCACGCGGCCTCCCCGGAAGTAGTCCGGCAGGTGGGAGAGCACTTCGGACAGGCCGCGGCGGGGAATGCACCGCGGGTGCACGCCCAGCGCCGCCCAGGCGCGGATGCCCAGGCGCTCCAGCCGCGGCAGTTGCCGCTGCACCAGGTCGTCGAAGTGCTTGCGCAGCGCCTTGGGCGTGGGCTCGGGCAGGTGATGGGCCACCACGAGCGCGCGCTCCACGCCGAAGAAACGCATGGACTCGAGGTCCTGATCGCTCAGGGCCTCGGGGTGGAGGTGCGCATCGAAGAGCTGGAGGAGTTCGCCCACGGTGGATGCCTCAGTCCTGGCCGAGCGCGGCGCCTTCGTTGCGGGGATCGCTCGCCGCGCTGCGCAGGTTCGTCTGGGAGTCGCTGTGGACCGCCTCCGCGTCGCCCCACGCGGGAATCCGGCGGATTTTATGACCCTTGGCCTCCAGCACCTTCAGGGTGGCGGGCTCCAAGGCGTACTGGTCCACCCACAGCTCGTCCGGCAGGTACTGGTGGTGCAGCCGTCCCTGGCCCACCGCCCGTGACACGTCCATCCCCTGGTCCACGACGTTGGAGATGACCTGGATGACGGTGGTGGGGATGGTGGAGCCGCCGGGACTGCCCACCGCGAGCATCACCTTCTTGGGGTCCTCCTTGGAGAAGACGAGCGTGGGCGCCATGGAGGACAGGGGCACCTTGCCCGGGGCGATGGCGTTGGCCTCGCCGCCCACCAGTCCGTAGGCGTTGGGCACGCCGGGCCGGGCGGAGAAGTCATCCATCTCGTCGTTGAGCAGCACGCCGGTGCCCTTGGCCACCAGGCACGAGCCGAAGCCGTAGTTCACGGTGGTGGTGAGCGCCACGGCGTTGCCGTCCTTGTCGATGACGGAGATGTGCGTGGTGTTCTTCTTGTCGGCCGGAGCGTGGGTCGGGTCGTACCAGGAGCCGTCCGGCTTCTGGAGCGTGGACTCGTCCGCGCCCTCCACGGGCGCCAGGAGCGAGGCGCTGGGGGTGGCCTTCTTCGGATCGATGCTCCCGGCCAGGTCCGCCAGGTAGCCCGGCGAGGTGAGGCGCTCCATGGGAATCTTCACGAAGGCCGGGTCCCCCAGGTACTTCGTGCGGTCCACGTACACGCGCCGCACCGCCTCGGCGTAGAGGTGCACCTCCTCCGCGTCCCGGAACGTGAGGCCCTGGGGGCGCAGCTTCTCCATCGCGCCGAGCACCTGCAGCACCGCGAGTCCGCCCGCGCTCGGCGGCGGCATGGTGAGCAGGCGGTGGCCGCGATAGCTGCCCTCGAGCGGCGCCTGGGTGCGCGTCTTGTAGGCCTTCAGGTCCTCGCGGGTGAGCAGGCCGCCGCCCTTCTTCACCGTGTCCACCACCGCCTGGCCGATGGCGCCCGTGTAGAAGGGCGCGGCGCCGCTCTTGGCGAGCGTGGAGAGCGTGCGGGCCAGGTCCGGCTGCTTCACGAGGTAGCCGATGGGCGGCACGTCCGGCTCGCCCGCCTCGTTCTTCGCGAGGAAGATGCGCGCGGCCTCGGGATCCTTGAGCAGGCAGTCGCGCCGCAGCTTCGCCACGGCCTGGTACTTGGGCGTCACCCAGAAGCCCGCGCGCGCCGCCTCGATCGCGGGCTGCAACACGACCGAGCGCGACAGCTTGCCGTGCTTCTCCACCAACTCCAGGTAGCCGGCCACCGCGCCGGGCACCGCCACGCTCAGCGCGCCGTCCGTGGACAGCCCCGGCACCACCTTGCCGTCCTTCACGTACATGTCGCGCGTGGCCGCCTGGGGCGCCACCTCGCGGAAGTCGAGCACCCGCGTGGTGCCCGTCTTCGCGTCATGCACCAGCGCGAAGCCGCCCCCGCCCAGCCCCGAGTGGTAGGGCCCCACCACCGCCAGCGTGGTGGCCGCCGCCACCGCCGCGTCCACCGCGTTGCCCCCCTTGCTCAGCACCTTGAGCGCGGCCTCGCTCGCCGCCGGGTGGGCCGTGGCCACCGCTCCGCCCCGGTACGGCCTCGCCGCTCCCGCGGGACCCGCCGCCATGAGCAGCGCCAGCGCCAGGGTCCACTGGTTCCGGTGAGACCATCTCTTTACCGTATCCACGTGCTACGCCTCCATCGTGGGCCGCAACGCGCCCTTTCCCGTGTCGGGGGTTCTGGAGTATCCCGGCCGCCGCCCGGACTCACCACAAACCATTTCATCCCGAAGTGTCCGGCGGACGCCAACGGTCCTGGACCGTGAGTGGATCCGCCGCGCGACGCGAGGCATTGTGCGCGCGACTGCGTGTGGCGCCGGGGGGAACATGAACGCCGACCAGAAGACAGCCCAGCCGACGTCACCGCCGCCCGAGGCCGCCGTGACGACGCTCTTCCTCAAGCCGACATACGGCATCACCGTGCAGCGCAATACGCTGGCGGTGTCCGTCATGGCGCATCCCGAGGAGGTCCGGACCGCCCGTCCGCACGCTCGCGGTTGACGCGCCCCCCCGCCATCCCTAGTTATCGCGGGCATGACGACTCCTCTTGCGGCGGTGGTGCTGTGCGCGGGGAAGGGCACTCGGATGCGCTCGGAGAAGGCCAAGGTCCTTCACCCCATCCTCGGCAAGCCCCTCTGCTTCTATCCCCTGATGCGTGCGTTGGAACTGGGCGCCTCCCCGGTGGTGCCGGTGGTGGGACACCAGGCCGCCGAGGTGGAGCGCTCCGTGCGCGCGCTCTTCCCCGCGGGCCCCCTGCGCTTCGCGCTCCAGAAGGAGCAGCGGGGCACGGCGGACGCGGTGCGCTCGGCGGAGGAGGCCCTCACGGACTTCCACGGCCGGGTGCTCATCCTCTACGGGGACGTGCCGCTCGTGCGCCGCGAGACGCTCGCCGCGCTCGTCGACGCCCATGAGCGGGGCGGCGGGGTGCTCTCGTTCGTGTCCACCCGGTTGGAGGACCCCACCGGCTACGGGCGCGTCATCCGCGAGGGCGGCAAGGTGGTGCGCATCGTCGAGCACAAGGACTGCACTCCCGAGCAGCGCCAGGTGCGCGACTGCAACGCCGGCATCTACCTGGTCGACTCCTCCTTCCTCTGGACGGCGCTGGCCAACATCCGCAGCACCAACGCCCAGGGTGAATTCTACCTCACGGACCTGGTCGAGATGGCCGCCGCCCGGGGCCCGGTGCCCACCATCGACGCGGACTTCAACGAGACGGCCGGGGTGAACGACCGCGTGGAACTGTCCGCTCGCGCCAGGGACTTGCAGACGCGCATCAACATCCACCACATGCGCAACGGCGTCTCCCTGGCCGACCCCGCCACCACCTACATCGAGGAGGGCGTCACCATTGGCCCCGACACCGAGGTGGGGCCGGGCGTGAGCCTGACGGGCTCGACCGTTGTGGGGCGCAACGTGTCCATCGCCCAGGGCTGCGTGCTGCACGCTTCCTCGGTCGCCGACGGAACGACCCTCAAGCCCTACACCGTGCTGGAGGAGGCCAAGGTGGGCGAGCGGTGTATCCTGGGGCCCTTCTCGCGGCTGCGTCCGGGCACGGACCTCGCCGAGGAGGTGCACCTGGGCAACTTCGTGGAAACCAAGAAGGCGCGCATCGGCAAGGGCTCCAAGGCCAACCATCTGGCCTATCTGGGCGACGCGAAGATTGGCTCCGGGGTGAACGTGGGCGCCGGCACCATCACCTGCAACTATGACGGGGTGAACAAGCACCTCACCGAGCTGGGGGACAAAGTGTTCATTGGCTCGGACACCCAGCTGGTGGCCCCGGTGAAGGTGGGAGACGGTGCCTATGTCGGTGCGGGCTCCACGGTGACGAAAGATGTGCCCCCGGGGAGTCTTGCCGTGTCTCGGACGCCGCAGGTCAACCTGGAGGGGTGGGTGGAGCGGAAACAGGCCCGGATGGCCAAGTCCGCGGAAGCAGGCCCGGTCAAGTCGGACAAGGTGTCGGCGGGGTAGTGGCGTAGGTCTTGCTTGTCGTCAGGGTGACGGGTGTCGCCCAGTGCAGTGAACAATTCCCCGCGCCGAGGCGCGGGGGCCTTGGGCGTGAGAGAGGTAGGACTACATGTGCGGGATCGTCGGTTACGTGGGTGACAAGCAGTCGGCTCCGATTCTGGTCTCCGGGCTCAAGAAGCTCGAGTACCGGGGCTACGACTCGGCGGGCGTGGCGGTGATCAACCGCAATGTGCTCAACGTGGTGCGCGCCACGGGCAAGCTCAAGAACCTGGAGAGCCGGGTGCAGACGGATTCGCCCCAGGGCACCGTGGGCATCGGTCACACCCGCTGGGCCACGCACGGCCGTCCCTCGGACGAGAACGCCCACCCGCATACCTACGGCGGTGTCGCCGTGGTGCACAACGGCATCATCGAGAACCACCTGTCGCTCAAGGAGGAGCTCAAGCGCCAGGGCCACGTGTTCGCCTCGGAGACGGACTCCGAGGTCTTCGCCCACCTCATCTCGGACCAGCTCAAGACGGGCAAGGATCTGCCCGCGGCGGTGCGCGCGGCCATCACCCGCGTGAAGGGCACCTACGCCCTCGCCGTCGTCACGGAGAGCGACCCCACCCGCATCGTCTGCACCAAGGAGTCCTCGCCCATGGTGCTGGGGCTCGGCCAGGGGCAGAACTTCGTGGCCAGTGACGTGCCGGCGCTGCTCGAGCACACGCGCGACTTCATCTACATGGAGGAGGGGGACCTGGCGATCCTCACCGCCGGGGGCGTGGACATCTACAACCGCGCCGACCAGAAGGTGAACCGCGCCACGCGCCGCATCGACTGGACGCCGATGATGGCGGAGAAGGGCGGCCACAAGCACTTCATGCACAAGGAGATCCACGAGCAGCCTCGCGCCGTGGCGGACACGCTGCGCGGCCGCATGCTCCTGTCCGAGGGCGACGTGCACTTCGAGGGCTGGAGCCTGAGCCCGGAGAAGATCAACGCGCTCACGAAGATCACCATCCTCGCGTGCGGCACCTCGTGGCACTCGGGCATCGCGGGCAAGGCGATGATCGAGTCGCTGGCGCGCATCCCGGTGGAAGTGGAGCTCGCGAGCGAGTTCCGCTACCGCGACCCCATCGTGGAGTCCACGCACCTGGCCATCGCCATCAGCCAGTCGGGTGAGACGGCGGACACGCTGGCGGCCTTCAAGGAGGCCAAGGCCCGGGGCGCCTCGTCGCTCGCGCTGTGCAACGTCATTGGCAGCGCCATGACGCGCGAGGCGGAAGTCACCGTGCTCACCAACGCGGGCCCGGAGATCGGCGTCGCCTCCACCAAGGCGTTCACCACGCAGCTCGTGGGCCTGTACCTGCTGGCGGTGAAGCTCGGCCGCGTGCGGGGCACGCTCAGCGTCAAGGCGGCCCAGGAGCACCTGACGTCCATCACCGCGATTCCGAAGATGATCGAGGACGTGCTCAAGTGCGAGGCCTCGGTCAAGCGCGTGGCGCGCGACTTCATGGGCGCCCAGGACTTCCTCTTCCTCGGCCGCGGGCCCATGCACCCGGTGGCGCTCGAGGGCGCGCTCAAGCTCAAGGAAATCTCCTACATCCACGCCGAGGGCTACGCCGGTGGCGAGATGAAGCACGGCCCCATCGCCCTCATCGACGAGAAGATGCCGGTGGTGGTGATCGCTCCGAAGCAGCCGCACGTGGCCTACGAGAAGATCATCGGCAACATCGAGGAGGTGCGTGCGCGCGGCGGCAAGGTCATCGCCATCATCGACGAGGACGACACGCACGTGGCCACGCTCGCCGACCACGTCATCCGCATTCCCGCCGCCACCGCGCTGCTGGCGCCCGTGGTGGCCACCATTCCCCTGCAGCTGCTCGCCTACCACGTGGCGGACCTGCGCGGGAACGACGTGGACCAGCCGCGCAACCTCGCCAAGAGCGTGACGGTGGAGTAGCGCCGCGCTCCGTCACCTCCGTGTGATGGCGCATGCGCCCGGGTGCCTCTTCCACGAGGCCCCGGGCGTTGTCCGTTCAGGGCTCCAGGCCCAATTCCCGCCGGAGGCCCGTGACGTCCATCCGCTCCTCGGCGGGCAGACGCGCTTCCCGGTTCTCGACGTCCTTGAGCATCGCGTCCACCTCGCGGCGGCCGACCACGGTGCCCACCGCCTGACGGGGGCTCCTGCCCTGGAGCGCTGGCAGCTTCGTGTCCAGCCAGGCAGCGTAGTGCCGCGCCTTCATCTCACGCAGGGCCTCCAGCCTCTCGGGCGTGCGGGGCTCCTCCGGGGGCGGAGGGGGGCCTTCGCGCAGCTTCGACGGTTGCGTTTCCTCCCGGGATTGATGGGTGATGAGTCCCTGGCAGGCGGCCTCCACCCGGCGGCGCAGGGCATCCGCCCGCCTCACTGAATTGGTCTCCAGCCGCAGGGTCGTCGCCTGGAACCGCGCTCGGCCGATGACGGTGTTCTGCCAGGAGGCGTGCATCGCATTGCCCTCCTTCAAGAAGGTGCATTGCTCCTCTCCTCCCTCGGCCTCTTCCCACTCGGCTCCCTCCAGGGCCGCGAGCCGTTCCACCACGCGGGGTCGGGCTTCTGGAGCGAACGTGTAATGGTCCTCCACGAGGATGAAGGGGTCGCCGTCCGTATTGGTCAGCCGTGGCCCCAGCCGAGCCTGCTCCTCGAGGAATTCCACCTCCCCCCGCCAGAGCAGCACGAGCCCCAGCGTCGTGTCCTCCTCCACGAGCTTCTTCCGGGACACCATCCGGTTCCCGTGGACCCTCAGCTCCCGACGCACCGTCTTCACGACTTCATGGGCGGCCAGGGGCGGCAATGGGTGGGGGTACAGTCCACAGAACACCGTGATTCCCGCGGATTCCGCCACGCGTCCAAGCACCGCGTCTCGCGGATGCAATTGCTGGGAGCCGAGCACTTCCTGGACGAAGTGCTCCTCCCGTCCCAGCAGCTCCCTCACCCGGACGCCTACCCCGGGCTGAACCTCCAGCACCTCCCAAAGGGTGAGGACGACGGCTCGTTGGCCCCGCAACCACTCGACGTCCTCCTGGGACAGGCTCGTGCCGCGCTCCTCGAGGAACCACTCCCGGACGGGTCGGCCCTCTACGTCCCAGTAGTTCACCACCCAGGGCATGAAGAGTTGCAGGTGCGCCTCATGGGGTTGGGTCTCGGCATCGTCGAAGTAGGCGTCGGCCGCTACTTGGAGCCATGCCGGGCCCCAGCGGGCATGGGCGTAGCGCACCATCTCGTTCACCAGCCGCTCGTCCCGCTGATGCAGGGGCGCCCCCGGTGCCGAGGGGTTCATGAGCCCCCGCTGCTTTCCGCCACAACACTTCTTGGACTTCAGCCCGCTTCCACACGGACATGGCTCGTTGCGCCCCGCGCCGCTCATGACTCCTCCCGATACCACCTTGAAAGTAGTGGTCACGAGGTGATTCTAGAAGTTGGGCCGGACGAGTGTGAGTCCTATGTCTCGGATGGGGAGCGAGTGGCATTCCTGGGGGGCATCCGCCGGTCTTGCACCCTGGCTCCCACCATGAGACGCCACGCCGCGCCATGAGTTCGCGAGTCCACACCCGCCCGCCATCTCCCTTGAATCATCCGGGACGTCCATGAACGCGCAACCCCGGAAGGTTGCCGATGGCTTCGCCCTGCAACTGATGACCGTGCTCTGCCTTGTCTGGGGTACTCAGCAGGCATTGATCAAACTGGCGGCCCCGGATATCGCCCCGATCATGCAGGCGGTCGGCCGCTCGGGCATCGCCTCCGTGCTGGTCGGTCTGCTGATGTGTTGGCGCGGCGGATGGGAAGGGTTGCGCCAGGGGACGCTGCCCGCCGGGTTGCTGGCGGGTTTCTTGTTCGCCCTGGAGTTCCTGCTGATCGCCCAGGGCCTGACCTACACATCCGCCTCACACATGGCGGTGTTCCTCTATACCGCGCCCATCTTCTCCGCCCTGGGATTGCACCTGGTGCTGCCGAGCGAGCGCCTGCGGCCCTTGCAATGGCTGGGAATCGGCATCTGCTTCGCCGGTATCGCGCTGGCCTTCGGTGGCGGCATGAGCTTCGCCGCCCTGGATGGCCGGATGTTGCTCGGTGACACCCTGGGCGTACTGGCCGGCATGGCCTGGGGCTTCACCACGGTCGTGGTGCGCACCACCCGGCTGTCCGAGGCACCGCCGACCCTGACGCTGTTCTACCAACTGTTCGTGGCGACGATCCTGCTGTTGGTAATGGCCGTGGTGATGGGCGAGGCCGGGCATGTGCACCTGACACCCATGGGCGTGGGCAGCGTGCTGTTCCAGGGAGTGGTGGTCTCGTTCATCAGCTACTTCACCTGGTTCTGGCTGCTGCGCCGCTACCTGGCTTCCAATCTCGCGGTGCTCTCCTTCATGACCCCGCTGTTCGGCGTCACCTTCGGCGTCCTGCTGCTGGATGAACCGTTGAGCCTCGACTTCATCGGTGGCGCGGTGCTGGTGCTGCTCGGCATCACCTTGGTGAGCAGCGAGCAGTGGGTGCGCCGGCTGTTGAGCCGCTACTAAGTGGGCTCAGACGAGCGTGACCGTCACGGTGGCCGTCTCGGCTGGAAGGATGGTCACGATCTCCTCGGTGGAGACGCGCTTGCCGTCGCGCCGGGCGCTCACCCGAAGCACGTGCTGGCCGGGCGCCACGTGGGGAAAGGCCTTGGTGGCGCCGTGGTGGGTCTCGATGGAGGCATCGCCCAACTGCACCTCGCACTGGTGTGACTCCAACTGGTCGAACCCGGCGATCAATACCTTGAGCGCGCCCTGGTGGGCCGCGAGCGTGTGGCCGAACTCGGCCATGGACGTGCGCTGGGCCACGGCGGACTTCTCGAAGTCCTGGAGGGCGCCCGAGAAGCGGACCACCCAGTCCAGGGTCTCTTCCTTGATGACCTGGTTGATCGCGAGGCGTGCGTTGTAGAGCAGGTTGAGATCCGAGGTGAGGCGGTCGCTCTTGGTGCCGCCCCCGAGCCGGGCCTCGAGCGCGCGGCGAGTCCAGTTGAATTGGAGCAGCTCCCGCTGGCTCTGCAGGTTGAGCATGGCGGTGACGTAGCGCATCCAACTGGAGGAGTAGCCGAAGAGCCGGTCCATCCCGATGCAGCCCGCGCCGAGCGCGGCGAGAATGGAGGCGGTGGGCACCCAGCGTTGGGGCTGCCAGGTCTGGGGAAACATGGACACGGCGATGGGGACGACGGAGGCGAAGCCCGCCAGGGCGATGGCGAGGCCTCGCAGGAGGGCCGCGCGGCGCTTGTTGTGGTTCTTGTGCCAGTCGTACCAGCGGATCGTCTCCTCCAGCTTGGCCATCACCTCGTCGTAGAGGACCTGCAGGTCCTCATCCTGTTGAGGCTGCCGGACCGCGGAGAGTTTGAGGGGCTGGAGGTTCTTGGGCGGCTTCTCGGCCGGGGGCTTCGCCATGTCTCCGCGAGTCTACCTGTTCAGGCGCCAGGTGGCGTCGAGGCCAGGGGAGGCACCGCCGTGGGGCGGCCGTGGGCATCCAGGGCCACGAAGACGAACCGCCCCCGGGTGCCGAGCTGCCGGTCCCCCGTGAGCAGATCCTCCGCGTAGAGGTCCACCTCCACGGTCATCGACGTGCGGCCCGTGGCGACGATGCGGGTGTACAGCTCCACGAGCTGGCCCTGGCGCACCGGCACGTGGAAGTCCACCTTCTCGCTGCTCGCCGTCACCACGTTGCGCCGCGCATACCGCGAGGCGACCACGAAGGCCGCCTTGTCCATGAGCGCGAGCGCCTGGCCACCGAACAGCGTCCCGTAGTGGTTCGTCTGCTCCGGGAACACCATCTCGATGAGCCGGGCCTCGGTGATGCTGCCGGGCTCCAGCTTCTCAGAAGGCGGCATCGAACGTGACCTCGCCCTCGACGCCCACCTGGTAGGCCGAGACGCGGCGCTCGAAGAAGTTCGCCAGCTCCTGCACGTCCTGCAGGTCCATGAAGCCAAACGGATTCTTGGCCCCGTAGCGCTTGGGCAGCTCCAGCATGACGAGCCGTTGATCCGCGACGAACTCCAGGTACTGCCGCATCTCCTTCACGGACAGGCCCGCGACGCCTCCCTGGAGCAGATCCTCGGCGAAGCGCAGCTCGCACTCCACCGCTTCCTCCATCATGGAGACGACCTCGCGCTCCATCTGCGCGTCGAAGAGGCCCGGCTCCTCGCGGCGCACGGTCTTCACCACGTCGAAGGCGAAGGCCATGTGCGCGCTCTCGTCGCGGAACACCCAGTTCGTCCCCGCCGCCAGGCCGTGAAGCAGCCCCCGCGAGCGCAGGAAGTACACGTAGGCGAAGGCCGCGAAGAAGAACAGGCCCTCGATGCAGGCGGCGAAGCAGATGAGGTTGAGCAGGAAGCGCCGACGGTGCTCGCGCGTGTCCAACTGGTTCAGTTGGTGCACGGAGTCCATCCACTTGAAGCAGAACGTCGCCTTCTGGCGGATGCTCGGGATGTTGTCGATCGCCGCGAAGGCCTTGGCGCGCTCGGCGGGATCCGGCACGTACGTGTCGAGCAGCGTGAGGTAGAACTGCACGTGCAGCGCCTCCTCGTAGAGCTGGCGCGACAGGTACATGCGGGCTTCGGGCGAGTTCACGTGCTTGTACAGGTTGAGCACGAGGTTGTTCGACACGATGGAGTCGCCCGTGGCGAAGAAGGCGACGAGCCGCTGAATCAGGTGGCGGTCCGCGGCCGACATCTTCGAGCGCAAGTCACCCACGTCCGTGGAGAAATCCACTTCCTCCACGGTCCACGTGTTCTTGATGGCGTTGCGGTACATCTCGAAGAACGCCGGGTACTGCATGGGGCGCAGCGTGAGGTTGAGCCCCGGATCGAGCAGGCGCGCGCCCACCTTGGGCGTGGAGTGGGAGAGGGGATTCACTGGCAGGCCTCGCAGCTCTCGGGGTTCTCCAGGGAGCAGGCGATGGCCTGTTCCTCGGTGGACGCCGGCTTCTCCTCGCGGGGCACTTCCACCGTGGCCTTGGCGATGCGCGTGGCCGGACGCGAGCGCAGGTAGTAGGTGGTCTTCAGGCCCTTCTTCCAGGCGTACATGTACATGGAGCTGAGCTGCCCGATGTTGGGCGCCTCCATGAACAGGTTGAGCGACTGGCTTTGATCGATGAAGGCGCCGCGATCAGCCGCCATGTCGACGAGCGAGCGCATGGGCAGCTCCCACGCGGTGCGGTAGACGGCGCGCAGCTCGGCGGGGATCTCCGTGATGCCCTGGATGGAGCCCTCCGAGAGCTTGATGCGGGTGCGCATCTCCTCGTTCCACAGCCCGAGCTTCTTGAGCTCCTCGACCAGGTAGCGGTTGACCTGGAGGAAGTCGCCCGACAGCGTCTCGCGCTTGAAGAGGTTGGACACCTGGGGCTCGATGCACTCGTAGCAGCCCGCGATGGACGCGATGGTCGCCGTGGGGGCGATGGCGATGAGCAGCGAGTTGCGCAGGCCGCCCGTCTTGATGCGCTCGCGCAGCGCGTTCCAGCGCGCGGTGTCCTCGGGGGTGATGCCCCAGGCGTCGAACTGCAATTCCCCGCGCGCGGCGCGCGTCTCCGCGAAGGCCGGGTGGGCGCCTTGCTCGGCCGCCAGCTCCGCCGAGGCGCTGAGGGCGTGGAAGTAGATCTCCTCGGACACCTTGCGCGAGAGCGCGCGGGCCTCGGCGGAGTCGAAGGGCAGGCGCATCTGGAAGAACACGTCCTGCAGGCCCATGATGCCCAGGCCCACGGGGCGCCAGCGCAGGTTGGAGCCCTGGGCGGTGGGGATGGGGTAGTAGTTCAGGTCGATGACCCGGTCGAGCTGCCGCACCGCGGTGCGCGCCGTCTGACCCAGCTTCTCCCAGTCGAACATCACCCGGCCCGCGTCATCCGTGAGCGTGTGGCGCGAGAGGTTGATGGAGCCCAGGTTGCAGACGGCCGTCTCCTGGTGGTTCGTCACCTCGAGGATCTCGGTGCACAGGTTGGACAGGTGCACGACGCGGCCGGGCAGCGCGGTCTGGTTGCAGGCCTTGTTCGACTTGTCCTTGAACGTCATCCACCCGTTGCCCGTCTGGGCGAGCGTCCGCATCATGCGTCCGTAGAGTTCGCGGGCCTTGAGCGACCGCGCCGCGAGCCCCTGGGCCTCGGCCTGGAGGTAGGCGCGCTCGAACTCCTCGCCGTACAGGTCCGTCAGGTGGGGGACGCTCTTGGGGTCGAACAGGGACCAGGGGCCATCGGCCTCCACGCGCTTCATGAAGAGGTCCGGCACCCAGTTGGCCAGGTTCAGGTTGTGGGTGCGCCGCGCCTCGTCGCCGGTGTTGTCGCGCAGCTCGAGGAACTCCTCCAGGTCCGCGTGCCACGTCTCCAGGTACACGCAGCACGCGCCCTTGCGCTTGCCGCCCTGGTTCACCGCCGCCACGGACGCGTCCAGCGTCTTGAGCCACGGGACGATGCCGTTGCTGTGGCCGTTGGTGCTGGTGATGAGCGAGCCGCGCGAGCGCACGCGGTGGTAGGCGAGCCCGATGCCGCCCGAGAACTTCGAGAGCATGGCCACGTCGGTGTAGCTCTTGTAGATGGCGCCGAGGTCGTCCTCGGGCGAGTCGAGCAGGAAGCAGGAGGAGAGCTGCTCGTGCTGGGTGCCCGAGTTGAAGAGGGTGGGGGAGCTGGGCACGTACTCGAGCAGGGAGAAGCGCCGGTAGAGCTCCAGGGCCTCGGCCACGGTTTCCCCGAGCGCCACCGCGATGCGCATGAAGAAGTGCTGGGGCGTCTCCAGCACGGCGCGCGTGGTGGGGTGCTTGAGCAGGTAGCGGTCGTAGACGGTGCGCAGGCCGAAGTACTCGAAGAGGCGGTTGCGCGCGGGGTCGATGGCGTCGTTGAGCTTGCGCGCGTTGGCGGCGACGAGCTGGGCGACGCGCTCGTTGACCAGGCCCAGGCGGTGCCCGGCGGCGATGGACTGCGAGAAGGAATGCACTTCCTGTCCCGACAGCTCCTTGTCGATGTACGTGGCGAGCAGCCGCGCCGCGAGCCTGGCGTACTCGGGCTCCTCCAGCGTGAGCGAGGCCGCGGTCTGGATGGAGAGCTGATCCAGCTCCTGGGTGGACGCTCCATCATAGAGACCGGCGATCGTCTTGGTGGCCACGCGGATGGCGTCCACCTGCCGCAGGCCGTCACAGCAGCGGCTGATGGCGCGGACGATCTTGTTCAGGTCCGCGCCCTCGAGCGTCCCATTGCGCTTGCGCACCCGCATGGTGGTGGGCGTGGGAGGCGGGGAAGACGGGGGCTGGATGTGGCTCGTGTTCAACATGGTGCTGCTTTCCTCCTTCGCGACCGCGGTGAAACTCGAGGAGGTGCGGGGGGGCGCCCGGGTGCGTGCGTGAGCCCATGGGATGGCTCTCCCGGACGACCTCGCGCCCCCTCGGGCGGCTGGAGCACGACGCGAGAGCACGACGGGACCGGGACGCACGCGGAGCCCCGCGGCGTATCGGACCGTTCGCCTCCCCCGAGGTGAGCCAGGTCGAACCATCCTGGGCTGTCTCTCCCAGAACGGGTGCTGGCAGGTTTTCGGGCTCGCGAGCTGCCGGCGTGATGCTCCGGCGGACGTCTTCCTACTGCCGCCCCCTTCCCAGCCTCTCGGCCAGTGGATGTGGGCGGGTTCGTTCTCGCAGACCGCTGCGGGGCAGCTCCGGCGTCACACCGGATTCCCTTTCAAGCCTGGCCGACGGGCGGCCGGGCACCAGCAACGGGGCACACATTAGGGGGGTGACCAGACATGTCAAAGAAGCCGACCCGCGGCACTCGGAGCTGTTTCCTTCCTGACTCCGCGTCCGGGGACATGGGCTCGCCGGACCGTTGGTGGCACGGGGGACAGACGTTACAGTCCAGGGGTGTCCAGCACCTCGCGCCCACGTCCTCCTGGTTCCCACGCCCATGACGACGGGCGGGGGGAAGCTCCTGCTTCCCTGGCGCCCTGGGAGGGCCCGGCTCCCTTGGAGGCGCCTCCTTTAATGGTGGCGGTGGATCAGGACGTGTCCCGCCTCCTGGCGGAGATCCAGGCGGCGTCGGGGACGGAGCGCCGGGAGCTGTCCCAGCGCCTGGGCGAGCACCTGGAGGCCCTGGGCACCGGAGAGGGCTCTCGCGAGAAGGCCGACGTGCTGCTGCGGCTCCTGGAGAGCGGCCGGTTGGAGGGGCTGGTGGGGTCGCGGGGGCTCGCGTGCCGGGCGGTGGCCGTCGAGTCCCTCACCCGGATGGGCTACCCCTACGCCCTGGAGGTCCGCCCCGAGGACCTGGCGTACCTGCGCGGCCAGACCCGCTCGGAACCGGACTGGGGCTTGTATGCGCACCGAGGGGCGGCGGGAGTGCTGGCCCTGGGGTTCTTCCTGCAATGGGGATCCGTGCCTCATTTCGTGAGCCACTCGTTCGACGCGGGCATGGACCCGCCCCTGGTGCTGTCCATGGGCCTGGCGGTGCTGTCCCTGCTGGCCGGCTTGTTGGCGCCCCAACGTTCGCTCACCCGGCGGGTGGGCCTGGGCATGCTGCTCGTCCTGTCCCTGCTGCAGGTATGGATGGGCTCCGACTCGGGTCACCACGGTCAGGTCAGCGGTGGGGCGGGGTTGTTGGCCTGGCTGCTGCTCATGCTGCCTCGACGCTGAACGTTGTGGGTCATGTCAGAGGGATGGACTAGGGTTGGTCCATCGCGTACTAAACGCGAGTTCAGGTGAGCCGGGGTGGCTCGCCGCATACGCAAGGAGCAAGAAGAAATGGCCGTGAATCCAGAGAAGGAAAAGGCGATCGAACTGGCGATGTCCGCGGTGGAGCGGCAGTTCGGTAAGGGCTCCATCATGCGGCTCGGCAACGAGGAGCCGTTGGTGCGGGATGTTCAGGCCATTTCGACGGGAAGCGTCTCGCTCGACATCGCCTTGGGCGTCGGAGGCGTGCCCAAGGGCCGTATCGTGGAAATCTACGGGCCGGAGTCCTCCGGTAAGACGACCCTGTGCCTCCACATCGTGGCCGAGGCGCAGAAGCGCGGCGGCGTGGCGGGCTACATCGACGCCGAGCACGCGATGGACATTGGCTACGCGCGCAAGCTGGGCGTGCGTACGGACGACCTGCTCTTGAGCCAGCCGGACACGGGCGAGCAGGCGCTGGAAATCGCCGAGATGCTGGTGCGCTCGGGCGCCATCGACGTGCTGGTGGTGGACTCGGTGGCGGCGCTCGTGCCCAAGGCGGAGCTCGAGGGCGAGATGGGGGATGCGCACATGGGCGTGCAGGCGCGCCTCATGAGCCAGGCCCTGCGCAAGCTCACGGGTACCATCAGCAAGAGCCAGACGTGCGTCATCTTCATCAATCAGATCCGCATGAAGATTGGCGTGATGTTCGGCAACCCGGAGACGACGACGGGCGGCAACGCGCTGAAGTTCTACGCGTCGCAGCGCCTGGACATCCGCCGCGTGGGCGCCATCAAGAATGGTGAGAACGTGGTGGGCAGCCGCACGCGCGTGAAGGTGGTGAAGAACAAGGTGGCGCCTCCCTTCAAGGAGGTCGAGTTCGACATCATGTACGGCACGGGCATCTCGAAGGAGGGAGACCTCATCGACCTGGCGTCGGCGGACAACATCATCGAGAAGAGCGGCAGTTGGTTCTCCTTCCAGGGCGAGCGCATCGGCCAGGGCCGCGAGAACGCGAAGGACTACCTGCGCGAGCACCCCGAGGTCATCAAGGAGGTGGAGCGGCTGGTGTACGAGAAGTACGGCATCGGCAAGCCGGCCGTGGCGGCGGTGCCAGCGCCTCCGGACGGTGAGCCGCCCGCCGAGGGTCCTTCCGAGAAGCGCCGCGTGAAGGCCGTGAAGTAGTTCGCGGCGTCATCGCTTGAGAAGTTCCGAGGGGCTGTCTCCCAGGTGGGGAGGCAGCCCCTTCGTCATGGGGACTCGCCCGGCCGCCTGGGGAGCGGGCCGGAGCATGTGTCCGATGCTCCGCATGGCCGCGCGGGCTCCGCGTGGACAATTGTCATCCTCCGTCGCAAGGCCATTGCCCCTCGACGCGGGCCTGTGCTGCGCTGCGGCGAGGGACTGGAGACAAGGAGCTGGATGATGCGCCGCATCGAGAGTGCACTGCTGGCCGTGTTTTGTGCCGTGAGCTTCATGGCGTGTTCGGCCTGTGGGGCGGGGACTGGAGGGACGGGGCCCGGAGGGACGGAGCCGGGAACGGACAAGGCGGTGGGCAGATTGGGTCAGTTCTTCCTGCCCACGGGGACGCCGCGCAACACGGCCAACCCCCGCGTGGAGACGGATGCCCAGGGCAACCTCCACATGGTCTACCCCGCGTATTCCCAGGGGGACGCCTACTACGCCTGGTGTCCGGCCAATTGCAGCTCGGCGGACAAGGTCAAGGTGGTGCAGTTGAAGACCGACGGCACGGTGGACAACGCCATGCTGGCGGTGGGCGCGGATGGACGGCCCCATCTGCTCCTGAGCACCTACAAGCGCCTCTATTACGCTTCCTGCCGGAGCGGGGACTGCACCCAGGTGTCCTCCTGGTCCGTCAACTCCATCCTCGAGCACGACGGCCAGCGCGAGGTGTCCGGAGAGGCCTTCGCCCTCACGCCGGACGGCAAGCCGCGCTTCGTGATGCACAGCTACCGCAGCGTCGGCATCGGCTCGCCCACGCCGGGGACCTTCTATGTCCAGTGTGAGGCCAACTGCGAGCAAGCGGGGAGCTGGACCACGAATCAGATCAGCGGCCGCGTCTGGCAGGAAATCACCCTGCGCTTCAACGCCAAGGGGCAGCCCCGGCTGACCAAGGCGGAGATCCAGAACTACGGCGACTACATGGGCTACTACGCGCAGTGCGACGGCGATTGCACCGTGGCGGAGGGCTGGAAGGTGGCCGAGCTGTACAAGACGTTCTTCGGCTTCACCGAGGCGGTGCGCATGTACCCGACCCTCTCGCTGGCGCTCACGAGCAAGGACACGCCGCGCGTGCTCCTGCTGGGCCAGGACAAGGGCGCGCGCAACCTCATCTATTCCGAGTGCGACTCGGACTGCACCAACGACAAGCAATGGAGCGCGCAGTACCTCCTGAGCTCGGGCGCCGAGGGCGAGGTGCTCCGGGCCGGCCTGGATCTCGCGCTCGACAGCCAGGATCGGCCGCGCATCGTCTACACGGCGAGCTGGAACATCCTGGTGGGCTCGTGTGACTCGGAGTGCACGAAGCCCGACGCGGCCTCCTGGAAGCTCGGGAAGGTGGAGTACAGCGGTGACATGCAGACCGACAAGATCATCCCCTACTCCAACTGCACCATGGCCTCCTGGTTCCTGCACAGCCCGTCGCTCGCGCTCGGCAAGGACGGGCTGCCCCGGGTGGCCTACCGCGCCCAGGACATCAGCGGAGGTGGTAGCAAGCCGGAGCCGGGCACCACGCCCTGCTCGGCGGGCGCGGACATGACCTTCTCGCGCTTCGCTCAACCCGGCTCGCTGACCGCGAAGTAGTTCCTCGCTCCCCCGGCGCGCTCACGGCACGAAGGAGAGCGCGCCGGCTGGAAGCTCCGTTCCCGCCGGCCACAGGACGTAGGCCGACCGGTTCGAATGGTCCCACGCCCGCAGCAGCTCCGCGCGGCGGTACGTCACGTTCACGGACTCGTCGCTCGGGAAGGCGGGATCGTTGCAGACCACGTCGCCCTCGGGCGTGAAGCCCTTCACCACGAGCAGGTGGCCGTTGGTGCTGGGCATGGGAGAGCCCGTCAGTTCGCCCGCGCCATAGGCCACGCTGATGCTGATGGGGATGCCCCGGGCGATGAGCCGCTCCACCTGGGCGAAGGAGTCGAAGCGGGCCACCAGCCCGTGCAGGGCGCCATCCGCCAGGGACGAGGCATACGCGGTGTTGAAGGGCCAGTTGCCCGTGCCCTCGTAGGTCGCGTCGTAGACGTGCGCGGCCGCCTCGGGCACGGCGACCCCGAGCGCGTCACGTCCGAGCTGGCCGCTCCAGTACGCGAGCAGCATGGACACCGACGTGGGCGAGCACCACACGCCACCGTCGGGCGGGTAGAGCAGTTGCGAGCGGCCGGGCACCGCCAGCACCGTGCCCCAGGCCTGCCCGTCCGAGCGTTCTTCCGGCAGGGCGCGCCGGGTGTCGGTCATCGCCGCCGAGAGCGCGCGCACGTGGGGAGACACGCCGGGCCGGGTGGAGAAGAGCCACACCGTCATGCGCAGGCCGTCCGCCTTCTGGCCGAGGACGAGGGTGTCGGTGAGCACCTTGCCGTGAGCGTCCTCCTGACGCCCGGCGCTGCGGCGCGTGATGGTGCTGGCGTCGAGGGCCCAGACGCCGAAGTCGTACTCCTTCGTCCATTGTCCCTCCACGCGCGCGGCGAGCGTCAGCTTCACCCAGGTGCCTGGCGGGGTGCTCACGTCGAAGGAGGGCACCACGTTGTTGAAGCCCTCCGGCAGGGATTGCACCTGGGAGATGGCGCTGCCGACGAGGCCGCCCTCGGGAGTGGGCGGAGCCGCTGGATCCAGCTCGATCGCCCCGTCCGGCGTCAGCAGGGTGCCCTGCTGGGTGAAGCGCTCGAAGTCCCGCGCCTGGGCGCTCGTCCTCCAGATTCTCGCCACGGGACTTTCCTCTCTTGGGGCCGAGGGCCGCACCTTCGGGCCACAGGCCGGCAGCGTCACGGTCAGCAGGAACAGACAACAGGCGGCACGGACAGGCGGGGTTCTCATGGGGCTCGCTCGGGTGCGGTCGGGAGGGACGGGGATGTCACTTCACCAGCTCGGACAGGAGCCGGTGGACGAATTCGGCGCCCGGCTGGAGCGAGGCCACCGGGATGCGCTCGTTGGGCGCATGGGCCGTGCGGGCATCCTCGGGCGTGAGCGCGAAGAGATCGATGCCGTAGGCGTGGATGCCCGCGCGGCGCAGGGCGGTGGACTCGGTGGTGCCAGTGGACATGCGGGGGAAGACGGGGGCGCCGGGCCACACCTGGGCGGCGGCGGCGGTGGCGGCGCGGAACAGGGCGTTGTCTCCCACGGGCGAGGCGGGAGAGTCCGGCGGCTTCATGTTCATCTCCACCTGGATGTCCGGGTCCGCCACCGCCGCGACGATGCGGGCGCGCACGCCCTGGATGTCCTCGTCCGGGAGCAGGCGGCAGTTGAGGGTGGCCTCCGCGGTGGCGGGGATGACGTTGGGCCGGGAGCCCGCGGTGAAGACGGTGGGCACGCACGTGGTGCGCAGCACGGCGGCCAGGGCGGGATCGAGCCGCGCGAGGGTGTCCACGGCTTCCTGGGGCGGGGCGTCCGGACTGGCTGCGAGCCGTTGGAGGGCCTTGCCCTGCTCGCCTCCCGTCACCTTCACCCGTCCCTCCACGTTGAGCCGCGTCACGGGGGTGAGTCGGGTGGGGAAGGTGAGCGCTCCCACGCGGGCCACCGCCGCCGCCAGCCGCACCAGGGGCGAGGGCGTGGCGGGCGGCACGGAGGAGTGGCCTCCGGGACCGCTGGCCTTGAGCACCACCTGACGCGACACCCGCTCGGCGGCCTGCAGGTTGACGAAGCGCACCCGGCGGCGATCCGCGGATAGCTCCGTGAGACCTCCCTCGTTGAGGGCGAACTCCGCTTCGCGCAGCTCCGGGTGGCGTTCGAGCAGTCCGTCGATTCCGGCCTGGGAGCCCACTTCCTCGTCCGCGCTGAGCACGAGCACCACGTCCCGCGAGCGCTTCGCGCCCTCCCGCGCGAGCCGCCGCATCGCGAGGATGCTGGCCGCGGCCATGCCCTTGTTGTCCTGGACGCCGCGTCCGTAGAGGAAGCCCTCGCGCTCGGTGAGCGTCCAGGGATCGGAGGCCCATTCCTCGCGCTTCGCGGGCACGGTGTCGAGGTGGGCCAGCACGAGCACGGGGCGCGCGGCGCCGGTGCCGGGGAGCCTCGCGATGAGGTGGGCGCGTCCGGGGACGGGCTCGTCGAGCTGAGAGGGGATGCCGGCTTCCTGGAGCCAGCGCGCGGCCACCTGGGCGGCCGCGGCCTCGTTGCCGGGAGGATTGGAGGTGTCCACGGCGATGAGCTCGGCGAGCAGGGCGCGCATCTCCCCGGGTGCTTGAGACGGCGCGTGGGCGGGCGTGACGCGGCCCGGCGCGGCGAGCAGGGCGAGGACCAGGAGCAGGGGCGACATGCGGGCAGTTTAGGGGAGTCCTTCCAGCTGTGGTAATGGCGGCTCCTCTTCCGAGAGGTCCTTCGCATGTCAGTGCAGATGGATGTCCGAGTCCTCGAGCTGCCCCTCCGTCACGCCTGGACGATCGCGCGGGGGACCAGCACCTCCAAGCGCAACGTCATCGTCGAGCTGCGCGAGGCGGGCGTGGTCGCCCGGGGAGAAGCCGCCCCGAACGTGCGCTACGGCGAGTCGGCCGAGACGGTGACGGAGGCGCTGGGCAAGCTCGCTCCGGCACTCGAAGGAGACCCGTGGCACTTCCGGGTCTTGTCCGAGCGCGTCGACGCGGCGCTTCCGGGCAACCACGCGGCGAAGGCGGCGTTGGACATCGCGCTCCATGACCTGGCGGGCAAGCGTCTGGGCGTGCCGCTGTACCGCATGCTGGGGTTGGACCCGGCGAACATGCCTCTCACGTCCTTCTCCATCGGCATCGATGACCCGGCGACGCTGGCGCGCAAGGTGAGCGAGGCGGAGCCCTACCCGGTGCTCAAGGTGAAGCTCGGAGCGAAGGACGTGCGCGAGACGTTCGGCGCGGTGCGGGCGGCCACCTCCAAGCCGGTGCGGGTGGACGCGAACGAGGCCTGGAAACCCGAGGAGGCGCTGGCCCATATCGAGTGGCTGGCGGCCCAGGGTGTGGAACTGGTGGAGCAGCCGCTGCCGGCGGCGGACGTGGAGGGGGCGAAGTGGCTGCGGCAACGCTCGCCGCTGCCGCTGGTGGCGGACGAGGCGTTGATGATGGCCTCGGACGTGCCGCGGCTCGCCGAGGGCTATCACGGCATCAACGTGAAGCTGCAGAAGTGCGGGGGCATCCGCGAGGCGCTGCGCATCATCGAGACGGCGCGCGCCTGTGGCCTCAAGGTGATGATCGGGTGCATGGTGGAGACGGGGGTGGGGATCGCCGCGGCGGCGCACCTGGGTCCGCTCGCGGACTGGCTGGACCTGGACGGCAACCTGCTCCTGTCGGCGGACCCCTTCCAGGGCCACCCGGTGGTGGACGGGCGCATCCGATTGGGAGAGGGGCCCGGGCTCGGAGTGGAGCCCCGGCTTCGTCCATGACGCAGCCGCTCATCCAGTCACCCATGGCGGTGCTCACGGTGCTGCTGGCCGTGTTGTCGCTGCTGATGCTCGCCGAGCGTCATCCCGTGCTCGGGCGCGTCTTCAAGGTCGTGCCCCTGCTGGTGCTCGTCTATTTCGTGCCCACGCTGCTGTCGAACACGGGCGTCATTCCCACGCGCTCGGAGCTCTACGGCTTCGTGTCGGCGTACCTGCTGCCCGCGAGCCTGGTGCTCCAGGTGCTGGCGATGGACCTGGGGGCCATTGCGAAATTGGGTCGCGGCGCCGTGCTGCTCTTCCTGGCGGGCACGGCGGGCATCATGCTGGGAGGGCCGTTCGCCTATCTGCTCCTGGGCCACTGGATGCCGGCGGAGCTGGGGGATCAGGCGTGGAAGGGACTGGCGGCGCTCAGCGGCTCCTGGATTGGAGGGAGCGCGAACTTCGTGGCCATCGGGCAGAGCGTGGGGGCGAGGGACGACACGCTGAGCATGATGGTGGTGGTGGACGTGGGCGTGTCGAACCTGTGGACGGCGGTGCTCTTGTGGTTCGCGGGGCGCGAGCGCCAGATGGACGAGCGCCTGGGCGCGGACCGGCGGGCCATCGACGTGGTGCGCGAGCAGGTGGAGCGCTTTCACGCCGCGGTGTCCCGGCCCGCGAGCCTCCAGGATCTGGTGTGGCTGCTGGCCATCTCCCTGGGCACGACGGTGGTGTGCACGGAGGTGGCCAGGCACCTGCCGGACGTGGGGACGTTCATCACGGGCTTCACCTGGGTGGTGCTGCTGGTGACGACGGTGGGCGGGCTGATGTCCTTCACGCGCCTGCGCAATCTGGAAGGGGCCGGAGCGAGCCGGGTCGGAGGATTGTTCCTCTACGTGCTGGTGATGACCATTGGCGCCAAGGCGGACTTCCGGCGGCTGCTGGACGCGCCGGCGATGGTGGCGGTGGGCTTGGTGTGGATGGCGGTGCACGCGGGCATCGTGCTGGGCGTGCGGAGATGGTTGCGCGCGCCCATCTTCTTCGCGGCCGTGGGCTCACAGGCCAACGTGGGGGGCGCGGCGTCCTCGTCCGTCGTGGCCGCCGCGTTCCACCCCGCGCTCGCGCCCGTGGGCGTGATGCTCGCGGTGGCCGGCTATGTGCTGGGCACCTACGGGGGCCTCCTGTGCGCGGTGATGCTGGAGCAGGTGCACCGACTCATCCAGTGAATAATCGTGGAGGGTCAACGGTCTGGGAGCGCGGCAAAACGCCACTTCCAAAAAAATGCACCAGACTTTCAAATTCAAGAGTGTGTCGCTCACGCTGTGCGCGTGGGCTCTCGCCGTGGGTCTCGTCAGTTGCTCGGGAGGCAACGAGGCCGTCCAGACGCCGTGTGAGGGAGTCGTCTGTGGTTCCGGTCGCTGTGAGGTCTCCGATGGCCGGGCTGTCTGTGCTTGCGAGCCGGGCCACCACGCCGAGGGCCTGACGTGCGTGCGGGACGACGCGCCTCCGCTCGACCCATGCGCGCCCAACCCGTGCGTGCAGCCGGGCCGCGGCCAGTGCACGAACCTGGAGGGCAAGCCCGTCTGCGCGTGCGAGCCGGGCAAGGAGGAGGATGGGAGCGGGCAGTGTATTCCGACCGATGCCTGCGCGCCCAATCCCTGCACCGCGCCTCACAAGACGGACTGCTCGGTGGTGGAGGGGCAGGCGGTTTGCGCGTGCGTGAGCGGCCATGTGCCCGAGGGCGAGGCGTGCGTGCCGTCGGGTCCCGATGACCACGGAGACACTCCCGCCGAATCCTCGCCAGTCATCATCGACGCGCCGCCCACCGGCGGCTCGTTCGAGAGGGCGGACGACGTGGACCTCTTCTCGTTCCAGGCCCAGGCGGGCCACATCTATGCCTTCACGTGCAACCCCGGAGGCGGCGCGGTGGACTGCCAGGTGAGCCTGTCGGACGCGGCGGGTCAGGTGCTGGCGGTCGACAACAACGGTGGCACGGGCTTCATCGTCTACGAGTACACCACGGCCGGGACGTACTACTTCCGGGTGTCCTCCGGTCAGGTGGGCACCTATACGTACCAGCTGGAGGATCTCGGCCTCGATGACCACGGAGACACCCGTGACACCGCGACGGCGAGCACGCCGGGCGCCTCCGCCACGCCCGCGCGTCTGGAGGTCCCCGGGGACGTGGACTTCCTGAAGTTCGGCGTCGGGGCGGGGCTCAACTATTCCTTCACCTGCACGTCGACCGCCTTCGCCTGCGCCGTGGAGCTCCAGGACGCGGCGGGGGGCGTGCTGGCCTCGGGCACCGCGAGCGCCGATGCCGTGACGCTCCAGTACACCGCCTCCGCGGAGGCTACCCTCTACGTGCGGATCGCCGCGGAGAGCGCGAGCGCGATGGGCGCCTACTCCTGGCGCATGCAGGCCGCGTCCGTGGATGACCATGGCGACACGGCCGCGACCGCCACCGCGCTCGTGCCCTCCACCTCCAGCCTCACGGGCCAGCTGGAGACGCCCGGGGACCAGGACTGGTTCTCGTTCTCGGGCGTGTTGAACACCAGCTACGAGTTCACCTGCACCAGCACCGCAGTGGACTGCAACGTGGTGCTCTACGACGCCGCGGGCAAGGTGATTCAGTCCGACACCAGCACCCAACCCAACGCGAAGGTGCTGCACCTGGCACGGGCGCCGGGGACGTTCTTCCTCAAGGTGTCCGGGGGCACGGCGGCGTTCGGGAGCTACACGTACCGGCTGCGCGACCTGGGCGTGGATGATCACGGCGACACGCCGTCCGAGGCCACCCCGGTGACGCCCTCGAGCAGTTCCATTGGCGCGACCCTCCACGCGACCACGGACGTGGACGTGTTCTCGTTCGAGGCCGCCGCGGGCCACATCTACGAGCTCGCGTGCAACACGTCGGCGTTCGACTGTGACCTGGTGCTGATGAACGCGCTCGGCACGGTGGTGGCCGAGGATACAACCAGCACCACGTACGCGAGGGTCCGCGTGGAGCTGAACACGCCCGGGACCTACTACTTCCGTATCCAGCCGGGAGACTCCAAGGTCGGCGCCTACACGTACCGGCTGCAGGACCTGGGGGTGGACGACCATGGGGACACGCTGGCCACGGCCACGCCCATCACCCCGGGCGCGAGCTGGGTACCGGCGCAGTTCGAGGTGCCCAAGGACGAGGACTGGTTCACGTTCACCGCCACGGCGAGCCACATCTACGACATCGGTTGCTCGACCTCGTCCATCGACTGCGACGTGTACGTGCTGGATGCCGCGGGGACGGTGGTGGCGTCGGACACCTCGAGCTCCTCGCGGTTGCGCCGGAAGTTCGCCGCGGGCGGGACGTACTACATCCGGCTCGTGGCCAACGGGGGCTGGAACGTCTCGTACACGCGCTACTCGTACCTGCTGAATGACCTGGGGCTGGATGACCATGGGGACACGCTGGCCACGGCCACGCCCATCACCCCGAGCGCGAGCTGGGTACCGGCGCAGTTCGAGGTGCCCAGGGACGAGGACTGGTTCTCGTTCACCGCCTTGGCGGGCCACATCTACGACATCGGTTGCTCGACCTCGTCCATCGATTGCGACGTGTACGTGTTGGATGCGGCGGGGACGGTGGTTGCGTCGGACACCTCGAGCTCCTCGCGGTTGCGCCGCAAGCTCACCACGGGCGGGATGTACTACATCCGGTTCGTGGCCAACACAGGCTGGAACATCTCGTACACGCGCTACTCGTACCTGCTGAACGACCTGGGCGTGGATGACCACGCGGACACCTTCGTGGGGGCCACGGTGCTCACGCTGGGAACGGCGACCCCGGGCAACATCGAGTACTCGGGGGATGTGGACTTCTTCCAGGTGAACCTGGCGGCCAGCACCTCCTACACGGTGACCACGACGGGCATCTCCCCCACGCTCACCGTGTATGCCCCGGACAAGACGACGGTCATCTCCACCGGCTCCAGCCCGCGTGCCTTCACCAGCAACGCGGCGGGAGGCGTGCACTACGTCCGCGTGTCGGGAAGCACGACGGGGGCGTACACGGTCAAGCTGCAGTAGTCGCCGAGGAGGGTGTGTCCACGGGCCGCTCCGGTCGCAGCACGGACGCGGCCACGCCGCTCAGGCCGATGAGGCCCACGAGGTTGGGGAATACCTGAAGGCCGTTCATCAGGTCTCCCCACGCCCAGATGGTCTCCACCTTGCCGGTGGCGCCGAAGACGACCAGGCCGCAGTACACCCAGCGGTAGGGCACGGTGAGCCGGGGGCCGAACGCGTACTCGAGGAACTGCTCGCCGTAGTACGCCCAGCCAATCAGCGTCGTGTAGCCGAACAGGAAGGCGCAGAAGGCCACCACCCAGCCGCCCACCGTGGGAATGGCCGTGTTGAAGGCCTGGGCCACCACGGCGGTGCTCGTGAGCCCGGACTTCCACACCCCGCTCACGAGGATGACGAGCGCGCTGAGCGTGGACGTCACGCACGACACGATGAACACCTCCATCACCGCCTGGAGCCCCTGGCGCACGGGAGCGTCGGTGCGCGCCGTGCCATAGGCCACCGCCGCCGTGCCGTACCCGGCCTCGTTGGCGTAGATGCCCCGGGCGATGCCGTAGCGCATGGCCGTCATCATCCCCACGCCCAGGGCGCCTCCGCCCGCGGCTTCCATGGAGAAGGCCTCGCGCACCACGAGCGCCAGCACCGAGGGCAGGTTCTCCACGTGGGTGAGGATGACAACCAGCCCGCCCACCAGATAGAGCCCGACCTTCAACGGCGCGAGGCGCTCCGCGGCGCGGCCCACGCTCTTCACGCCTCCGATGACCACGAGCCAGGTGAGCACGGCGATCCCCACCCCCGAGGCGAGCGGCGGGAGGGCGAACTGGCTCTCCATCACCACGGCGATGGAGTTGGGCTGGGTGAAGGGCGTGGTGGTGAGCGCTGCCACTCCGGCGACGAGCGCGTAGACCCAGGCCAGCCGGGGGGCGCCCAGTCCATCCTTCAGGTAGTGCATGGGGCCCGCGGAGAGCCGGTCCCCCTCCACCCGGCGATAGCGGATGCCCAGCACGGCCTCGCAGAACTTGATGGCCGTGGCGAAGAATCCGTACACCCAGATCCAGAACAGCGCGCCGGGCCCTCCGCTCACGATGGCCGTGGCCACGCCCGCGATGTTCCCCGTGCCAATGGAGGCGCCCAGCGCCGTCATGAACGCCTGGAAGGGGGTCAACGCCCCCTCGCCCCCGGCCTGGCTGGGGACCATGGCGCGCAGGGCCTCGCGGAAGCGCAGGACCTGGACGAACCGCAACCGGACCGTCAGGAACACACCGGTTCCCAGCAGGAGGGCGAGCGTCCACGGACCCCAGACGGCGTTGCTTGCGACATCGATGGCGTTGCGAAGGGATTCGGGGAACATGAAGTCCCGTCATAATCCCACCGGGCCCTCCGGGGCACTTCTCGCAAGGAGTCGATGCTCGTGTCCGTCCCTACCCCTCCCCGCGAACTCCTCGATCTCTGCGCTGGGATCCACCTCGACGGGCTGCCGCTTCCGCCCCTCGTCCGGCAGCCCCATGTGGCGGCCCGGCTCGGGCGGTTGCGCGAGGAGGCCCCGGACCTGTTCCACGTCGAGGAGGTGGGGCGCTCGGTGGAGGGGCGCCCGTTGCAGCTCGTCCGCTTCGGCCAGGGCCCACGCCACCTGCTCCTCTGGTCCCAGATGCATGGGGACGAGCCCACCGCCACCACGGCGCTGCTGTACCTGCTCGAGTACGTCCGCCGTCACCGCGAGGAGCCCCGGGTGGCGCGGTTGCTCTCCTCGCTCACCGTGCACGCGCTGCCCCTGCTCAACCCGGATGGCGCCGAGCGCTTCCAACGACGCAACGCGCAAGGCATCGACATCAACCGCGACGCGCTGGCGCTCCAGACGCCCGAGGGCCGCACGCTCAAGGCGCTGCGCGACCGCATCCAGCCCATGCTCGGCTTCAACCTCCACAACCAGGCCTGGCGCACGGCGGTGGGGGAGACGCGCCAGCCCGCGTCCATCTCGCTCCTCGCGCCGCCCTTCGACGCCGCGCGCAATGACAATCCAGGACGGGTGCTCGCCAAGAAGGTGTGCGCCGTCATCCACGAGGCCCTGGAACCCCTCATTCCCGGGAGGATGGGCCGCTACGACGACTCCTTCGAAACGCGCGCCTTCGGCGACAACCTGGGGCGCTGGGGCACGCCCACCGTGCTCATCGAGTCGGGCCCGTGGCCCTCGGCCGAGCCGGATCTGCCGCTGGTCCAGATGAACTTCGTGGCCCTGGTCTCCGCCCTGGAGGCGCTGGCGGACGGCTCGGTGGAGCGGGCGGATCCCGCGCGCTACGCGTCCATTCCGCTCAACTGGGGCCAGGGCTTCCTGCACCTGCTCATCCGGGGCGCTCAGGTCCATGGCGAGGCGGGAGACGCCTTCGTCGCGGACGTGGGGGTGGCCGCGCTCCAGGCGGTGTGCTCCGGCGAGGAGGGGCCGCGCGTCGTGGTCACGGGCATGATCGAGGAACTGGGGGACCTGCGGGTCTTTGGCGCCCAGGACGTCATCGACGCGGCGGGGCTCCTGGTGGTGCCGCTGTCGTCCGAGGGCGTGAAGGAAGGAGACCTGCTGCCACTGCCGCCGCGCGAGGCACGCACGCTGCGGTTGGAGCAGCCCGCGGAGTTGATGTTGCTGCGGCCCATGGAGGGCCCTGGCGCGGGTGCTGGAGCCTGGCGGGTGGAGCGGGTCATTCGCTACGCGCGCTGATTTCCCAGCTCCTGGGAATCGTGTCGGAAATGTGGCAAAGAAGGCCTCCTCATCCCAGGAGGGGAAGACATCTTGGACCTGTCCGTTCGACGCGTGCTCGCGTGGTGTGTGTTATTGCTGTTGTGGGGCACCAGCGCATTGGCGCAAGGCACGGCGGTCCTCGTCGGCAAGGTGAGCAACGCGGCCGACAAGAAGCCCCTGCAGGACGCGGTGGTGACGGCCACGTCGCCAAGCCTCCAGGGCGAGCAGTCGGTGGTGACGGATGCGAGCGGCGAGTACCGCATTCCGCAGTTGCCGCCGGGCGTCTACACGATCCGGGTGGATCGCGAGGGCTTTCGCATCTTCACGCGCTCGGACATCCAACTGCGCATCGACCGCACCATCCGCTTCAACGTGGAGCTGCTGCCCGAGCAGGGGCTGAGCGAGGAAGTGGTCGTCGTGGCCCGGCCTCCCACGGTGGACATCGGCTCGAGCGCGCAGGGCGTGAGCGTGGATTCCAGTCTGTTGCGCAACCTCGCGTTGAACCGGCCGGGCTCCAAGGGCTCGGCGTCGCGCTCCTTCGAGTCCCTGGCCGAGCTGGCCCCGGGCGCGCAGGAAGACGCCTACGGCGTGAGCATCAACGGCAGCACCTCGCCCGAGAGCCAGTACGTGGTGGATGGCTTGTCCGTGAACGATCCCTCGGTGGGCACCATCGGCACGCCCCTGTCGGTGGAGTTCGTCAAGGAGGTCAACATCATCACGGGTGGCTACATGCCCGAGTACGGCCGCTCCACGGGTGGCGTGCTGAACGTGGTCACCAAGTCCGGCTCCAATGAGTTTCATGGCTCCTTCTTCGGCAACATCGCCCCGGGCCTCCTGCAGTCGTCGGGGTTGGAGATCCAGCGGGCGGGCAGCGTCATCTCCGCCAAGGGAACGCCCTGGAACCAGGGAGACCTGGGCTTCGAGGTCGGCGGACCCATCCTCAAGGACAAGCTCTGGTTCTACGCGGGGGCCGCGCCCGCCTTCAATCGCATCCAGGTGACGCGGCAGCTCAGCGCCCTCGACCTGTGCACGGAGGTCAATCCCGACATCGGCTGCGCGAAGGTCGGGGATGCCCGGAAGGATCCCACCACGGGCTTCCAGCTCGCCACGCCCATCGCGGGCACGCAGGTGAGCCGCTTCGCGGATGAGCGGACGCTCCAGTACATCGGCAAGCTCACCTACAACTTCAACCAGGACCACACCCTGTCCCTGTCGGTGTACGGCACGCCCACGAGCTCGGGCGGCCCGGGCCGTTACTCGTTCAGCCGGGATGGCGCGCCCGAGGTGTGCTCGGGTCTGTCCTGTACCTCGTATGTCCAGGGCTCCTACGATTCCATCGCCACCCAGCGCACGGGCGGAGCGCTGGACATCGTGGCCAAGCAGTCCTCGTCCTTCTTCAACAAGGAACTCCTCATCGACGCGACGGTGGGCTGGCACCACCAGAACGCGTCCACGCTGCCCTCGGATGGCTCGGGGCTGTCCACCGGGCGGGGCCTGTCCGCCCAGCCCACCATCAACTGGCGGCGCACGCGCAACCCGGGCTACCACACCATCACCGAGTTCGAGTCCCTGGAGGACCCCTCCGTCTGTAACGCGCCGGGACTTCCGGAGGGCGCCCGCTGTCCCGTCAGCGCGTATACGACGGGCGGACCGGGCACCATCCAGATCTCCGAGTTGAGCCGCTACCAGGGCAAGGTGCTGGGCACCTATCTGCTCAAGGGGCTCGGCCACCACGTCATCAAGGCGGGCTTCGACGCCGAGGGCGCCAGCTTCTACAACAACCGCGCGCGCACCGGCCTCGCGCCCTGGTACGAGTGCACCGACGGCTCGTGCTTCTACACGCTCAACCAGTACGGCTACCTGGAAGCGCCGGACCAGCCCGTGTTCCTCGCGTCGAAGGAAGGCACCTCCACCTCGCTCACCCTGGGTGGCTTCGTCCAGGACAGCTGGTCCATCTTCGACAAGGTCACGCTCAACGTGGGCGGGCGCTATGACACGCAGACGCTCTGGGGGCTCGACGGCAAGGTGGGTCTGAACCTGCCCAACCAGTGGTCGCCCCGCCTGGGCCTCATCTACGACTTCACGCAGCAGGGCCGCTCGAAGCTCTACGTCAACTACGCGCGCTTCTACGAGAACGTCCCACTCGACATGGCCGACCTGTCCTTCCCCCAGCAGCGGCTCTTGTCGACCACGTTGAACGCCCCCTGCAATCCCTCGGATCCGGCGGCCCTCGCCCCTGGCGGGGCCTGCAACGTGGATGGCAACCGTCAGGTCATCGGCAACCCGGAGAGCCCCAGCCAGTACTGGAACGCCGAGGGCGGCGATCGCGTGCCGGTGGACCCCAACATCCGCGCCCAGTCCAGTGACGAGTTCGTGGTGGGCGGCGAGTACGAAATCATCGTCGGCCGCCTGGGCCTGTCCTACACCAAGCGCTACCTCAACGACGTCATCGAGGACATGAGCCGCGACGACGGCAGCACCTTCTTCCTGGGCAACCCGGGCAAGGGCACCTCGTCGGACTTCCCGCTGGCGCGCCGCGACTACGACGCGGTGAACGTCTATTACACCAAGGCCTTCGCGAACTCGTGGCTGGCCCAGGTGAGCTACACGTGGTCCTCGCTGCGCGGCAACTACTCGGGCCTCTTCCGCGCGGACACCGGCCAGTTGTCGCCCAACCTGACGCGCGACTTCGACCTGCTGTCGCTCACCGTGAACCGCGACGGTCCACTGCCGGGAGATCGCACGCACGCCTTCAAGGCCTTTGGCGCCAAGGAGTTCCGGGTGTCCAGGGACCTGAGCATCGACGTCGGCGGTGGGTACCGGGCGCGTTCGGGCTCGCCCATCAACTACCTGGGCTTCCACCCCCGGCGCAGCGGCGCCGAGACGTTCATCCTCCCGCGTGGCAGCGGCGGCCGGTTGCCCTGGGTCCACAACCTGGATGGGCACCTGGGCTTGAGCCAGCGGCTCGGGGGGGACTACACGCTGAGCGTGTCGCTGGATGTCTTCAACCTCTTCAACTTCCAGCAGGTGACGGACGTGGACCAGGTCTTCACCTTCACCCGCGTCCTGCCGCTCGAACAGGGTGAGAAGGCCGCGAACGTGGAGAGCTGCCGCGAGGCGGGCAACCCCGAATGCCTCGTCAAGGCCTCGGGTACGAACACGCCCATCACCTCCGCGGACATCAACCCCAACTACAAGCGCCCCATCGCCTATCAGGCGCCGCGCTCCGTCCGCTTTGGCGTGAAGCTGAGCTTCTAGGCGCCCCCCCTTCCGGAGAGACATCATGAAGCGTCGATTGATTGGTTTGGGGATGCTCCTGAGCGCCTGCGGTGCCGAGCAGCAGGATCCGCAGTGCGTGGTGGCTCGGGCCGTGTCGGACGGCTCCACGGGCTCGTTCGCGGTTACCTATTCGCTCAAGCCGGGACAGAACCCGGCGCTCGCGTGCACCCGGCTCAAGTCTGAGGCGGTGGGATTGCAGAAGTATCTCAGCCAGGACCCGGCGGCGAAGGACACGGTGGGCCTGCGCTCCGGAGCGTTGGGGGCGTTGTTGGCGGATGAGGAGACCGGGCCTCGCGTGGACACCACGCTGTCCCGGGCCAATGCCGTGGGGACACTGGAGACGGAAGCGCCGGGGCCGGACAACTTCTGCGAGGTGCCCGTGCTCAGTTCCGAGCGGGTGGTGTTGAGCGCGACCGCCAAGGCCGCCGCGCAGGACCTCACCTATGAGTGGTCCGGCCTGCGCATCTACAACACGCCCGACATTCCGGGGACGCAGTTCATCGCGAACCTGCGCTACACGGCGAATGGCTGCACCGCCGAGTTCACGGCGCGAGGCATCTGGCCGGTGGTGTCCTGTGCGACCAGCTCGACGAACAGGACGCCGGACGAGTCGAAGTGTGATCCGTACGCGGATCCGCCCACGCGGCTGCGCGGCTCGGGCATCAATCCGAGCTTCCCGGTGAAGTGCGATCCGGTGGCGCTCATCTGTGTGCTGACGGGCGAGGTTCCGTCCGTCCCGTAGCGCATGGCCGGGGGCCTCCGCGTGCGTTCGTCCGGCCGTGGTGCGTGGGGCTCCCTCCTCGCGTTGCTGTTGGCGGCGTGGAGCCTGAGCGGGTTTAGTGGGTGCGCCACCGTTCCCGTTGCTTCTCCCTCGCGCGCCCATGAGGACGCGGGAGGGGCCGGAGGCTTCCCCGAGTCGACCCCGGATGCCTTCGTCCGGGTCCAGGAGGCCAGTGGCCTGGCTCCGGAGTCCTGGCATCCGGTGGGCGCGGCGCTGTACGTGGGGCAGGCGCGCTCCCTCCTGGGTGAGCTGTCGAGGACGCCGCTGACGCAGCGGACCTTCGCGCCCCGGCGAGTCCTGTCGTGGATGTTGGGGGAAGTGCTCCAGGGCGGCGAGCGGGTGGAGTACGCGGAACTCCAGCGGAGGGCGCGGCGCTTCTGGCTCCTGGTGCTGGTACGCACGGATGGCTACCTGGTGACGGCGCTCACGGGACATCCTCTTCAGCGCATGGGGCGGGTGCGGCTGGTGGAGGGCCAGTGGCGGGTGGGGAACCTCGTCGTGGGAGACTTCTATGCCTCGCACGGGGGCGTCATCTTCCCGGTGACGGGAGCCTTGCGGCGCGCGAATACGCCACCCGTCACTGAATTGGGCCTGGAGCGGGACTGGCTCAACGCGGCATTGGATGGGGCACAAGACGCCGTGGGCGAGATGGCGGTCGCGCTCGCTGAAACCGTCCTGCATCCCATCCGGAGCGTGGAAGGCCTCGCTCAACTTCCGAGTACCGTCGCGCTCCTCATCGCTTCCTCACCCGAGTACTTCGCGCGCTATGGCGCCATGTCCCGGGAGGATCAGATCCGCGAGGCCGCGCGGTTGTCCACGCATGTCCTCCTGTTGTTGGGTGGTGGGGCCGGGGCCGTGGGACGCCTTGGAGGTCTGGGGGCGGAGTTGCCCGTGCTGTCCTTGACGGCACGGGGTGAACTGACACTGAGCCGTGCGGCGGCGGGCGTCAGGGCCATTCCCTCGCTGGGAGCGGAGTTGGGGGCGCTCTCCGTGCTCCACATGGCGGGGGGAACACAGGGGCCGGCGGGCGGTACGGGCGGCAAGGCGGGGCCCGGCCGGTGGAAGTACAAGAAGCCGACCACGAGCTCCGAGGATGCATTGGCCTTTCAGGAGCAGGTGACGGGGCGCCCCGCCTGGTGGGTGTACATGGTGGATGGCGTGGAGTTCGACGGCTTCACGGGTACGGAACTGCTCGAGGCGAAGGGCCCTGGGTATTGCGCGTTCTTCAACGCGGATGGGACGCCCAAGTACTGGTACAAGAACTCCGGGAAGTTCAACGAGATGCTGGAGCAGGCGAGGAGGCAATGGCTTGTTTCAAAAGACATGCGGACACCACTCATCTGGCACGTCGCCGATGCCAAGGTCGCTGATTTCCTTCAACGGTATTTCGAGCGAAATGGGTGGAAGGAAATCATTGTTCGGCACACGTCGTTGGCTCGGTAGAAATAGATCATGAAAGACAGTTATTACGTCGGTGCTTATTGGGGGCCACGACAGGAGACCGCATCGGAATGTGCTCGGCGTGCGGCGGCTTTCTTCAGCCAATTGGAGCGGTGCGATCCGACGTTTGTCCAGTGGTATAGAGGTGGGCGTGGGGCTCCTCGGGGCTCTCCAGGTCACCTCGTTCGAATGGATGAACAATCCCTGGCGGAATTGCTGTCAAGGAGCAGGAATCGCACGGACGAGGGGAAGAGGATAATCGAGCGCCTGGGTTTCAGTCAGAATTTGTGGAACGCGAAAGAGGACCCCGCATCTATTTATCTCGCATGTGGTGGATACTCCCCTCATGGCCCTGCCAACTCATGTGTGCTGGACCCACCCAGAACCCATTCTGTGCTGGAGCGGCTCGTGAATGTGCCATCGCTCTCCGCGATTCTCACCAGCATGGCCACGGCATGGGAGCCTGACTTCGCGGTGGCGACCTCGACGGAGATGTCTCGCCTCGTGGAAAAGCCAAGGTGGGAAGTCCGGGTTGGCTGGCTGACCTATCTGTCCAAGCGGCTAGGCTCCCTGCCTCCGCTTCCCGCCCCCGTGCGAATCGAGCCGGTGGGGGAGCTGGGCTGGCTTCTCATCCTCTCGTCCGAGCCCATGTCGGCGAGCAACCCCGAGCATGTGTCCTTCACCGCGCGCATCCGTGAACTGTTGGACCGCGCGGGGCTCATCGAAATCCCCGCTCCCGCGTAGGCTCCGGGCGCTACGGAGAAAGGAGCAGTGGGATGGGCTTGTTCGACAAGATGATGGGCAGTGCGGAGGTCTCGGGGAAGTCGGCGTATCAGGTCGAGCGGTTTCTCGGAGAGGGGGAGCAGATCCTCGCCGTGTTTCGCTTCATGCGGGATGAGATCGTCGTCACCGATCGCGGCATCTTCGCCGTCGACGTGCAGGGCCTCACGGGCGCGAAGAAGGAGTACAAGTACTTCCCCCTCAAGGGCATCAAGTACGTGTCCTATGAGAGCGCGGGCACGTTCGATCTCGACGCGGACATCAAGATTGGCGTCGACGGCAACACGGAGCTCGTCAACATGGTGCCCGTGAGCAAGCCCCTGTCGTTCAAGATTCCCAAGGCCCAGGCGTCCGACGGAGAGCGCTTCTTCAAGCTCATCAAGGCGGCGGTCGACGGAAAGCCGCCACCGAAGGCGAATCCCTCCTGAGTCACGCCGCGGGGCAGCGCGGCTCGGCGGTGTCGTGCTCCTTGTCCTCGGCCTGGGTGATGGCGCGGGCGCTCCGCTCCTGCATCTGGCTCACTTCCCGGAGCTTCTCCCCGCGCCGTGTACTCTCCTGGCCCTCCGCGTCTCCCTCTCCCGGCGTCTTGCGCAGGCCCTCGGCCTCTTGCCGGATCGCGGAGATGCGTTGCTGTTCCCTCAGCAGGTTCAGCCCGTCCTGGGCGCTGATGGTGCCCTTGCGCATCCCCTCGGAAATCCGTTGGACCTGGGCGGTTTGGATGTCGCGGCTGTCACGCGTGTCATCCCGGGGCGTGGGGGGAGGGTTCGAGGGCGGGAGACGCGTCATGGGAGGGCTCCAGGGCGCGGCGGGGGAGTCTGTCGCCGGGAACGAATCTGGATGCAGCTTGTGTGCCAAGTGGGAATGCATGGGGTGGGGCGAAGCGCCTGTGGGGGTCCCAAGCGGATACGGAGTGGGGGGCTCCTCGGTTTCATCCGCTGCCCGCGCTTCCTAATGGGCTGGGGTGGTGACTGCCGTCCTGTGTGATGACGGTTGTCACCAGCTGGACATTCGAGGGGTCGTCGGCCCCTCGCCATCAGGTGTGGGATGGTGTAGGGTTGATGTCGCCATGCACGTCTACGCCATCGAGCTGTCGAAGGAACTGGGTGTCAAGCCCGAGCAGGTGGATCGCACCCTGGCGCTGAGCGCCGAGGGGGCGACGGTCCCGTTCATCGCCCGCTATCGCAAGGAAGTGACAGGGGGTCTCGACGAGGTGCAGATCCAGGCCATCCTGGACGGCGCCGCCGAGCGCGCCGAGCTGGACGCGCGCCGGGAGACGATCCTGCGCTCCATCGAGAGCCAGGGAAAGCTGACCCCCGAGCTGACCCAGGCCCTCCAGCGGGCCAGGACGCGCACGGAGCTGGAGGACCTGTACCTGCCCTACAAGCCCAAGCGCCGCACCCGCGCCGCCATCGCCCGCGAGCGGGGGCTGGAGCCGTTGGCCGAGCTGCTCTGGAAGCAGGAGGGCTCCCGGGGCGAGGACGTGGCCGCCCGGGTGCGCCCGTTCATCAACCCCGACAAGGATGTCGCGGATCGGGACGCGGCGCTCGCGGGCGCGCGCGACATCTGCGCCGAGCGGGTGGCCGAGGACGCGGGCCTGCGCCGTGGCGCGCGCGAGCTGTGCGTGGACAAGGGCCGTCTGCGCTCGGCCGTCGTGGCCGCCAAGAAGGGCGAGGCCACCAAGTTCGACAACTACGCCAACCACGAGGAGGACCTGTCCAAGGCGCCCTCGCACCGCATCCTCGCGCTCTTGCGCGGAGAGACCGAGGAGGTGCTGCGCCTCCAGCTCGCCCTGCCGGACGACGAGGTGAAGGGCTCGCTGGTGTCGCGCGTGGTGACGAAGCCCCAATCCCCGTTCGCCTCCGAGCTGCGCGCCGCGGTGGAGGACTCGTGGGAGCGGCTGATGGGGCCCTCGCTCGAGTCCGAGCTGCGCCATGAACTCAAGGATCGCGCGGACCGCGAGGCCATCACCGTCTTCGGGCAGAACCTGCGCCACCTGCTCTTGTCCGCGCCCGCGGGAGGGCGGCCGGTGCTCGCGCTGGACCCGGGCCTGCGCACGGGCGTCAAGGCCACCATGCTGGATGGCACGGGCAAGCTCGTGGAATCCGCCACGCTCTACACGGAGCGCGGGGCCAATGAGCGCGCCACCGCCGCCCGGCAGTGCGGCGCCATCCTCCAGAAGCACAAGCCCGAGCTCATCGCCGTGGGCAACGGTACGGGCAGCCGCGAGGCGGAGGGCTTCGTGCGCGAGGTGCTCAAGGTGCTCGGGCTCCAGGTGCCCGTGGTGTCCGTGAGCGAGCAGGGGGCTTCCATCTACTCGGCCTCCGAGGTGGCTCGCGAGGAGTTCCCCGATCTGGACGTGTCGCTGCGCGGCGCGGTGTCCATTGGCCGGCGCCTGCAGGATCCCCTCGCGGAGCTGGTGAAGATCGATCCCAAGAGCATCGGCGTGGGCCAGTACCAGCACGACGTGGACCAGGCGCAGCTCAAGAAGAAGCTGGGCGAGGTGGTGGACTCGTGCGTCAACGCCGTGGGGGTGGACGTGAACACCGCGTCGCCGCAGTTGCTCGAGCACGTGTCCGGCATCGGCCCCACGCTCGCCAAGAAGATCGTCACCCACCGCGCGGCCAAGGGCCGCTTCACCACGCGCCGGGAAATCCTCAAGGTGAGCGGGCTGGGGCCCAAGACGTTCGAACAGGCCGCGGGCTTCCTGCGCGTACATGGCACCGAGCCCCTGGACGCGAGCGCCGTGCACCCCGAGCGCTATGGCGTCGTCGAGCGCATGGCGAAGGACCTGGGCGTGGACGTGAAGCAACTGGTGGGCAACGTCTCGCTCGTGCGGAAGATCGATCCCAAGCGCTACCTGGGGCCGGACCTGGGCGACATGACGCTCAAGGACATCCTCTCCGAGCTGGAGAAGCCCAGCCGGGATCCTCGGGGTGACTTCACCGCGCCGGCCTACCGTGAGGACCTGCAGAAGCTGGAGGACGTGAAGGAGGGCATGGTGTTGCAGGGCGTCGTCACCAACGTCACCGCCTTCGGGGCCTTCGTGGACGTGGGCGTGCACCAGGATGGGCTCGTCCACGTGTCCCAGTTGTCCACCCGCTTCATCAAGGATCCGTCCGAGGCCGTGAAGGTGGGCGACCGGCTCACCGTGAAGGTCGTGAGCGTGGACCTGGTGCGCAAGCGGCTCGGGCTGTCCGTGCGCGCCCTCACCGAGGGCACTCCGGCGTCCGCCCCCAGCGCGCCCCGGCCCTCCTCGGGCGGGCCCTCCCGGGCACCCGCCAGTGCCCAGGGTGGTGGGAAGGCCGCTCCCTCGAAGCCCTCGGCCGAGCCCTTCAACAATCCGTTCAGCAAGCTCAAGCGCTGAACGGTCCTGGTGAAATACGGAAGACACCCGGGGGAGTGCGCATTAAGTCTGCCGCCCCATGAACTTCCGATCCCTTGGCAGAAGCGGTTTGAAGGTCAGTGAGATTTCCTACGGCAACTGGCTGACCCATGGTTCCCAGGTCGAGGAGGACGCGGCGCTCGCCTGTGTGCGCGCCGCCCTCGACGAGGGCATCACCACCTTCGACACCGCGGACGTCTACGCGGCCACCCGCGCCGAGTCCGTGCTCGGCCGGGCCCTCAAGGGTCAGCGTCGCGAGGGTCTGGAAATCTTCACCAAGGTGTACTGGCCCACGGGTCCGGGTCCCAATGACCGGGGCCTGTCGCGCAAGCACATCCTCGAGTCCATCAACGGTTCGCTCAAGCGGCTGCAGACGGACTACGTGGACCTCTACCAGGCCCACCGCTACGACCACGAGACGCCGCTCGAGGAGACGATGCAGGCCTTCGCCGACGTCGTCCGTCAGGGCAAGGCGCTCTACATCGGCGTGTCCGAGTGGACGGCCGAGCAGTTGCGCGAGGGCGTGAAGCTGGCCCGGCAACTGGGCATCCAGCTCATCTCCAACCAGCCCCAGTACTCCATGCTGTGGCGGGTCATCGAGTCCAAGGTGGTGCCGGCGTCGCAGGAGCTGGGCGTGGGACAGATTGTCTGGTCGCCCATCGGTCAGGGGGTGCTCACCGGCAAGTACAAGCCGGGCCAGACGCCGCCCGAGGGCAGCCGCGCCGCGTATGAGAATAGTGGCTCCGCCTTCCTCAAGCGCTTCATGACCGATGACACCCTCACGTGCGTGCAGCAGCTCAAGCCCGTGGGGGACGAGGTCGGGCTGTCCCTGGCCCAGCTCGCGGTGGCGTGGGTGCTGCAGAACCCGAACGTCTCCTCGGCCATCATCGGCGCCTCGCGGCCCGAGCAGGTAAAGGAGAACGTGAAGGCCTCGGGCGTGAAGCTGAGCGCGGACGCGCTGCGCCGCATCGACGAGCTCCTCGGCTCCGTCGCCGAGCGGGATCCCGCCAGGACGGTCAGCCCCGAGAAGCGTCCGTGAGGGCGGCGGGGGACGTCACTTCGTCCCCCGCCAGGGTGTTCAGCGCGCTCGCGGCAGGTGCCGGGGCGCCTTGAACTCCAATTCCTGGGAGAGCGAGGGCTCCGGAACAACCAGGAGGCTGGCGTTCTCTCCCACCGTGGCCGCCGGGGTGGTGAGGATGCTGCTCATCACGGCCGCGTCGGCCACGTCCGTGAGCACCTGCTGTCCGTAGGGGTGCGTCGACAGGTCGATGCCGGGCGTCAGATAGCTGATGACCGTGAAGATGTAGTTCTGGCCGGGCTGGAGGATGCCCGGGAGCACGTCGACCGAGGTCTCCCGGGTGGAGAGATAGGCCACGTGGCTCACGCGGGTGCGGGTTCCTTCCACGTACAGGCGCGAGATGCGGACGCGGTAGGCCGAGGGCGTTCCCACCAGCGGGGCCTTCCAGGCGATGCGCGGCGTGATCGAGCCGAGCGTCCGCGCCTGTTGCGCGTTGGCCCCATCCACCGTCACGTTCTGCGCGGGCGAGATGCGCGGGGCGAAGGGCCCCCGGATGGCGTTGCGCACCAGACGCGTGTCATTCATGCCGTCCGAGAGCGAGCCAATGGTCGTTCCAGGCAGACGCACGTCGAGCCGGAAGTCATGGGTGACCGTGAGCACCTCTCCCCAGCTGAACGGGAAGGGGTTGCCGTAGGTGATGCTCGCGTGGATGTCGGTGATTCCGGCGTTGCCGTAGCTGTACATCAGGTCTCCCGAGAAGCCGTACCAACCATCCGAGCCCCACGCCGTGGGCGAGATGCTGACGAACTGGCTGTTGGTGGCGGTGGACTGGGGGTGCACCTGGGTCTGGTACGCCTCGAAACGCGAGCGCCACCACTCGAAGGTCAGCGTCTTCTGGGGGGTCTCCATGAAGACGCCTCGCAGGTCCGTTTCGATGAACGGCCCCATGGTGACGGGCGCCGGTGTGAAGGAGCGCTCGAGGGCGGCGTAGGTGAAGCTGGCGTTGTTCCGCTCGATGAACGCGTTGAAGTACAGGCGATCCCCACGGGAGGCATCCAGGAGCACGGGGTCGATCGGGTAGATCTGGTTGTAGCTCACGGGGTGCTTGTCCACCGAGGTCGCGTCCGCGGGCACCGGATCCGCGGCGTCCACGTAGGCGGACACACCGACGTTGGAGCTGACGGCCTGCCAGAGGGGATAGTTGTCGAACGGCTCGGGCTTGAGGTTGGACGCGGAGACGGTGACCGGTCCGGGGCTGGACTTCACCGCGTCCTGGCGGCCCAGCTCGTAGCGATCCAGGTTCACGAAGCGCGAGTCCGTCAGGACATGGAGCGTGCCGAGTTGCAGGTAGTACCGCCCGGCGGGCGCGTCCGGAACGCGGAAGGTGCCGTTCGGCTCCGTCAGCACCGTGAGGGGCCGGGGGCCGCTCGCTTCGAGCGCGAAGGCCTTGAGCTCCGGGGAGAGGGGATCGATGGGCTGGGTGAAGTCCGCGAGGTCCGTGCGGTAGTGCATCACGCGGGTTCCGCGCACCTCGTAGGGGTTGCCCGCGTCCGGGCTGCCCGCGTCGACAGCGGAACCCCCATCAGAAGAAGGCGAGCCCGCGTCGTGGGACGGCCAGCCCCCGTCATGGGAAGGCGAGCCCCCGTCATGGGAAGGCGAGCCCGCGTCGGAGAGCGCTCCGTCCAGGGAAGCGTCGTCCCGGGGCGTTTCCGGGATGGAGTGAGGCGGCGCGGGGTCCGTAACCTCGGGCGCGCTGCCGGTGTCCGGTGGCTCCCCGGAATCGGGGCCACAACCCGCCAACACCATGGATGACACAAATAGAGAAACGAGCGACCGCTGGAACGACACGTTGCATCCCCCTGCTTCCGAGAGGCTTCGAAAGCCGGGGGGCAAACTAACATCCTTCGGAGACGGGCGGTGTCAGTCGGCGACGGCCGCGTCGATGGGGAAGGGCCGCGCCTCGGCTCCCATCCGCTGTGAGCGCTCGAGCAATCGCCAGAAGCGGTCCGTGCCATTTCGGGCATCGAACCTGGCCGCGATTGCCTCCGACTGCATCGCCAGCCAACCCCGCAGCACGCGCGTCTCGTAGGCGCCCTCGGGCGAGTACAGCGGGAAGGCGCGGGGCAGGGCGAGCCTCTCCCGTTCGTGTCCTTCCACCAGCGCCCGCTCCATCAATGCGAGCGCGGCCGTATAGAAGGTGAAGCGGTCGCGGTGGCTCGCATGGGTCAAGGCCCAGGGCAGGTGCCGCTCGAAGAGCTTCAATCCGCGCGCCACGTTCCCCGTCAGCGCGAGGAATTCCAGGTGCTCGCCCACCGTGGCGAGGAAGTCCCGGTTGCCACGGACCAGGGCATAGCCGCGCAGGTGGCTGTCCCGAGCTTGCTCCAGGCGGCTCAGTTTGAAGAGCGGGTAGAGGACGCTGCCCAACGTCTGGTGAGGCACCTCGGCGCACCCGTACCGGCCCTCCAATAGAGGACGGGCCTTGCGCACCACTTCTTCGTACTCGCCCTGGTCCAGGTGATGGTCCAGCTCGTCGTCCAGTTCGCACGCCAGACAGTCGGTGAGGTGATCCCTCGGGGTCTGTCTCCAGTGGGCCCACAGCGTCGCGGCCCGGTCCGCGTCTCCCATGTCCCGTGCCGCCTGGTAGCGCAGCTTGAGGACCGCGCGTTCGCCCGCGCCTGCCTTCTCGAAGCACCGTGCCGCGTCCTCCAGGGCGTCCTCGATCTGCCGACGGCCGATGTGGGGGAACTCGTCCAGACGTCCCACGACCCACTTCTGCTTCCACAGCAGGCCTTCCGGCTCGAAGCGCTCCGGGTCGCGTTGCTGCTGGGCCCGGCACCAGGCGAACGCCGCCAGGGCCCGGTCCGGAAAGCCGCCGAAGGTGGCCGCGTCGATGAGCGAGTCACGCACCTCGTAGGCGAGTCCCACCTCCCCGTGGGCGTCCGCCAGCCGCGCCGCCTCCTCCAGTGCCATCACCTTGGCTTCGCCTGGCTCCAGCCGCTCGGCGCGTCCGAGCAGGGAATCGAACCGCGCGCGCCAGTCCTGTCCGGTCAATGCAGGCCCCCGGTGTCGTCGTCGTCTCCCAGGCGTGACTCGATGAGGCCGAGCAGGCCCCGGTTGAGCAGCGCCATCTCCCGGGCGTTGAGCGGGCGGTGTCCCAGCAGGAGCGCCTGCACGTAGAGCATTTCCACCGAGAGCCGGAGCTGCGCGGTGTCCCGTACCCGGGCGAGCCGGCGGATCACCGGATTGCGCAGGTTGAAGCACAGCTGGGGCCGCTCCTGGTGCGCGGCCTTGTCCTGGGTGCCCTCGAGCAGCGAGGCATAGAGGGAGTCCGACTCCTCGCGCGCGCGCTCCAGGTCTCGCTGGAAGGCGCCTTCCTCCACGTCCCCGTAGAGCGTGGGCACCTCGGCGGGAAGGAACTTCTTGAGGCTCACCTCACAGCCGAACGACTCCAATGCCTCCTCGGCGATCCGCCGCAGCCGGGCCACCCCGTCATGTTCCTCGGCCGTCAGCTCCTCGAAGCCCTGGGGCAACTGGGCCGCGGAGAAGAGCTCCACCCGCGCGTCCGGCAGCACCTGGGGAAGTTTCTCCAGGAGCGCCGCGTCGTGGGTGTAGGCGGCGTTGATGATGCACAGCCCCTGCGCCGCGGCCACGCGAGACACCTGGCGGAAGGTGTCCAGCGTGGTGACGTAGCGCACCGTGGGCGAGCCCTGGCGGTAGTGCTCCAGCGTCATCATCCCCAGGGTCGTCTCGAAGGGCAGCCAGTGGATGACGAGCCGGTAGAAGTCGTCATCGTCCAGGGCGAGTGCCTTCACCGACAGGCCGTGCAGGGCGATGAGCCGTTGCAGGGTGCGCGGCTCGTGCGTGGCCAGCTCCACCAGGTACTGGCGCAGGCATTGCCCCAGCGCGTCGCGGGCACTCGCGAGCGTGGCGTCCTCGTAGAAGGCCTCGCGGCTGGCGGTGGGACGCAGCCCCTGGGCATTCACCACGCAGCGCACGAAGAAGGCCCACTCGGGCAGCAGGTTCTCCGCGCGCTCGGACAGGAGCATGTCCTTGAGGTACACGCGGTGCGTCTGGCGCGATTGGAAGTGGGGCGAGAAGGGCAGCACATAGGCCACGCCCTCCACCTGCCCCGCTTCCGAGCGCAGCGGGACGCAGTCCACGAAGTCCATGCCGAACACCTCGCGTCCGTGGGCCAGCAGGGCCCGACGCCGCTCGGCCGCGCTCTCGTACGCGCGGCGCCAGGGCGGCGGGGTGGGGTTGAGATGCTCGGTGTGGCCGTGGGCGGTGAGATGGATGGGAAAGGGCAGCAGGCTTCCGTAGTGGAGGGCGAGCTGGCGCACGCGCTCGTGCGTGAAGTACTCGGTGGCGTCCGGGCGGGCGGTGAGGAACAGCTGCGTGCCGGGCTGGGGCAGGGGGTGCTCGGAGCGGCGCACGGAGTAGGTGCCATCTTGCCGGCCCCTCCATTCCCAGCTCGCTCCCTCTGCTTCCTTGACCGAGCGCGTCACGACCAGCAGCTCGTCGCAGACCATGAAGCAGGACAGCAGACCGATGCCGAACTGGCCGATGAAGTCCCCGCGGTGGGCTTCCAGGGTCTCGCGCTTGGAGCTCTCGCCGATAGTGGCCAGGAAGCGGTGCAGCTCCTCCTCCGTCAGCCCCACGCCATCGTCCTGGAAGAGCAGGGTGGGCAGGCCCCCGTCCTGTTTCTCGATGAGCTCCACTCGCACCTGGCCCTGGTGGGCGGGCTCGAGGTGCCGCCGGGCGCGCGTGGCATCGGTGGCGTTCTGGAGCAACTCGCGGACGAACACCCCGGGCGAGTTGTAGAGGTGATGGGAGAGGAGGTCGATGACCCCTCGGAGATTGACTTGGAAGCGATGATCCACGCCCGCGGGAGCCTAGCGCATACGTTGCTTCTGTTCGCCAGCGGCACTCGTCCGGCTTTCCCGGCCTTTCCGGGGATGGACGTGGTGGCGCCGGGGGAGCGGGTGGAGTATTCCCCATTCACGGGTTGGCGCGGCCGCCCGGGGACGGATGTTCCATGAAGTGGAAGGTGGTGTGGTTCCCCTCGCTGCTGGAGCGCAACCTTCACAGGCTCCGGCTGGAGGTGCGGGAGACGGGAGAGCTGTACCAGTTGCTGCGCCGGGCCGCCTGCGGCTCGACGCTGTCGTCCGAGGAGCGCCGGCGGGTGCGGTCACAGCTGATCGATCTGGCCAAGGTGATTCCGGCGCTCATGGTCTTCGCGGCGCCGGGGGGACTGGTGCTGCTGATGGTGTTGGGCAAGTTGCTGCCCTTCAGCCTGCTGCCCAGTGCGTTCCAGGATCCGCCCGTGCCAGCCCCGGCACTCCCGCCGCGGGAGGAAGAACCTCCCGTGCGCGAGGTGGGTTGAGCGTTCCACTCCCCACGCGAATCCTTGCCGGGCGAGGGCGGATCGCGTTCTGCTGACGCGATGCAGACTGATTCTCTCCGTGAACCCGCGGCGCCGCTCGAGCAGCGACCTCTCTCCGGCCAGGACCTGAGGACACTCGCGCTGGCGGCGTTGGGGGGCGCGCTGGAGTTCTACGACTTCATCATCTTCGTGTTCTTCACCGGGGTCATCGGTCAGCTCTTCTTCCCGCCCGATACGCCGGACTGGCTGCGGCAGTTGCAGGCGTTCGGCCTGTTCGCGGCGGGCTATCTGGCGCGGCCGTTGGGCGGCATCGTGATGGCGCACTTCGGCGATCGCGGTGGCCGCAAGCGCATGTTCACGTTGAGCGTGTTCCTGATGTCGGTGCCCACGCTGCTCATCGGCCTGTTGCCGACCTACGCCACGGCGGGGTACGCGGCGCCGCTGGCGCTGCTCGTCCTGCGCATGCTGCAGGGCGCGGCGGTGGGGGGCGAGGTGCCGGGTGCGTGGGTATTCGTCTCCGAGCACGTGCCCGATCGGCGCGTGGGCCTGGCCTGCGGCACGCTCACCTCGGGCCTCACGTTTGGCATCCTGCTGGGCTCGCTCGTGGCCACCGCGGTCAACCAATTCTACACCCCCGAGCAGGTGCGCGACTTCGGCTGGCGGGTGCCCTTCCTGGTGGGAGGGGTGTTCGGCTTCTTCGCCGTGTTCCTGCGCCGCTGGTTGGCCGAGACGCCGGTGTTCGAGGCGATGCGTCAGCGCAAGGCGCTCGTCCAGGAATTGCCGCTCAAGGTGGTGCTGCGAGGCCAGCGCACCGGCGTGGTGGTGTCCATGCTGCTCACCTGGGTGCTCACCGCGGGCATCGTGGTGGTCATCCTGATGACGCCCGCGCTGATGCAGAAGCTACATGGCTTCGCGCCCGCGCTCACGCTCAAGGCCAACAGCCTGGCCACGCTGAGCCTCACCGTGGGGTGTATCGGCTTCGGCCTCGCGGTGGACCGCTTCGGGATGGGCGGCGTGCTGGCCGTGGGCAGCCTCGTCCTGATCGCGGCGACGTATGCGCTCTACGCGGGCGTGAACGCGCGGCCCGAGCTGCTCGTGGGCCTGTACATGCTCGCGGGCCTGGGCGTGGGCGTGGTGGGCGTGGTGCCCTCCGTCATGGTGCGCGCCTTCCCCGCGGCGGTGCGCTTCTCGGGGCTGTCCTTCTCCTACAACGTGGCTTATGCCGTATTCGGTGGGATGACGCCCCTGGTGGTGACGCTCATGTCGGAACTCACCCCGCTGGCTCCCGCCCACTACGTGGCGGCGCTCGGGGGCGTGGGGCTGGGCGTGGCGTTCTTCCTCCTGAGCGCCGGCCGCGCGCGCTTCGGCGCGTTGGATGCTCATTCGTAGTGTAAGGAGTCAGGATGAAACTCGTATCGAGCAGTGCGATCGTCACGGGAGCGGGGCAAGGCATTGGATTGGGCATCGCCTCGCGACTCATGCGGGACGGAGCCAACGTGCTTCTCTTCGGCCGAACCCGGCAGAAGGTGGAGTTGGCCGCCGAGCAGCTCAACCGCGAGATGGAGGGGCGCACGCGCGCCGTCCCCTTCGCGGGAGACGTGGTCCGGGCGGAGGACCTGGCCCGGGCGCTCGAGGTCGCTACCCGGGAGTTCGGTCTGCCGGGCATCCTGGTGAACAACGCGGGCTCGGCCACGCTCAGCCCGATCCTCGAGATGCCGGAGGCGGACTTCGACAGCGTCATGGACATCAACCTGAAGGGGCCCTTCCTGTTCACCCAGTTGTTCGGGCGGGCGCTCGTCGCGGCGAAGCAGTCCGGGTCGATCGTCAACATCTCCTCGTTGAACCAGACGGCCGTGACGGATGGGCTCGCCCACTACTGCGCCTCCAAGGCGGGACTCGCGAACTTCTCGAAGGTCGCGGCCTCGGAGCTGGGCCGGTATGGAATCCGGGTGAATGTCGTGGCGCCCGGGGCCATCCGCACGCCCCTCGCGGAGGGCGCGGGACTCATGGAGGGGCCGATGGCGCGTGAATTCCTCGCCCATACGCCGCTGGGAAAGGCCTGTGGCGAGCCGGAGGATGTGGCGAAGGTCGTGTCGTTCCTGTGCAGTGATCTCGCGTCGTGGATCACCGGCGACACCCTCGCCGTGGATGGTGGCAATCACATCCGGGGGATCCACAGCTACGCGGACACGCTGGGCCTCACGCCCAAGGTGGGCTGAGCGAGGGACTTGCGGTCCTGACGGGGGCCCGCGTATAGTGCGTCCCGGTAATGATTTTGAATATCATTATCAATATCGAGCTGGTGCGCTGGTTCTTCCGGAGAATGTCGTGACTGCTTCCCCCCCGCCGCGGCGAGAGCCCTGGATGCTCCTGCTGCTGGCCGCCGTGCAGTTCACCCACATGATGGATTTCATGATCGTCATGCCGTTGGGGCCGGAGTTCATGCGGCTGTTCGGCATCTCGGCGGCGAGCTTCGGGGTGCTGGTGTCCGCGTACACGCTGGCCTCGGCGGGGATGGGACTGCTCGGGGGACTGTGGCTGGATCGGTTCGATCGCAAGCGCACGCTGCTGGTGCTGTACGCGGGCTTCCTCGTCGCGACGCTGATGTGCGGCGCGGCGGAGGGGTACCTCGGGCTGATCGCGGCGAGGACGGTCGCGGGCGGCTGCGCGGGGCTGATGAGCGCGGTCATCCAGGCCATCATCGGAGACCTCATCCCCGTGGAGCGCCGGGGCCGGGCCATCGGGACGGTGATGGCGGCGTATGGCCTGAGCGCGGTGGCGGGCGTGCCATTGGGGTTGGGACTCGCGAGCCAGTGGGGGTGGCGCTCGCCGTTCTGGGCCATTGGGGTGTTGTCGGCGGGCGTGTGGCTGGGTCTGCTCGTGCTCCTGCCGGCGGTCGATCGGCACCTGTCCCCGGAGCGCGCGGCGCGGGGGAGTTCGCCCCTGGCGGGGTGGACGCCCGGGCTGGCGCTGGGCTGGGCGTTGACGTTCAGCGTGGTGTTCTCCGGCTTCCTGCTGATTCCCTACTTGAGCCCCTTCATGGTGGGGAACCTCGGGTTGCGGCTGTCCGACCTGTCCTGGATGTACCTGTGCGGCGGGGCGGCCTCGCTCGTGAGCGCGCGGGGAATTGGCCGCCTCGTGGATCGCCACGGCCCGGCCCTCGTGCTGGGAGCGCTGCTCGTGGGCACGATGGTGCCGCACCTGATGTTCACGCACCTGCCCGTCTCGCCCCTGCCGGTGGTGGCGGGGGTGTTCGTCCTCTTCATGGGCCTGACCTCGGGCCGAGCCATCCCCACCATGGCCCTGGTGGCTTCCCGGGTGCCGTCCGCGCTGCGCGGCCGCTACCTCGCGGTGAACATGGCGGCGAGCGATGCCGCGTCCGGGCTCGCGGCGTGGGCGAGCGGTCTGCTCATCGCGGTGGCGCCAGACGGCTCGCTGGAGGGGTTTGGCTTCGTGGGCTGGATCGCCGTGAGCGTCACCGGCTGCGCCCTCTTCACCCTCTGGATGTTCACCCGGCGCGCCGTGGCGCCGAGCGCCGCACCCGCCTGAACTCCTTCCCCCCGCGGTTTCCTCACCCCCCAAGGACGTCACATGGATACGCACCCGAGCAGACACCCCTCCTTGCCCCGGCCCATCGTGGGCCCGATCCAACTGAGCGAGTCCAACCGCCTGATGGCCGAGGCCAAGAAGCTGGTTCCCGGTCTCACGCAGACGATGATGAAGAAGCCGGAGATGTTCGCCCCCGGCGCCTTCCCCGTCTATCTCGCGCGGGGTCAGGGCGCGCTGGTGGAGGACGTGGACGGCCAGCAGTACATCGACTTCATTTGCGGACTCGGCGCGAGCTCGCTCGGCCACAACCACCCGGCCGTGGTGGACACCATCCGCCAGCACCTGACCGACGGCCTCCTCCACTCGCTGCCCACGGCGTGGGAAGTGAGCGCCGCGCGCACGCTCGTGGAGATGATTCCTGGCGGGGAGCAGGCGCGCTTCTTCAAGACGGGCGCGGATGCCACCTCGGCGGCGGTGCGGCTCGCGCGCATCGTCACCGGCAAGGAGCACCTCATCACCGTGGGCTACAACGGCTGGCACGACCACTTCATGTTCGACACGCCGGGAGTGCCCGCGGTGCTCGCCCAGTACACCCAGCGCATGCCGCTGTTCGAGGAGCCGGACGAGGCGGCCCTGCTCGCGCGCATCGAGCAGACGGGCGCCCAGCTCGCGGCGGTGCTGCTGTCGGTGCCGTTCAACCGCTGTCTCACCCGCGACTTCATGCACGCGCTGCGCGCCACCTGTACGAAGCACGGCGTGCTGCTCATCCAGGACGAGGTCATCACCGGCTTCCGTCTGGCCCGGGGCGGCGCCCAGGAGTTCTTCGACGTGCGGGCCGACTTCATCTGCGTGTCCAAGGCGCTCGCCGCGGGCATGCCCCTGTCGGCGGTGGTGGGTCCGGAGAAGTACCTGAGCCGGCTCGCGGACACGCAGGTGTCCACCACGTTCGGCGGTGAACTGCTGTCGCTCGCGGTGTGCGAGGCCGTGCTCAAGGAGAGCGCGAAGCCGGGCTTCATCGAGCACCTGGCGGACATGGGCCGGCGCCTCGCCACCGGCATCAACACCCGGGCCGAGCGCGTGGGCTCGCCCCTGCGCGTGCTCGGCTACGACGCCATCCCCCTGTTCCGCTTCTCCAAGAATCCCATGGAGAACGCGAAGCTGACGCAGCCCTTCCAGGCCGCCATGGCTCGTCGAGGCATCATCCTGCGGCGCGACCTCAACTTCATCTGCTCGGCGCATACACCGGAGCAGATCGACTACACCGTCGACATGGCCGAGGAGTCGATGCGCGAGTGTCTGGGTCAGGGCTCGGCGACCCAGGCGGCTTAAGCGATTCAGCGATTCGTTGGGCCGCGCATCGAGCGGGCCCTCGGTCGTATGGGTGCTGAGTTCAAACCCTCTCACTCATTAGTTTAAATGAAGCAGGCGGCCTCAACCATCTGGTTGGGGCTCCGCTTTCATTTGCATTGGCGGGGATTAATTCCTAGCTCATATGGGGAGCAACCACCCCCCCTCAAGGAGCCCCCGTCATGAAGAAGCTCGCCCTCCTCACCGTCGCCACCGCCATGGGTCTGTGGGGCTGCTCGCACTCCTCCACCTCGGGAAACCGGGCCGATTCGCACGAGCCCACCTACCAGCGGCCGCTCGAGCGCCGGCCCCAGCCCGCGGATCAGAATGAGAAGACGCAGGCCCAGAATGGTCGCCAGGGCGCTCCCACCCTCCACGATGGAGAGGCCACGGGAGGCTCGGGCAACACGGCGACCGACGAATGCCCGTCGAAGGATGCGCCGCGCAAGTAATTGGATGCGCCGCGCAAGTAATTGGATGCGCTGTGCAATGAATTGATGCCCGGTCAAGGCAGACACCGGTGCAGGTCTGGATGGACCCATGGGAACCGTGCGGTTTCCGCGGGTCCGTGGCTATCAGTGAAGCCGGATTACCAGTCGCCGCAGTTCCTCGTTCACCCGCGCGTAGTCCATCCGGCCTTTTTCGTCGGAGAGTTGCCGCTCCAAGGCGGGCAGGGCGCTCCGGGCCAGGTCTCGCGCGTCCTGGGCGTCCTCCAGCAGCCAGCTCGCGGCGAGCAACAGGGCCTCGCGTGTGTCCGGGTTCTTTTCCGTCACCCGTGCGAGCAACGCGCCCACATGCGCCGCTGAACGGCTTCGGCCCACCTCCAGCGCCGCGCGCTCCACTACCGCGCGCTCGGGGTCGCCGAGCTTCTTCACCCAGCAGGCTGTTTCCGTGCCGCACTCCTTGGCCGCCGCCAGCCGCGCGCGGTATCCGGCGAGGACTTCCGCCTTTCTCTTCACGCTCGCCTCGTCGTCTCCGCACGGGGGGCATTTCGAGGGCATGGCCACCAGCCGCTCGAGGACGGGCTGCTCCCGGGCATCTCCCATCATCGTCAGCGCCTGGAGCGCCGCCTCGCGCGCGGCGCCGCTTTGTTCCGTGGCGGCCTTTTCCAGCGCGGGCAGGGCCTCGCGTCCGCCGAGCCGGGCCAGCGCGGAGGCGTACTCCTGGGGCGCGTCCGGCTCCGGGTGGGACAGCATCGCCGCCAGGGGCTTCACCGCCGCCACCGCGCGCAGCCGGGCCAAGGCATCCGCCGCGCGTGTGCGCACGAGCGCCTGGACCTGGGGCTGCTCATGGGTGAACGCGAGCTGGCGCAACAGCGCGTCTTCCGCGCGATGCTCCCGCAGGTCTCCGAGCACCTGGGCCGCCTTGAAGGTGTAGCTCGCCGGGTGGATGCCCTGCTGCTGGGCCCAGGCGGACAGCCCGGCGTCCCGCCCCTCCAGCACCGCGAGCAGCGCGTCCCCCGAGGGGGCTCCCACCTGGAAGAGCGAGAAGGCGCTCTCCGCGTAGAAGGACACCCCCTGGCGCTCCTTTGTCAGCGTCCGCACGAGCGTGGGCACCGCCCGGGCGTCCCCGATACGTCCCAGCGCCTCGATGGCCTTGCGGCTCAGGAACGGGGCCACCCCGTCATCCGTGGCGAGCTGGCGCAGCGGCTCCACGGCCTCGCTCGCGCGCAGCGCTCCCAGGGAATCCACGGCGGAGATCCGGGTGAAGGGATCCGCGCTCCCGAGCAGCCGCAGCAGCACCGGGATGGCCTTCGTGTCCCCCAGTCCACCCAGCGCCAGGGCGACTTCCTTGTTCATCTGGTGGGTGGCCGGGTCCGTGGCGCCCAGGTCGACCGCGCGCGTCAGGGGCTCGAGCGACGCCGGATTCTTCATGTCGCCGAGGGCGCGCACCACCGAGGCCCGGAGCTCGGCCTTGTGTGGGGAGCCGAGCTGTTCGTGGAGGAAGGGCAGGAAGGCCGCGTTGAGCTGGCCCGAGCTTCGCAGTGTCTCCACCACCCGGACCTTGTCCTGGGTGCGCCGGGCCTTGCCCAGGCGCTTGTTCCAGTGCTCCGGAGAGGACGGGTCCACCTCGCACCCGGACAGGAGGAGCGCGAGCGACAGGCTCGATACGGCGAGAAGACGTTTCATGGGACCTCCCCCAGGGGACCACGGGCCGTCTGTGTCCCTCCGTCGTAAACCCGTCCTGTCGGAAGGCGCAATCCAACCCGGGAGATTGGAGTACGCTGGTCAACGCCATGTCCTTCGACTCCGCCGCTTCGGCGCGTCCCCACGTCCTGCGCCGCAAGTACCTGCTCGATGCCGGATTCCAGGCCCGCTACATGCTGAGGCTCGCCGCGCTCGGGGGGGGCGGGGTGATGCTCGTGGGGGTGCTGGCCTGGCGTGTGCACCGGGCCGCGCTGGAGGAGGGGGCCACGCCGGAGACGCTGGCGCTCAGCGGCGAGACGATGCTGTGGCTCACCGGCCTGGGCGCGCTGGCCATGGCGGGGGTGCTGGCCCTCTTCGGGCTCGTGCTCACGCACCGCGTCGCCGGGCCCGTGTACGTGATGAACCTCTACCTCGCGGCGCTCGCCGCCGGACGCTTCCCCCGGATGAGGCCCCTGCGGCGCAAGGACGAGCTGCGCGGCTTCTTCTCCCAGTTCAGTGGCACGGTGGACCGGCTGCGTGACCGCGAGGCCGAGGAGGCCCGGCTCCTGTCCGAGGTCATCGAGTCCCTGGAGCCCCTGGCCACCACCCAGGACGCCCAGGCGGCGATGCGCATCCTGGGCTCGCTGCTCGTCCGCAAACGTCAGGCCATCGAAGGTCCCACCTCGGGCGCGTTGAAGTCGGTTGCCTGAGACGCCCGGCTGCCGCACAAGACTGTCCTTTCCATGACCCGTCCCCGCATCGTGTTCATGGGCACGCCGGAATTCGCCGTGCCCTCCCTGGCCGCCCTCTTCGAGCTTGGCGACGTGGTGGCCGTCGTCACCCAACCGGACAAGCCCAAGGGCCGGGGCCAGGCGCTCGCCATCTCCCCGGTGAAGGCCTACGCGCTCGAGCGCAGGGTGCCCGTGTTGCAGCCCCAGAAGCTGCGCACGCCGCCCTTCTCCGAGGTGCTGCGCGAGTACAAGCCCGACGTCGCCGTGGTGACGGCCTACGGGAAGATCCTCCCCAAGGACTTGCTCGACACGCCCACCCGGGGCTGCCTCAACGTGCACGCCTCGCTCCTGCCGCGCTTCCGGGGCGCCGCGCCCATCCAGTGGGCCATCGCCCATGGAGACACGGAGACGGGCGTGGCCCTGATGGTGATGGACGTGGGCCTGGACACCGGGCCGGTGCTGGCCGAGAAGCGGCTGCCCATCGCGCCGGACGAGACGAGCGCCACCCTGCACGACAAGCTGTCCTCGTTGGGGGGCGCGCTCCTGCGCGAGCACCTGCCCGCGTACCTGCGCGGAGCGCTCACGCCGAGGCCCCAGCCCGAGGAGGGCATGGTGCTCGCGCCCATCATCTCCAAGGAGGAGGGCAAGCTCGACTTCACCCGGCCCGCCGTGGAGTTGGAGCGGCGGCTGCGCGCGTTCACGCCGTGGCCGGGCGCCTTCACGACGCTGGAGGGCAAGCTCTTCAAGGTGCACCGCGCGAAGGTGGGCACGGGCCAGGGCGAGCCAGGCACGGTGGTGTCCGCGGGTCCTCAAGGGTTGGAGGTGGCGTGTGGCGAGGGCTCCCTGGTGCTGCTGGAGGTGCAGCCCGAGGGCAAACGAGTCATGCCGGTGGGGGATTTCCTCTCGGGCCGCAAGCTGGCGCCGGGCAGCCGGCCCTTCGAGACGTAGGAGAGACGCGACATGGGCAAGAGGCTGTTGGTGCTGCATGGGCCGAACCTGAATCTGTTGGGCGAGCGGGAAGGTCGCGAGGGAGGCCGGCTGGCGGATCTCGACGCCGCCCTGAAGGCCCGGGCCGGGGAGTTGGACCTGGCGTTGACGGTGGTGCAGTCCAACCACGAGGGCGTCCTGCTCGACACCCTCCATGCCGAGCGCTCCCGGGTGGACGGCGTGGTGGTGAGCCCCGCGAGCCTCTTCGGTTCCTACCCCCTGCGGGACGCGCTGGAGGCCATCGGCCTGCCCGCGTTGGAGGTGTACCTGACGGACCTCGGAGAGCGGGAGTCCGTGGTGGCCGACGCCTGTGTCGCCACCCTGGAGGGAGAGGGCTTCGACTCGTACCTGGGGGCCCTGGCGCGCTTCGCGAGCGGTGATCTCACGGGCGAGCACTCGGAGGACGAGGACGAGGCCGAGGAGGACGAAGCCGAGGAGGACGAGGAGGCGCTCGTGGGTCCGGTGAAGACCCTGGGCCGCAAGGGGAAGGCTCCGGCGACTGCCTTGGTCGTGGCGCCCGCCCACGCGCTGGCGGGGCCGGTGGGGGGCTCGCGCAAGACCTTGGGCCGCAAGGTGGAGGCCCCGGCCGTGGCCGCCTCGCCCGTGAAGACGCTGGGCCGCAAGGCGAAGGAGGCGCGGGATGAGCCCTCGGAGGATTTCCTCTCCCGCGCCCTGGTGAGCAAGAAGATCGCCGACCGGCTCTCGGGCCGCCTGTCCCCCGCGGAACTCGCCGCCTGGGCGCGCTCGCAGTGGTTGGAGGTGCAGCGCGGAGGCCCGGCCGAGAGCGGCCAGCGGGAGTTGTTGGAGGAGACCCTGCAGCGCCTCACCCTGTCCAATGTCCCCCCGAGCCGGCTGTCCGAGCCGGAGCTCGTGGACCTGATGACCCGGATGGACCGATAACCCCCCCGCCATGAACGCACGCGCCACCTGCATCCAAATCCTCAGCCGAGTCCGGGCCACGGACGCCTACCTCAATGTGGTGCTCGACACGATGCTGTCGGAGTCACCTCCGGCGGACCCTCGGGACGCGGGTCTCATCACGGAACTCGTCTATGGCGCCACGCGCCGCGAGCTCGCCCTGGACTACGCCATCACCCGCTTCGCCGACCGCAAGCTGGAGGCGCTGGAGGACAAGGTCCTGGCCGCGTTGCGCATCGGCGCCTACCAGCTCTTCTACACGCGGGTGCCCGCGCGCGCGGCGGTGGCCGAGACGGTCCAGGCCCTCAAGGACGTGGGGCTCTCGCGCGCCTCGGGCTTCGCCAACGCCATCCTGCGCAAGCTCGCCACGCTGCCCGGCCAGCCCCTGCCCCCGGAGGATGACCTCGTCGAGTTCCTGTCCGTGCGCGAGAGCCACCCGCGCTGGCTCGTGGAACGCTGGATGCGTCAGTTCGGCCGGGAGCGCGCCGAGGCGATGCTGGTGGCCAACAACCAGACGCCCTCGGTGGTCATCCGCGCCAACAGCGCCAAGGTGACGCGCGACGCGCTGCTCGAGCAACTGCGCGAGGCGGGGCTGGAGGTGCGCCCCACGGCGGTGTCTCCGGTGGGCATCGTCCTGCCGCCGGTGGGCCGCATCGAGGACGTGTACGGCTACGCCGAGGGCCTGTGGCAGGTGCAGGACGAGGCGGCGCAGCTCGTGGGCGTCTACGGCGACATCCCGGAGACGGCGCGGGTGTTGGACGCGTGCGCGGCGCCGGGGGGCAAGGCGTGCCATCAGGCGGAGACGCACGAGGTGGTGGCCACGGATCTCCACGCGAACAAGATGCGGAAGATCCTCTCCGAGGCCCGGCGGCTGGGCCTGTCCCAGCGCCTGCGCGCCGAGGTGCACGACGCGACCGAGCCCTGGCCCGAGGCATGGGGGGAGTTCCACGCGTTCGTGGTGGACGCGCCGTGCTCGGGGTTGGGGACGCTGAGGCGGCACCCGGAGCTGCGCTACCGGCGCAAGCCCGAGGACTTCGCGCGGTTGGCGGTGTTGCAGCGGCGCATCCTGGAGAACTGCCAGGAGGCGGTGCCTCCCGGGGGACTGCTCGTGTACGCGGTGTGCACGCACGAGCCTCAGGAGGGGCAGGATCAGGTGGAGATGTTCCTGCGCAGCCACCCCGAGTGGACGGCGGAGCCGCCGGTGCCGCGCGAGGGGGTGAAGCTTCCGCTCTCGCAGGCGTACCTGCGCACGCTGCCGGGCCCGGAGGGCTGGGACGGCTTCTTCGCCGCGCGCTTGCGCAAGATGTACTGAGGAGTCCCGATGACAGGGCGTTGGTGGGTGGGGGTGGCGCTGACGCTGCTGGTCGGGTGCGGAACGTCCACGAGGGCGGTGCGCCTGGAGACGGGCCGGGGCGAGCCCGTCGTCCTCGAGCCGCCCAAGGCTGTCGAGCCGGTGGAGTTGGATGGCGAGGCATTCAGGGAGGCTGTCCAGAAGCTGGGGCGAGCTGTTCCTGTCTCCACCCCTCCTCGGGAGGCCGCCCTCCAGTTGTTCGCGGACTCCCTGCGGCCCCACGCCTACTCGCGGATGCGCGTGAGTCTGGGCGTGGTTGCAGTGCAGCAGCCGCGGCGAGGCCGCCTCTTGGTGCCCGAGCAGAGGGAGGAGGGTACGGAGCTGGCGAGCGCCTATGGGCGCTGGTGCGGGCGCAAGGGCACACCGGGCGACTGCCTGCGCCTGCTGGAGGAGGGGCCGACACTGGACGAAGAGGCCAGGCGAACCCTGGCCTTCCAGTTCGCCCTGGACTCGGTGTGGGAGGAGACGGCCGAGGCCTTGGTGGAACTGAGCGACAAGGACGCGGTGGTCGCGATGCTGGCCACCACGGGAGCGGTCTACTTCGGCCTCTGGCTGCTGCCCGAGCCGGTGAGCAAGGGCGTGGCGGCTGTCCTGACGGTTGGGCTCATCGCCTACCTGGGATGGGACACGGTGTGGAGCCTCATCCAGGGCTACCGGGTGATGGCCGCGAGGGTGAAGGGGGCGAGCACGTTCGAGGAGGTACGAGAAGCGGGCGAGCGGTACGGGGAGGTGATGGGGAAGAACGCCGCGAGGGTCTTCATCATGCTGGCCACGGCGGCGCTGGGCAGTACGGCGCAGACGATGGCGGCGAAGCTACCGACGCTGCCCGGGTCGGCCCAGGCCGTGCTGCTGGGAGCGGGACAAGGAGGTTTGCGGCTCGCGGCGGTGGGGCAGGTGGAGGCGGTGGCGGTATCGGCGGGGGGCGTGGTGACCATCGCGCTGGACCCGGAAGCGGTGGCCGTGCCGGCGCGGGGGACGAGCGCCGCGGCGTCGGAGCCGGTGACGGCCGACGTTCACGAGCACCACATCGCCTCCAACAAGTTCAGCAAGTCCACCAAGAACGGTGGTCCCTGGACGCCTCGTTACCAGGACATCTTTGACCGGGCTGGCATGTCACTCGACGACCCGGCGAACAAGGTCCGTGTCAAGGGTCACCAGGGGCCACATCCGAAGGAGTACCACGAGGAGGTCTACAGGCGGCTGGATGAAGCGACTTCTGATTGTAGCAGCATGGCGCAATGCAGAACTGCTCTGACAAAAATGCTTGAGAAGCTGGCCTGGGAGATCTCCTCGGAAAACACCTGGCTCAACAAGCTGGTGACCAGGAGCGGGTGACGCTAGGAGTTCATCATGCCAACGCGGTACTTCGATCTCTCTGATGATGTCTATCTTCCTGGACGCTGGGAGTTGGGGAAGCTCATCGACCCGCAGGGGGGCAATGAGGTGTGGCCCTGGCTCCTCAAGAAAGGGGAGCCCGCGCGCTTTTCAGCACGCCTTGTGGCTCCTGTCAGGACTCCTGGGAGGCCGCTCGATTTTTCTCACGCGGCCTTTGGCATCCCCTTCATCCACGCCCGAGTGGCGCCTATCTTTGCGGAATTGGCTCCCAAGGATGTGCAACTCATTCCGGTGAACATCCAGGGACAGTCGGATCCATACTTCATCCTGAACGTCATCCATGTCGTGAAGTGCATCGACGACAAGGCATCCACGGAGGTGCGCTACTGGACTGAAGAGGACGGATTACCAGAGAAGATCGGCAAGTACTCCTCCGTTTCGGGCATGCGTATCGATTCGACGAAAGTGGGAGATGCCAAGGTCTTTCGCACGTGGGGGTGGCACGTGGCACTCATCGTGTCCGAGGACATCAAGGGTGCTCTGGAGCGCATCGGGGCCACGGGGACGACGTTCAAGGAGGTATAGCTCGTCGTGCACTTCCTCAATGTGGATTTGCCCGAAGATGTAGACGAAGGTGTCGACAGCGAAAAGGCACTTCCTGCGGGCGTCGCAATCGTTGTCGTCGGTGTGGCCCGTTTTTGCCAACTGGTTGTAGTTGGTACACCACTTGCGAGCGAAGTGATCGCAAGTCGGAAACATATTCATGGGAACGTGAACGCTCGCCTATCACCGCGAGCGTTCCAGACTTGTATGCATTTCGCACGTAGCCATCCAAAAGAAGGACGGCCGCGTCCCATTGGACCAAGCCACTCACCATGAAGCTCAGCGCGGCGGGAGCGCGAGCGGATCCGGCGGCTCGGGCTCGTAGTTCTCCGGACGGGGCAGGGCGGGGTCGGGCAGGGCGCGCAGGATGGGCTTGAGGGCGCTCAGGGCCTCGGCGGCGCTGGCGAAGCGGCGGGCGGGCTCGGGCGCGGAGGCCCGCTCCACCCAGGACTCCCACCGTCCCGTCCACGCGCCGTCCTTCCGCGTGACCAGCATGTCCCGCATGATGTGCCCGAAGGAGAAGATGTCCGTGGACGCGGGCAGCGGCCCCGTCTCCCCCAGCTCGGGCGCGAGGTAGTCCTCTCCCACCTGGGGCGGCTTCAACCAGGACTGGGCATGGGCCCGCCGGAACTGCTCCCAGCCCATGTCGAGCACGCATGAGCGCACGCCCGAGTCTCCCGAGGCGACGAGCACCCGGGAGGCGCGCAGCCGCCCGTGCACGAGCCCCGCGGCGTGGGCGGTGTCGAGCGCCTGGGCGAGCTGCTCCGCGAGCACCTGGAGGTAGGGGATGTCGAGCCCCACGGCGTGCAGTCCGCCCAGCATGGAGGGCAGCGACTCGCCATTCCACCAGGGCCGCACCAGCCACAGGGCTTCCCGGGTCGCGTCGTACCCGACGTCCCTCACGGGCGGGAAGGCGGCGTGTCCCGTGGCTTCCGCCGCGCGCAGACCCCGCGCGAAGTGCTCCAACTCGGAGGCGGAGGGGGCTCGGAGCGTCCGCCACAGGGTGAGGCGTCCGGTTCCTTCTCCCGTGATGGGTTCCACTTGACACTCCGTGTCGGGCTCGTCGCCGAGGGCGGGGCGGACGACCCGCCACGTGTCTGCGAGGATGTCACCTGGGCTCAGTGGGCTCATGAGGAGGAGTGTAGACTGGATGGGCCCCCGGGTCGGCAGGGTCTCTGCTCGAATGGAGTCCAGCCCCCAACAGGATGCGCGGTACCCTGCCTTCCTCTCCAGCGAGCGAGCGATGACGGACAAGGGCTCACCCCAGGAACTGGAAGATCGGCTGGCGCTGACCGCGCCCGAGCACACCCTCCGGGGCTTCTTCTTCACCGGAGTCTTCGAGCAGGTGCGGCCCCTAGGTGACCCGGAGCTGCTTCGCCGCTGCGTGGACGCGGCGGGCGGGGACCGGTTCATGTTCTTCTTCAGCTACCCCGTGGGGGCCATGACGCGGCTCTTGTACACGGCGGCCTGGGCCCTGCGGGGACCCCAAGGTGACTTCGGCCAGGTGATGCGGCACCTGGGCCAGGAAATCGCTCCGGACTACCTGGAGTCCGGGGCGGGGCGGGTGCTGGTGCTGCTGTCCGGAGGCGAACCGCGGCGACTGCTCAACGGCTTTCCCTCGGCGTACCGCACCGCGGTGCGGCATGGAGACTGTCTGGTGACGTGGATGGGGCCGAACGCGGCCCGTATCACCATCCAGGGCAGCCCCCTGCCGGCCGAGTACTACGAAGGCGCGGTGCGAGGCGTCTTCGCGTGCACCAAGGTCGCCCAGGTAGCGACCGTGGCGCGGCAGGTGAGCCTGCTGCTCACCGAGGTGGACGTGTCGTGGTAGGGGAGCGACATGCGGCGAGTGGTGGAACTCAAGGAGACGGGAGGACAGGGCCCCCGGGTGCTGATGTTGCCCGGCCTGGGTGCGCGGGGCTCGGGTTTCGAGGAACTCGCCGCCCGGCTCGCGCGGGTGTCGCGTCCCGTGCTCGTCGACTACCCCGAGGGTTCCCATGCGGCGCGGGGCGCGGGAGCGCTCGCGAATGAAGTGCTCTCGGCCGCGGGCCCCGTGGACGCGGTGGTGGCGAGCTCCTTCGGCGGCATGGTGGCCGCTCACCTGGCCGTGGCGGGCGCCGTGCGCGGCGTGGCCTTCCTCGGCTCCTTCACCCGGCCCGAGCACCTGGGGCCGCGCGGCCGTCTGCTCGCGATGATGGGGCCCATCGCCGTGCTGGGACGGCCCGGCCCCCTGACGGCGGCCCTGGCCTCGTGGAAGCCCATCGCCTTCTCCCGGGTGCCCGAGGTGGTGCCCACCACGCGGCTCGAGCGGATGACCACGCTGCACCGCGCCTTCGCCATCCCCCGCGAGCCACCTCCGCCACCGCTGCGCGAGCTGTCCGTGTCGTGCGTGTGCATCCAGGGCAGCCGCGACGTGCTGGTCCCCGCGTCCTCCATGGCGCGGCTGGCGGCCTCGCTGCCACCGGGCACGCCCCAGCATCTGCTGCGGGGCGTGGGCCACGTGCCCTACTTCACGCACCCCGAGGACTGCGCGCGCCTGCTCACCCCATGGCTCGCGGCGCTGGCGCCCCTGGCGGACGTGTCTTCGGCGGCGTGAGGCCGCTCAGGCTTCCTCGACCGCGGCCTCGGCGAGCTTGAAGGCCTCGAGCACCGCGGCGCTGGCGCGATCCAGGTACTTGCCCTTGCGGATGAGCAGTCCGATGGGCCGTGACACCGCGCCCTCGGCGAAGGGCTTGGACACCAGCGAGCCCTGCGCCACCTCGGCCGACACCGTGGCCATGGGCAGGATGGCCACGCCGATGCCCATCTCCACCGCGCGCTTGATGGTCTCGACGTTGTCGATCTCCATCACCGGGTTCAAGTCCAGGTTCTTCTCGCGCACGAGCCTGTCCAACGCCTTGCGCGTGGGCGCCTCGCGGTCGAAGGCGATGAAGGGCACGCCGGAGAGCGCCGTGAGGCTCACCTTGCTCTTGGAGGCGAAGGGGTGGTTGGGGGCGCACACCACCGCCAGCTTGTCGTCGCGGAAGGGGTGGATGTCCACGCCCGCGCGCGGCTGCGGGTAGGCGACGATGCCAATCTCCGCCGCGCCTAGGATGACGTCGTCGTACACCTGATCATTGCGCCGGTAGTTCAGGCGCATGTTCACCTTGGGGTGTGTCTTGAGCAGCTGCTTCTGCACGTTGCGCAGCTCGTGCAGACCCACCGAATAGATGGTGGACACCGTCGTGGTGCCTTGCACCTCGGTGGACTGCTCGCGGATCTCCTGCTCCACCTCGGCGAAGCGGGCGAGGATCTCCTTGCACCCCCGGAACAGGCGCTCGCCGGCGGGCGTCGGAGTCACCTGACGCGCGCTGCGCGACAGCAACTTCTGCTCGTACCGGTTCTCCAGGGCGCGGATCTGCTGACTCACCGCCGACTGCGTGACGTGGTTGAGCTGCGCGGCTCGCGAGAAGGAGCCCGTCTCCACGACGTCACAGAACATCTTCAGGGATTCAAGCTGCATAGGAAGGGGCCTCCTAACCGAAGCCTTATGACGTGGCCAGCCATAATTAGCGGTTCTACGTCCAACGCCAAGAAGGCTTCACCCGGCCGCCCACCCGGTTGACCACCAATGGTCAGGAGGCGGGAGTGCCCGCCTTGGGGCGGACGAGCAGCACCACGCCGGCGATGCCGAGCGCGAGGAGTCCGGCCCCCATCAATGACTGGAAGCGGCCCATCTCCACCGAGGCCTCGCGGGCGAAGCCGCACTGCACTTCGGAGAGGTCCGTGCAGTCCATGGGGGCCACACGCGTGTACAGCCCGACGATGAGCAGGGCGATGCCGCCCAGCAGCATGCCTCCACTCAGTCCCATCAGGGCGGCGCGGAGCAGCCCCCTCGACGCCCCCGGTTCCTGGGCGCTCTTCGCTTCTGGTTGCATGGGAGTGGACGCTAGCGCCCATGGCCCGTGGGCGCCACATCCCGCGTATGCTGCGGCCCATGCGAATTCTCTACGGTGTCGTCGGCGAAGGCATGGGACACGCCACCCGCTCTCGCGTTCTGCTCGAGGAACTCACTCGCGAGCACGAGGTGCAGATCGTCGTCTCCGGCCGCGCCAAGGACTACCTGGCCAAACGCTTCGAGAACGTGCACGGCATCTGGGGCCTCACCCTGGCCTATGAGGGCAACTCGGTGAAGAAGCTGCAGACGCTGCTGCAGAACGTCACCGGGGCGGTGAAGGGCTGGCCGCACAACATCCGCCAGTACTTCGAGCTGGTGGAGAACTTCAAGCCGGACGTGGTGGTGAGCGACTTCGAGAGCTTCAGCTACCTCTTCGGCCGCAACCACCGCCTGCCCGTCATCAGCGTGGACAACATGCAGATCATCAACCGGTGCAGTCACGCGCCGGAACTGCTCGCCGGTTGGGAGGACGCGTTCGAGGGCACGCGCGCGCTCGTGAAGTCGAAGCTCCCCGGGTGCTTCCACTACCTGACCACCACGTTCTTCTATCCGCCCGTGCGCAAGGAGCGCACGACGCTCTTGCCCTCCATCCTCCGGCCGGAAATCCTCGCCGCGAAGTCCGAGCCCGGTGAGCACCTGCTCGTCTATCAGACCTCCACCACCAACACCGCGCTGCCGGACATCCTCAAGCAGAGCGGGTTGCCCTGTCACATCTACGGCCTGCGCCGCGACCTCACCGAGGACCTGCGCGATGGCAACCTGCTCTACCGCCCGTTCAGCGAGAAGGGCTTCATCGATGACCTGCGCACCGCGCGCGCGGTGGTGGCCGGGGGTGGCTACACGCTCATGAGCGAGGCCGTCTATCTGCACAAGCCGATGCTCGCCCTGCCCGTGCAGGGCCAGTTCGAACAGGTGCTCAACGCCCTCTACCTGGAGAAGCTCGGCTACGGCATGTACGCGCCCACGCTCACCCTGGACGGACTGCGGGAATTCCTCCAGCGCGTCCCCCGGTGTGAAGAGGCCTTGAAGGGCTACGAGCAGGAGGGGAACGTGAAGATGATCGCCGCCCTGCGGGAACAGCTCGCCCGCGCCGCCGAGGACAAGGGGCACTGGTGGGACACCGCGGAGCGCGATGGGCTCGTGAAGAGCTGAGCCCCTTCCCGCTCATGCTCGCTCGCCTGGTGTCCGGTCAACCCGGACGAGGGGGCTGGCGCCAGTGCCCGCCCTCCCTAACTTCCCTTCACAACGAACAGGGGAGGCGACCACCATGGAGTACAAGAAGCCGGGGAAGGTGAAGGAAGCCCTCAAGCGTGATTGGGAGCAGACCAAGCACGACATCAACAAGAAGAAGGGCACGGACCTGAATCAGGACGTGGGCGACACCGTGAAGCAAGCCACGGGCAAGGAACCGATTCCGCCTCCCTTCGTGCCGAACATCGACAAGAAGTAGTCCGTTTCGGTTCGTCGGTCATGGGCTCCTCCCGGGTTTTCCCGGGAGGAGCCCTTCCTTTTTCCTCGAGCGACGGCTCAGTGGAGCAATTCGTTGTTGCGCTGTGCCGCCCACCGCGTGAGCTGCGTCACCCACGAGCGGGTGAGGGGCGTCTCGCTGTCGCTGCCGCGGAAGCGCTCGGTGCTGCCATCCTGCGGCATCATCCGGTTGAGCTGCGCCAGCACCGCCGCCGTCATGTTGGGCGCCAACGTCCGGGCCAGGGCCGCGACCTTCGCCGTCAGTCCCACCAGCGCCTCCGCGTCACCCCGGCGGCAGGCCTCGAGGATCTTCCGCGCCGCCCGCTCCGCGCTCATCGACGCGCCCGGCAGGGAATCGCCCAGCACGAACCAGGCGTACTCCGCCTCGTGGTCGCCCTTGAAGAAGGCGTTGGGCGGGCTGCCCGTGCGCATCAACCCCGGGCACACCGTCGTCACCAGGATGCCGTCCTGCGCCAGCTCCACGCGCAGCCCGTCCGACAATCCCGCCAGCGCGAACTTGCTCGCGCTGTAGGGCAGCAGGTGCGGCACGCTCACCCGCCCGCCAATGGACGACACGTTCACGATGCGTCCCCAGCCCCGCCGCTTCATCTCCGGCAGCACCGCCAGCGTCGTGTACAGCGGACCCCAGAAGTGCACGTTCATCGCCTCGTCGAAGTCCTCCTCGTCCATGGACTCGAGTGGCCCCACCTGGATGATGCCGGCGTTGTTCACCAGCACGTCCACCGCGCCGAAGCGCTCGTGCACCCGGGACACCATCGCCTCCACCTGCACGCGATCCGTCACGTCGCAGGGGATGGCCAGCACCTCGCCACCGCCGCGCTGCAGTTCGTCCCGGGCACGTGCCAGCTCCACCTCTTCCCGCGCGCAGAGCACGACGCGGGCGCCCTCGGCCATGAGCTGCCGCGCCATCACCAGCCCCAACCCCCGCGAGCCGCCCGTCACCAGCACCGTGCGCCCCGAGAAGCTCACGTGTTGCTTGCGCAGGGCCCTCAGCCCCACCACCGCGCTCATCCCCGCGGCGGCCAGGGCCCCGAGCGTGATGCGGGATGCGTCCTTCTTGTTCCGTCCAGTCACGGGTTGTCCTCTCGGTCGGGTTCAGGGCGCGATGGCGTCCGGGGAAGTGGAAGCGGAGCGGAGAAGCCGTCCGAGGAGGGGCCGCAGCACGGGCTCCAGTGCGTCCTCTCCCGTGACGCGCAACCGCATGACGAGCGAGTCGTCATAGAGGAGGTAGGCGGGCGTCCCTTCCACGCCATACGCCGTGGCCATGGAGCCGTCGTCCGCCGCCACGGGGTGGTGGAATCCCAGCCGCTTCGTCAGGGCCTCCAGGCGGTTCGTGTCCAATGCGCGCTCGAGCCCCTCGCCAGGCAGTGGCACGTGCACGCTGATGACCTGGAGCCCCAGGGGTTGGAACTCCTCCAGCAGGGCCTTGAACCGGGGAAGCCGGGCCCGACTGCCCACGTCCCGCTCGTTCCAGAAGTGCAGGAGCACGGGCCGGCCGTGCAGTTGGTGGACGTGCACCGGGGCGTTGATCCATCCGCCTTCGGGATCCAGCAGGGTCAACGGAACGTCGAGAGCGGACATGAGCGGACCTCGTGCGGGTGTGGGACACCGCTCAAGCTATGCATCGGCTGTTGAGCGTCCGACACCCGGGCTCCCCCGCCTGTCCTCCCTCCGGACGGAGAGGGCGGTCTACGTGCTTGATCTTCCAGGCGGATTCAGCCAGGGCCCCTTTCGGCGGTCTCTCCGGAAAGTCGTGCTCAACGCGTTGAGTCGAGAAAGTCAATTTCAAACGGAATGAAAGATTTCCGGTTTCTAAGAAAGTGTTCCTAGACTGGCTCCTCCGCCTGGCCGCCCGCCAGGCGGGTCCCCGAATTCCCTTCGAGCAGCAGGAGCCCCTCCATGAAGAACAAGTTCCTCCACGTGGTCGCCGTAGCGGCCACCCTGGTTGGCGCCGAGGCGTCGGCCACCAACTACACGCTGTGGATCCACGGCAAGAACGGCAACAAGACCAAGGGCGGCAACTACACCGACTTTTCCTACTGGGGTCCGAGCAGCACCGCGGCCGGCGTGAACAAGAAGGCCGTCAACTGGAACGGCACCCAGAAGATCTCCGTCGAGAACTACCGCGTGCGCGACGCGCTCGACTGCTTCTGCACCGGCGACAACTGGTGCTTCGTCGCCGTGCACAGCGCGGGCGACCTGCAGATCGGCTACGCGCTGTCGCTCTACGGTGGCTCCACGCGCAACAAGAAGAACGCCACGCCCAACGCCAACGGCGTGTGCGGCGACGCGGGTGGCACCCAGACGGGTTGGAACATCAAGTGGGTGGACGTGGCCTCGGGCGCGTCCGGCGGCAGTGAGCTGGCCGACGTGGGCGAGTGGGCGACGAGTGAGCCGCTCGTGGAAGACCTGGTCACCACCACGGCGCGTGCCATGTACAACCACAACACCACGCGCTCGGTGTGGTTCTACAACTTCGCGGGCTCCAAGGGCACGCTCTACTCGGGCATCCTCCCGGGCCAGGACGACGAGGCCGTGGCCTACCACACGACGGGTGGTGTGTCGGGCTCCTCCGGCGCCTCGCTGTGCAACCCGGGAGACTGGTTCTGCGGTGGCACGCTCACCCTGGGGACCGACAAGTGCAGCAGCGGCCAGGCCAAGTGGTCCTACCACTCGGTGAAGCTGCGCGATGATGGCGAGGCCTACGACCACCACGCCGCTGGCAACTGGGCGGGTATCGTGGGGACCGTGCGCGCCGACGTGGCCGCCAACGCGAAGTAGTTTCGTCGCGACGAGAACCGGAAGACTTCTCATGATGCACGATCGCGGTTCCCCCGGCATGACCGCCCGGCCCTCGCGCCGGAACCGGTGGCTCCTCCTGCTGTTACCTCTCGTGGTGGGAGGTGGGGGGCTGCTGCTCTCCATGAATCTCTTCCGGTCCACTCCGGGCCTCGGCGAGGGCGCCGCCCCTGGCGCCTCGTCTCCGGCGCGGGCCGAGGCTCCCGCGCGCGGCTCCGTCCCGTCCTCCCCTCCGGTGGCCGCGAAGGTCCAGGCTCCGGTCCTGTCCGCCGAGGACGCCGAGCGCGAAGCCGAACGCCGGTTGTGGCAAGAGCGCCTGGAGCGGGCGCGCTTCTCACTCGATTCCTACCGGCGATCCACGCGCTACCCACCCGAGTCACGTCCCATCGAGGAGCACCCGGACCGGGTGTATCCGGCCTCGCCCGAGCGCAAGCAACCCCTGGGCAAGGATCGGGGAGACATCTCCCTGCGCCTCAAGCAGGAGAAGGTCTTCGTGGTGGGGGACGAGACCGTGCGCTTCTTCGTGGGCTGCGAGAACCGGCACACGAGCCAGCCCCTGCCGTGCGAGGTGCATTCCGCCTCCGCGCACGAGGCGCCCCACCTGGAGGCCGCGGGAAAGACGGGCGCGGTGCCGCTGGAGTTCAACGACTCGGGGCGGCTGGGTGACGACGTGGCCGGGGATGGAACGTGGACGGTGTCCTTCCAGCCGGCTCGTCAGGGATTCGCGATGTTCGAGGGCACCCTGCGCGTCGAGTTCCGCGTGCGGGCCGAGGGCACCGCCGAGGGTGGAGCGTTCTTCGACATCATGTTCACTCCCTCTCCACCCGCGGTCTTCACCGGCCGGATTCGCGAGGTGGTGGAGCAGGGCTCGTTGCGGCTCTACGCGGGCCTCCAGGTCCGCAAGCCCGGCCGCTACGTGTTCGCGGCGCGGGTGGACGACGAGGCGGGCGTGCCCTTCGCGTACCTGGACTTCAACGAGGAACTGGAGGCCGGAGCGCGCGAGGTGCGCTTCCACATCTCCGGCCTGTTGCTGCACGACAAGAATCCCGACTTCCCCCTGCGGCTGCGCGACGTGGATGGCTTCCTCCTGCGTGAGCGGGGAGACCCGGATCGCGAACTGGTGAAGGCCCTCTCGGGGGTCATCCACTCCACGGGCACCTACTCCCTGGCTCGCTTCTCCCAGGACGAATGGACGAGCGAGGAGCGCGAGCGCTACCTCGCCGAGTTCGGCCGGGACGTGGACGAAGCCCAGAAGCACCTGGACGAGCTCGCGGGCAAGGGCGCGCCCTAGTTCAGATGTTGATGCGGGAGCTGATCGTCCGGATGTCCATGCCCAGCGCCTCGAACTCGGCCGTCCGGGCGCGCAGCAATTCCACGAGCCGCGGATGCACGTCATCCTCCTCGTTGGCCAGGATGAAGCCGTAGTTCGTCTTGGACAGCATCCAGGAGATCCACAGCATCTCGGTGGCCTGCTCTGGCGGAGGCGCGACGCTCGGGTCGTCCTCGGCCGCGAGGAACCCGTCCTTGCCCCAGCGCAGCCCCAGGCAGGCGTACAGCACCTCGCCCGCGTCCTCCCACTGGAGGTTGTTGGCCCAGGCGTGCCGGAAGGTCGCGAAGAAGATGACGTAGCGGCACAACCGCTTGAGCGCTTCCATCTCTCCGGGCTGGGGCACGTCGGTGTGGGTCACCGCGCTGACGGCCCGGGGCGGCGGCGGGCGGGCCTTCTCGTCCAGGTCCATGCGCTCGGAGCGCTCGAACCACGGCGCGTCCTTTCCCGGCACCCGCGCCCGCAGGTAGCGGCACACGAAGGCGGGCACCGAGTGGGCCACGAGCTCGTCCGAGAAACGCCGCACCTCCCGCCACTGCGCCTCCACCTCGCTTCCATGCTCGGCGAAGAAGGTGTCGATGTGCTCCCCGAGCACCCGCCAGAAAAGCTGTCCGGCGTGGGCGTAGCGGTGTCCCTCGCACACCGGCACCGCGGGTGTGAAGCCCTTCCAGTCGTAGCTGCCCATCAGGTGCAGCAGCCGCGTCTCGACGCCTTGCTGGGTCAACGCGCTGGCGCGGGTGATGTACCCGGTGGGCCCGACCAGGAAGCCGTTGGCGGAGTGGTTGATCAACACCACTTCGCGCAGGTGGGGCATGAGCAACCAGCGCACGGGGTTGCGCCGCAGGTTGCGGTTCGCGGCGATGGCGTACTGCTCGATGTTGAAGTGGCACTGTCCCAGGTGATTGCCCAGCTCGGTGTCCAGCGTCGCGCTCACCCGGGCGATGCGCTTGGCGCTCTCCCATCCGGCACCGTCCTCCGGCGTGAAGGTCCGGCGGGTGAGGGGTGAGCCCGGCGCCGTCGCTCCGGGCTCGCGCAGGCCCAGGATGATGCGCGTGGGCAGCACGTGGCCCTCCTCCAGCCGCAGCCGCACGTCGACCTCGGGCAGGCAGTGGACACCGTCCTGCTCGTAGGCGTTCCAGGGGAAGTAGAGCCGGAAGGCCTGGGGATCGCCGGGGACCTCGGGGTCGCGGTCCATGACCGTCGCGAACATGCCGTTGAGCAGGCGTTCGCCGAAAAAGGCATCGCTCCGGGTGGAGCCCGGCGCCTCACGCTCCCGTCGGACGGTTATCGGCTCGGGGTAGTCCGCCTGGATCTGCTCCACGCTGGGCGCCATGCCCAGGCGGACCTGGAGCAGGTGCCGGCGCTTGATGACCTCGATGGGGGCCACCGCCTTCAACATCGCCAGGGCGCGTCCCGGAGCGTAGTCCGTGGGCGGAGTGCCCTGCTCGGTGACGAGCAGCCGGGCCAGCGACGTCGATGGATCGTATTCCCAGTAGGGCTGCCGGATGGTGCCGAAGTCGTAGTGCAGCCCGCCGTGGTCATCGGGTCCCCGCTCCGCGCCGATGCGCCGCCAGGTCTCCACCACGCGCCCGTCCTTGCGGAAGGTGTGCTGGGGCTCGAAGAAGCGCAGCTCCAGGTCCGGCAGATCCCCGATGCCCGCGTCGGCGGGGTCGTAGCGGATGGTGAAGGAGCCGTCATCGTCCGTGAGGCCCTCGCCCAGGTAGTCGTCCGGGGCTCCAGGGTCCCGGTCCCACAGCTCGACCTTGAGGTGGTGCAGGGGGATGGGCCCCTGGGGTCCGTCCAGCTCGAAGACCAGACGCCCCGTGGCGACGGCGGGCAGGGTCGAGGGATCCCGGGAGGCCCGGAGGGCGGGGAGGGCGCGGACCCGGGGGGCCAGCTCGCGGCTGACGGCGGCGCGCTCGTCGGGGGCCAGGTTCGCGTACCACCTGGCCAGCTCCGAGGGATCGAGGAGGTCGGATTGCGCGTGTCGAACCTTGAATCCCAGGGTGGACAGGAATCGGAGGATCCAGGGGGCGAGTCTCATTCCCGGGCGAGGGTACCCGAGCCCGGAGACACGCTGAAATGGAGATGAGGTGCCTTCCCGGACGGGGGCCGTGTCCAGTGCTCATGAGTGCGGCGTGCGCTGGATGGATTGTGGTGCGCGCTTCATTTGTCTTGCGGTATGGGTCCTCCCACACAGGGAGAAACCCATGACCGTGGAATACAAGATCAAGATCCGCACGGGTGGCCGGCTGGGCTCGGGCACGGACGCCGACATCTCCGTTGTCCTGGTGGGCTCGGTCGGAGAGAGCGAGCGGCACAAGCTGGACAAGCGCTTCCATAACGACTTCGAGGCCGGGAAGGAGGACGTCTACACCATCAAATCCCAGGACGTCGGTGATCTGCTCCTGCTCCGGTTCACCAACTCCGCGGGGTTCGCGAGTGACTGGCTGCTCGACTTCGCCCATGTCACCTCGGGGGACAACAGCTGGCACTTCCCGCACTACCGCTGGGTCCTGGGCCATTCGACGGTCGAGGTCCTCGATGGCTCGGCCCAGCTCCCGCAGAACGTGCGGCACGTCCGCGCGGTGGAGGCCCGTCGCGCGCAGCTTGAGAACCGCCAGAAGATGTACACGTGGCGTCCCGCCCTGGCGACCACGGGGCTGCCCGGCGCGCTGGACATCAGCAAGGAGAAGCCGCTGCCCAAGGACGAGCTCTACCGGAACCTGACCGAGGGCAGCTACGAGACCGTCATCGCCAAGACGATGGCCTCGCTCCGCATGGGCATGCCCCTGCTGGCCAAGGCCTGGAACGGTTTGGTGGACACGCTCCAGCTCTTCAAGAACCTGGAAGTGCCCCAGCTCGCCCAGCGGTGGCAGGACGACCACGAGTTCGCGCGGCAGGCCGTCCAGGGCGTGAGTCCTCTGCACATCACGCTCATCTCCGCCCTGCCAGAGGGCTTCCCGCTCACGGATGCCGAGATGCGCGGCCTGCTGTCCCCGGGCACCACCCTGGCTCAGGCGTTCGAGGCGAAGCGGGTCTTCCTGCTCGACTTCGAGATCCTCGACGGCATTCCGATGTTCCACCAGGTCAACAAGGAAGGCGTCGAGGAGCGGCGGTGGGCTCCCGCGTCCCGGTGCCTCCTGTACCTCGAGGACTCGCGTCAGCTCCGGCCGCTCGCGATCCAGCTCGGCCGCGACCCGGCGACGGCGCCCGTGTTCACCCCGAATGATACCGAGCACGACTGGCTCGCCGCGAAGATCTACCTGCGCTGCAGCGAGGGCAACACCCACCAGATGGTCTCGCACGCGCTGCGCACGCACTTCGTGGTGGAGCCGTTCGTCGTGGCCTCGATGCGCAACCTGTCCGATCCGCACCCCATCTACAAGCTGATGCGACGCCACTTCCGCTACACGCTCGCCATCAACGATGGGGCGCGCAAGGGGCTGCTCGACGCGGGTGGCGTGTTCGACGACTTCATCGCCACGGGCGGTCCGGGCAAGGGCCACATCAAGCTGGGCCAGAAGGGTTACAGCCGCTGGAAGTTGCTCGACAACAAGCCGCGGCCGGACTTCGAGGGCCGGGGCGTGCTCGACCCGGCCATCCTCCCGGACTACCCGTACCGGGATGATGCCCTGCCACTGTGGGACGCGCTGGAGGAGTTCGTGAGCAACGTCCTCTCGCACTTCTACAAGTCAGACGCCGACCTGGTGAACGACACCGAGATGCAGGCCTGGTGGAAGGATCTCCTCGAGCACGGCATGCCCGTCGACAAGCTGCCCTGTGCCGAGCTGAAGCGCGTGACGGACCTCGTGGACATCCTCACCACCGTGCTCTACACGGGCAGCGTCCATCACGCGGCGGTCAACTACCTCCAGTACGAGCACTACGCCTTCGTGCCGAACGCGCCGCTGTGCATGCGCCAGCCGCCTCCGACCCAGAAGGGCCTTCTGACGGAGAAGGACATCGCGGAGATGATTCCGAGCAAGTCCCAGACGCTCTGGCAGGTGGCCATCGGCCGCGCACTCGCCAGCTTCGGCGAGGACGAGGAGTTCCTGCTCAACGAGGGCGGATGGCGGGACACCTACTTCCACGAGCCCGAGTTCCTGGCGATCCGCGAGCGCTTCTACGACCGGCTGCGCGCCCAGCTCGCCGCCGTGAACGATCGCAACGCGACGCGTGCGGTGCCCTACACCGTGCTCCAGCCCAACAGGATTCCCTGCGGCATCACCGTCTGAGTCGTTGTTCATTCCGTGGCGGCGCCATGTGTCCCTTCGAGGGACCGGCGCCGCCTGGTCGCGCCACACCGGAGTCTCGAAGGAGTCCACCCGTGCCGAACGTGCTGTCTCGTGGTGTGTTCAACCTGTTCTTTGGGTCCAAGCGTCAGGCTTTCGCGTCCCTCCCGGGGCCGCAGCCCGGAATCCTCGGCACCGCCGGAGACTTCCTCGGTGCGCAGCCCTGGGATGTCTGTGCGCGCTATGGCCGTGAATATGGCGGCGTCACCCTGATCTGGATGGGCCCCAATCCGGGCCTCGTGCTCAACGATCCCGTGCTCATCGAGCAGTTGCTCGACTCCCGCCGGACCGAGTTCGAGAAGGGCTCCCTGCGGCAGGAGCTCACCCCGACCACGACGGATCAATCCCTCTTCATCGCGCCCCAGAGCGGGGATTGGGCCGAGAAGCGCCGGATCGATCCCTTCGTGCAGCCGTGGTCCCCGGACTGGCTGGCCGCCCAGGTCGCTCCGATGCAGGCGGCGATCTCGGAGTTCGTGGATGGCCTCATCGCGAGCGGCAAGACGGTCGATCTCGCGCCCGTGCTGCGCCGGCTGACGTGCGACGCCTTCGCGGTCGCAGCCATTGGCGAGAAGCTGCCGGATTCGGTGTACGAGGACTTCATGCTGCTCGCCAAGGGCGCGGACGCTCGCATCCAGGCGAAGCTGCCCTTGAAGTTCGTCTCGCTGCCCAAGGGCTTCGAGGAGGCCCGCGAGCGCTTCTACCGCTTCTTCGACGAGCGCGTCAGCGCGGCGCGCCGCAATCCGAAGCCGGAGGGGAATGACCTGATGTCTCGCACGATGCGCGAGATGCCCGACTTCGGGGACAAGGCGCTGGCGGTCAACATCGCGCTCATCTTCTACGGAGGCGCTTTCTCCTCGAGCACCGCCCTGGCCAGCGCGTTCCACCAACTCCAGAAGCACCCCGACGCCGAGGCACGGCTCGCCTCCGAGGCCGCCGCGTTCGCGGGCGGGCCGCCCACCCTCGAGCGGTTGAACGAGGCGCGGTGGGCCGAGGCCGTCGTCCTCGAGTCGATGCGGGTTCTTCCCCCGGTCCGGGTCTTCACCCGCAGCCCGGTCACCGACGTGTCGTTCGCCGGCGTCACCATGCCCGCGGGGGCGACGATCATGGTCTCCAACCAGTACCTGCACCGGGACCCCCAGCACTGGCCCAACCCGGACACCTTCGAGCCCGCTCGATGGTTGGACGGGGGCACGGCACGAGACCCCATCGGCAGCGGGCATTACTTCCCCTTCGGGCGGGGGCCGCGCATGTGCGTGGCCACCGATTTCGCCATGGTGTTCCTGCGCACGGCCATGGTGACGATCGCCGCTCGCGCGAAGGTTCAAATCGCCTCGACGGAGCCCTTCGAGGAGGGCTTCTTCTTCGGCGTGGTCCTTCCCACGAACGTCCACACGAAGTTCATCACTCGACCGCGGTGACGACGCCCAGGGCGGCGGCGCGCACCGCGGCGCGGGGATGCAGGCGCAGGGCTCGCAGGGCCTGGGCCGCGTCCTCGCGCCAGTGCAGCCGCCTTCCCGCGACGGCGACGAGTGTCACCGCCGTCAGGGGAATCACGGCCTTCACGCGGGTGGCCGTTTCCAGAAGCACCTCGGGGGTCCACTCGGCGCTGGGGTGTTCCAATGTCTCCGCCACGCGGGTGGCGAGCACCGAAGCGAAGAGGGGCTCCTCCTTCACCTCCTCCGCCAGGTCGAGCAGCGCCCCGGCGTTATCCGTCGAGTCGTTCCAGGGCATCCCCTCGAGGCGCAGCGCGGCGCTCTCGGGCCACAGGGAGGGCTCGCGCGCCAGCACGTGGGCCACCGCGTCCAGGCGCGGGCGCAGGTTCTGCTTCACGGGCCGGGGGAGCTGCCGGAGTTGCGCGCTCAAGGCCACCAGGCGTTGACGCTCGGGCACGTCCCGCTCGGGGGTGGCATCGAAGGACGGGGACGCGGCGACGAGCCGCGCGGCGCTGTCCTCCACCTGCTCGAAGGCGTGTCCCTCCCGGGTGACTTCCACGAGGGCCCGAAGGGCCTCACGCCACTCGGCGCCCTCGGCGATGTCGAGCACGCGAGCGGCCGCCTCGCGCGCCACCGCGTCCTCCGCTCCCGCGGACCAGCCCCTCAGCACGCCGAAGGCCCGGCGCCGCACGGTGAGCTCCGGATGGCGCGATATCTGGAGGAGGAGCTCCACGTACCGGGGCCTGACTTCCGGAGGAAACTGGAGCGGTGAGGCATCGAGCAGGCTCGAGGCGACATCCGCGTCCGCGCTTCGCGCCAGCTCACCCAGGAGTTCCCAAGCCTCGGGCGCGTCGAGCAACCGCCGAGCGGCGTGGCCCACGGCGATGCGCACGTCCTTGTGGAGATCCGGCTTGTTCCACTGTTGACGCAGCAGGGTCAGGCTGTGCGCGGAGCGGAAGGTGCCGAGCAGCCGCAGGGCCTCCTTGGCCACCGTCACCTTGAGCCGCTCGCGTGAGAGCACGGTGTCGAGCGCGGTGGTCAAGGTGTTCGGGGACACGCGCCGGGCCACGCGCGGCACCGCGTACATGGCCACCCGGGCGCGGTCTCCGTCCAGGTTCTCCAGCAGGAGGGGGAGGGCGGGCTCGGGCTTGTCCAATGCCGCGAGCGCGCCCAGCGCGGCCTCCACCGTGGGCACGTCGGGCGAGGCGAGGAAGGGCTTGAGGGTGTCCACGCTCACGTCCTGGAGGCCGGGAAGCACGTGCAGCACGCGCATGCGCTCCCAGGCGCTGCGCTCGAGGTCGCTCGCGATCCGCAGCATCAGGTCGAGGAAGTGGCGCTGTTGGCGGGGCAGCCAGCGGAAGAAGCCGTCGAACACCAGGGGCACCCACCCCGTCTTGCCCGTGGTGAATCGTCCTTGGAGGCTCCTGCCCTGGATGAAGGGATCCAGCCATTCCTGACGGCGCCGGTGCAGGTGCCCGAAGACGCCGGGCAGGGTGATGGTGCTTTCGTCCCGTTCGAGCAGGGTGCGCACCCGCACATCCCGGGTTCGCGGTGGGGCGAGCCAGAGCTGGATGGCCTCCTGGGCGAGGATATCGGGCGTGGCCTCGGTGATGGGCGCGAGCAGCGCTTGGAGCTGTTCCACGTTCCACGCCCGCCGTCCGAGTGCCCGGGTCAGGGAGATGATGAGGCCATGGCTCTCGCGCTTGTTGGCGGCGCGGAGGGTGGGCAACAGGGCCGCGAAGAGGTGGTGCTCGGCACCCCGGGGCAGGTCGTGCTCCAGGGGGGGCAGCACGAGCGTGCCGGACTGGCGGGCCAGTCGCTGGAGTGTTTCCAGCGCGAAGCGGAACAGGGGACTGTCCGTCGCGGTGGCATGGGCGCGCATGAGCTGGAACGCCAGCCGCTGGAGCGCTTGCTGGGTCATGAACGAGGTATCTCGCGCCTCGACGACATAGGTCACCAGCGACTGGAGCGCGGGGACGTGCTCGGCGGTGAAGAGGGTGGGCGGGACTTCGGCGAGCGCGGACAACGCGGCGGCGCGGACCGGATCCTGCTCGTTCTTCAATCGGGCGAGGGCCGCGAGTGTGTCACCCAGGCCCCGGCGCGACAGGCCCGTGCAGGACACGAGCAGCGCGAGCGCCTGGGCCCGATCCTCGGCCTTGCTGGCGACGGCCGCCTTTCGCAAGGGCTCGCGCGCGTGCTCGATGAGGCGCAAGGCCTGGATGGCGAGCCGCTGGTCCTTGTTCTCGCGGACCTCGCGCAGGTCGAGCTGCCGCGCGGCCTCGGCGTCCCGGGTGGCATGGGGGAGGGTGGCCAACAGGGCCGTGGGGTGGACGCGGGGGGGAGCTCCCTCGAAGGCGTGGGCGAAGAGGGCCGGACGCTCGGAGGGCGGAAACGCGTTCAGGAATTGCGCGAGCCTCGGGGGGGCCTCGGCCAGGGCTCGTGCGAAGGCGAGCCGTTGCTCCGGCGAGAAGGCTCGGGCCTCGCGCAGTGCTCCGGGGGAGATCCACAGGCCGTGCAGCTGACCTCTCCAGGCGGGACGCAACAGGAGCGCGGCGACCGCGGCGGGATGGCGGCGGATGAGCAGCGGGAGGGTTCTCCGCACGAAGAAGGGCAGCCCCTCCGGGGGCGCCAGCTCCCTCACGAGTTCGAGCACGGCCTCGCCCCGCGACAGGGTCAACTCCGCCAGGGGAATGTGGAAGAGGTAGAAGAGCGACTCGCGTTCGCGCTCGGGCGCCTGGGTGAACCGCGTGCGCAGGAAGTCCAGCACCGCGTCCGGGTGCAGGTGCACGAGCGAGTGCCAGGCATTGAAGGTGTGTCCGAGCTCGGGAAGCCGTTGGCGCACCGTGTCCGCGTCGAGGGCGGTCAGCAGGAGCGCGGCCTCCGAGGCGCCGTGGCGGGCGAGGACGAGGGGAAAGAGCCGCGCCGCGAGGGCAGTCCTCCGGGCCAGGGCCACGCCCTTGAGGACACGGCGGCGTGCGAAGGGGGCGAGTTCCGGGAGGAGCCGTTCGAGCGCCGCCTCGTCCTGGATGTGGCGTCCGGCGAGCGAGGACGCGCGGCCCTGGACGAGGCGCGAGGCGTGGGTGAGCCCCTCCAGCAGGAGGGAGTCGTCTCCCGCGCCCTGGGCCATTTCCAGGGCCAGCCGGCCCTCGTAGGCATCTCCCGAGGAGAGCAACTCGGCCATGAGCGGCTTCAACCCGGGGTGTTCGCGGCCATCGCGCCCCAACCGGGCGACCCGCGCGATGCGTGCCCCGTGCCCCAGTGGGTCCAGCTCCGACAAAAGTGCTTTTCGCGATGGGATCTTCATGGCGGCTCGCTCCTGGAGGGAGCCGCTACGTTAGACCAAGGCGTTCCTTGGACTCACACGGGAATGGTGTCGAGCGACACGTTGGCTCCACACAGGAGCACGCCCACGCGCTCGCCGGGGCTTGGGACGTAGCGGCCCGAGACGAGCGCGGCGAGCGCCGCCGCGCCGCCCGGTTCCGCCGCCACGCGCAGGGAGTGCCAGAGGCGGCGCTGCGCCTGACGGATGGCCTCATCGGGGACGAGCACCACGCGGTCGACATGGCGCCGGGCCACCTCGAAGACGCGGGGGCCGCAATTGCGCGCGCCGAGCGAATCCGCCGCGATGCTCTCCACCGTGACATCGACGGGGGCTCCGGCCTCCAGCGAGGCCGACAGACAGCGCGAGCCCTCGGGCTCGACACCGACGACGCGCACCCGTCCGCCGAACCACGCGGCGATGCCGCCAATCAATCCACCACCGCCGACGGCGACGAGCACGGTGTCGAGTGGCGCCTGCTCCTCCCATTCAAGGCCCACCGTTCCCTGACCGGCCATGGTGGGCCAGGCGTCATACGCATGAATGGGCAGGGCGCCGCTCTCCGCTTCGTAGGCCACGCACGCGGCGAGGGCATCGGCGTAGCGCGCGCCTCCCACCACGAGGTGGGCACCCCGTTCCCGGATGGCGGCGATCTTGGCGGGGCTGGAGATCTCCGGCACGAAGATGCGAGCGGGGTGTCCCAGTGCGCGCGCCGCGTGAGCCACGGCGATGCCGTGATTGCCGCCCGAGGCCGCGGCCACGCCCGCGGGAGGCACGGGTTGGGACAGCAGCGTGTTGAAGGCACCGCGCGCCTTGAAGGAACCGGCGTGTTGCAGGAACTCGAGCTTGAGGCTGAGCGGCGCGGAGACACCGAAGGGGCTCCCCTCGACTTCGAGCACGGGAGTCCGGCGGATATACGGAGCGATGCGCGCGGCGGCGGCGCGGATGTCATCGGGCTGGAGCATGGGCATGTATGGGTATGTATGAAACCTGATCTTCTGGCGAAGGCGCTCAGCCCGCCTCGCCGCCGTCGATGTTGTACGCCGAGCCGGTGATGGTGGCCGCCGCGTCCGAGGCCAGGAAGAGGCAGAGCGCCGCCACTTCCTCGGGCTGGATGACCCGGCCCATGGCGTTCATGTTCGCCAGCGCCGCGTGGGCCTCCTGCTCCGTGCGGCCCGTGGTCTTGCTGATGGCCGCCTTGGCGTTGCTGAGCATGTCCGTCTCCACCCAGCCCGGATTGACGATGTTCACCGTCACGTTCTTGCGCGCCCACTCCGCCGCCAGCGAGCGCGTGAGCCCCAGCAGCGCGTGCTTCGACGCACAGTAGGCCGACGTGTATTTCACCCCCCGCGTCGCCGCCATGCTCCCGATGTTGATGACCCGGCCTCCTCCCGCCGCCGCCATCGCCGGAATCAACTCGCGGCACAGCAGGAAGGGCGCCGCCACGTTCACCGCCATCACCTTGTGGAAGTCCTCCATGCTCGTTTTGTGCAACGGCGCCGATACAGTGATGCCCGCGTTGTTCACCAGCACCCGGGGCACTCCCGCCTCGCGGATCTTCTGGGCCGCCGCCACCACCGCCGCCTCGTCCGCCACGTCGATCGCCAGCGGGCGCACCGCGCCATTCGACTCGCGCGCCAGCGTCTCCAGGGCGTCCACTGCTCGCGCCAGTGCCCACACCTCGTAGCCCTCTTTCACGAAGGACTGCACCAGCGCCCGCCCGATTCCCCGGCTCGCGCCCGTCACCACCGCTATCTTCTTAGGAGTCGTCATGGCCTCCGAGGATACCCGGGTCCTCGTTCGCCAGGTCCCTCCAGTGATACACTCCTCCCATGCCGCGCGCGGACATCACCGACCTCCTGCGCCTCGATGATCTGCTCTCCGACGAGGAGAAGGCCGCCCGGGACACCGTGGCCCGCTTCGTCGACACCGAGGTGCTTCCCATCATCGGCCAGCACTTTCGCGAGGGCTCCTTCCCCGCGCACCTCGTGCCCCGCATCGCCGAGCTGGGCGTGCTCGGCGCCAACCTCCAGGGGTATGGCTGCGCCGGGATGAACACCGTCAGCTATGGCCTCGTCCTCCAGGAGTTGGAGCGGGGCGACTCGGGGCTGCGCTCCTTCGCCTCCGTGCAGGGCTCGCTGTGCATGTTCCCCATCCACGCCTACGGCAGCGAGGAGCAGAAACAGCGCTTCCTGCCTGGGATGGCCCGGGGCGAGCGCATCGCCTGCTTCGGTCTCACCGAGGCGGACTTCGGCTCGAACCCCGCGGGCATGCGCACCCGGGCTCGCCGCGATGGCGATACGTGGGTACTCAATGGCTCGAAGACGTGGATCACCAACGCCACGCTCGCCGACGTGGCCGTGGTGTGGGCCAAGACGGACGAGGGCGGCCCCGAGTCCGTGCGCGGCTTCCTCGTGGAGAAGGGGATGCCCGGCTTCACCACCCGCGAGATTCCGGGGAAGTTCTCCCTGCGCGCCTCCACCACGGGAGAGTTGTTCTTCGAGGACGTGCGTGTGCCCGAGGCCAACGTGCTGCCCGGCGTGAAGGGGCTGCGCGGGCCCTTGTCGTGTCTGAACAACGCGCGGATGACCATCGCCTTCGCCGTGACGGGCGCGGCCATCGCCTGCTTCGAGGGCGCGCGGGAGTACGCGCTCAACCGGGGGCAGTTCGACAAGCCCATCGCCGCCTACCAGCTCACCCAGGAGAAGCTGGCGGACATGCTCCAGGAGATCGTCAAGGCGCAGCTCCTGTCGCTTCGGCTGGCGCGGCTCAAGGACGAGGGCAAGTTGACTCCGGTGATGGTGAGTCTGGCCAAGCGCAACAACGTGAAGGCGGCGCTGGACATCGCCCGTTCGGCCCGGAGCATCTACGGCGCCAATGGCGTCACCGATGCCTATCCGCCCATCCGCCACATGCTCAACCTGGAGAGTGTCTTCACCTACGAGGGCACCCACGAGGTGCACACGCTGGTGCTCGGCAAGGCCATCACCGGCCACGACGCCTTTGGGTGAGGGGCATTCCCCGGCGGCGCATCCGGAGCTGTTCTGCCGGGACCGCCAGTTTGGATACAACCCGGGAAAGGCTCGGCCTCGTAAGCGTTCTCTGATAGGTGTGTCCGAACAGACATGCGCAGTCGCGGGGATGGCGAGACTGTCGGGGGGGCGACGTTTCTGATGTTGAGCAAGGGGTTTCTGGGGGACGTGTACTTAAAAGGCAACCGTTCACCACGCCCGCTCGCTCGAACGGTGCGCTTGACGGCGCGCCGCGCGCGAGCAAGAACCGGCGCTGCGCTGCGCTGGGCGTTGCGTCCAGCGGTACTTTCGACCCAGCCGCCCCCCTCTAAGCCCAAGGCGCATGGAATGCTCTTCACTGTCCTTCCCGTCGGTGCCACGTCCTACCGGAAGAAGTCACCCGAGCCCGAGCAGGCTCACCTCATTCGCGATAACTGGAACGACTACAGGTTTGTCACCCTGTTTTATCTGGTCGTCTTCGACGCGGACGGAAACCGCCACGACATAGGGGCGGTCAAAATCGGTCAGTTCGAAATGAAGGAGGGTCAGTTCTCGACGAGCATACCGAGGGAGTTCGATGCCCTCGACGAGCGGTTCTTTTCCTTGGGACAGGAGGAGAACTACTACGAGACGCTCTTCCAGCTCGGAGATTTTGGTCAACGCATCTTCAAGGGACTGCGAGATGCTGCCGTCGACCTTCCTCTCTTCGAGAAGGCGCGCAAGGAAACTGTTACGAATGTCTCGCTGATGCGTTACTTGACCGAGGATCAGGTGCGTGGCCGATTCAGTCGGCTCGCCAGGGGCGACGCGGCACTTACTAAATTCGCGTTCGCCTATGAGTTCCCGAAAAGGGAGGAGGCCGACAGCCCACCCCTCTCCCTCTCCTTCGAGGTTAGGCCGGTGTCCTTGCCACCGACGAACATCCACGTCGTCATCGGACGCAACGGTGTCGGGAAGACACGGTGCCTGACCAATATGACGCGCGCACTGGTTCAGGCAGGCGCCAAGGCGGCAGAGGTTGGCGCATTCAAGTCCGAGGACGATAACGGAGGCGACGGACTGTTCGTGAACTTGGTTTCCGTCACGTTCAGCGCCTTCGATCCTTTTGGCCCGGTGGTCGGGGAACACGCGATTCGCTATTCGTACGTCGGCCTGAAGAGGGCTCCCACGAAGGAGGATAGCGACCAGAATCCCATGCCTCAGTCTGTTGACCAGAATCTTCCGCCCATGACCCCGGAGGAATTGACGGAAGAGTTCGTCGCCAGCGTCGGCAAGTGCCGCTCCGGCGCGAGGACGCCTCGGTGGCGCAAGGCCCTTGAGTCGCTTGAGGCCGATCCGCTCTTCGAGGCGGCGGACGTGGCGCGCCTCTCAAGTAATGACACTGATGACGAAATTGATGAAGGGGAGCTTTCTACCGATGCCGATGGCTTCGGATGGGAAAACCGAGCGAGGCGCCTATTCAAGCGGTTGAGTTCCGGCCATAAAATCGTACTGCTGACCATCACGCGTCTAGTCGAGACGGTGGACGAGCGCACCCTCGTCCTGCTCGACGAGCCTGAGGCTCACCTACACCCCCCTCTCCTTGCGGCGTTCGTGCGGGCCCTGTCCGATCTCCTTATTCAGCGTAACGGCGTGGCCATCATCGCGACGCATTCGCCGGTGGTGCTCCAAGAGGCACCAAGGTCGTGCGTCTGGATTCTCCGCCGCTCAGGCTCGATAGTATGCGCCGACAGACCAAGCATCGAAACCTTCGGGGAGAACGTGGGCATTCTCACGCGCGAGGTATTCGGGCTGGAAGTGACTCAGTCGGGTTTCCATAAGCTGCTGGAGGAGGTCATTGCGAAGGAGGCAGATTACGATGCCGTTGTGCGTCGTTTCGGGGACCAACTCGGCGCCGAAGCGCGCGTCATCGTGCGCGGGCTGCTCGCGTCCCGCCCTGTCGATCAACCCGAGGATGCCTGAACCCTCCATGCGCAAGCTCAGTAAGCCGAGTGACTTGCCCGGTGTCGTCTTCATGCTGTGCGTCAGCAGCGTGAGAGACAAGCTCCTGAAGGCGCGCTTCACGAGAGTGAAGTCGGATATCGAGGCGGCTGCCGCCAAGTACGAGATGGCCGCTACAACGACAGCGCTCCACACGTTGCCAGTGGAAAAGGACGTCGCGGGGGTCGTGACGAAGGACGAAATGGAAAGCCTTTACAAAGGGAGAATGGTGAAAGGTCAAGGGCGTGTCATCTACGACAAGCTAATGATGCTGCCCGCCAATGGCATATGCCCCCTGTGCGGGCATCGTACGGTGTCTACGCTGGACCATCATCTACCCAAGGCGATGTTCCCATCACTCGCTGTGACCCCCATCAACTTGGTTCCGGCCTGCGGCGACTGCAACAAAGCGAAGTTGGAGGAGCGCCCGGCAACGCCCCAGGAGCAGACGTTCCACCCTTATTTCGACGATTTTGGGAGGGACCGCTGGCTTCACGCTGATGTCGTCCAGGACTCCCCACCTACGGTCCGCTTCTTTGTGCAGCCCCCCGCAAATTGGCCGCCGCTCTGGGGGGCGCGTGCGCAGCATCACTTCGCTACCCTAAAGCTCGGGGTCCTCTATGCGTCACAGGCAGGACAGGAACTGGCGAACATTCGGCACCACCTGATGACGCTCTCCGTGCTGGGCGGAACTGCTGCGGTCCAAAAACACCTTACGGAGCAGGCGATCAGTCGGGAGTTGGCCAACCCGAACTCCTGGCAGACCGCGATGTATCGGGCTCTCAGCACGAGCGCGTGGTTCTGTGCCGACGGATTCGCGAAGATTCCGCAGGCGGGGAGCTAGTACTACTCGGTGACTTGAGAAGTAGCGTCGAGGGGCCCGTGTTTTCAAGATGACATGGAGAGAAATGAGGCAGCTCGACCGGGAACTGAGCGAGTCATGGCGTCGGTGCTGGGATGGAGTGGCCGCGAGGAGAAGAGGCCCCGACGAAATTGCACTGCGATTTCTGCCGAGGACACGGTGCTCGAAAAACTCGTGCGCCTATGCAAGCTGCGCTGGAGGGTGGAGCGCGACTACCAGGAAATGAAGCAGGAAGTGAGGCTGGACCACTTCGAAGGCCGCTCGTGGCGCGGCTTCCATCATCACGCCACTCTTTGTGCTGTCGCTCACGGCTTTCTCGTGCTGCGACGAGCCCTGTTCCTCATGAGGATACGCCGTGGACGCTGCCTCGGACTCTTATCGCGTCGAAAGCGGAAGACGAATCTTTTCCATCCGATCGGGAGCGCGATCGATTTCGACGGCATCGGACTCCGGATTGATTTGATGGACGACATAGAGTTCTCCCTTTGGGAGCGCCAACACCCACAAGGCGGGCGATAGCATTGCCCCATCGGAATTATTGGGGGGACTGGTCAAAACCTCTTGTCCCAGTGCCTGTGCAAGACGGCTGGCGAGTTCTACTCCCGTTAGTTCCGATGGAACACCCTCATCGATGTAGAGGGTCAGGTCCATGCGAAAACCCGATTCATGCTCATGTGTTTCCACCTGTATCGGAGGAGGAGGGGTAATCAAGTTCTCAACGTCAAACAATCCAATGTGGCTGGGGTCGACCTCGAATGTTTGGGCAATTGCTCTCGCGAGTGTTTCCCATGGGACTTGCTCCTGGATGAGACAGCCTTCCATTCTTGTTTTGCCGGACATGAGTTCGATGCCATCTACTGTTGATAGGTCTTCCAGACGGAGAGTGCTTTTTGCTGTTGTGCTGAGTCCATACCCTTCATGTTCTTCAAGATCTCCGCGGCTCGCGGCGTGTTTCCGAATGTGTTGTAAACGCCAAGTGCTTTAAATGAAGCCCTGTCCAGGGTGTGGATTCCGTCTCCTTGAATGGGGTAGAGCGTTCCATTCGGGTGGGCACCGTATGTTCGTCCGTTTACGGTATAGCTAACCTCACCTCCAGATGTGCGCCCAATTATCGCATGTCCCTCTCTTATCGCTATCGCATCGGTATTTACATCGATCCGAGGTTCAACGACCGAGTTGATGTCTTTTGCGAACGTGCTTTGGTTGACTTTCTGGGCATGGTGTCGCGTCGCTGGAGGCCGCGCATCCACCGGATTCGGGGTTGCGGGACCTGGCTCTGACTCGGTGCTCTGGCCTTCCTTCGGTGAGCGCTCACCCGCCGGTTTCTTGGCTGGACCGCCTGGCGTACTCATGGGACCGGATCTTTCGTTTCCAGGTCCCATGGCCATGGTCGACACCGCGCTGGGCGCGAGGACAATCGTCATCGAGCCCTCCGCGGATATCACTACAGACTGGATTCCGGAGATGGCACCCAGTCGGAATCCACCCTGGGTTTCGGCCATGACCGATGCTGCTTCATGGCCGGGCAGTCCTCGAGTCTTCGCCGCGAATCCCGCTGCCGTGTTGCCGATCGCTATCGTCGCCAGCATGGCGAAGGCCCGGGCTGCATTCCGGCCCATCACCTTGCCGTACCGCTGGCCCGCCTCTCGCAGTTCGTTGAAGGTGGTGGCTCGATCCGACTCCAGCACCAGTTGCTTGAATCCCACGATCAGTTTCCAGAACGTGTCCACGCCCACGTAGGCGATGAGTGTGGCCGTCATCACGGCGGCGATGCCCTTGCTCACGGGTTCGGGCACCGTGAGCAGGAGCATGTACGTGGAGCAAGTCCACAGGATGGCCGACACCATGGCGTGGGGGTCGGCCATGTCCTTGAATGCCTCCAGCATCTCCTCCAAGACAGTGCCCTTGGCGAGAGCCATGGCCAGCGTGTAGCGCCCATCCCCGTTGAGAGCCACTCCCTGTTCCATCAGGCGCAGGCAATCCCCGGTTCGGCCTGTGCGCTCGCACCAGCGATGATAGTCGCTTGTCAACCTGGCCTCGGCGCTCGTGGTTTCTTCCTCCAGCGAGTCTCCTGGAGAGAGGGCGGCGGAGAGGCGGCGCGTGCGACCGTTGTACTCGAATGTACCGGTGCGTTCATCCATTGCGAACAGCCGCTGGGCGGCATTTTGGGCGTGGAGAGGGAGGCGCACTTCGCGTGCCCGAGTCGCCACCGCGGCTTTGAACTCGTCCGACTTCAACTTCACGGGTTGCGCGTGGGGGCGGGGCGTAAAGGTTCGCGGATGCGTCCCGCCCGTGTCGAGGTGAACGACCTGGGATGTCGTTCCACAACTCGCGAGGAGCAACAGCCACACCACGACGAAAGGCCGCTTCATTTGGGAACCCGTTTGACCAGAACTCCACTCTGGTGGGTAGTCTGCCAGAGTCAGTACCCAAAGCATCTGACAACACCCGCAAATCCCTCTTCATCAGTGGAGGACTCACGAAAGCGAGTAAGGGGCACACGCTGGTGCTCGGCAAGGCCATCACCGGCCACGACGCCTTCGGGTAGCTGTCCCCCTGGACGTACGGCGAGGTGACCAGGCGCTGGTTATGGAGCGGCCCCATGAAAGTCGCCATCGTGGGTCCCGGCTCCATCGGCAGCACTTTCGCTTTTCATCTCGCTCGCGCGGGCCATGACGTGACGGTCGTCGCTCGCGGTGCGCGCCTCGCGCAGCTCGAGAAGGATCGCGCCATTCTCAAGGCCCAGGTCATCACGGACCCGGCGTGGGCCGAGGTTTTCTCGAAGGCAGGCATCGCCACCCACACGCAGGCCGATATGCACGGTTGGTTGCGCACCCACGCCGCACTGGTCGCTCCAGTCCCTGCGGCCGTGAGGTCGAGGTTTCAGCCGGTGGGGCGTCCGCCGAGCCGCCGCAGCTCGGTGTCCGCCGGTCCCAGCAGCCGCCCATCCTCCGCGCGCAGTTCCAGTGTCCGTACTGGCCGGCCTCGTTTCCGGTCCACCAGCTCCGTGGTGACTTCCCCGGGCTCGAAGTAGTGCGCGTCGCCCCATTGCCGCAGTGCCACGAGCACCGGGAACAGGCCGCGTCCCTTCTCCGTCAGGACGTACTCTTGATAGGCGCTGCCATCCGACGCGGGCGCCAGCTCCAGGATGCCGTGGCCCATCAGCGTGCGCAGGCGCGCCGCCAGGATGTTCTTCGCCAGGCCCAGGCTCTTCTGGAACTCCCCGAAGCGGCGCATGCCCCTGAGCGCGTCGCGGATGATGAGCAGCGACCACCAGTCCCCGATGGCGTCCAGCGCCCTCGCGATGGGGCACTCCGCTGATTCCAGGCTCGTGCGCTTCACCGTCTCGTCCTTCCCGCGCCAGGCGCCGTCCGTGCTTCCTGGTTGCATCATAAAACCGGCCTGTTTATATCGCCAGGGGTGGTTTCATGATGAAACCAGAGCGCGGGAGACGCGGATGCGACTCAAGAACAAGGTGGCGTTGATCACGGGTGGAAACAGCGGCATCGGCCTGGCCACGGCGCGGTTGTTCCTCGCCGAGGGGGCTCGGGTCGCCATCACGGGGCGCAACGCGGAAACGCTCGACGCCGCGGCGAAGGAGCTGGGCTCCGGGCTGCTCACCTTCCAGGCGGACGTGAAGGACGTGGATGCGACGGAGCGGGCCATTGCCCACGCCGCCGAGCGGCTGGGGCCCTTGGACATCGTGTTCGCCAACGCGGGCATCGGCGGCTCGACGCCCCTGGGCAAGACGGGCTTGGCGGCTTTCGAGGAGGTGCTGCGCGTCAACCTCACGGCGGTGTTCTTCACGGTCCAGGCCGCCGTGCCCCACCTGCGCGACGGGGCGTCGGTGGTGCTCAACGGCTCGGTGCACAGCGTGCTGGGAGCACCGGGGTACTCGGCCTACGCGGCGAGCAAGGCGGGGGTGCGGTCCATGGCGCGCGTGCTGGCCTCGGAGCTGTCTCCGCGGGGCATCCGGGTCAACGTGGTGTCGCCCGGCGCGGCCCATACGCCCATCTGGTCCGCGCAGGCGTCCTCGCCCGAGGCGTATGCCGCGTTGGAGAAGCGCCTCGCCCTGGGCATCCCGTTGGGACGCATGGGGGACGCCGAAGAGGTGGCCAAGACGGTGTTGTTCCTCGCGTCGGATGATGCGTCGAACATCCAGGCCGCCGAGTTCTTCGTCGATGGAGGCACCACGGGCTCGCCCATGGGCGCGCCCATCTACCGCACGTGAGCGCGGTCACGGCCTCAGTGGGAAGAAGAGGAGGTCCGACGCTCCCTGGGGGGTGTAGACGGTGCCTTCGTGTTGGACGGGCGCTCCGAGGGTCATGCCTGCGACCACGGTGTTTCCGGATTGGGGCGCGAGCAGGAACGCCGGGGGAAGGATGCCCTCGGCGGATCGCGCGAAGACGTGCGAACTCTGGGGCGTGCCCGTCTCGGAGTAGCGCGCCACGAAGCGCGTGTCACCCCAGGCGCTCGTTCCGTCGACGCCTTGTCCCGTGAGGATTCGCGCGCCTCCGCGTCCCTCGACGAGTCCACCGAGGGTGACGTGTCCCAGGGGTCGTATCCACCGGTCCGTTCCCGTGAGGCGCAGCGAGCCCGTGTACCCATGGGGCGCGCTCGTGGTCCCTTCCGCGTGGAGCTGGCCTCCGAAGGTGAAGGGCCCGCCCAGATGGGCGTTGAAAGCCACGTCCGTCGTGCTCAGTCCCTCGAGCGCGATGACCTCGCCGGATGTTCCCGGGAACAGCCGCTTCCACAACAGCGCGCCCGAGTTCCCATGGTAGCGAGCGATGAAGGCTCCGGAGGACTCCACCGGGCCGTCGCCCAGGTCCGTGCCCTGGCTCACCCGGCCACCCACGAGCAGATGCCCCATCGCATCGACGGTCACGGTGCGCACCCGGGCCCACGTCTTGGAGGGCAGGGCCTCGAAGGCCCGGGACCAGAGGTGCTGACCCTCGGCGGAGAAGCACACGGCGAAGCCGCCGGGGGAGGACTCGTCATCGGACAGGCTGGCCTCGCCCGCGAAGAGCGGTCCGCCTCCGAAATCCACCGTGCCGTAGAAGTGGCCCACCACCAGGAGGCGCCCGTGGGCATCGGCGGTCATCGCGGTGGGAATCACCGAGCCATACCAATGGCCTCCACCGGGTAGTTCGTGGATGGCGATGAATCCGTGGGACCACAGGGTCTTCCCCGTGGGGGAGAAGCGCGCCAGGAAGAGTCCGGAGCCGGAGTTGGGCACGGGTGTCAGGGGTCCCGTGCCCAGGTCGGGGTTGTCGGCGTAGTGGCCCACCACGAGGATGTCTCCCCGAGGCATCACCTCGATGGCGAGTGCCCGGACGTCCTCGGTGGTCGTCACCTGCCGGGTCCATACGGGCGAGCCATCCGCCGCGTGGCGCGAGAGGGCGAGTCCCGTGCCATTCGGAAAGGGCGCCTCCCCGAAGAGGCCCGCCGCCACGAATCCCCCGCGTCCGTCCGCCGCGAGCGCATGCAACTGTTCCGGACCCGGGCCTCCTTCCTGTCGCGTCCACCCGGTGCCGGAGACCGTCTGCGCGCGGAGGGGGCGCGGCATGTCCGCCTCGTCATTCGCGCCGCTCCCCGGACAGCCCGCCAGCAGCGCCAGTGCCGTGACTCCACTTCCCCACTTCTTCACCCACTGCCTCGTGTGCATCCGCCCCCCGCCGCCGCTTATCCGACGCGCGGGGGGACGGGTGCATCCGGCGTGCCCTGCCTCGTGCGGGCTAGGGCAGGAGTTGGAAGTAGAACAGGTCCGACTCGCCGCTCGACGTGTGGTTCACCCCGTCCAGTTGAATGGCGCCGAGGAAGGAACCACCGACGAGCACCGAGCCGCCGGGCTGGAGCGCCAGGTGCAACTCGGGGGTGATCATTCCGGGGAGCCGGAAGTTCGCGTCGAAGGAGCGGGACCAGCGGTGCTCTCCCCAGGTGGAGTAGTGCGCCACGAAGGCCGTTTGCGGACCGCTACTATAAGGAGGGCCCAGGGGTCCGCCGCCCAGGTCGTAGGTGGCGCTCGCGCGCCCGGTGACCGTGATGCCGCCATCGCTCCCGGTGACGAGCGCGCCGATCCGGCCCCAGGACGTGTCCACCGGCCGGAGCCAACCGTCCGCCCCCGAGGCGCTCAGCGTTCCGGTGAAGCCCGAGAGGTTTTCCGGCAGCACCTCATCGGACGGTTCTCCGCCCACGTACGCGACGCCGCCGAAGGAGAAGGGGCCGCCGAGGTTGGCGTTGAAGGCCACGTCGCCGGTGCTCCGGCCCTGGACGGCGACGACCTCGCCGAAGACGCCGGGGAACACCCGCTTCCACAGGAAGGCTCCCGTGGGGCCGTACTTCGCGATGAAGGGCGTGGACTGGCCCAGGGCACCGTCTCCCAGGTTGGCGAGCGCGCTCGCCCTTCCCCCGAGCAGGACATTGCCCGCGGTGTCCGTGGCCACGGTCCGCACATAGGCGGTGGGCGTGGCGACGGCGGCCTCGAGGGCTCGCGAGAACACGTGCTGGCCCTGCCAGTCGAACTTCGCGACGAAGCCGCCCGCGTAGGCATCCGTCAGGCTGACGCTGGCCGCGCCCGCGGAGATGAGACCGCCGCCCAGGTCCATCTGGCCGTAGAAGTTGCCGGAGACGACGAGGCTGCCCTGGGCATCCGTGGCCACCGCCGCGGGGTAGACGGGCGTGTAGCTGAATTCGTCCTCGGGCAGTCCGTTGTCGGCGTTGAAGCCGTGGGACCACACCGTGCGGCCCGTTGGAGCGAACTTCGCGATGAAGAAGCCGCTGGTTCCGGGCAGGGGACCCGTGCCCAGGTCGGGCGTCCCCAGGTAGTGGCCCACCACGAGGATGTTGCCCTCGGGCGTCACGGTGAGGGCCGTCGCGCGGACGTTGTCATGCGTCACCTCCCGGGTCCATTGGGGCGTGCCGTTCGCGGCGTAGCGCGCCAGGGCGAAGCCCTGCCCGGTGGAGAAGGGCGAGTCCCCGAAGAAGCCCAACGCCACGAAACCGCCCTGTGCGTCCGTGGCCAGGGCGTGGAGCTGTTCGGAGCCCCCGCCGCCGTAGCGCTTCGTCCAGCCCGTGAGCCCGCCACCCGTGCCCTGGTAGGTGCAGTAGGGCTCGGACTCGAGGGCGATCGCCAGCCGTGGCCGGCGGGTCTCGTCGGGCGCGTTCGCCGAGGCGATGATCGCCACGTCGGACGAGTCCGGTAGCAGGCCAAAGGCATGAGCCTGGCCGGGCATGGTCACCACGTGCGCCACGCTCGATGACTCCCATCGGTTCGGGAATTGGAAGCTGCCTCCAATGATGGGGCCCAGGGGGGTCGGCCGGGTGTTCCAGTCGAAATCCAGGCCCAGGTTGGGATCCGAGGGCCAGTTGGTGCTGGCCTCGTAGAGGCGTGGACCCGCGTCCGTGGCGTTCTCGACGAACAGGCGCAGGGACACGTCGCGCTGCGTCCAGTGCTCGGGAATGGCGTATCCGTCGAAGCGCAGGAACGCCTCCTGGCGCGGCGACGTGCCCACCCTCAGCGAGGGGGCGCTTCCGAAGCGGCGGGTGGGTTCGGCCTGGGAGGCATAACCATCATGCGAGGCCACGACTTCCAGCGTCCGGGTGTCCGTGCGGGGCAGGCATCCCGCGGCGGGGTCCACCGTGACGAGGAGCCGGGGCCGGCGCTCCTCGCGGCTTTCCTCCCGGGAGGCGAAGTCCACGCCGTCGCTCGAGTCCGGGCGGAGCGTGAAGCCGACGGTGTCGTTGCCGTGCACGGCGGCCGTCACGTCGAAGTCCACATAGGTGCCGGGGTTGATGACGCCCTTGTCATCCAGGGCGGCGCCTATCGGCTGCCCGCGGTTGTACCAGTCGACGGCCAGCTCGGCGAAATAGGGGTTGGTGGCGAACACGCGCGGCCCGTTGTTCGTGCCGTCGAGCGCGTACAGCCGCAGCACCGCGCGCGTGATGGACGCGGGGGGAAGCCCGCTGATGTCGAAGCGCAGGAGGCTCTGCTCCTCCGGGGAGGCGTCCACGCCCAGCGTGGGCTCGGCGCCGAACCGGCTGCTGGGGCGCGAGGCCTCCACGCGCGCGTCGGAGGTCGCCCCGAAGCTCACGACCGTGGCCGACTCCTGACGCAGCACGGCGGGCGACAGGGCCTCCGCGGCGCCCCTGGCCGGTGTGCCCGGGTCCGTCCCCCCACAATGGGTCAGCAACACCAGTGCCGCTGCCCCTCCCACTCCCCGTATCCCCCACCACTGTCCGCGCATCGTCCTGCCCTCCAGGGCTGATTGTTTGAAGCGCGAGGAGCGGTTGCACCGCGTGTGCCCCTGGCGGGGCTGGTGTCGGAGTCCGCGAAAGGGTTCGGCGCTGGACGGAGGTATTGGACTGAGGGGAGGGGTCGCGCTGGGAGTGGGTGGTGGGCTCCCCAGGGTGAAGAGGGGGAGGGCGTGAGCGGAGAATCGGATTCCCCTCTCACTTTCCGGGGAGGTCCTGGCTGGCGGGAGAGGGGCCCGGCGGGCGCGAGCGGGCGCCCATTGGTGCCCGGGGTGGTGTAGAGGGGAGGACGTTTCGCGTCTCTCATCCGGAACCGGAGTCCTTGCCCCATGAGCACCCCTCAACGGCTGAACAGCACCACCGCCACCGCCACGTCCGAGCGCATCTGGGAGGAGGAGATCATCCCCCGGCTGCACGAGTACATCCGCATCCCCAACAAGTCGCCGAGCTTCGACAAGGAGTGGGTGAAGTCGGGGCACATGGACAAGGCGGTGAAGCTGGTGGCCGGCTGGTGCGAGTCCCAGGCGAAGCACATCCCCGGGCTGACGGTGGAGGTGCTCACGCTCAAGAACGAGCAGGGTGAGCCGCGCACCCCCGTCATCTATATGGAGATTCCGGGCACGGGCGACGACACGGTGGTGCTGTATGGCCACCTGGACAAGCAGCCGGAGATGACGGGCTGGCGCGCGGGCCTGTCTCCCTGGGAACCGGTGCGCGAGGGCGACAAGCTCTTTGGCCGGGGGGGCGCGGATGACGGCTATTCCGCGTTCGCCTCGCTCGCGGCCATCCGCCTGCTCAAGGAGCAGGGCGTGCCCCATGCGCGCTGCGTGGTGCTCATCGAGGCGTGCGAGGAGAGCGGCAGCTATGACCTGCCCGCGTACATCGAGCACCTGGCGCCGCGCATCGGCAAGGCGTCGCTCGTGGTGTGCTTGGACTCGGGCTGCGCCAACTACGAGCAGCTGTGGATGACCACGTCGCTGCGCGGCCTGGTGAGCGGCAACCTGCGCGTGGACATCCTCTCCGAGGGTGTGCACTCGGGGGACGCGAGCGGCATCGTGCCCTCGTCGTTCCGCATCCTCCGGCAGATCCTCTCGCGCGTGGAGGACGAGCAGACGGGCCGCATCCTCGTGGAGGGGCTGCAGGTGCACATCCCCCAGGCGCGTCGCGAGCAGGCGATGGCGGTGGCGGAGGTGATTGGCGAGGAGGTGTACTCGAAGTTCCCCTGGGTGCCCGGCGCCCACCCGGTGACGACGGATCGCTCGGAGCAGATCCTCAACCGCACGTGGCGTCCGGCCCTGTCCGTGACGGGCGTGGAGGGCATGCCGGCGCTGGGCGGCGCGGGCAACGTGCTGCGCCCGTTCACCTCGGTGAAGCTGTCCATGCGCATTCCGCCGCGGCTGGACGCGAAGGCGGCGACGCAGGCGCTCAAGGCGGCGCTGGAGGCCCACCCGCCCTACGGAGCGAAGGTGACGTTCGAGGGAGAGAAGGCGAGCGCCGGGTGGGACGCGCCGCCGCTGGAGAAGTGGTTGGAGGCGGCCACGCACGAGGCGTCGCGCACCTACTTCGGGCGGCCCTTCATGGCCATGGGCGAGGGCGGCACCATCCCGTTCATGGAGATGCTCGGCAAGCGCTTCCCCCAGGCGCAGTTCCTCATCACCGGCGTGCTCGGGCCCAACAGCAACGCGCACGGGCCCAACGAGTTCCTGCACATCCCCACGGGCAAGAAGCTCACCTGCTGCGTGGCGAGCGTCCTCTCCTCGCACGCCTCGCGCTGAGTCAGCCCGCCGCTCCCCGCGTCTCCTCGATGAGGCGGCGCGGAGAGGGCACTGCTCGACGGCTCAGGACGCGGTGGGCTCGGGGGAACCCTCGGCGGCGGTCTCGGCCGCTGGAGTTGCCTCGGCGGCAGCGGCCTCGGACGACTCGGTGGGCTCGTCGTCGCCCTCGTCCACGGGCGTATCGCCGCGGGCTTCCGCCTCCTGCTGCTCCTTGACCTGGTCGTCGCTCATGAAGCCGATGGGCGCGTCCTTGCGGTTGAGGAAGCGCACCGACTTCTTGGAGAGCGCGAACATCTGCTCGGCCACGGCGGCGGGCACCAGCGAGTGCTCGATCTGCGCGGGCTCGGGCCGCTCCACCACGCCGAGCTCGCCCTCCTCGAGCTGCTTGGCCTGCGTCTCGGTGAGCTCCAGACGCCGCAGCTTCCCCTTGCGCGTCATGAAGTAGAAGACGGTGGCGCCCACGTCGACGGGCACCTGGCCCGTGTACACGAGCTCGCGCAGGCGCTTGTCCTGCTCCACCTGCTTCTTGGACTCCATGCGCTGGGCGGCCTTCGAGCCCGGCAGGGGTGGCAGCTTCGGTACGGGACGGCTCGCGGTCTCGGTGGCGCCAGCGGGAGGACGGCTTCCCTGGTAGCGTGCGCCTCCCCCCTGGGGACGGCCCCCACCGGCGCCCTGGGGACGGCCTCCACCGGGGCCCTGGGGACGGCCCGCTCCTTGCGGACGTCCTCCACCCCCGGAACCCTCGCGGCGGGGCGGACGGTCGTCACGGCCTCGCGACTCGCGGGGCGGGCGCTCGCCGCGCTCTTCTCCCGACGGGGCGCTCGCGCGCTGGGGTGCATGGGAGGGGGAGGGGCGGGCGGGCTTCGCCGTTTCCACCTTCTTCGCCTGGTCCTCGGAGACCAGGCCGGCCTTCAAGAGCTTGTCGCGCAGGTTCTGCATGGACCGCCTTCTATCCCGTACATTGGCGCGCGCAAAGCCGTCCCTTGCTCCTCTTGTCCCTCGCCCCCTAATTTGGACGGCCCACCCGTCTGGAAGTCCGAGGACCCGTGACCCGTTTCCCCAAATTCATCACCGCCGCCCTGCTGTTGTCCGCCGCGGCCTGCCAGGGCGACAAAGTCGACCGGGACGCCAAGGCGCGCATCTTCTCCGCCGAGGATCCGCCCAAGGTCGTGGCGTCGGCCGCGGAGAAGCTCAATCCCCAGGACGTGGCGGACAACCCCCGCGTGGCGCGCCGCATCCTGTCCATGGACGCCGCCGAGGTGACCGAACGGCTCGGGCCCCACGCCTACACGGCCACCGTCAGCTACGAGTGGACGGGTGCCCAGGGCGCTGGCTCCAACAAGCTCTCCGAGACGCGGACCTTCCGCGCCGGTCCGGGCGGTGTGGGCGGCGACTTCCATGGTCTCCTGGAGAACAGTCGGGACCAGGGCCTGGAGGTCATGCGCGTGGACGGCAAGGTGTACGCGCGCAACCGCTATGGCACCTTCCGCCAGCGCCTGCGCGACCGGGGCATGGCCGAGCGCACCCGCACGGAGCTCACCGGCGCCATCCGCGACGTGGACGCCCTCTTCCGGGGCCGGCTGCACCTGTCCGCCCAGAACACCGTCACCTACGAGGGCCGCACCGCGTGGCGCTACGCCGTGGACCTCGGGCCCGATGGCGACACCGGCACCACGCCCGCCGTGCTGCCCGCGCTCGCCGAGCCCAAGGGCGGCCGGGACGAGTCCACCCGCCGCCGCCTGGCCTTCTTCGACCGCCGCGTGCCCCAGTCGCTCAGCGGCGAGGTGCTGGTGGACGCCCAGACGTCCGTCGTCCTCAAGGTCCGCCTGGACGGCCGCATCGCCGTGCCCGCCAATGACGTCGCCGGCGCCGCCGAGCTGCGCATGGTGCTGGAATCCGCTCTGAGTGAAATCGGGAAGGATCCCCGTTTGAAGGCGCCGGAGGATTTCCGGCCGGACGCGGACAAGCCGCAGGGCATCGCGGACGCGTTGGACCGGTTCGGGATTCCGCGCAACAAGCCCGAGGGCGCCACCCCCGCCGGGGCCGCGTCTCCCTCGGAAGAGCCCTCGGACGAGGAGGCGAACTGAGGCTTCGCGAGGTCTCTTGGACGGGGCAGGTCGCTACAGGTTGGCCGCAGCCTGTTGGAAGAAAATTTGACCGTCCTCTTGCGATCTCTACAATCCTCACCGGTTGCGGCCCGGACGCGTCTGACATGAGCGGATGTTCAGGGGCCATCGCAAGGGGAGCGGAAGATGGAGCGCAAGGTCAGCGGTAGCACGACGGTGACGTCCAAGGAGATCAAGGTGGCGCTGGAGAAGGCGCGCACCCTGGCCCCCGAGGAGGAGAAGGTGCTGCGCATGCGGCACGGCGCGGGTGTCTCCAGCAAGAGCGCGCCGCTTCCGCGAGCCGCGGGCAACAACGAGGAGCTGGGCGACGAGCTGCTGCTCATCGAGATGCAGCTCATGAAGGCCATGCGCGAGCGCACGGGCCAGACGAAGACGGCGAGCAACAAGCCCAAGGCGGCCGTCACCGCGAGCGCGACGAAGGAGAAGATCGTCAGCGCGCTCAAGAAGAAGAAGTAGGCCCCGGGTTTCCCCAGGGCGGGCGCTCAGCGGTTGAGCAGGGCCACGAGGCGGTCACCCGCCTCGGGGAGCGCCAGTTCCTTGCCTGAAATCTCCCGGGCGAGCGTCTCGGCGTCGTCGGTGCCGCCCCGGGCGAAGAGGCCTTGGAGCCACTGGCGCGCGGAGGGGTTGCGCCACCAGTCCTCGTTGAATCGCGCCGTGAGGTGCGCGGAGAGTCGTGTCTCCAGTGCCCAGGCGCGCAGGTAGCGCGTCACGTGGAGCTGGGGGTCCACGTCGAAGAGGAAGAAGCCCCGGTGGGGCTCGGCGAAGAGCGCGCCGCGTTGCAGCTCCACGTACTCCTCGGCCCGCTCGGGCGACGCGCCACTCGCGTACAGCGACAACTCGTAGGTGAGCCTGGCGCAGTGACGGCGCAGCACGGTGAGGCCCTGGAAGGCCGCCATGCGGGTCGCGTCGCGCGCGGGGGTGGAGGGCAGGCGCGGATAGCGCTTGAGCCATTCCTCGTCCAACAGCAGCCGCTCGAGCAGCGTGGCGAAGGCCTCCGTCACCGAGGCGTCCTCCAACCGGCGCAGCTCCAGGGGCAGCGTGTCGGAGACATGGGCGTGGTGCAGGGCGTGGCCGTACTCGTGCAGCAGGCCGCCCAGGGAATCCAGGCCCGCGCGCCGCTGGAGGACGAAGCGCACCTCGCCGGGCACGCGCACGGACGCGGTGAGGGGGCGCGATGCCTTGCCGGGACGCTCCTCGTCGTCCATGCGGATGCGGCCCTCGGCGGAGGGGTGGAAGCCCCACTCGTTGAGCCAGCGGATGACGCCGGGCAGTCCGTCCTCGCGCCGGAAGAAGGCATGCATCCAGGGCACCTGGTTGGCGGCCTGTACGTCGTGCCGCCGCGCGTGGCCCGAGGGCAGGGGCCTCAGCGTGGGCTCCACCTTGCGCAGCACGTAGGCGAGCACGTCCCGGTACGCGTCCTCGGTGCGGCGCAGCGTCTGGGTGGCGGCCTCGGCCAGGGGCTGGAGCGCGATGCCGGAGACGTCCTCGCGCAGGGCGGCGTAGTTCGGAGCGCCGAGCTTTTCCGCGACGCGGAAGGTGGCGTCCCGGCGGGCGCCGTAGCGGCCCTGGTTCTCCCAGAGGAAGGTGCCCGCGGCGTTCTCCAGCACGGTGCGCCGGCTCCGGTTCTCCTCGTGGGGAAGCTGGCCCAGCACCGTGCCGAGCGACAGCGCCCCATCATCCACCGGGAGGCTGGAGCGGGCCTCCAGTTGGCTCACGGCCTCGGCGTCGGGCGCGGCGAGTGCTTCCTCGACCTGGGTGGCGATGAAGTCGCGCAGCAGCCGCAAGCGGCGCACCGCCAACAGGTCGCCCTTGGCCTGGGCCTTGGGCACGGCCTCGGTGGCGGCGGCGAACGCCTCGGGCGAGGCGATTTCCGGCGAGTCCTCGAGGAGCTCGCGCAACGACAGCTCCTGGGAGAGGCCAGCGGCGCCGCGCCAGGCGTGCGTGGCCAGCGCCGCGAGGAAGTCATCCAGGTTCTCGCGCAGCGGGGAGAGGGGGCGGTTCATGCCCCTTCTCATACTCCAGCGCGGCGGGGACGGCCTTACTTCGGCGGCGCGTTGTACCCAGCCTCTCCGTAGGGGCGAAGCCGCTCCAGCCAGAGCGCTTCCAGGACCCGCAGCTCTTCCTTGAGGTCGCCCCCGGGCTCCTCCGGAGGGGCCAGCACGTCGAGCACCTCGAAGGAGAAGGCGTCGGCGCCGAGCCGATCCCAGTCCTCCTGCAGGGCGGGGAAGTTGCGGTGGATGCGGGTGGTCAGCTCGAAGCGGAGGCGGTTGAGGGCGCCGGGGAGGTTGAGGCTCGTGCCCACGAGCAGCTTGCCATTGGCGCGGTTGCGCACGGCGAACACCCCCATGTCGGGAGGCTTCTCCTTGTAGGAGCGTTTCAACTCGGCACGGCGCGACGACGCCCCACGCGGGGCACTGGAATCATTCGAGGACATGAGGACGTTCCTTCAGCGCGAGTAGCCCAGGGCGATGAGCTTCTGTTCCACCCGGGCCCGTGCCGCCGGATCCGCGGGCTCCATCCAGTTGAATCCCACCCGCTCCCAGTCGGGATCCGCCAGGTCCACGCCGAGCGCGCGCAGGAAGCCGGGCTCGCAGATGAAGAACTGCTCGCGGAAGGGAAAGAGCACGCCGCCCTCCGCGAGGAGCGAGGCGCGCGCCTCGGCGTAGGTGGAGAACCAGCGGTTGAGCCAGGCGCTCCCCTGCCGGGCGAAGAAGGCCTCCGGCGAGAACCGGGGCGGAGTGGACTCGCGCGCGTCCTTCAGCTCCTTCCAGGACGCGTGTCCCTGTTCACGCGCGATGACCTCCAGGGCGTGTTTGAGGCGCACCTGCTCCTTGTTCGCGAGCAGTGCGCCGGGAGTCCGCGGGGCGAAGACGGGCAGGGAGCGCAGCCGCTCGGCGGCCCGCGTCGCGCGTGTCGCGTCGTCGGAGAGCAGGCTCTTGAGCAGGAGCGATGCGCGAACCTTGCACTCGCTCAGGGGCAGGGGGGTGGGGCGGACGTCGGTTCTCATGACAGGTCCCTCGGTAGCGGCCCTCACCCGATTGGAGGCCCTGGAAGGAACACTGGAGAACTCGAACTGTGAGGCACTGCGAGGGTGACGTCGTCTTTTTCGGGTCCGGGCGCCCCTCGGCACCCACCCTCAGCGAATAATGAAAGAGCCCGGCACGCGCAAGCGCTTTTCCAGAGCGCGGCCTGCGCGTGAGCGTGGAGCCCGCCCGGGCCTGAGCTAACGGGCCGTCGCGGCGCGCCGGGCGTGCTTCTTCACCGGACTGGCGCGCGTCTGGGTCCGGTCCGTCGCCCGGCTGACGGCCTTCACCGCCCGGCGTCCCCCGGCGCGCGCCGCGTCACGTCCCGCGTCGAGGATCTTCGCGAGCACGCCCGCCACGAGGTTGCCAGGAGGCGAATCGGGCGACCTGGGGTGCGGGTGCGTGGGCGCGGTCTTCTTCGCCTGCTCCAGGGCCGCGCCCAGCGCCTCGAGTTCCGCCTTGCCCATCAGCTTCTCGAGCTTGGGGAAGAGCTCGCCCTCCTCCTCCTTCACGTGGTGGCGGATGTTCTCCATCAGCACGGTGACCTTCGCGTCGAAGCGCTCGTCCTCGGCGGACATGCCCTCGAGCTCCTTGAGCGTCCACTTCACCACGTGGTGTTCCTCGAGCGCTTCGAGCACGTCCTTCGTCAGCCCCTCGTCCCGGGCGCGCGCCACGGGGTAGAGCAATTCCTCCTCGATGGCCGCGTGGATCGACAGCTCCTTCACGATCCACCGGACGATTTCCTTCTTCTCCTTGTAGGCCTTCTCGCCCGCCTTCTCGAATTGCTTGAAGAGGGCTTCCACGATCCGGTGGTCGTGCTTGAGCAGTTTGAGTGCGTTCATGGGCGGACACGATTGGGATAGGGCTCCAGGAGCGGGAGTCTCCCTCCTTCCGCTTGTCCACCGGACTGTCCATCCGTGCACACCGCCGCCGCGGAGTGTTGGCCGCTGGGCGGCGGATGTGTCGCCACCGGTCCCCGTTGCGGGAGTCGGTTCTTGTCCCCTCCGCGAATTCAGGGGCAAGGCCGTTCGTCTCGCGCGGGTGTCGGGGTATACGCGACGCTCTCGCCGAGCCCTCGAGGTCCCTCCGATGAAGCGCCGCACCTTCCGAGTCGAGACCGCCCAGGTGGGCCTCCCCCTGGGCGAGGTGCTGGTGGCGCAACTGGGGCTGCCTCGCGAGGAGGTGGAGCGGCTGGTGGGCGTGGGCGCGGTGTACGTGGGCGGACGCCGCAGCCGGGACGTGGGCGTGCGTCTGGTGCTCCAGCAGGTGGTGACGGTGGTGTTGGAGGAAGGGGGCGTGAGTCCGCTCGCGGCGGCGCCGGTCTCCCCGGGCGAGTGGCGCGTCCTGTTCGAGGACGAGGCCTTGATCGCGGTGGACAAGCCCGCGGGGATGACGGCGCAGCCCACGGAGGGCCGGGTGGGGGACAGTCTCGTGGACCAGGTGGGCGCGCACCTGAAACGGCCCGCGGGGCTGGTGCACCGGTTGGATCGCGAGACGTCCGGAGTGACGGTGTTCGGCAAGACGTCCGAGGCGACGGCCGCGCTCGCCGGGGAGTTCCGCGAGGGCCGGGCCCACAAGCGCTACCTGGCGGTGGTGGGGCCGGTGGCGCTGCCCTCCCACGGCACCATCGACCTGCCTCTGTCGAAGGATCCCTCGCGTCCGGGACGCTGGCGGGCCACACGCGCGGCCAACGGCATCCCCGCGCTCACGGTGTACCGCGTGCTGCACACTGGAGCGGAGTTCCACCTGGTGGAATTGTTGCCCCAGACAGGACGCACCCATCAGTTGCGCGCGCACCTGACGGCCCTGGGCGCGCCCATTCTCGGGGATTCGCGCTACGGAGGGGCGGCCAGGGCGGGGGGCCTCGCCGCCGCCCGGTGCCTCCTGCATGCCCAGGCCCTGGAGCTGGCTCATCCCCGCACCGGGGCGCCCGTGCGCTTCGAGGCGCCCCTCCCGGAGGACCTGGCCCACTTCTTCTCGGCGGCGGGTCTCGTCGCACCCTCCGGACCCATTCTTTTGCCTGCTGGGCAGCCAGGGCGGGAGTAGACCCCCCCCGGTCCGGAGCGTGTAGACTGGGCCCCCCATGGGTGGCGTGAGAGACGGCAAGGATCCCAATTCACCGGAGAAGCCCGAGACCCGGCAGCGCGCGTCCGCCGGCCCGCCCCGGCTGCGCACGATCGAGGCGCCCGACTTCGTGGAGGGGCACCGCAGGCAGGCCGCCCGGCTGCTGCGCGAGGGGCACGCGGCCCGGGCCTTTGGCGAACTGGTGCGTGCCAGCCGCTCGGTGCCCATGACGGTCCGTCTGGCCTCGGTGCTCGTCGCCTTCTCCCTGCGCGCGGGGACCGAGGCCGCCGCCATCGCGCTCCTGACGTCCTCGCTCGGCCACACCCGGGGCAACACCCGCCGCGCCGTGCGCCTCCAACTCGTGCGTGTCCTGCGCCGGGTGGATCAGAAGCCGCGCGCCCTCGAGATGCTCCAGGCCCTCATCGAGGAGTCCCCGGGGGATCGCCACGCCATCAGGCTCCAGGAACTGCTCTCCGGACGCGAAACCCCTCGTTCCCGCACCCAGCGGCCTCCGGGACTCGTGCCGCTGCCCACGCGCTCGGAATCGCCCTCCGCGCCGCCCCGGCCCTGGGAGGAGGAGAGCACCGCGGGCTCTTCCACTCCCCTGGATGCGCGGTTCTCGCCACGCGCGTCCTCCGAAGAGGAGGAGTACACGGTGGAGGCCGTCACTCCGCCCGAGCCGCGACCGCCTCCCCCCGAGGAGAAGCGCACCGTCGAGTCACCGGCTCCGCCGCCAAGGCGGTTCTCTCCTTCAGACGAATCGTACACGTCCGAACTCGTCGCCCCGCTTCCCGAGCAGTTCGAGCCGTCCGTGCCTCATACGGTGGATCGGCACGGCACCGTCCTCGACATGCCCTCCCCCTGGTCCCAGGAGGAGATCACCTCGGAGACCGCCGGGACGCCTCCTTCCGCTCCTCGGGACGAGCGCCTCGAGGTGACGGATTTCCCCGTGAACGAGCCGGTTCCCCCGGCGCCCGTCCGTTCCGGTCCGCCCGTGCCGTGGGGCGGTGACGATGGGACGGGGCCGTCGTTGTCCCGCACGCCCCGGCGCGAGAACCCGGACGACACGCGGGTGGAGGCCCAGCTCATCGCGCGCCGGGCATGGCGCGAACTGGCCGGTTTCTATCTGGCCTGGGCGGAGCGGGCGGGAGACCTGACGGTCCGCGCCGAGGTGCTCACGCGGCTCGCCGAGCTCCTGGAGGACGAACTCAACGACGAGGCGGAAGCGGCCCGCGTCTATGGCCAGATCGTGGCGCTCACCGGGGACAAGGCCGCGCTCGCCGAGCAGGTCCGGCTCCTGTCCCAGCGCAACCAGGGCGATGACTGGGCGGTGCGGCGCGTCCTCGATGAGGCGGTGCAGCGCGCGACGACTCCGGGTGCCCGCGCCGCCGCCTTCCTGGCTCGCGGAGAGCGGCTGCTGGCCACGGGTGAGCGGGCCCTCGCCCTCGCCGATTTCGAGGCCACGGTGGCCCTCGAGCCCCATTCGTTGCCGGCCCTGATGGGCTGTGCCCGGTGTGTCGCCGCGTCCGAGCGGGCCGTGGCCGCCGAGCGCCTGCGCGCCGAGCTCGCCACCATGCCCCGCCGCGCCCTCTCCCGCGCCGAGGGATTGCGCCTCCTCGGAGAGCTCGTCTCGGGAGAGTCCGGGGACGCGCGGCTCGCCCACTGGGCCTGGAGCGAAGTGCTGGCGGAGAGTCCCGAGGACGGCCATGCCCAGGAGCAACTGCTGGCGCTGGCGCGGCGGCTCGGGGACCCGGCCGGGTTGAGCCGCCTGCTGCGCGCGGGCCTCGCGCGGGAGCCTCGGGGACCCGCCGCGCGCAAGGCCCGGTTGGAGCTGGTGGCCTTGTTGGAGGCCGCGGGTGATCGCGAGGCCTCGCTCGCGGAATTGCGTCAGGCCGTGCGCTTCGAGCCCGGCCACAAGGACGCCTGGCTGCTGCTCGTGGATCGCCTCATCGAGCTCGGACAGAAGGGCGAGGCCGCGTGGGCCCTGGAGCATGCCGCCACCGCCACCGAGGATGATCAGGAACGGCTGGGCACCTGGGAACGGCTCGCGCGCTTCTGCCGTGAAGTTCTCGGGGACGCGGCCAAGGCCCAGGTCTACGCCACCCGGGCGGACAACATGCGCGAGGCCCTGGCCGAACAGGCCCGCCCCCCCGAGCCGCCGCGCAGCGCCGTCCCCACGCGCGAGTCGAGTGGTTCGCGCACCGTCGTCCTCATTCCTCCGCCCTCGTCGCTGATCGCCCCCTCCGCGATGCCGCCCGCCGCGCCCGAGTCCCTGCCCACGGTGCTCGAGATGCCCGCGGTCGAGCCGCCGCCCCCCAGCCCGAGGCCGGTGACCCCGGCCCCGCTGGTGGGCGAGAGCGTGGCCGTGAAGCCGCCGCCCGCCGCGAAGCCGCCCGCCACCGCGAAGCCGCCGCCCACCGCGCTCGAGCCCCACGCGGAGCAGCCGTCCGTGGAGAGCACCCGGGTGCTGTCCTGGGAGGCGCCTCCGGGGAAGATGGACAACGCGCGGCGCAGGTTCCGGCCGGGTGCCGAGTCGGGTCCCGCCGTGCCGCCGCCCGAGCCGCCCGCTCCCGTGACGCCGCCCGCTCCCGCCGCGCCTCCCGCGAGCACGGCCCGCGCCTCGCCCGAGGCCCGGCCCGGCGTCGTCGAGCGCGTTCGCGAGCGGCCCCTGGATCCGGATGCCTATCGGGACTTGTCGGCCTTCTTCTTGAGCCGGGGAGACCAGTCGCGGGGGGCGCTGATGGCGGAGGTGGCCTCGGCGCTCGCGGGAGCGAGGGAGGGCGCGAACCGGCCTCCCCGCCGCGCCCTCACCGCCGAGGAGCGCGCGGGACTGCGCCACCCCGGTTTGCGCAATCCGGCGGGCGAGATGCTCGCCCTCGTGGGGTTCGCCCTCTGCCGCCTCTTTCCCACCTATGGCCGGGCCGCGGGCTCCGCCGAGCCGCTCCGGCCGGACTCGGGCCCGGGCGCCCGCGTGGCCCTGGACGCGCTGCAATCCGTCGCCCGCCTCCTGGACATGCCGTTGCCCGAGGTCTGCCTCTCGGAGGACGACGGTCCGCCCTTCTCGCTCGTCTACCCGGGGAGCCTGCGCGTCCTGGTGGGGAAGCACGCGGTGCGCCAGGCGCTCTCCGAGTCCGAGCTGCGCTTCTTCGCCGGACGCGCCCTGTTCTGCGTGGGGCCGGATCTGCTCGCGTTGAGGTGCCTGCGAAAGGATCAACTCCTGCGCGCGGTGGCCCTGTTGTCCTCGGTGCTGCGGGGAGGCTCCGAGTTCGGCCCCGAGGCGCGCGTGGTGCTCGATGCGCTGCACCCCAAGGCGCGCGAGCGGGCGTTGGGTCTGCTGGAGCCGGCGCAGCGGGGATTCGACGCCGTGGCGCTCGCGGAGGCGGCCCGTCATTCCGCCAACCGCGCGGGGCTCGTCGCCTGTGGAGGGCCGGGGCCGGCCGTGGCGGCGCTGCGTGCCCTCAAGTCCAGTGAGCAGGAGTGTGTGGAGCTCGTGCGCTTCTCCGCCTCCGAGCGCTACCTGCCCCTGCGCGCCCTGGGCTCCTAGCGCACCTGCATCTTGAAGGTGAGGGAGAGCAGCTTGCCTCCCTCTCCGTCGAAGTCATGGCGGTAGCCCAGGTCGATCCCGCCTCCAGCCGTGACCACGCCAATGCCCACGCCCGCCTGGGACGTGCGGGTGAAGCCATCCCAGGTGTAGCCCGCGCGGATGGGGATGTTCTCCCCGAGCACGTATTCCAGGCCTCCGCTGTAGGTGAGCGTCCTCTGGTCATTCGTCGCGAAGTCCGCGCGCACGTCCCCCGCGATCGTGAGCAGGCCGACGAACACGCCGGCATGGGCCGAGTAGTAGCGGGTGAGCTCGGCGTGGCCCGTGTCGATGAGGTTGTGGGCGGACACGCCCAGGGAGAGGCTGGGGCTTGGGCGCAGGAGCAGGCCGGCGTCCATGGTGAGGGCATTGGCCTCCCGGCCGCCGCGCATCAACAGGTAGCGCCCGGAGGCGCCGATCATCAGGTGCTCGCCGAGCGGCAATGCGAGGGCCAGCGTATTGAGGTGGGCGGTGGTTCGCGCCGCGCCCTTGCCGAGCGTGATGAGCTGGTAGGTGACGCCCGCGCCCAGCGGGCTGGTGGCGGAGTCCGCGATGGCCACCATGGCGGAGGCGTCCTTGCCCACCCAGTCCCAACCGCCCGTTGTCTCGATGCGGTAGCTGCGGAAGGCGGCGACGGTGGCGGGGTTGCCCGTCCCCGTGGCCGCGTCCGCGCCCAGGGCGCGCCAGGCGCCCATGCCATAGGCGCGCGCGCTCGTCAGGTCGCGCAGCTCCTCGGCCACGGGGGCGGTGGACGCGCCCGTTTCCTGGGCCAGGGCGGAAGAGGAGATCGAAAGGGCCAGCAGGAGCGTTGCGCGATGCGACATGGCGCGCATCCTAACTGCCTTGATGGAGGGGTGGGCCATCACTAGATTCCCCGCCCCATATGTCCACCCCGTCTCCGACGACCGAGCCCCTCCGCCGCCACCCGTGTGCCCTCGCCTGGAAGCGGCCGGCCCTCCTCCTCGGCGTGCTGGTGGCCATGAGCGCCGGGGCCTACGTCCTGCCCGGAGGCTCCATCATGCGCCGCATGGTGGCCGCGCGAGAGGGCCTGTCCTTCTCCTCGCTCAAGGCGGACGGCTCACTGCACTTCTATGGGCCGGGAGTCCGCGAGGCGGGCGCGGCGCTGGGTCTGCCCACCGACAAGCCGGACCTGGAGGTGGATGGCACGGTGTACATCCGGCCGCCGGGCCGCTGCCGCTTCGAGGCGAAGCCGACCGAGGGAAACACGGTGGCCTCGGTGTTCTCCGGAGGGCGCAAGCGCGTGGAGGGCACGGAGATTCCGGCGCTCTCCGAGGCGGTGCGCGAGCTGTGCACGCTGCTGACGGCGCGCAGCCGGGACGAGCTGGAGGCGCACCTGACGTCCCTGGGCATCGAGCCGAAGACCACGTCGCTGGCCCGCTTCGGGGGTGAGGTGGTGTACGTGCTGGGCACGCCGGGGGAGGGCTCGCCCCAGTTCTGGATCTACAAGGAAGGCTTCCGGCCCGCGCGCCTGCGTCACAAGGAGGGCAAGGGGCCCGAGTGGGATCTGCGCCTCCAGGACTACGCCTCGTCGGCCACGGGCGAGATGCTGCCGCGCACCATCGAGGTCTGGCGCGGGGGCGAGCGCCTGTTGCGCTTCACCGCGCTGTCGGGTGACACGCGCTCCAAGCCCGCCGATTCGCTGTTCTAGGCGCGCCATGTCCGAGGCGGACCGGCAGCGGTGGAACTTGCGGTATCGCGAGCGGACGGACGGCGGCATCCAGGAGCCGTCCGGATTCCTGCGCTCGCTGGAGGAACGGCTGCCGCGCGCGGGCCGGGCCCTCGACGTGGCGGGTGGGGCGGGACAGGACGCGCTCTGGCTCGCGCGGCGCGGCCTGGACGTCACCCTGGTGGATGTCTCGGATGTCGCCCTGGAGCGGGCCGCCGCGTCCGCTCGCGAGTCGGGACTGCCGCTCCGGACGCTGCGCCTGGACGTGGAAGAAGAGCCGCTGCCCCCGGGGCCCTTCGACGTCGTGCTCTGCTTGAACTATCTCTGGCGGCCCCTGTTCGCCGCGTTTCCCGGGGTGCTCGCGCCCGGGGGACTGCTCGTCTTCGCCCAGCCCACCCTGAGCAACCTGCAACAGCATGCGCACCCCTCGGCGCGCTTCCTCCTGGCGAACGGGGAGCTGCCCCGGCTGCTCCAGGGCGTGGAAATCCTCTCGTACTCCGAGGGCTGGACCGAGGCGGGCCGGTACGAGGCGCGGTTGGTGGCGAGGACCTGAGCGCCGGGGCTGGGGAATGCCGCCTGGGCGGGCGTGGTATCTCCGAGCCTTTCTGGCTCCGACAGGCGGGGTGTGTGTGCCGTTCCGGTTCTCCTTCTTCTCCGTCCTCATCCTGACCAGTACGGTGCTGGGCCACGTGTACCTGTACCGGCGCCTGGTGCGCGACACGGTGCGGCGCGTGGCGCTCCGGCGCCTGGCGCTGGCGGTGTTCGTCCTGATGAGCGTGCCGCTGATGTTCCGGCGGCACCTGCGCGACATCCTGCCCGAGTCCCTCGAGGAGCCGGTGTCGGTGGTGTCCTACGCCTGGATGGGCGTGGCGCTCTTCCTGGTGCTCGCGCTGCTGGTGTGGGACCTGGGCCGGGCCCTGTGGAAGGTGGGCCGGAAGCTGCGCGCGCCCGAGGCTCCGCCCGTGGACGAGGACCGGCGGCGGTTTCTCGCGCGCACGGTGGCGGGGGGCGCCGCCTTCACGGGAGGCGCGACGGCCGCCTATGGGAGCTGGCGTGCCTTCTCGGCGCCCGAGGTGACCGAGCGGGTGGTGCGAATCCCCAAGCTGCCCAAGGCCCTGGAGGGCTTGAGCATCGTGCAGCTCACGGACATCCACGTGGGCGTGTACATCCAGCGCCGCTTCATGGACGAGCTGGTGCGCCAGGCGAACGCGCTCAAGCCGGACCTGGTCGCCATCACGGGAGATCTCGTGGACGGGGACGTGCCCGCGCTCGGGGGCTTCGTCTCGGCGCTCGGCAATCTCCGGTCGCGCTTTGGCAGCTACTTCGTCACCGGCAACCACGATTACTACTCGGGTGCGGACGCGTGGTGCGCGTACCTGGAGACGCTGGGCATCCAGGCGCTGCGCAACCGTCATGTGCGCATCGGGGACGCGGGCGGCGCGTTGGACCTGGTGGGCGTGGATGACTGGAGCGGCGGTCGGCGCTTCCGCACGCGGGGCTATGACCTGGACAAGGCGCTCGAGGGGCGGGATCCCGAGCGCGCCGCGGTGCTGCTCGCGCACCAGCCCGCCAACTTCCGGACCGCGGCGGAACGGGGCGTGGATCTGCAGATCTCCGGGCACACCCACGGTGGGCAGCTCGTGCCGATGACCTTCTTCATCGGACTGGAGTGGGAGTACTCCGCCGGGCTCTACCGGCACGAGGACTCGCACATCTACGTGAGCCGGGGGTGTGGCTTCTGGGGCCCGCCCATGCGCGTGGGCAGCCCACCGGAACTCGTCAAGCTCGTGCTGACGTCGTAGCCGCGCCCATGGGCCTCAACGACCCGTCTGGCTAGGGAGTTTCCTGTGCATCGGCCTCACTCGATGCCTCTTCATCTCGTGCCATGGAGAACGGGTAGAGGGCGCGGTGCTGGACGTTTCGGTGGAATACCGCGAGGAAGGGCTCGCCCATGATCGTGACGAGGGATTGTTGAGGCGGTTCGGTCTGGTTCATGAGCCAGGTTTCCGCCTCCTCGCGTGACTTGAAAGAAGCCACGACGGGGGGAAGACCCGCGCGCCGGAGCCGGCCGAGGTGGTGTTCGATCACGGGCAGGGGGGTCAGGCGGCGGTGGTTCGTCTCCCGAAGATACAAGACCGCGTGATACTGGCTGGCGATCAACACCAAGGCCGAGTCAGGGGGAGCGGGGTGTTCGTTCAACCACTGCTCCGCTTCCGCTCGAGTCTTGAACGAAGCCACCACGGGCGGGGGGGCGTCGGACTCCAGGTACTTGAGGAAGTCCGCGAACGCATGGCGCTGGCCCGTCGAGGTGATGAAGAGAATCGCGTTGATGGCGACCGCGAGGAGTTCTTGCTCCTCTGGCGAGGGCGTCTCGGAACGGATTCGAGCAAGGAGATCCATTACGTCCACGGTGAGTCCGCGCTTGCTCATGGAAACCTTCCCGCGATGGAGGGCTCGGTGAGGGAACCTGACGATGCCAGGAGTGTAATAGGCGCGAGCACGAGGAGACCCACCCCAACGGAGACCACGACGAAGGCGACTCCCGCGATGATGACGATGCTCCCCACCAGGAGGGCTTTGGGGTTGCGCTTCAACCAATCCAAGGCGCCATCGAATGCCGCGAACTCTTGGGGCTGGAGCTTCTGCAATTCCGTGCAATCTGAATACGCCTGCCAGCATGCCTCTCGGCAGTATTCCGACTTCCCTCCGCTTTTCCGCGGGGTTTTGATGTGCCCATAGCCTGGAGCGAGGGGCCGACGCATGCAGTCCTGATAGCAGTCGCTCAACTCCTGGTCGCAATCCCTTGGTCGTGCCACGGCGAGGCGGATGCGCCCAGGGGGGATGATGTTGCTCGAATCACGGCTGTTCCGTGGAGGGTCGAAGTCCTCGGCACGTCGCCACTCATGGACGACCTGCCCGTCGGGTAGCGATCGAAGGACGAGCACCATGCCCTCGGCACTTTCGGTGCTGATGGGAGCACTGGCACGAGTGGCACTACAAGAGATGTGGAGCAAGGCGAGAAGGGCCGCGACGGTTCTCTTGGGGAAGGTCCGAAAGTTCATTCGGGAGTCGTCTCCTGCTCCAGTCTTTCGTACATCCACCGTGTGGGTGGGTCCATTGTCCCAAGGGGCTGGGCATATGAATCCGCCGGATGTTCCGCTTCGGTGTCCGATTCCGCTGACGGGGTGCACCAGCCGACTCAGGACATATGACTCCTGGAGTGAGGCCGGGGGGCGGAGCGTCCTCCTCCGGACATGTCGCAACCCGTGGAAATCGTTGGGCGGAAGGGACGTAACTCCTCCGGGACGGAGCTGTTTCCTCCCAGGAGGAGTGGACGGGCCATGTCAGACTCGCGGGGTAGTTTCGTCCTTGTCGCTGACCTGGAACCGAAGCGCCATGGGCGTGGAGGACTGTGTCCGCGGCGAGGAGGTTTCATGCGAACGAAGCTGTGTGTGTTGGGGGCGGTGTTGGGGACCGCGTCGGTCCTGCCGGGGGTGTGTCTGCCTTCGATGGAGTCGACGCGGCAGATGAACGAGACGCAGTCGCGAGGAAACGTGTCACTCCGGGTCGGCCGTCCCCCCAAGGGTCCGGGAGGGGAACCGCTCGTGCCGGTCGAGGTGCCCGCGAGCCCCGCGGTCGATGGGCCCATGCACCCGTGTGAGCTCATCACCGTGATGCAGGTGCCGTGCGATCCGGCAGCTGCCACGTGCGAATACACCTACTGGGAGTGCCCCCAGAACGTGACGCCCCTGAGGGCGTGACGAGTAGCGCGGGTCCCTGTTTCCGTTCCGTACCCGGGGTGAGGGTGCCCGCGCTCATGGGGCCCTCGCCTGGCTGGAAACTACCCGCGTCAGGAGCCGCCGCTAGAGTGGCCCCTCGCCGCCGTGAATCCCTCCTCCCTCGCCTCCGTCGCCGTCGGCCGTCCCGTCCGGGGCGAGTTCACCTACGTCATCCCCGAGGCCCTGTCCGGTCGGCTCTCGCCCGGCCAGCGCATCCTCGTGCCCTTTGGCCGCAGCATGACGCTCGGCTTCTTCCTCGGGCCGGCCACGCCTCCCGCCGAGGGCGCCAGCGTCAAGCTCAAGCCCATCCTCAAGGTCCTGGAGGAGTCGCCGTCGCTCCCGGCGGATCTCATCGCGCTCTTGCGCTTCGCCGCCGAGCACTACCGCTATCCGCTCGGAGAGGTCATCCGGGGCTCCCTGCCGCCGGGCCTGTCCACCGCCCAGGACGAGAAGGAGGCGAAGCCGGACGTGCAGGAGTTCGCCGTGGCGCTCGTCACCGAGGCGCCCGATGCCCTGCGCCGGGCTCCCGCGCAGTCGGCGGCCCTGGCGTACCTGCTCGCGGTGGGAGGCCGGGCGCCGCTGGAGGAGGTGGCCCATGCCATCCCCGGGGCACGCGAGACGCTCAAGAAGCTGGCGGCCCGAGGCCTCGTGCGTCTGGATGAAGTGGTGCTCGCCCCCGGGGTGCGCGAGGGGCTGGGACAGGGCCGCCCCGAGCAGCTCACCCCGGAGCAGGCGGCGGCCGTGGAGGTGTTGCACTCGGCGGTGGACGCGGGCGGCTTCCAGCCCTTCCTCCTGCACGGGGTCACCGGCAGCGGCAAGACGGAGGTGTACCTCCGGGCCGTGGAGCGCGCGCTCGAGCGGGGCCGGGGCAGCCTCGTGCTGGTGCCGGAGATCGCCCTGACGCCGCAGCTCGTGGGGCGCTTTCGCAGCCGCTTCGGCGGGGACGTGGCCGTGCTGCACTCGGCGCTCAAGGATCGCGAACGGCTCTTCCACTGGCAGGCCCTGCGCAAGGGCACGGTGCGCATCGCCGTGGGCGTGCGCTCGGCGGTGTTCGCCCCCGTGGACAACCTGGGCCTCATCGTCGTGGACGAGGAGCATGACCCGTCCTTCAAGCAGGAGGACAAGCTGCGCTACCAGGCGCGCGACCTGGCCGTGGTGCGCGGCAAGCAGGCCGGGGCCGTGGTGGTGCTGGGCTCGGCCACGCCCTCGCTGGAGACGCTGGAGAACACGCGCAAGGGCCGCTACCGCAAGCTGGAGCTCAAGCGCCGCGTGGATGACCGGCCCATGCCCACGCTCCAGTGCGTGGACCTGCGGCAGGAGCGCCCGAAGGATCCGCTGGTGATGCAGGAGGCCCCCATCCTGTCCCCGCCGCTGCTCGATGCCATGGCGGAGACGATTGGCCGAGGCCAGCAGGTCATCCTCTTCCTCAACCGGCGCGGCCACAGCACGTTCCTCCTGTGCGAGGTGTGTGGCGCCTCGGTGAAGTGCGGCGATTGCGACGTGTGCCTGACCTACCACCGCTCGCAGAACCGGGTGGTGTGCCACTACTGCGGCGAGGCCCACTCCGTGCCCGAGCACTGCCGCGAGTGCACCGGGCCCCTGCTCAAGATGGGCGTGGGCACCGAGCGGGTGGAGGCCGAGGTCGCCGAGCGCGTCCCCCAGGCCCGCGTGGCGCGCCTGGACCGGGACTCGGCCACGAGCGCGGAGCGGCTCACGGAGCTGCTCGCCTCCTTCGCCCGCCGGGAGATCGACGTGCTGGTGGGCACGCAGATGGTGGCCAAGGGGCACGACTTTCCCGGCGTGACGCTCGTGTGCGTGGTGATGGCGGACACGTCGCTCGCCATCCCCGACTTCCGCGCCTCCGAGCGCACCTTCCATCTGCTCACCCAGGTGGCGGGGCGGGCCGGACGGGGGAAGGATCCGGGGCGGGTGCTCGTGCAGACGTACAACCCGGACGCCGAGCCCGTGCGGCGCATGCTCGCCCATGATTTCGATGGGTTCTCCGAGGGAGAACTGGCGCGGCGCAAGGCCCTGTCCTGGCCGCCCTACACGCGCATGGCCGCCGTGCGCCTGGAAGGGGAGAGCCCCGAGCAGACCGCCAGCGTGGCCCGCTTCCTCGGGGACTACCTGGGCCGTCACATGCCGCCATCGTCCTGGGGGGTCCGCCTGCTCGGGCCCGCCCTGGCTCCCATCTCCCGCATCCGGGGCAAGACGCGTTGGCAGTTGTTGCTCAAGGCCCCCACCCATGCGGCGCTCGCTCCACTGCTCGCCCGCCTGGAGGCGAAACTGGTGGACGTTCCCTCCGCCGTGCGCGTCACGATCGACGTGGATCCCGCCGCCATGCTGTAGACTCCGCCCTGGTTTCCAATGGCTGAACCGGTTCTCCTCGTCCACGACGACATCGCCACCATCGCCTCCGTGCGGCGACTGCTCACGCGCGAGGGGTATGAGGTCATCCTCGCCACGTCCGTGGCGGATGCGCTCATCGGCTTTGGCCACCACCTGCCCGTGCTCCTCGTCCTGGCTCCCGGCGTGGAGAGCGGGCGCGGCCACCTCGTGCTGGAAGAGCTGGGACTGCACCCGGACATGCGGCTCGCGCGGGTGTTGCTGCTCGGGGACGCCGTCCCTGGCAGCGCGGCCCCGGTGGCTCCGCTGCCCCTGGATGGGGCGGGCTTCGTGGCGCAGGTGGCCCACCTCATCGCGTCGCCCGCGGGTCCGGAGTCCTGGTTCGTGGTGAAGGACGAGGTGGAGGTGCCCGTGTCGCCCACCCCCATGGTGGCCGGGCCTCCTGGACTGCAACCCCGGACCCCGAGCCCGGTCCGCAACCTCGGCCTGGAGCAGGCGCTCTTCACCGAGTCGTCTCTCGAGGAGAACCTTCCTCCGATATCTCCCTTCGCGCTCGACGCCGAGCCCCTGTCGCCAGGCGCGGCGGCCGACGACTTCCCGCCCCCTCCGGACGCGTTCCTCCCGCGGGGGGCGCCCTCGCCGTTGGTCGCGGAACTCGCCGAATCCGAGCCGGACGCGGAGGCGGAATCCCTCTTCGGACAGACGGAGCAGGCGGTGGTGGGCTCGGGCCGGATTCCGCCCGAGCGGCTCGCCGAGCCCGACGCCGTGCCAGCCCAGTCCGAGGCCACCGCTTCGCCGGGCGTGCCCGCCGGACTGCGGGCGCGGACTCCGTCCCACTCGGCCATTCCCACCATCACCGCCGTGAGCCCCGTGGAGATGGGCCCCGTGGAGAACCCGGTGCCCGTGGCGGAGCCGGTCAGGCCCCTGCCGTCGCTGCCTCCGGTGAAGGCCGTCGACATCGAGGCGGAGGCTCGCGCGGAGGCCGAGCGCCTGGCGCAGTGGGAGATCGACTCGGCGCTCGCGCGAGAGCAGGCGGGTGAGTCCGCGCGCAAGGCCAGGCCCCAGCTCGGGGACGAGGGCTTCTTCGACGTGGAGTTGACTCCGGCGCGGCCCTCGCTGGCCCTGCCGTTGTTGGAGATGGAGCACGGGATGGCCCCGCGTCCCCTGGAGGGCTCGGAGCTGGAGCCCGTTCCCGAGGACGCTCCGCTGCCCTCGGAGGCCGAGGCGCCCGAGGCGTGGGAAGCACCGCAGCCGGAGAGCGTGGGAGCGACCTGGTTCGACCTCGAACCCGAGGTGACCGCGCCCGACGCCGCCCCCGTGGGCGCCCTGACGGAGACTCCCGTCCTGGCGCCGAGGGGAGAGGATCCCACTCCGGCGGGCGAGTTGCCCGAGCGGACGGACAAGTTCCCATTGCGGCGCGTGGCCGGAGCGGTGGACGCGCCGGACATGGACTCGCTCCCGGCCGAGGACGCGATCGCCGTCATGGAAGTGCGCCTGATGCGCACCGAGCGGCGGATGGCCCAGGTCCTGTCCGAGCGGGACGAGGCCGTGGCCCGTCAGCGCGCCGCGGAGAGTGCCCGCGCGGAACTCGAGGCGGACGTGGAACGGCTCCGGGCCGGACAGCGGGCGCTGGAGGAGTCCCACGAGGCCCACGCGGTGTCGCTCCGCTCCGAGTGGGAGCGCTCCCGGCGGGAGGAAGAGGCGCTGCGGGCCCAGGTCGCGACGCTGACGGGAGAGCGGGAGCGGGAGACCGCGCTGCGCCTGGAGCTGGAGCAACGCTGGGAGCAGCGCGCCACGTCCGATGCGCGAGCCCGGGCCCAGTCGGAGACACGAGGCGAGGAGGCCCAGGCCGCTCGCGCCGCGGCCGAGGCTCGCGCCGAGGGAGAGGCGAAGTCCCGCCAGGAATGGGAGGCCCGAGCGCACGGCGAGTTGAGGTCCCGCCAGGAGTGGGAGGCCCGAGCGCACGCCGAGATGAAGGCGCGCAAGGAGCTCCTGGGCCGGATGGAGCAGGAAGCGCGGGCCCGGACGGACGCGGAAGCGCGCGCGAGGGCGGAGGCGGAAGCGCGGGCCCAGGCCGAGCAGCGCGTGGAGGCGGAGGCGCGCGCCCGGGCGGACGCGGAGGAACGGTTCACCGCGGAGAAGACGGCGCGGGCTGACGTGGAGTCGCGAGCCCGCTCCACCTCGGACGCGCGTGTGCAGTTGGAGATGAAGGCGCGGGCGGAGGCGGAGGCACGGGCCCTCGCGGCGGACAAGGCGCGCTCCGACGCGGAGGCCGAGGCCGAGACCGAGGCGCGCGCCCGGGCCCGGCTGGAGCTGAGCGCCGAGGCCGCGGAGAAGGCCCGGCAGCGCGCGGAGTCGCGTGCGGGCAAGGCCGAGCAGGAGCGCGTCGAGGCGCTCGCGCGGGCGGAGTCCCTGTCGAAGGCACGGGGGGAGGCACAGGCCCGCGCGGAGGCGGAGGCCCTGCTGCGCGCCGAGCTGGAGGAGCGCATCGAGCGCGTGACGCGCGAGCACTCCGAGCGGGAGGCCGAGGCCGAGCGGTCGCGTCTGGAGCTGGAAGCCCGGGTCGAGCGCTTGTCGCGGGAGCATTCCGAGCGGGAGGCCGAGGCCGAGCGGCTGCGCCTGGAGCTGGAGGCCCGGGTCGAGCGTCTGTCCGGGGAGTACGCCGAGCTCCAGTCCCAGGCCGAGGAGCTGGAGCGGGCGCGCGTGGACGCCGAGACGCGGGCGATGAACACCGAGCGGTTGCGGATCGAAGCGGAGGCCCGGGTCGAGCGCGCGGCGCAGGCGCGGGCCACGGCGCAGGATCGGGCCGATGAGGCGGAGCAACAGGTGGCGAGCGCCGGGCGGCTGCGAGTCGAGCTGGAAGGTCAGGTCGAGAACGCGGTGAAGGCGCTGGGCGCGGTGGAGGCGCAGGCCGAGGAGCTGGAGCGGGCGCGCGTGGACTCCGAGACGCGGGCGGTGAACACCGAGCGGTTGCGGATCGAACTGGAAGCCCGGGTCGAGCGCTCGGAGAAGGAGCGCGCCGTCGCGCGGACCCGCGCCGCCGAGGAGAAGCACGCCCGGGTCGACGCGGAGGCGCGGCTCGCCCGGCTCGAGGAGTCCCTGGCGGAGCGTTCCGCGCACCTGGACGAGGCCCGCGCGGAGTCGGAGCGTCTGGCGCGCACGCTGGCCGAGGAGCGCCAGGCGCGAGAGGCGCTTGTCCAGGAGGTCGCGAGGCTGGAGTCCTCGCGGGCCGAGGCCGAGCGGTCCCACCGCGACACGGAGGCGCGGGTGATGCGCGAGGCCGGCGAGACGGTGGCCCGGGTGCGCTCGGAGACCGAGGCGGCGATCGCCCGGGCCGAGGCGGAGGCCGCGGACATGGCGGCCCGGGCCCGGGCGGCGCTCATCACCGTCCAGGCACCCGAGGGCCCCGCGGTGGACATTCCCCGGGGCGGCAGTGTCAGCGGAGACGGGCTCGCGCGGCTCGTCACCCGGCTGCGCGAGGCCCGCATCCAGGTCCGCTTCGAGCTCAAGGGCGCCCGGGCCCTGCGCGTCCTGTGGTTGAAGGACGGCGCGCTCGTGGGGGCCGTGTCCTCGGCCTCGGATGAATCGCTCGTCGATCGGGCTCGGGCCGATGGGCTCATCGACGCGCGCCAGGAGAACGAGCTGCGGCTCGTGCGCGGCACCTCCACCACCGCGCTCCTCGAGGCCATGCGCGGCCGTGGCTACCTGCGCGAGAACGAGGTCATCCCGCTCGTGCAGCGCTACACCGAGCAGGTGGCCCTGGACGCGCTCGCGGAGGACTCGTCCCTCTACCGGCTCATCGAGGAGGCGCCTCCGCACGAGGTGGCGCTCGCCGCGTCCACCCGGCCCCTGCTGCACCTGCTCGCCGAGGCCCTGCGCGACCGCGTCTCCGCCGAGTCCTTCATGACGGCCGCCGGAGGGTTGCGCGCGGGAGTCCTCCAGAGTGGTTCCGAGCCGGAGCCTGAGTCCTTTGGCCTGTCCTCGCGCGAGCTGCGGCTGCTGGCGGAGGTGGATGGAGAGCAGACGCTCGAACAGCTCGTGCTGGGCGCGGGCCTTCCCCAGGACACGGCGCTCCGGGTGCTCGGGCTCGGGCATGCGCTGGGTCTGCTCCATTTGCGGCCCGCGGTCCCCATCGACGGGGACGAGGACTCCCCGGGTGAGCTGGACGTGCGCCGTCTGGAGTCCAAGTACGAGGAGATCCAGGACGCGGACTATTTCTCCGTGCTGGGGCTCGCGCGCACCGCCGGGGGCGAGGACGTCAAGCGGGCCCATGCGCTGCTCACCGCCGAGTTCCACCCCCTGCGCTTCGCCGGGCATCCGGATCCCGTGCTCCAGCACCGCGCCCAGCAGATCTCCACCTCGCTGAGCGAAGCGGCCCGGGCGCTCGCGGATGATCGGCTGCGCGAGGAGTACGCGCGCAGCCTCCGGGACTGAGGCCGGGCCGCAGGGCGGGGAGGCGTGCGCCAGGAGGTCAACAACCCGGTGGGTGTGCCCCGGGAGCCGGTTGCCCGTCCGCCCGGGTCGGAGTTAAGACGGACGGATGGTTCGAGAAATCCTCATCTGGCCCCATCCCGTCCTCAAGCAGAAAGCCAGGCCGGTGGCCCGGGTGGACGACGCCATCCGCACCCTGGTCAAGGACATGTTCGAGACCATGTACGCCGCGGAAGGTGTGGGTCTCGCCGCGCCGCAGGTGGGTGTGTTGCAGCGGATCATCGTCCTGGACTGCCGTCCGCGCCAGCCCGAGTCCCAGCCGCTGGCGATGATCAACCCGGAGATCATCGCCTTGGAGGGCAAGGTTGTTTTCAACGAGGGCTGCCTGTCCATCCCCGGCGAGGGCGAGGACGTGGAGCGCGCGGCCAAGGTGTCGGTGCGCTACCTCGACCTCGAGGGCAATCCGCAGACGCTCGCGTGTGACGAGCTGCTGGCGGTCGCCGTGCAGCACGAGGTGGATCACCTCGAGGGCATCGTCTACGTGGACCACGTCTCCTCGCTCAAGCGCGAACTCATCCGCAAGCGGATGGTGAAGCACGTCAAGGCGTCTCGCGAGGCTCGGCCGACGGTTTGAGCCGCACGCCCTTCTTCGGGCACAGGTCCGCCACGACGCAGCGCTCGCACGCGGGCGAGCGCGCGAAGCACGTGCGGCGCCCATGCCACACGAGGAGCTGGTGGCCCTTCATCCACTGGGGAGAGGGCAGCAGGCCTCGCATGTCCTCCTCCACCTTGTCCGGGTCCGTGTGACGGGTGAAGCCCAGGCGGAACGCCAGCCGCTTGACGTGGGTGTCCACCGGGAAGGCCTCGTCTCCGCCCAGGTGCATGCACACCACGCCGGCTGTCTTGTGGCCCACGCCCGGCAGCGTCTCCAGCGAGGCACGCGACCGGGGCACCTCGCCCCCGTGCTCGGCCACCAGGGCCCGGGCCGCCGCCACGAGGTTCTTCGCCTTGGCGCGGTACAGGCCGCAGGACTGGATGAAGGGCTCCACCTCTTCCGCGCTCGCGCGGGCATACGCGGACGCGTCCGGAAAGCGCTCGAAGAGGGCGGGGGTGACCAGGTTCACCCGCTTGTCCGTGCACTGGGCGGACAGGATGACGGCCACCAGCAACTCCAACGGAGTGCGATAGTCCAGCTCGATGCGCACGTCCGGCATGGAGCGCTCCAACCGCTCCATCACCTCCAGTGCCCGTTGTCGCCTCGACTCCGCCGTTTCACGCGCCACGCGGTCCGCTGTACGCCAATGAGACCTGCGCCGTAAAGAAGTTTCCACTACCTTTCAGGACACCCTCTCAGGACACCCCATGAAGCCCATCGACTTGCGCTCCGACACCGTGACGAAGCCCACCCCCGCCATGCGCCGCGCCATGGCCGAGGCTGAGGTGGGGGATGACATCTATGGAGAGGACCCCACGGCGCGCCGGCTCGAGGAGCTCGTCGCCGAGCGGCTGGGGCTCCAGGCGGCCCTCTTCGTGCCCTCGGGGACGCAGGCGAACCAGATCGCCATGGGGTTGCACTGCCGCCTGGGCGACGAGGTCCTCGCCGACGCGGGCAGTCACATCATCCACTACGAGAGCGGCGCCCTGTCGGGGCTCTGGGGCGTGCAGCCGGCGCCGCTCGCGGGCGAGCGGGGGCTGTTCTCTCCCGAGCAGGTGAAGGCCGCGGTGCGCACGGACTTCATCGGCCCGCGCTCGCGGCTCGTGTCGCTGGAGAACACGCACAACCGGGGGGGCGGCAAGGTGTGGCCCCTGGACCGCTTCCGCGCGGTGGTGGACGCGTCGCGCGCGGCGGGGCTCGCGGTGCACCTGGATGGGGCGCGCCTCTTCAACGCCGCGGTGGTCACGGGCACGCCCGCTTCCGCCTGGGCCTCGCTCACGGACACCACGGCGGTGTGCTTCTCCAAGGGGCTCGGGGCTCCGGCGGGCTCGGCCATCGTGGGCTCGCGGGAGCTCATCGCCGAGGCGCGGCGGCTGCGCAAGCGCCTGGGTGGGGCCATGCGTCAGGTGGGCATCCTCGCCGCCGGGGCGCTGTATGCCCTGGAGCACCACGTGGAGCGGCTCGCCGAGGACCATGTCCACGCGCGCCGTCTCGCGGCCGGCCTGGCGGAGCTGCCCGGCGTGACGGTGGACCCGGGCCAGGTGGAGACGAACATGGTCGTCGCCGAGTTCCCCGGGGCCCAGGCCGACACGGTCGCGAAGCTGGCGGCCCAGGGAGTGCTCGCTGGCGCCACGGGCTCCAGTCCCCGCGCGGTGCGTCTGGTCACCCACCTGGACATCTCCGCGGCGGACATCGACGAGGTGCTGGTGCGCATCCGCCGGGGGCTCGCTGGCTGATTCTCCCGGCCTTGGTAGACTCGGGCCGCCTTGCGCCGTCTCGCCCCCCTCCTGTTGCTCGCCTTGTCGTCGGCGTGTGCCCCTCCGGCCGCGCGGCAGAAGATGAGCTTCGACGAGCTGTACTCGGACCCCGCGCCCTATCCCTCCGGCGCGGTGGAGGCGCCGCGTGCGCCCGCGCGCCGGGCCTCGTCCCGGGAGCTGACGCTCGAACAGGGGGGCGAGGGCGAGGGGCTGGACTCGCCCGAGCTGCGCGAGGCCCTGGCGCACTTCGTCACCCTGGCGCGGGCCGCCCGGACCCAGGTGCCCCAGGGCAGCCCCATGCCCGAGGCCCAGGTGGTCAACTGGCGGGAGATCAACTCGTGGATGGACGCCTTCCTGCGCATCCCCGCGCGCAAGACGTCTCCGCTGGACGTGGTGCGCACCCGGACGACGCTGGAGGCCGAGCTGGAGCTGGACGCGCGCCTCTATGGGGACATCCCCGCGGACCTGGCCGACGCGGTGCTCGCCCGGATGGACGCGCTCGCGACGCGCATGGCGGAGCTGCGCCGGTTGCAGTCCCGTGCCTCCTCCCGGTCGAACAAGGCGCCCCGCTTCACCTGGCCCGTGGAGCCGGTCATCGTCACCAGCGTCTTCGGCACCCGGCTGCATCCCATCCTCGGCACGGAGCGGGAGCACCAGGGCTTGGACCTGGCGGCCAAGCGCGGTCAGTTGGTGACGGCTTCGAGCAAGGGCGTGGTGTTGCGCGCCGGGCCGGCGGGCGGCCATGGCAACCAGGTCATCATCCAGCACGATGGGGACGTCACCACCCGCTACAGCCACCTGTCCCGGGTCCTGGTGGTGACCGGGGACGTCGTCGAGCAGGGGGATGTGGTGGGCGCGGCCGGCAGGACGGGCCTGGCCACTGGCGTCCATCTGCACTTCGAGCTGTGGAAGGACGGCGTGCCGAGTGATCCGCTCGACGAGCTGGGCCCCACGGATTCAGGGGAGGAGCCCTCGTTCGTCCAGCGCGGAGCGTCACCGGGGCCCTACGTGACCCAGGGGCACCGTCCGTAGGGACGCCCCCTGGTCGAGGGCCGGAGCGCCCGCGGCGCCCGGGAGGACTACAGCGAGTTCTTCAGCTCCTTGGCGGGCCGGAAACCCACGGTCTTGCTCGCCTTGAGCTTCATCATCTCGTTGGTCTGGGGGTTGCGGATCTTCCGCGCCTTGCGCGAGCGGACCGACCAGGTGCCAAAGCCGGGGTAGCTGAAGCGCTGGTCCTTCTTCACCGCCTTGCCGATGTTGGCGAAGACGATGTCGAGAATCTCCGCCGCCGACTTCTTCGTCAGCCGCGATTGCGCCGCCACCACCTCCACGAGCTCTGCCTTGGTCATCCGCTGCTCCTCCACGCCACGTTGAATTGCGAAAGCCCGAGGTTGGTAACAAATCGCTCTTTTGTCTGTCAACGCTGACAGGGGTTGCGGGCCCGGCAGATCGGCTCGCGCGCGGGATGTGAGGAATTTGACGGGAGCGCTTCCTCCTCTAGAAAAACGGGAGACATACCTGGGGTGCGGCCCCTTCGCGCCCGACGAATCAGACACCTGGAATGTGTGGATGTGATCGATTGAAGGGGTTTTCCTTTGTCATTTCGATCCTTTGCGCGCCTCGTCTGATCCTGACGAGACTTGGACGGCGGGCTGGCCGTAGTCTGGGCGGACGTATGAGACGCCCGCTCCTGATGATCGCCAGTCTGGTCTTCCTGGCCTGCCCCCCCCGTGGGGGAGCGGCCCCGCCTGATCGCCCCGCCGCGAGGCCCCAGGTGTGGGTGGATGGCGCTCGGACCGTGGCCGGGGATGGCTCGCGGGAGCGGCCTTTCGGTTCCCTGGACGAGGCCCTGTCCCGGGCGGCGGCCGGGGGGAGTCCGCTTCGGGTCCACCTGGCGCCGGGACGCTATCCCGGCCCCTTCGTGCTGCCGGCCGGACTGGAACTGGAGGGGGAGGGGAGCGTGCTCGAGGGGACCAAGGGCCCCGTGGTGCGAGCCCCCGAGGGAGCGCTCCTCCGAGGGGTGGAGATCCAGGGGGGAGGGTGGGGCCTGGAGGCGGGTGGAACCGTGCGCCTGGACTCGGTGCGCTTCCGGGGGCAGACGGCCGGGGGCGTGGGGATGAGGGCGGGAGACCTCACGGTGCTCGGGGGCGTGTTCGAGGCGGGGAGCCCGGAGGCGGTGGGCCTGCGGGTGGAGGGGGGGCGCGCGCGCGTGCGCGACACCTCGTTCGTCGGCGTCTTCCGGCGGGGCGTGGAGGCGCGGGGCGCCGAGATGGAACTGGAGGGCGTGCGCGTGGGCGGCGCCACCACGGCGCTTCATCAGTCCCGGGGCCAGGTGTCGCTGCGGCGCGTGACGGTGGGGGATGGACGGGATGTGGGGCTCTTCGTCGATCACGGCACGCTGCGGCTCGAGGACGTCACCGTCACCGGGCACGAGTATGGCGTCCAGGCCTTGCAGGCGACGCTGGAGACGCGGGGCTTCACCTCGGTGCGCGCGGCGCGGGCGGGAGTGACGCTCGTGGGCGCGCGGGGCGTCCTGGTGGACACGCGGGTACGAGGCAGTGGCGGCTTCGGCGCGGTGTCCCTGGTGGGCTCGGACACGGTGCTGCGCGGCCTCCACGTGGAGGGGGCGGACGCCTATGGCGTCTCCGCCACGCGCGGGAAGCTGCGGCTGACGCGGGCCCTCATCACGGGGCTGACCTCGCGCGAGGGGGACTCGGGGGATGGGCTGCACCTGCGGGACGTGGACGTGGAGGCCCGGGGGCTCGTGGTGCGCGACGCGGTGGGCGTGGGCGTGCTGGCGGCACAGGGGGCCCAGGTGGTGCTGCGCGAGGCCTCGCTGGAGTCGTGCCGCGAGGCGGGTCTCTGGGGCGAGACACTCGCCCGGGTCTCGGCCGAGCGCCTCGCGGTGCGGGGCTCGCGCGGGCCGGCGCTCGTGGTCCTGGAGAACGGGGTGCTGCGGGTGGATGGGCTCGTGGCGGAGGACAACGCCGGAGGGCTCGCCGCGGCGGCCGATTGCGACGGAGACACCCGCATCACGTTCAGCCGCGTCTCCGGGCGGGGCCTCTCGTGGACACTCGCGTCGTGCGTGGAGAGCACGTCACGTTGACTCCGTCCAGGGCGTGGCGTGGGACTCGAGCCAGGTGCGCACCTCGAAATGGACTTCCTGCGCGGCGCCCGTGCCGAAGAGCAGGTCGCCGTGCCCGTAGTCCATCTTGTCCCCGCGCTCGCAGCCGAAGATGTGGAGCTTCTTGTCCTCGGAGCCCACCAGCTCGAACTGCGCGCGCAGGTTCTTCGGGGACGCGAGCCGGTCCTGGCTCCCGCCCATCACCAGCACGGGCAGCGTGAGCCGCGCGAGCCCCGCGCGCCAGTCCACGCTTCCATCGAACGAGCGGAACGCGTCGTGATCGATCCAGTCCCGGAACTGCCGCAGCACGTTGCGGCTCATCGACGCCATCATGTTCGCGTAGACCTTGCGTTGGATGGACGGGGGGATGTGCTTGGGGTTGATGATGACGTCGGACAGGGGCAGGGTGACGTGGCCGAGGAAGGGCGCGAGGGTGCGGCTCAGCCACTCGTTGCGCAGGCCTCGCGGCCACGACACGTGGTTGCCCATGTGGATGAGCTGACGGATGAGCCGGTCGGGTGGGAAGAAGACGGGCGAGCCCAGCGCGAGCAGTCCCGCGAGCCTGTCCGCGTGCGTCCCTTGCGCCACCGCGTAGCCCACGAGTCCTCCCAGGGAATGGCCCACCCAGAACGCGCGCCGGGCCCCCGTGCGGGCGAGCGCCAGCTCGATGAGCGCGGGCCCATCCTGGGCGACGAGGTCGTCCACGGTGACGTCCGGCCAACGGCGGCCTCGGGGTGGCGGCCGTGAGCCACCAATCCCCCTCCACTCCACGATGAAGCAGTCGAAGCCCGCCTCCGCGAGCGCATGCGCGAGGGAGTAGGGCGGCTCGAAGTCGAAGGTGTAGCGGTTGGCGGCGAGCCCATGACACAGCAGGACGGGCTCCTCGAAACGCCGCTTCGCCGCCCGGCGCAGATAGACGGTCAGCTCCCAGCCATCCTGGCAGCGCGTCTTGAGGATCTCGGGCGGCGGCGTGCGCAGGCGGTACCACCAGCGCACGGCGAGGATCCACAGGAGGTTGAGCACTCCCAGGACGAGCACCGCCAGGACGAGCACTTCTCCGAGCACCCATGGAGTCCAACGCACCGCGTCCATCATCCCTCCGTCCGAAACCGGGCAAATAAAACCCTGATATGGTCCGTTCTCGTTCGGCTTTCACCCGAACGGCCACTGGCCGACACAGGAGGCGGGATACACCTGATGAGACCGCGCAAATTGTTGTTCGTCCTCCCCAATCTCTTCACGGTGACCTCCATTCTGTGCGGCTTCTACGCCATGACCCTGTGCGCGGGGGCGGAGGTGGGTCCGACGCAGCTGTACCAGGCCTCCCTGGCCATCCTCTTCGCCATGTTCTTCGATGGCTGTGATGGCCGGGTGGCGCGCCTCACGCGGACCCAGAGCGACTTCGGCATGCAGCTCGACAGCCTGGCGGACGTGGTGTCGTTCGGCGCCGCGCCGGCCCTCCTGCTCTACAAGTGGGCGCTCGAGCCCATGGGCTTCCTGGGCCTCCTCCTCGCCTTCGCCTTCGCCGCATGCGGGGCGTTGCGGCTCGCGCGCTTCAACGTCATCGCCATGCGCAGCCCGAGCGGCGGCGGCGGCAACTTCTTCGTGGGCCTGCCCATCCCGCTGGCCGCCAGCGTGCTCGTATCGATGATCATCGCCCACCACGCCGCGACGGGTGGCGAGGAGCTGGCTGACTCGGCCCGCGCTCCCGTGGCCGTGGCGTCGACGGTGCTGTCGCTGCTGATGGTGTCCACGGTGCGCTACCGGACCTTCAAGGACCTGCGCCTGTCGCCCCGCTCCGTGCTCGTCATGGGCGTGATGCTCACCAGCGGCGTCCTCATCGGCACCCGCTTCCACCCCGCCTACGTGCTGGTGGCCTATTCGTTCGCCTACCTCGCCTTTGGCCTGGTGGAGTCGGCCTTCCTGATGAGTCACCGGCTGGCCACGCGCAAGGCGGGCGGTGCGCCTCCTCCCCTGACGCTCCTGGAGGAGACGGAAGAGGACGAGGACCTCGACGAGACGCCGGGAGACGAGCAGGGCGTGGCGTAATCGTCCCGGGCGGCTAGGATGCGCCGCCCATGCGCGTCGAGTTGCTGTGCACCGGGGACGAACTCGTCACCGGGCTGACCCCCGACACCAACAGCCCCTACCTGGAGGCGCGGCTCTTCGAGCTGGGCATCAAGGTGGGCCGGGTGGTGCTGGTGGGAGATGTACGAGAGGACATCACGCGGGGCCTCGAGGAGGCCGCTTCCCGCTCGGACGTGGTCATCGTCTCGGGAGGACTGGGCCCCACCGCGGATGACTTCACGGCCGAGTGTGCCGCGGCGGCCGCGCGGGTCCCCCTGGTGGAGGACGCCGGGACCCTGCGCTTCCTGCGCGAGCGGGCCCAGCAGCGGGGCCGGGAACTGACGCCCAACGTGGCCCGCATGGCGCTCGTGCCCGAGGGCTCCGAGGTGGTGCCCAACCCCGTGGGCTCCGCGCCCCTCTTCATCGTCCGGCTGGGAGCCTGCCGCCTCTTCTTCCTGCCCGGGGTGCCGCGCGAATACCGGGCCCTGGTGGACGGCGAGGTGTTGCCGCGCGTCCGGGCGGAGCTGGAGCGGCGGCCGGAGCGCACCTGGCGCGCCTTCCGTCTGCTGCGCACGGTGGGCCTGCCCGAGTCCGTGCTCGACGCGCGCGTGGCTCCGCTGGCCGTGGCGCACCCCCGGGTGGTGTTCGGCTTTCGCACGCACGCGCCGGAGAACCAGCTCAAGTTGATGGCCGAGGCGCCCTCCCAGGCCGAGGCCGACGCGGCCCTGGCCGCCGCCGAGGCCGCCGCGCGCGCGGAGCTGGGCGTGTCGGTCTACGGCGCGGACCAGGACACCTACGCGGGCGTCCTGGCGCGGCGGCTCACGGAGGCCCGCGCCACGTTGGCGATCGCGGAGAGCTGCACGGGCGGCCTCATCGCGTCACAGCTCGCCTCGGTTCCCGGCGCGAGCGCCTTCCTCGTGGGCTCCGCGGTCGTCTACACGGAGCGCATGAAGACGCACTGGGCGGGCGTTCCGCCGGAGATGCTGGAGCGCCACGGGGTCGTGTCCCGCCCGGTGGCGGTGGCCCTGGCCGAGGGGATTCGCGCCTCCTGTGGGACGACCTACGGCCTGTCCGTGACGGGGGTCGCGGGCCCTTCGGGGGGAACGCCCGAGCATCCCGTGGGCACCGTCTACTGCGCGCTCGCCGTGGAGGGTGGGCCCACGCGCTGTGAGCGCTTCTCCCTCTCCGGGGATCGCGAGCTGGTCCGCCTCTTCGCCGCCTCCCACGCGCTCGAGCTGCTGCGCGAGCATCTGCTGACGTCTCCCGCCTCCTCGCCATGAGCCGCTCCAACTCCGATCAGTCCCCGCCCGAGCCTCCTCCCGCGGAATCACCCGTCTCGCCCGTCGTGCCCCCCGGGGACGGGAAGGGCGGCGTGGTGGGCGCCGCGGCGAGGATGTGGCTCTCGGCGTACCGGGTGGAGGTGGTGCTCTTCCTGGTGAGCTTCGCGGTGCTGGCCAGCTTCAGCTCGCAGCGCTTCCTGCGCCAGAGCGCGGCGCCGCACTTCGTGTACCAGGCCAAGGCGTGGCTGGAGGGCCGCCTGGACGTGGACCCCGAGGTGCTGCCCAACCTGGAGGACTGGGCCTGCGTGCGCGAGGTCTCGGGCACGAAGACGCGCTGCGAGGGGCGGCCGAGGCCGGGGGATCGCTGGTACGTGAGTTTCCCCTCCTTCCCCGCGGTGGTGATGCTGCCCTTCGTGGCGCTCCACGGCTACCAGTTCAACGACACCTCCTTCGGCGTCTTCGTCGGGGCGCTGGCGGTGGCGCTTTTCTACACGCTGCTGCGCTTCCTCTCGAAGGAGGGGGAGCTGGCGCGAGAGCGCCCGGAGAACGTGACCCTGGCGCTGGTGTTGGCGTTTGGCACGCTCTTCTTCTACGCGGCCATCCGCGGAGAGGTGTGGTTCAGCGCCGAGGTCATGGGCGTGGCCTTCACGTGCCTCTACGCGCGCAACGCGGTGCGGGCGCACCGGCCGCTGCTCGCCGGGGTCTTCTTCTCCATGGCGACGCTCACCCGCACGCCGCTCCTGTTCGCCGGACTGTTCTTCGTACTGGAGGCCGTGTGCCCCGGTCCGGACCGGCTGTCCCAGCTCAAGGCGCTGGGTGCCCACTGGAAGCCCGTGGCGCGCAAGCTGGGCCTGTTCGCCCTCGGGGCCGCGCCGCTCGCGCTGCTGGCGGCGGCCTACAACGTCTATCGCTTCGGCCACCCGGGCGAGTTCGGCCACGCGTTCCTCTACAACAACCGCGTCAACGTGGACATCGACCGGCTGGGCCTGTTCAACCTGGCCTACCTCTCGCGCAACCTGGACGCGGCCTTCCTGAAGCTGCCCGGCGTGTCGCTCCATCCCTTGCGCCTGACGTATGACCCGCACGGCCTGACGCTGCTGCTCACGCTGCCGTTGCTCGTCTTCCTGCTGGTGCCGAAGTCGCGGCCGCGCCTGCACTGGCCGGTGTGGCTCACGGTGGCCGTGACGGCGCTGCCCGGCCTCTTCTACCAGAACACGGGGTACATGCAGTTCGGCTTCCGGTTCAGCCTCGACTACACACCCTACCTCCTGCTGCTCTTCGCCCTCGGGGGTTGGTCCCTTCGCCACCGGGCCGTCGTCGCCGCGCTCGTGCTGGGCGTGCTGGTGAATTTCTGGGGCGCGGTGGCCTTCCGCGGCTACACCGAGCTTGTCCGGAACTGGTAGGGCCAGGGGTCCTCCGGACTTGACCGGCCGCACGCGGGCGCGCACATCTCACCTCGTGAGCTCTCCTCCCCAACCGCCCTCGGCCCCTCCTCCCCCTGGCAAGCGCTGGCATACCCGCGAGGACAGTGGCATCCGCCTGGACGCGCGGATGCGCTGGTGGCACGACGACGAGCCCATCGTCCACCCACGCATCATCGAGCTCTTCAACAGTTCGTTGATGCTCGATGACACGGGGCGCTACCAGCTCCAGATTGGCGCGGACTGGTGCTACGTCCAGGTGGAGGACGCCGCCTACGAGGTGCGCACGGTGGACGTCACCGCGGACGCGCGTGTCTCGGTGCGCCTGAGCGATCGCAGCGCCGAGGCGTTGGACTCCGCCACCCTGGGCGTGGATCCCGAGGGAGTCCTGACATGCCGGGTGAAAGGCGGCCGGGCCCGGGCGCGGTTCTCGCGGGACGCCCAGTACCAACTGGGCGAGCTGATGGAGCAGGACACGCGGGGCCAGTGGTTCCTCCGCGCGGGGGAGCGCCTGCTCGCCCTGCCCGAGTCGTTCTCCCCGCCGGACGCCTAGGCCTGGGCCGTGGGAGTCTCCCCCTCGCTGCCCGTGGCCGGGGGAGCCGGGTGGCTCGGGCCCACGAGCTCCCGGGCGAGGGCTTCCAGCGCGTCCGGGTGCTCCCGCAGCCACTCGGCGGCCCGCTCGCGCCCCTGTCCGATGCGCTCGCCGCGCAGGCTGAAGTGGCTGCCCGCCTTGTCCACCAGCCCCGCCTGCACGCCCAGGTCCAGCACTTCGCCCGCGCGGTGGATGCCCACGCCGTACAGCAGGTCGAACTCCGCCTCCTGGAAGGGCGGCGCCACCTTGTTCTTCACCACCTTCACCTTGGCCTTGGTCCCCACCACGTTCTCGCCCTCCTTGAGGTTGCCCGTGCGGCGGATCTCCAGGCGCACCGAGGAGTAGAACTTCAGGGCGTTGCCTCCCGTGGTCGTCTCGGGATTGCCGAACACCACGCCAATCTTCATTCGAATCTGATTGATGAAGATGATGCAGCACCCCGAGCGGCTCACCGCTCCGGTCAGCTTGCGCAGCGCCTGGCTCATGAGCCGCGCCTGCACGCCCATGTGCGCATCGCCCATCTCCCCCTCGATTTCCGCGCGCGGCACCAGCGCCGCGACCGAGTCCACCACGATGAGGTCCACCGCGCCCGAGCGCACCAACTGCTCGGTGATTTCCAGCGCCTGCTCGCCCGTGTCGGGCTGGGAGATGAGCAGCTCCTCCACCCGCACGCCCAGCTTGCGCGCGTAGTTGACGTCCAGGGCGTGCTCCGCGTCGATGAAGGCCGCCACGCCGCCCTGGGACTGCACCTGGGCGATGGCATGCAGGGTGAGCGTCGTCTTGCCCGAGGATTCGTTGCCGAACAACTCCACCACGCGCCCGCGCGGGTAGCCGCCCACTCCGAGCGCTCGATCCAACCCCACCGAGCCCGAGGGAATGACCGCCACCCGCTGCTCGCGCGCCTCGCCCCCCAGGGGCATCACCGCCCCCTTGCCGAACTGCTTCTCGATCGCCGCCACCGCCGCCGCCACCGCCTTCAACTTCTCCGTCAGCTTGTTCATCCGTCGCTCCTCGCCGCCCGTCCCCGGGAGGCCACGCGCTGGACCGGCAGGGTCCGGGCGTGCCGGAGAGGCTCTGGAGCAACCGGCATGCCGCCCCAGGTTCCCCTGGAGCGCATGACCTCGGGCGTCCCATCCCGCGCGAGGCGTCCCATGCGGTGGAGGGACGGGTGTGTCAGGCCGAGGTGTCGGAGGAGGGCGCCCGAGCGGTCCGCGCGGTCCGTCGGGATTCGCGCGTCTCCTGGGGCTCGCCTCCCGCGCCACCGATGTCCCGGTGGAGTCGCACCAGGGCCTCGCGCACCTCGTGCAGGAGCGATTCACGCCCGGCGCCGGTACGCCCGGCGGTGGGGATGGGCGGGCCCACCTTCACCCGGATGGGATGGCGCCGGAGCAGGAGGCTGTTGGGGGGCAGCGACTGGAGCGAGCCCTCGATGGCCACCGGAATGATGGGAACCCCGGCCTCCAGCGCCAGCGCGAAGCCCCCCGTCTTGAAGGGGAGCAGGACGCCATCCTGCGAGCGCGTGCCCTCGGGGAAGACGAGGATGTTGGAGCCCGCGCGGATGCGTTCTCCGGCCCGCCGCAAGCTGCGCACGGCCTCGCGCCGGTGGGTGCGGTTGATGAAGATCATCCCCGTGCCCGCCATGTACCAGCCGAGGAAGGGCACCCACTTGAGCACGTGCTTGGCGATGAACCGGAGGTTGACCGGCAGCACCGCGAACGCCACGGGGATGTCGAGGGTGGACTGGTGGTTCATCATGAAGATGTGCGGCTGCTTCCAGTCGATGTCTGGCAGCGGCTCCACGAGCAGGGGCGAGCCGGTGATGCGCCAGTGCATGGGCGCCCAGAACCGCCGCGCCATCATCAGCGGCACTTCTCCGTTGAGCAGGACGAGCGCCGCCAGACCGGAGAGGGTGATCCAGAACGCCAGCCATACGAAGAGAAAGAGCGTCTGGAGGATCGCGATGACGACGGACAGGGGCTTCATCGCCGCGCTTTCTAACGCGTCCCGGAGCCGTCCGGTACAGGGGGGAGGCTTCTCCGGGCTTCGTCAGGGGTCCCCGGGTTCCCGGAAGCCGGGGAGGGGCCGCGGCGGCCCGCCCTGCGTGTTCGCGTGGAGCCATCCCCGGCGATCCATCTGCCGACAATCGATGGCCAGGTTCATGTCCATGTCCTCGATGCGCTCGTGCCCTTCCAGGTCCGCTCGGGAGAGCGCCAGCTTGAGGATGCGGTCATGGGCGCGCGCGGACAGACCGAACTGCCGTACGGCCCGCTCCAGCATCCGTTCCGCGCGGGGGGCGGGCTTGCAGTAGCGGTGCAGCAGCCGCGTCGGCATCTGGGCATTGCAGTGCACGCCCGGCTCGTCGCGGAAGCGGAGCCGTTGGCGCTCGCGCGCGGCCTCCACGCGCTCCCGGTAGTGGTTGCTCGTGGGCTCCTCGCCGCTTCCACGCGCGATGTGGTGGTACTCCACCGGCCGGGTCTGCAGGGTGATGTCGATCCGGTCCAGCAGGGGCCCGCTCACCCGGGAGTGGTAGTCGTGGACGCGGTTCTCCGAGCACGTGCAGGTGCGTCCGGGGACGTTGAAATAGCCGCACGGACAGGGATTCATCGCCGCCACGAGCATCACCCGGCAGGGGTAGGTCACATGCTGGATGGCGCGGGCCAGGTGGATGGAGCCTTCCTCCAGGGGCTGGCGCAACACCTCCAGCACGTTCCTGCGGAACTCGGGCAGCTCATCCAGGAAGAGCACGCCATGGTGCGCGAGCGACAGTTCTCCGGGGCGGGTGGCGGGGCCTCCTCCCACCAGCCCCGCGTCGGAGATGGTGTGGTGGGGGGCGCGAAAGGGCCGCTCGCGCATCAGCGATTGCTCGTCCCCGAGCAGGCCGAGCACGGAGTAGATCTTCGTCACCTCCAGGGCTTCATCGAAGGCCATCGTGGGGAGGATGCCGGGCAGCCGCCGCGCCAGCATCGTCTTGCCCGAGCCCGGAGGTCCGCAGAGCAGCACGTTGTGACCTCCGGCCGCGGCCAGCTCCAGGGCCGTCTTCAAGTCCGCCTGTCCCCGGACGTCGGACATGTCCAGGGGGGCCGGTTGGGCTCGGGGGCGGCTGCGCGCGGGCGGCGGGCGCATGAAGGAGGGGAGGGGTTTCTCGCCGCTCAGGTGCCCCACGGCCTCGCGCAGATGGCTGACCGCCAGCACCTGGAGCCCCTCCACGAGGGAGGCCTCGGCCGCGTTCGCCTCCGGCACCATCACTCCCTGGTAGCCGCCATCGCGGGCCGCCACCGCCAGGGGCAGCACGCCCTTGATGGGCTTGACCCCTCCATCGAGCGACAGCTCTCCTCCGAAGAGGTAGTGCGCCAGGGGGGCCTCCTCCATCAGCTTCGCCGCCGCCAGCACGCCCAGCGCGATGGGGAGCTCGAAGGCGGCGCCTTCCTTGCGGATGTCCGCGGGTGCCAGATTCACGGTGATGCGCTTGGAGGGAAGCTCGAAACCACAATTCTTGAGCGCCGAGACGACCCGGACCTTGGACTCGCGCACCGCCCCCTCTGGCAGCCCGACCACATTGAAGTAGGGCAATCCCAGGGCCATATCCACCTCGCACTCCACCACCACCGCGTCGATTCCCATCAACGCGCCCGACCGCACCCGCGCCAGCATGTTCCGCCCTCCATGGGGGGAGGTGGAGCAATGCGCGTACCGGTCGGGTCTCCGGGTGGAGGCCCCGTTTCGAACGTCCTTCCGGGCGGATGGCGTGTCCGGAGCGTGGGGGGCGGACGCCGTGTCAGGAGTTCAGTTAATCTCAGCCGCCATGGAACAAACCGCTACGGCCACCCACGCCGCCTCCTCCGTCCATGTCCGCCGCGCCGACTTGAAGCGCAATGCCCGGCTCAAGTTGACCTTCGCCATCTTCCGCTTCTGTCTCTACGGGATGGTGGGCCTGTCCTCGGAGATCTTCTTCTACAACCTGGTGCGGATCGCCCGGCACGTGCCCTTGCTGGAGATGCTCTTCCGTTTCCAGTGGCGGGTGGATGATCGGCTGGGCCTCAACGCCATCTGGGACACCCCGGTCGTCACGGCCTACGGCCAGTGCTCGCTGTGGATGTTCCTCATCTACGGCGTGGCCTGCTTCTTCTTCGTCGAGGCCATCTACCGCCGCACCTTCCGCCAGCCCACGCTGTTGCGCGCGGTGCTCTACGGCTTCACCATCCTGCTCTTCGAGGGCTTCAGCGGCGTGGTGCTCGAGACGATGACGGGCTATCGCATCTGGTACTACGCGGACGCGGGCGCCATCCTCTGGGAGATGACGTCGCTCTACATCCTGCCCATCTGGATGGTGACGGGACTGCTCGCGGAGTTCATCTACAGGGAGTTGATGGATCCGGACCTGGTGGCGGCCTTGGAGTCGCCCTTGCCCGCGACGCCCGAGGCGACCGAGGCCTCGCTCCAGTTGATGCAGTAGGTACAGGCGTGCCCGTCGTAGCCGGCCAGGTCGACGCGGATGTTCTCCGCGCCGGCCGTGCGCAGGCCCGCGTGGATGATGCCCGCGGTGAACATGGGAAGGGGGCCGACCTCGTTCATCCACAGCTCGAACTGACGCGGCCCCAGCTCCTTGAGACGGGACTCGGTGTAGTTGTTGCCCGAGCGGAAGTTCTGCGTGGCGCGCATGAGGGCGCGCCGGGGGCCGAGCACACGCAGAAGCGACAGCACCGCGCGTCCGAGCATCGTCTCCCGGTAGCCGTCCATATAGGCCTCGCCGAGCTTGAAGGCGCTCTGATCGAGTGGCTGGTAGGGGTAGAGTTCCTCGGCGGTGATGCGCAGGAAGTTCATCCACGCATCGAAGGGGTACGCCGGGCGCAGCTTCTGGCCCAGGTCGAGCCCCGCCTTGAGCAGGCGTTCCTTGCAGGCCGACGACAAGCGCCCATGCAGCGCGCGCACGAAGACTGCTTCAATCGTCTGCTCGAAAATCAGAAGCTCGTCGGCCATGAGAATTTTACACTCTAGCCGACGAGCCTCGGGATGTGAACGGCACTGACTATCAGGGGGTGGGGACGGGGGCCGGAGCGGTGCCCGGATCCACCGGAGTGGTGGGAGCCAGGGGGATGTCCTCGGTGGCCATTCCCAGCACGAAGGCGCCCGCCTGCTTGGCGCCGTCGAAGGCGGCCACGAGCTTGCCGTAGTTGGCCTTGTCGTCGGCCACGAAGAAGACGATGCGGTCCTCCTTCTTCTTGGCGCTCAGCATGCGCTTGAGCTTGTTGACGTAGTCGGCTGGCGCGACCGGCTCGGTGTTGATGGAGTAGGTGCCATCGGGGTCCAGCTTGACGATGAGCTGGGTGTCGTCCTGTGGCTGCTGCTCCGTGGGAACTTCCTCGGTCTCCGGGATGCGCACCTCGATGTCCTTCTCGAGGAGCGGCGTGACGACCATGAAGATGATGAGGAGCACCAGCACCACGTCCACGAGGGGCGTGACGTTGATTTCCGAGTTGGGCGGGGTGGTGGGCTTGACGAACTTGCGGGTGGCCATGGCTAGTTCTTCTGCTCCTCGACGCCGAGGAAGATCTTCTTGGCCTTGGCCTTGCGGGTCAGCTCCATCACCTGGCGCACGTCCCCGACGCTCAGGGTGCTGTCGCCCTTGAGGAGGATCTTCTTGTTGGGCAGGTAGGCGAGCTCCTGCTTGAGCTTGTCCTCGAGGCTCGGCGCGTCGTACTCGTCCTGCTCGAGGTACGTCTTCTTGTCCGCCGTGACGGAGAGGATGATCGGATCGGGATCCTTCCCGCTTTCCTTTTCACCCTCGACCTTGGCCGCCTTGGGCAGGGTGACGGACTTGCCACGCTGGAGCATGGGCGTGACGACCATGAAGATGATGAGGAGCACCAGAACCACGTCCACGAGGGGCGTGACGTTGATCTCGCTCTTGGGGCCCCCTTGGGAGCCTCCTGTTGACATTCCCATCGTGCACCTGCTGCTTGGAAGGGGGGAGAGAGTACCGGCCCGGGATGGCGGTCCTCCGCCGCATGAGGAGGCGGGCCGGGAACTCTCGAGGAGGGAGTGCTAGGCCTGCGGGGCGTGCGAACCACCGCCCATGTGCCGCGCGACCACGTCCAGGAACTCGTTGGAGGACTCGGAGATGTCCACCGAGCGGCCATCCACCCATCCGGACAAGAAGTTGTAGGCGATCACGGCGGGGATCGCCACGAGCAGACCGAACGCCGTGGTGATGAGCGCCTCGGAGATACCGGCGGAGATGGTGCCGAGACCGCCGGAGCCAGCGACCGACATCTGCTGGAAGGCGTTCACGATACCCATCGTGGTGCCGAGCAGACCGACGAAGGGGGCCGTGGAGCCCACGGTGGCCAGCACGCCGAGGCCCCGCTTGAGGCTCTGCACCTCGCGCTGCGCCTGGCGCTCGAGGGCGCGCGCCACGGACTCGACCGCGACTTCCTTGTTGGACGGGCTGATCCGGAAGGCCGTCAGGCCCGAGCCGATCACGCGGCCCAGGTGGCCCACGTCCTTGCCCATGTTGGCGCCGGTGGCCTGCTGCAGGTCACCCTTGGCCAGGATCGCCCCCATCTTGGCGGCGAAGTTGCGCGAGTCCTTGCGCGACTTGCGGAAGACGAGCATGCGCTCCGCCATCACGACCAGCGACGACACGGACATGAAAGCGAGGGTGAAGATGATGAAACGGGCGAACGCGCCCGTGTGCTCCCAAATGCCGGTAAGAGAGAAATCCATGATTGGGGGAAGCGCTCCTCCTCGAGCGCGGTTGGGTACGTCGGGGACGACAGGGAGGCAAGAAGGGCTAGTGGGGCAGGCTCAGGCGGATGTTGAAGGTGTAGTCGACCTGAACGGGCCGCCCCTGGAAGGTGACGGGCTTGTAGCGCTGGGCGTACAGCGACTTGAGCACGGACTGCTCCATGTGGGGCAGGGGCTTGATGATGCGGCAGCGCTCGATGGCGCCCTCGGTCGTGATGACGCACTTGACGATCATCAGACCCTGCACGCGGGCCTCGAGGGCCTCACGAGTATACTCCGGAGCGGGACCCGCCAGCTTCTCCGGACGCGTCATGCCCGCGCCGAAGGGGAGCACGTCCGTGCCCGTTCCGCCAAGCTGGCCACCCAGCACGCCACCGACCACGCCGCCGATCACGCCGCCGACCACACCGCCCTCGACGCCGCCTTCCACGCCTCCCTCGACCTCTTCCTCGCTGGCCTCCTCTTCTTCCTCGGCCGCCGGCTCGGGCTCGACCTCGGGAGGGGGCTCCTTGGGCACTTCCTTGGGCTGGACGATCACGTCCGGCTTCTTCACGACCGGCTTCTTGGTGGGGGTGCTCTTCTTCTTCGCCGGAGGAGGGGGAGGAGGCGGCGGGGGCGCGGCGGCCACCGGCGGCGCCATGGCTTGCTTGAAGGTGACCTCCACCTCCTTTTCTTTCTCCTTCGCGGGCTGCATCGACAACCATCCGATGAGACCGACCAGACCGACGTGCAGAACAACCGAGACGACGGCACCCACGCCAATACGGGACTTGGGGCCTTGCCCGCGGTCAAGGACAGAGTCGAACATGCGCTAACGCTCCTCTATTCACTCCGGTGGATACCCACCACATCCCGTCCGGATCGCAAAAGGCGCGCTACATTACAAAAACCGGGAACGGGTGCAAGTAACCCCACCCTGGAAGTCCACCTGCAGGGACGCGCAATGCCCCAGGAGTCACCAAAAAGCAACGCCGTATTGACAACTGGTAGACCTCAGATATTTTCCCGAGCCATTTTACAGTTGCAGTGCAGCCCACCTTGGAGGGGTTCCCAGCATGCAAGTGAGACGGATGCTCCGGGCGACTGGAGCCGTCGTGGTCGCGGGTCTGACGTACGGGACAGCGGCCTACGCGGACAGCGTCATTATTGGTACGGTCGTCAGCGCGGACAACAAGAAGCCGGTCTCGGATGTGGTGGTCACGGCCACTTCTCCCAACCTGCAGGGTGAGCAGGTCGTCGTCACGGACGCTCAAGGCCAGTACCGTATTCCCCAGCTGCCTCCGGGCGTTTACACGCTGCGCTTCGACAAGGAATCCTTCAAGCCCTACTCGCGCCCGGACATCCAGCTGCGCCTGGACCGCACCATCCGCGTGAACGTGGAGCTGCTGCCGGAGAGCTTCACCGAGGTCATCGAGCTGGTGGGTCGGCCGCCGACCATCGACGTCGGTTCGACGAGCACGGGCGTCAACATCGACCAGGACTTCATCAAGCGCATCGCGGTGAACCGTCCGGGCGGCAAGGGTGGCGCGGCGCGCTCCTTCGACAGCCTGGCGGAACTCGCCCCGGGCGCGCAGAACGACTCGTACGGCGTGTCCATCAACGGAGCCACCTCCCCCGAGAACGGCTACGTGGTCGATGGTCTGTCGACGAATGACCCGGCCTTCGGCGTCAACGGCAGCCCGTTGAGCGTGGAGTTCGTGCAGGACGTCAACATCATCACCGGTGGCTACATGCCGGAGTACGGCCGCTCGACGGGCGGCGTGCTCAACGCGGTGACGAAGTCCGGCTCCAATGAGTTCCACGGTTCCGTGTACGGCACCGTGACGCCCGGCTTCTTCGAGGGCACGCGCAAGCAGGTGCTCAGCGCCGCCTCGGTGGTCGCGGGCCAGAACGCGCTCAGCGTGCTGGGCGACGTGGGCGCGACCCTCGGCGGTCCGATCATCAAGGACAAGCTGTGGTTCTTCGCCGGTGTGACGCCTTCGTTCGCGCGCTACAACCACACGCGCACGCTCAACTACCTGACGGCCACCCCGGACGGTCAGGCGCTGGCGGTCGATGAGGCGACGGGCGACAACATCCCCGCGCTCATCCCTGGCTCCGCGCGTCAGTTCCGCGCCCAGTCCCAGGCCCTGCAGTACATGGGCAAGTTGACCTACCTGGTGAATCAGGATCACAACGTCTCGCTGTCGCTCACCGGCACGCCCAGTTCGTCCGGTGGCAACGGCGTGCTCTCCGTCGATCCGCAGTCGGGCGCCATCTTCAGCCGGCTCAACGGCAAGCCCAACGCCTACGGACAGGCCGAGGAGATCGCGAGCAGCACCGCGGTCGTGGCCAAGTACTCTGGCGCGTTCATGGAGAAGAAGTTCCTCCTGGACGCGACCGCGGGTTGGTTCCACCAGCGCGCGGCCACCCTGCCGTCCGATGGCTCCTACGTGGGCGACACGACGGGCCAGGCGGGCCTCGCGCGCACCACCTTCCTGTCGACGCGCAACATCTCCGACTACCCGGGAGAGGTCGACACCGGGACGTACTGCACGGAGCTGCCGAGCGGCGAGCTGACCTGCCCGACGCTGAACTACTCGGCGGGCGGCCCGGGATTCATCAGCGACGGCAAGCTGGACCGCTACCAGGCCAACGCCAAGGCCACCTATCTGCTCAACGCCCTGGGCAGCCACGTGCTCAAGGCGGGCGCGGACGTGGAGCAGCTGAGCTACGATCAGCTCAAGGCCTACTCGGGTGGCGTGTTCGTCTACGAGACCGTTCCCAACGCCCGGTTCCAGGACTTCCGCCGCTTCGGCTACCTGACGGGCCCGGACGCCGCGATTGAGCAGCTGACCCAGCGCTCGGTGTCGAGCAGCACCACGGCGGGTGGCTTCCTCCAGGACAGCTGGACGATCAAGCGCGTGACGCTCAACGTCGGCCTGCGCTACGACGCCCAGTTCCTGTTCGGCGGTGACGGCAACCTGGCGTTCGTGCTGGGCAACCAGCTGTCGCCCCGCGTCGGCGTGGTCGTGGACCCGCTGGCCAACGGCCGCATGAAGCTGTACGCGAACTTCGCCCGCTACTACGAGCAGGTGCCCATCAACCTGCTGGATCGCGCCTTCCCGGGTGAGCGCCGCTACGTGACCAACCGCCTGGGGACGGCGGCCGGTGGCAAGTGCGACTACACGACCATCGACACGCCCGAGGGCCAGTCCGCGTGCTTCACGCCGGACAACGTCGCCACTGGCGCTCCGACCGGCCTCAACCCGAGCTTCAAGTACACGGGCGGCAAGGCGGACAAGGAGCCGGTGGATCCCGCGCTCAAGCCGCAGGGGTCCGACGAGTTCCTCGTCGGCGCCGATTACGAGCTGCTGTCCAATGTCCGGCTCGGGGCGACCTTCACCCACCGCAGCATGAACTCGGTCATCGAGGACATGAGCCGCGATGATGGTGGCACGTACTTCCTGGGCAACCCGGGCGAGGGCTTCGCCAAGGATTTCCCGAAGGCGGTGCGCAACTACGACGCCTTGACGCTGCTGGTCAACCGCACCTTCGATCAGGGCTGGCTCGCCCAGGCGAGCTACACCTGGTCGCGGCTGTCGGGTAACTACCCGGGTCTGTTCCGTCCGGAGAACTCGCAGCTCGACCCCAACATCCTCTCGGACTTCGACTTGGTGTCGCTGTTGGAGAACCGCTCGGGTCTGCTGCCCTTCGACCGCACCCACGCCATCAAGCTCTTCGGCGCCAAGGAGTTCCGCTTCAGCCCGAACATGAGCGCGAGCCTCGGCTTGTCCTACCGTGGCAACTCCGGTACGCCCATCAGCGCCATCGGTGCGCACCCCGTGTACGGCTTCAGCGAGGCGTTCATCCTCACGCGCGGCTCGAACGGCCGGACTCCCTGGGTGAACAACTTCGATTCCAACATCGGCCTGAACTACAACGTCACCAAGACGAACCAGCTGTCGCTCTCCCTGGACGTGTTCAACATCTTCAACTTCCAGCAGGTGGCGACCGTGGATCAGGACTACACCTTCAAGAGCGTGCTCCCTATCTCGGGTGGAAAGCCCGCCGATGGCCAGTTGACGCCGGGTCAGCTCACCGACGTGGAGACGGGCAACGTGCTCACCGACGACGATGTGAACAAGAACTACAAGAAGGCGCTCACGTACCAGGCCCCCCGGCAGATTCGTCTGGGTGTCAAGTATACCTTCTAGCCTTCCAGCCTGATGGGGACTCCAAGAAACATGAGCAAGCGCATTTCGATGGCAATGGCCGTGCTCGGCGCGGTCGGCACCCTCACTGGCTGCAGTCTCGAGCAACCCGCCGCTGGCTGCTTCGTGCAGGACTCGAGCACTCAGTACCTGTGGCAGGCGAAGTACATCCTCAAGGACCCGTCCCAGGCGAGCCTGTCCTGCGGCAAGTTCAAGGGTGAGGACATGGGCGTCCTGAAGTACGCGGACCCCGAGGCCTCGGCGGACGTGGTCGCCGCCAATCAGGCGTCGCGCGTGGGCATCCGCCCGCGCGCGCTCGCCGCGCTCACCCGGGCTTCCTACCAGGTGGACAGGTTGGATGCGGACGGCAAGCCGGTCCTGGATGAGGATGGCAAGCCGGTCAAGGACACGATCAACGTGGATCGCATCCCCGCCGGGACGGCGTCCTCGGGTTCCGCCCTGTCGACCACGCTGGCCCAGCAGCCGGACGATGACGGCCTGTGCCTCGCCACGGGCTTCAACACCGCCACGGTGGCGGCGGCGGCGGCCTACAAGCAGGAGAAGCACGGGGGCGCGTTGCTCGCCCCCGCGCAGACGCTCTCCTACACCTACGAGAACGTCGAGGTGTACTCGGCGCCTTCCGCTCCGGGCACCCAGCTGCGTGGCACGGTGAAGATCGACGACGGTGTCTGCACCGCGGAGTACGAGATGTGGGCCCTGTGGCCCTCGCGCAGCTGCGAGCCCGACGAGCCCCTCTCGTCGACCAACTGCGGTGATGCGGCGAACATCAATCCGGACTTCGACGTCGTCTGCGATCCGGATATCGCGAAGTGCGTGCCGGCCCGTCGGCCGCCGTCCTTCAAGAATCAGTAGCCCATGGTCGGCTCGGCGGCTCTCCCGCCGAGCCTGCCTTGTCGCTGTCACCCCGGCCCCGGCCGCTGCTCCCCCACGTGGGAGTGGTGGTGCGGGGCCGCGGTGTTATGGACGAGTCCCGTCTCACGGTTTCCCAGGAAGGTGCATGGAGGGTCGCTACTCACTCGTTGAACGCGCTCACGCCCTGTTGGCGGACGAGCAGGGCACGCTCTACAAGGAGGCGCCCTACCGGGTCGCGCTCTGCTACCCCAGCCCCTACCACGTGGGGATGAGTTCGCTCGGCTACCAGGCGATCTACGGCGAGGTGCATGCCCACCCCGGGGTCTCCGCCGAGCGGGCCTTCCTGCCCGACGACGTGGAGGTGTACCGCCGCACGCGCACCCCCCTCTTCTCGCTCGAGTCGCAGTCGCCCGTGGCCGACTTCCGCCTGCTGGCCTTCTCGGTGGCGTACGAGCTGGAGCTCACGGGGCTGTTCTCCATGTTGGAGCTGGCCCACATCCCCCTGCTCAAGGAGGAGCGCACGGAGCGTCACCCGCTGATCGTCGCGGGAGGGCCGCTCACCTTCTCCAACCCGGATCCGCTCGAGCCCTTCGTGGACGTGATCGTGCAGGGCGAGGCCGAGGATCTGATCCACGTGCTCCTGGACGCGGCGGTGTCCCTGGACAAGGAGGCCCTGCTCACGCACCTGGCGGCCATCCCCGGCTTCCGCGTGCCCGGGCGGGGAGGGTCGCGCTATCACGTCGCCAAGGCCACGGATGACCGGCTCCCGGCGCGCTCGGCCATCATCACCCCGCATACGGAATTGCGCTCGATGTTCCTCATCGAGCCGGAGCGCGGCTGCTCGCGCGGATGCCACTACTGCGTCATGCGGCGCACCACCAACGGGGGCATGCGCACCGTGCCGCCGGAGAAGATCCTCTCCCTCATCCCCGCGCACGCCCGACGCGTGGGGCTCGTGGGCGCGGCCGTGACGGATCATCCGCGCATCGTCGAGCTGTTGCGCACCCTCGTGGACGCGGGCCGGGAGGTGGGGGTGTCCTCGCTGCGCGCGGATCGGCTCACCCAGGAGTTGGTGGATCAGCTCCGGCGCGGCGGGGCCACCAACCTCACCGTGGCCGCGGACGGCGCCTCGCAGCGCATGCGCGACCTGGTGGATCGCAAGCACTCGGAGGAGCAGATCCTCCGCGCGGCCCACTTCGCCAAGACGGCCGGCATGCGCCAGCTCAAGGTCTACAACGTCGTGGGCCTGCCCCTGGAGGAGGACGCGGACGTGGACGAGCTGGCGCGCTTCACCACGGAGCTGTCGCGCATCATGCCGGTGGCGCTCGGCGTGGCCCCCTTCGTGGCCAAGCGCAACACTCCCCTGGATGGTGCCCCCTTCGCGGGCATCCGCGAGGTGGAGGCCCGGCTGGAGCGGCTGCGGCGGGGCCTCAAGGGCCGGGCCGAGGTGCGCCCCACGTCGGCCCGGTGGGCCTGGGTGGAGTACATGCTCGCCCAGTGTGGTCCCGAGTCGGGGCTGGCCGCCATGGATGCGTGGAAGGCCGGGGGCAACTTCGCGGCCTTCAAGCGCGCCTTCCAGGAGCGTGGCTGCCGGCCCTACATGGCTCGCCGCGTGGAGGACGGGCGGCGCCGGGCCACCACGTGGCCCATTGTCGACGGGGTGGCACCTCCGACCGCCGCCTGACGCATGACGCGGCGAGCCCTTGCCCGCCGCCTCCCGCTCTCTGTTAGAAGGCCCCACGCGCCGTTCCAGGCGCCCAGGAGGCTTGCAGCGGCAGTGAGCACGGATCGCGTGGACAAGGCGTGGCAGCGCAAGGGACTCAAGGACTACTCGACGGAGGCCATCATCGGGACGCTCGGGCACTACGGCGTCCAGGTGAACGAGGCGGACTTCCGCCAGCTCGCCGAGAAGGTGTACCCCTCGGGCATCGCCGAGCAGTGGTTGCCGACGTGGAAGGGCACGGGCCAGTTCGCCCCGTTCCCCTTCGCCGCCGCGGGGGAGTTGTGGCGCCGCTGGCTGGATGGCCGGCTCGCTCCCTATGAGTTCTCCGAGGGACTCGCCCAGCTCATGGGCTCGCTCGGCCAGTTGCTCCAGGGCATGAAGCAGGCCCCCGTGGCCCCCGCCTTCGAGCGGATCAACGAGGTGCGCAAGCGCGTGCCCGTCAACGACAAGGGCGAGCCCGAGACGAGCTTCATGCAGGAGGCCCTGCGCGTGTTCGACGAGCGCGCCGCCCGGGCGTTCGATGATCTCGCGGAGATGCTCGCCAAGGCCGGTCACTCCGAGTACGCCGATGCCTTCGCCGACCTGGAGGAGTTCCTCCTGCCGGATCGCCGGGGCGTCTCCAAGCCCATCATCCGCGCCGCCAAGGGCGAGCGTGACGCGGCGCTCGAGGACCTGCAGAAGGTGGCCACGGACAGCGCCCGGACGCCGCTCTCGCGGGTGCTCGCGGTGGATGCCCTGCTGCACCTGGGCGCCAACGACAAGGTCGCCGCCGTGGGCCGTCCCCTCCTGGAGGAGGGCGAGCGCATCCAGGACTGGCACCTCGCCCTGGACGTCGTCGCCCGTCTGGAGCATGCCTACAAGCAACTGGGGGATCGCACCGCGCTCGCCGCCCTCGCGCAGGACCGCGCCCGTGTCGAGGCGGCGCACGACCAGGCCCATCCGGGCCACAAGCGCCACCAGCACTCGCACTGAGCCGTGCTCGGCCCCCTCCGCGCTTCCCGGCGGGTGGGGGCCGTCCCTCAGTAGGGCACGTCTTCCTCGGGAGGCGCCGGGGCGGGCTCCGTCCCGGGGGACGAAGCCACTGGCGAGGCGGGCTCCTCGGCACGCTGTCCCCGGCGGGGCAGGCGGATGATCTTCACCTCGGCCACCGCCTCCTGCACGTCCTTCACCGGCACCACCGCGCCCACCGTCGTGTAGCGGATGGCGCCCGTCTGCGTGAATGCGTGCCGCAGCTCGTAGGCCTTGGCCCTCGGCAGGAACCACTCGCGCACCGTCTTGAGCGGCAGTACGTGCAGCTCGCCCTGCACGAGGAACACGTACAACATCAGGTCCGCGCCGCTGTAGAGGAAGCAGCCCGGGGTGTCCCGCTCCAGGTTGGACACCAGCTCGAAGAAGTAGCGTTTGCGGCGGGGCTGCCGGTCGCCCTTCACCTCGATGCCGCGCACCTCGCCCGAGGGCAGCTCCCACAGGAGATCCACCCCGCGGTGCTGGAAGCGGGGGTCCTCCTGCACGTCGTGGATGCGCGAGCCCGGCTCGACGGATTGCAACCATTCACGGGCGTGCTGCACGGCGCGGTCGCCCACGCCCATCACGCCCCTCATGCTGAAGCCGCGTGCCATCGCTCAGCGGCGCAGTTCCACGCCGGAGGCCACGAGCTGCACCTCGCGCGGCTTGCCGTCGCTGCCCCGGGGAACGATGGCGCCCTCGGCCTCGTAGTGCTTCGCCATGTCCTCGCTCAGCTCGGACACCTTCACCACGCCCTCCACCCGCGCCGCCGAGCCCGCCGCGTCCAGGGGCACGAAGAAGCCGTAGTTCTTGAACGTCACGCGCACGCCCGCGCCCTTGTCGCTCGAGGCGAGCTCCATCCAGCAGCCCTTCTTCTGGCAGGCCTTGCGCACCTGGCCCTCCACCCGCACCGTCTGGCCGTCGTGGGACTGGGGTTTGGCCAGCAGCTCGGCGAGCGTCACGGCCGGGGCGCCCTTGAGGGCCTCGCCGCGCGTCAAGGTCCAGTTCTCGTGGGGCTTCTCGCCCGCGGCGGCCTCGTGGGGGTGAGGACACTCCGCCTGGACGGCGGGCTTCTCGGCGGGCTTCTGCGCGGCCGCCTTCTGGGCGGCGGGCGGAGTCCCGGCGAGAGCCATGAGGGGAAGAGCGAACAGCGTCACCACGGTCGCGCGCGAGGTCTTCATCCCTCTCGAATTAGCCTGAAGCCTTTGGGCGGGCAAGGCACCCTGCTTCCCGGGTACACTCCTCAACGTGAAGGTCCATCTTCCCGCTCCCAACCGCACCCTCGGGGTGTCCGATGTGCTCGGCCTCGTGGGTCTCGTCGGGCTGCTCGTCGCCCGCTACATCCCCGTGGCCCGGATCATCCCCTTCTGGGGCTGTCTCTTCCGGGAGCAGACCGGGTGGCCCTGTCTGGGGTGTGGCCTCACGCGCGTGGCGGACCGGGTGGCCCACTTCCAGTTCGCCAGCGCCTGGCACGTCAACCCGCTGGGGACCGTGGCGGCCTTCTTCTTCGCGCTGATGGTCGTCGTGACGGTGCTGCACCTCGTGTTCGCCATGCCCGTGCCCCGGCTCGAGCTGTCCGACACGGAATGGCAACGGGTGCGCATCGCGGCCATCGGGCTCATCCTCATCAACTACGCCTGGGTGGTGGTGGTGACGCGGTTCCCCTACCTGCTCGCCTAGGTGCCCTCTTTGTCCTCCGCCGTGCTCCTCCTGCTGGGCTACCTCGCCGGCTCCATCCCCTTCGGCGTGCTGCTCACCCGGTGGGTGCGGGGCGTGGACGTGCGCCAGAGCGGCAGCGGCAACATCGGCGCCACCAACGTCACCCGCGTGGCCGGCAAGAAGCTGGGCGCGGTGGTGCTGCTGCTCGATGCCCTCAAGGGCTCGCTCGCCGTGGCCCTGGCCCTGTGGCTCGTTCCCGAGGCGCCCCGGATGCACGCCGCGGTGGGGCTCGCCGCCTTCCTCGGCCACGTCTACCCCGTGTGGCTCAAGCTGCACGGCGGCAAGGGCGTGGCCACGGCGCTCGGGGTACTCGTCGTGCTCGTGCCCGTGGCGGCCCTGTCCGCGGCGTTCGTCTACGTGGGGTTCGTGGCCGCCTGGCGCGTGAGCTCCGTGGGCTCGTTGGCCGGCGGGGTGACGGCCGTCGTCCTCGCCGCCTTCACCGCCCGCGCCCCCGAGTACGCGGGGCTCGCCGTCCTACTCTTCGCCCTCATCCTCTGGACGCACCGCGGCAACATCCACCGGCTGCTGCGGCGCACCGAGCGGCGCTTCTGACGGCCTCGGGCGGGCGTAGAACGGCCGGTAGCCGAGCAGCGTGCACTCGATGGGGCCGTTCCACAGCTGGCGGCGGCTGCTCGGGCGCGCGTGGAAGGCGCTCTCGAAGGCCTCGTTGCCCGAGAGCACGAACAGCCTCCAGCCCATCTGGGCGCGCAGGCTGTCGCCCAGCTTGAAGTAGAAGCTCTTCATGCCCTTCTGGCCCCCGGAGCCCAGGCGGTCTCCATAGGGGGGGTTGGTGAGCAGCAGGCCCGGGGGCTCGGGCAGGGGCGGCAGCTTCGTCGCGTCGCCTTCCGAGAGGAGGATCTCCTCCGACAGCCGCGCCGCCTTCACGTTGCGCCGCGCCGCCTCCAGTGCCTCGGGATCCTTGTCGAAGCCGAGAATCGGTACGGCCACCTTGCGCTCGTGACGGCGGGCATCCGCGCGCATGTCCGCGAGCAGCTCCCGCGCCCGCGCTCCCAGGTGGGGCCATTTCTCCACCGCGAAGTCCCGGGCGATGCCGGGCGCGCGACGGCGGGCGATGAGGCCTCCCTCGATGAGCACCGTCCCCGAGCCGCACATGGGGTCCACCAGCGCCTCCTCGCCCGTGTAGCCCGCGGCGCGCAGCAGGGCCGCCGCCAGCGTCTCCTTCATGGGGGCCGCCGTGGGACGCACCCGGTAGCCGCGCCGGTGCAGGGGCTCGCCACACAGGTCCAGGGACAGCGACAGCTTCTCGCGCACCAGGTGGGCCACCACGCCCACGTCCGGGTTGCGGGGATCCACGTCCGGCCGGGCGCCGCGCTTGTCGCGCATGCGATCCACCACCGCGTCCTTCACCTTGAGCGCCACGAAGCCCGTGTGGCTGTGCTCGCTGTCCTTGAGCGTGGCCTCCACCGCGAAGGTCGTCTCCGGCGTCAGGTGCTCCTCCCAGGGGACGCTGGCCACGGCCTCGTACAGGCCCTCGGCGCCTCGGGCCTCGAACTCGCCCAGGGGGTAGAGCACGCGCATGGCGATGCGAGACCAGAGGCAGACCTTGAGCGCCTCGTCGAGCGAGGCCATGAAGCGCACACCTCCCCGGTCCTGCCGGATGCGGCGCGCACCCAGCTCCTTGAGTTCGTCGGCGAGGAGTTCCTCGGTACCGCGGGCGGTGGTTGCGAAGAGGGCGAGACGTTCAGCCATGGGCAGGGCCCTTATACGGAGGGAGCCCCCGGACAAAGGGGAAAGCCACTCAGCGGGCCATCACCTCGTACAAGGTGAAGGTGGCGTCCTGGCGGGCGCTCGCCGCCCGGGTCGCCTTGAAGTCCTCGGATTGGAAGTAGGCCTTCATGCACTCCTTGTCCCGCCAGCGCGTCACCAGCAGCAGTTCGGGCTCGGGTTCGAAGGAGCGCAGCACTTCCAGCCCCAGGAAGCCCTCGTACCGGTCCACCGTGCGCGAGCGCGATCCGAAGGCGGCTTCCAGGTGCCGGGCCTCCTCCGCGGAGACGCGGAAACGATTGATGGTGACGAGCATGTCCAGATGACTCTGGACGGGCCCCGGGGCGCTGGCAACTCCATGGAAGCGGCCCACCCGGCGGCGCACGCCTTGTATCCTCGGCGGATGGTGAGGTGGCTCAAACGCGCGGGGATGGTGTTGGGCGTCCTGGGGGTGCTCGCCGCCGGGGTGCTGGTGTACGTCCGGTATGATCGGCCGAGCCTGGAGCCCTACCAGGGACAGCTGCTCCCTCCGGCCGAGGCGGGGAGCCGGGGCTTGCGCGTCACGTTCCTCGGCGTGGCGACCGTGCTGTTCGACGACGGCGAGACCGCCCTGCTCACCGATGGCTTCTTCTCCCGGCCCGGGGTGGTGCGCACCCTCTTCACGCGGCTCGAACCCGACCGGAAGACGGTGGTCGAGAGCCTGAAGCGGGCGGGCATCCGGGAGCTGGCGGGCGTCATCGTCGGCCACTCCCACTATGACCACTCCCTGGACTCGCCCCTGGTGGCCCACCTCACCAACGCCGTGCTCGTCGGCTCGGAGTCCACGGCCAACATCGGCCGGGGCTATGGCCTGCTCGAGGACAACCTCCTGGTGCCCCGCGAGGGCGAGCCCCTGCGCTTCGGGCGCTTCACGGTGACGCTCCTGCGCTCGCGGCACAGCGCCTCGCCCGCGCCCGTGGCGGGGGACATCTCCCAGCCCCTGCGTCCTCCGGCCCGAAGCGACGCGTTCCTGGAGGGCGGCACCTGGTCGGTGCTCATCGAGCACGAGGGCCGGACGATGCTCGTGCAGGGCAGCGCGGGGTTCGTCGAGGGGGCGCTCGAGGGCCGGCACGCCGACGTGGTCTTCCTGGGCATCGGCGCCCTGGGCAAGCAGGACGCCACCTATCGCGAGACCTATTGGCGCGAGGTGGTCCGCGCGGTGGGGGCGCGCCGGGTCATCCCCATCCACTGGGACGACTTCTGGCGGCCCCTCGACGCGCCGCTCGTGCCCATGCCCCGGCTCTTCGACTCCTTCGATGCGTCCATGGCCTTCGTGAACGAGCAGGGGCGCGCGGAGGGCGTGGACGTGCGGTTCGCGCCCGTCTGGGAGCCGGTGGACCCCTTCACCGGGCTTTGACGGACGCCCCGGCGCGCTTCGTCATGCGCGAGCGGGAAGGGACTCGGGCGGGGAGCGGTGGGCCACGGGCCGGACGACGAGGAGGTACACCGCCAGGGACGCGAACGCGAAGCCCGCCATCACGCCCGTCACCGCGATGGCGCTCTGTCCGTTGAAGAGGAACGCCACGAGCGCGCTCGCGGTCGCGCCCAGGAGCATCCGCAGGCCACTGAGCACCGCGCTCGCCACGCCCGCGATGTCCGGCATGGGGTGGAGCGCGCCGTGGGTGGCGTTGGGCGTGATGAGGCCGAGGCTGAAGTTGTTGAGCGCGAACAGGGGCAGCAGCGTCGCCACCGAGGCCACGCCGCCCAGGGTGACGAGCACGAGCAGGGTGGAGGCGCCGCTGGCGATCGCGAGCCCCAGGGTCAACAGCCGGGCCGCCGAGGTGCCTCGCGCGCTGAGCCGTCCGTTGACGAACGCGCCCGTCATCATCGCGAGGGCGGTGAGGGCGAAGCAGGTGCCATAGACGGAGGTGGACACCCCCAGCACGTCCATCAACACCAGGGGCGAGCCGGAGATGTAGGCGAAGCAGCAGCCGAACGAGAAGGCGTTGAGCAGCGAGTATCCAAAGGAGAGCCGGTGGCCGAGGACCCGCGCGTAGCTGTGCCTCAGTCCGCGCATCGACAGGGCCGTCTTGCCCCGGGGCGCGGACTCCTCCAGTCCGAACGCGACGGCCACGAGCAGCACCAGGCCTCCCGCGGCCAGCGTGGCGTAGATGGCCCGCCAGTGGCTCACGGCCAGCACCCAGGCGCCCATCGTGGGGGCGATCATGGGCGCCACGCCCGTCACCAGGCTGACGTAGGACAGCCGGGTCCTCGCGACCGCTCCCTCGAACAGGTCCCGGATGATGGCCATCACCAACACCGAGCCCGCTCCCGCGCCCGCTCCCTGGATGAACCGCCAGGTCAGCAGGGCCGTCAGGGTGCCCGAGATGGCGCACCCCACGCCCGCGACCAGGAACACCCCGCAGCCGATGAGCAGCAGGGGCCGGCGCCCGTACCGATCCGACAGCGGCCCGTACACCAGAGGCCCGAGCGCGAAGCCCAGCATGAAGAGGCTGAGCGACAGGGACGCCCCCGCCGAGGTCGTGCCCAGGGTCTGGGCCATGAGCGAGAGCGCCGGCAGGCCCATGTCGATGGAGAGGGGCGGCAGCGCGCTGAGCGTTCCCAGCAGCAGGGTGAAGGCGAATGAGCTGGGGCGGATGCGCATGGCGGGATGCTTCCCTCACGACCCGACAAGGGTGTACCACGATGCGGTCCAATGGGGAGGACCTCGAGGCTGCGGCGGGAGGCCGTGCTCCCCCGCCGGGCCCGTGAAACCTCACATGGCGCTGGTGCCCATCTCGCCCACGCCGCGGATGAGCACTTCGCGGGGCTTGGCGCCGTCGGCCGGGCCCACCACGCCCTCGCGCTCCATGCGCTCGATCATCCGCGCCGAGCGGTTGTAGCCGATGCGCATCTTGCGCTGGAGCATGGAGATGGAGACGGCCTTCATCTCGCTGACGGTGGCGAGCGCCTGATCGTACAGCTCGTCGGACAGGTCGTCCTCCTCGCCGCCGCCGCCCTCGCCGTCCTCCTCGCGCGGCTTGAGGATGGACTCGTCGTAGACGGGCTTGCCCTGGGCCTTGAGGTGGTCCACCGCGCCCTTGATTTCGTTCTCCGACACGAAGGCGCCGTGCACGCGCTGCAGGTGCGCGCTCGTGGGGGGCATGATGAGCATGTCGCCCATGCCCAGCAGGGCCTCGGCGCCCACCGTGCCCAGGATGGTCATCGAGTCCGGCTTGGAGCGCAGCATGAAGCTGATGCGCGTGGGGAAGTTGGCCTTGATGATGCCGGTGACGACGTCCGTGGACGGCCGCTGCGTGGCCACCATCAGGTGGATGCCGGCGGCGCGCGCCATCTGCGCCAGGCGCGCCACGTACGTTTCCACCTCGCGGCTGGCCACCATCATCAGGTCCGCCAGCTCATCGATGATGACCACGATGTAGGGCAGCTTCTTCCATTCCTTCTTCTCCTCGGTGGAGGACTCGCCCGAGGCCTCGAGCGCGGCGTCCACCGCGTCGTCCATGCCGTCCTCGTCATCGCCCTCGTCCGCGGCGAGCGCGGAGGCCTCGTCGGACACGGGCTCGGGCAGGGCCTCGCGCACGTCCTCGTCGTCGTAGCGGGGCGCGGCGACACCGGGGCCGTCGTTGCCGGAGGAGGGCTCCTCGATGAGGGCGTCCTCCGGGGTGGCCACGTCCACCACGAGCACCTTCTTGGGCTTCTTGGGGGCGCTGGCCTTCTTCGGGGACTCCCCGGCGGGCTTGGAGGCGCGCTCGGCGTCCGTCGTCTCCACCAGCTTGTTGAAGCCGGCGATGTTGCGCACGCCCGCCTCGGACAGCATCTGGTAGCGCCGCTCCATCTCCTCCACGGCCCAGCGCAGCGCGAGCGCCGCCTTCTTGGGGTCCGTCACCACGGGCAGCAGCAGGTGCGGAATGCCCTCGTAGACGGAGAGCTCCAGCATCTTCGGGTCCACCATGATGAAGCGCACCTCCTCGGGCGTGGACTTGAGGAGGATGCTCATGATCATGGAGTTGACGGCCACGGACTTACCCGAGCCGGTGGTACCGGCGATGAGCAGGTGGGGCGCCTTGGCCAGGTCGAAGACGTACGGCATGCCCTCGATGTCCTTGCCCACGCACATGGTGAGCTTGCTGCCGGCCTTCTGGAAGACGTCCTGCTCGGCGATCTCCTTGAGGTAGACCGTCTCGCGGTCGCGGTTGGGCACCTCGATGCCGACCACGCCCTTGCCGGGGATGGGCGCCACGATGCGCACGCGCATGGCTTCCATGGCCATGGCGAGGTCGTCCTGGAGCGCGGCGATCTTGCTCACCTTGATGCCCGGCCCCGGGAGGAACTCGTACATGGTGACCACGGGGCCGGGGCGGATCTCCACCACCTCGCCGGTGATGCCGAAGTCGGCGAGCTTCGCGCGCAGCTTCTCCGCGGTGGTGAGGAAGGCGTCCTTGTCGATCGCCGAGCGCTCCTTGTGCTCGACGGAGAGCACGTCCAGCGGAGGCAGCGAGAAGCTGGTGCGGCCGCCCACGAACTGGAACTCGTGGTCCTTCTTCTTGGCGACGACGGCGGTGGGCTTGGGCGGGGCCTTGGGCTCCACGATGAGCGGAGTGCGCGTCGCGAGGGCGGACGGGGGCGCCGGGATGATGGCCGCCGGGGCCTGGGGCTCGGGGGCGGCATCGAGGGGCTCCTCGGCCGGGCTGGTGGCGATGTGGGGCGCCTTGCCGCGCTTGCCCTTGGGGGCCTCGGCGGGGGGAGGGAGCTGGAGCTGGGGTGTGGCCGTGGCGGCGCCCGAGGGAGCCAGGAAGGACGCCCACACCGGATCCGCGCCGGGCGCGGGGCGGGCGGGGGCGGAGGGCGCGGTGACGATGACGGGGGTGGAGGCGGGCAGCTCGGGATTCCTGCGGGCCTCGCGAGCGGCGTCCTTGGCGTCCTTGGCGGCCTTCTTCGCGAGCGCGAGGCGCTCCTTCTCCTCCTGGCGGGCGAGGCGCAGGGCCTCCTCGGCCATGGACTCCTGCTCGGCGGCCTCGGCCTCGGCGACGAGCTGCTCGGCTTCATTGAGTTCCGCCTCTTCCTCCTCGAGCTGCGCGAGGAAGGCGTCTTCCTCCTCCTGCTCCTGGGCGGCGAGCACCTTGCGCTCCTGGTAGGCCTGCTTCTGCTGCTCCCAGAAGACGGCGGCGGACGCCTCCAGCCTCTTGGCGAGCACACTGGCGCCGTCCCACGCGAGCGAGCACAGCTTGAGGAAGGTGTACTGGGTGCCGACGATGAGCGCGGCGGCGCACACGGTGGTCACGAGGATGATGGTGCCCACGGTGGAGAAGAGTCCCACGAGCATGCCACCCAGGGTGGAGCCCACGAGTCCGCCGGGCGGGTGGGCCTGTCCGGGCTGGTTGCCGATGAAGAGCTGGGCGAGCACGGCGCCGCTCAGGGTGAGCAGCACGAAGGCCACCATCTGGGGCCAGCGCCGCCGCTCGCGGCTGCCCACGAAGACGACCATGGCGGCGTAGAAGCCGCACAGGGGCAGCAGGTAGGCCCAGACGCCGAGCATCCCCCGCAGGCTCTCGGCGACGAGGTGTCCCATGGGGCCCACCGCGTTCTGGAAGCCGGGGCCCCTGCGATCCTTCATGCTGTAGGTGGCCACCGACACCAGGGACAGCACCGAGGCCGCCAGGAGCACCAGCCCGATGAGGGCCTTGCGTCCCGGGCCGGTCTCCTCGCCGCCGTTGCGTTTGGCCTTCTTCTCCGCGAGGGCCTTGCGCCGCGTGGCGATTTCCTGCCGCGACAGGACCGTCTTCTCCGCCCTGGCCGTCCGTTCCGCCATGACTTGCACTCACTCCCCTGTTGCGGCCTGTAGCAGCCGTCGGGCGGAGTGTAGGGAGGGCAAGGGGCCGGTCAATTTTCCGGCAGGCCGTCCGGGGGGTACACCCACCACTTTGGGGCGCCGCTCCGGGACGGAGCATGTATCTTCCCCCTTATACCGTCGCGTCGAACCCGGAGCCATTCTTCATGTCCCACCTTGAGAAGCCGTCGACCCCCGAAGAGGCCTACTTCCAGCAGGAGGAAATCGAGAAGAAGCGCAAGCTGGCCTACGAGCAGTCCCAGCGGCTGGCGGCCCAGCAGCGCGAGGAACTCAAGGCCCTGCACCACATGAAGTGCCCCAAGTGTGGTCTGGACCTGCAGGCCCTCAAGCGGGGCGAGGTGGAGATCGACACCTGCTTCAACTGCCATGGCATCTTCCTGGACGCCGGCGAGCTCGATGCGCTGCAGAAGCAGATGGCGCACGAGAAGGACGGCACGTGGATGGGCGCGGTGCTCAACCTGTTCAAGAACAAGTAGTTCCGAGGAAGGGAGCCGCCGGCCCATGAAGCTCTCCGTCGAGCAGGTCCGCCACGTGGCCACCCTGGCCCGCTTGTCGCTGTCGTCCTCGGAGGAGGAGCGCTATGCCGTGCAGCTCTCCGCCATCCTCGACGCGGTGGCGCAGTTGCAGGAACTGGACGTGAGCGGCGTGGAACCCACGTCCCATGCCTCGCTCGCCTCCTCGCTCTTGCGAGAGGACGCGCCCAAGCCTCCCCTGACGCCGGAGCAGGCCCTGGCCAACGCACCGGCGCGGAGTGGCACCAGCTTCTCCGTCCCGAAGATCCTGGAGTGATGCCATGCGGTTGACCGACCTCACCCTGCTGGAGTTGGCGGAGAAGCTCGCCTCGGGGCAGACGAGCTCCGTGGAGGTGACACAGGCGTGTCTGGCGCGCATCGCCCAGGTGGACGGGAAGGTGAAGGCCTTCCTGCGCCTGGACGAGCGGGGCGCCCTGGCGGCCGCCGAGGCGAGCGACGCGCGCCGGGCCTCGGGCACGCAACTGAGCCCGCTGGATGGCGTGCCCGTGGCCGTCAAGGACATCTTCCTCACCGAGGGAGTGGAGACCACGTGTGCCTCGCGTGTGCTCCAGGGCTTCATTCCGCCCTATGACGCCACGGCGGTGAGCCTGCTGAAACAGGCGGGCATGCCCATTGTCGGCAAGCTCAACCAGGACGAGTTCGCGATGGGCTCGTCCAACGAATCGAGTGCCTACGGCCCGTGCCACAACCCGTGGGACCTGGAGCGCACGCCGGGTGGCTCCTCGGGAGGCTCGGCGGCGGCGCTGGCGGCGCGCGAGGTGTTCGGCACGCTGGGCACGGACACGGGCGGCTCCATCCGCCAGCCCGCGGCGCTCACCAACACGGTGGGCCTCAAGCCCACCTACGGGCGCGTGTCGCGCTACGGCGTCATCGCCTACGCCTCGTCCCTGGACGCGCCGGGCCCCATGGGGCGCACGGTGGGCGACGTGGCGGCGCTGCTGCAGGTGCTCGCGCGGCATGATCCGCTCGACTCCACGTCGGCGGCGGTGGACGTGCCGGACTACCGGGCGGACCTGGAAGGCGGCGTGGCGGGGCTCAAGCTCGGCGTGCCGCGCGAGTACTTCGTCGAGGGCATGGACCCGGAGGTGGAGGCGTCGGTGCGCGCGGCGCTCGCGGCCTACGAGCGGCTGGGCGCCACGCTGGTGGACGTGTCCCTGCCGCACACGAAGTACGCGCTGGCGACGTACTACCTGCTGGCTCCGGCGGAGGCCTCGAGCAACCTGGCCCGCTACGACGGCGTGCGCTACGGCTTCCGGGCGCATGAGAGCAGGGGGCTCAAGGACCTGTACGGCCAGACGCGCGACCAGGGCTTCGGTCCCGAGGTGAAGCGCCGCATCATGCTGGGCACGTACGCGCTGTCGGCGGGCTATTACGACGCCTATTACATCCGGGCGCAGAAGGTGCGCACGCTCATCCGCGAGGACTTCACGCGGGCCTTCTCGCAGGTGGACGCCATCCTGACGCCCACCTCGCCCGTGCCGGCCTTCAAGCTGGGCGAGAAGGTGGATGACCCGCTGTCCATGTACCTCATGGACGTGTGCACGCTGCCGTGCAACCTGGCGGGGCTGCCCGGTCTGTCCCTGCCGTGTGGTTTCACCCGCGCGGGCCTGCCGGTGGGTTTGCAACTCATGGGCCGGCCGTTCGACGAGGCGAAGCTGCTACGGATCGCCCGGGCGTTCGAGCGAGAGCACGACTTCACGCGCCGCCTGGCCCCCATCTGACGAGACACGGAGACGCCATGTCCCTGAGCGATTTCCAGCCGGTCATCGGGCTCGAGGTTCATGCCCAGATGTTGACCCATACGAAGCTCTTCTGTGGTTGTTCCTCCGCGTTCGGCGCGGCGCCCAACCACCACACCTGTCCGGTGTGCCTGGGCATGCCCGGGGTGCTGCCGGTGCTCAACACGCGCGTGGTGGAGTACGCCATCCGTTTGGGCCTGGCGCTCGGCTGCACGGTGAAGAAGACGAGCGTGTGGAGCCGGAAGAACTACTTCTATCCGGACATGCCCAAGGGCTATCAGATCACCCAGTTCGATCAGCCCATCTGCGAGTGGGGCCAGTTGTCGGTGGACACCCCCGAGGGCGACAAGACGATCCGCGTGCGCCGCATCCACATGGAGGAGGACGCGGGCAAGAGCGTGCACGACGCCTCGGTGAGCGAGACGCTGGTGGACCTGAACCGCGCGGGCGTGCCGCTCCTGGAGATCGTGAGCGAGCCGGACCTGCGCAGCGCGGACGAGGCGGTGGACTACCTCAAGGCGTTGCGCGACGTGCTGGTGTACCTGGGGGTGAACGACGGGAACATGGAGGAGGGCTCGTTCCGCTGTGACGCCAACGTGTCGGTGATGCGCAAGGGCGCCACCGCGTATGGCCAGCGGGTGGAGCTCAAGAACATCAACTCGTTCCGCTTCGTGAAGCAGGCGATCGACTATGAGATCGCGCGGCAGGTGGACCTGCTCGAGTCGGGCGGGAAGATCGACCAGGAGACGCGGCTGTACGACCCGAACCGGGGCGAGACGCGCTCGATGCGCTCGAAGGAGGAGGCGCACGACTACCGCTACTTCCCGGAGCCGGACCTTCCGCCCCTGCACGTGACGGACGCGCAACTGGACGAGGCGGCCCGGACCCTGCCGGAACTGCCCCGGGCGAAGGTGTCGCGCTTCATGAGCCAGTACGGCCTGCCAGCGTACGACGCGAAGATCCTCTGCGCGGAGCGCCCGATGGCGGACTACTTCGAGGCGGTGGCGCAGCACCACACGGACTACAAGCGGCTGTCGAACTGGTGCCTGGGCGAACTGTTGCGGCTGCTCAAGGACGAGGGCGGGAGCGTCACCACGCTGCGCTTCTCCACGGTGCAGTTCGCGAACCTGCTCGCGGCGGTGGAGAAGGGGACCATCTCGGCGAACGCGGGCAAGGACGTGTTCGGGGTGATGTTCCGCACGGGCAAGGAGCCGGAGGCCATCATCGAGGAGAAGGGCCTCGCGCAGGTGAGTGACACGGGCGCCGTCGAGGCGGTGGTGGACGACATCCTCGCGAAGAACGCGGACGCGGTGGAGAAGTACCGGGCAGGCAAGAAGCAGATGTACGGCTTCTTCGTGGGCCAGGTGATGAAGGCCATGAAGGGCAAGGGCAACCCGGGCCTGGTGAACGACCTGCTCAAGAAGAAGCTCGGCGAGTAGTCGGCCTGCTCTCCAGTCGGGGAGGCGGGCGGGCCCGAAGCCGTTCCCGCCGGTGCCTACCCTTGAGGCATGGAAACGAAACCCGCCTTCGTCAAAAAGACTCCTCGTGAGGCCGTACGCGTCCCCACCTCCGTGCGCGAGCGCCACAAGGGGCTGATGGACACGAGCGCGGCGGCGGGGATTCCCGCGATGCCCCTGCTGGGCGTGCTGCCCTTGCGCCGGCTCATCCCCCAGGATCTGCACTCGGTGTTGGACTACCAGGGGGCGCTCAGCGTGCTGGGCGCGGGACTGATGGCGGGCCCGGGATTGGCCCGGACCGCGGGAGTGGTGCTGGGGCTCAAGGGTCTGGGCGTGTCGCTGCTCACCGACTACCGGTTGAGCCTGCGCAAGCTCATCCCCATCGAGGTTCACGAGGTCATCGACTACGTGTGGAGCCTGGGCGTCATCGCCGCGCCCTTCCTCCTGGGCTACTCGCGCCGGAGTCGGTGGGCCACGGGGGTGAATCTCTTCGTGGGCGTGACCACCATCCTCGGCTCTCTCTTCACGGACTACCGGGCGCAGCGTGGCGTGCAGTGGGGCCGGAGCGCGGTGACGGACCTGGGTCCCGTGGGCGCCTGACGACACCCGGCGCCCGTCACCGGGGGGCTACTTGATGAGACCGATTTCCCGCAGCCGCTGCTTCAGGAAGGCATCGGCGGTGATGGGGGGCTCGCCCGGCTTGTCCGGCGTGACGGTGCCAGGCAGCGGCGCGAGCATGCACTCCGGATAGGGGTGCACGAAGAAGGGCATGGAGTAGCGCGTGTTGTCCTCGGCGAGCGAGGGCGGGTTGACCACGCGGTGGGTGGTGGCGGGGATGACGCCGTTGGTGATGCGGCTGAGCATGTCTCCCGAGTCCACGACGATCTGCCCACGCAGCGTGTCCACGGGAATCCACTCACCGTCGCGGGTGAGGATCTCCAGACCGGACGCGGTGCCCTCGCACAGCAGGGTGATGAGGTTGATGTCCTCGTGCTCGGCGGCGCGCACCGCGCCGGGGACGAACCTCTCCTTGAGGGGCGGGTAGTGGATGACGCGCAGCACGGAGGTGCCATCCTCGGCCATGTCGCTGAACGTGTTGCGCGCGATGCCGAAGTACTCGGCGATGGCCTGGAGCATCACGGCGGCCGCGTCGTCGAGCGCGTTGAAGAGGGCGAGCGTGTTGGCGCGGAAGGAGGGAACCTCCTCGGGCCATACGTTATGGGCGGCGGTGGAAGGCCGGCGCGGGTGGCCCTCGGGCAGGTCGCGCCCCACGTGCCAGAACTCCTTCAGGTCACCCACGGTGCGGTTCTTCGCGTGCTCGCGGCCGAAGGGGGTGTAGCCGCGCTGCCCACCGAACTCGGGCACGTGGTAGCGGTGCTTCACCGTATCGCCCTGCCGGAAGAAGGCCTCCACGTCCGCGTAGGTGCGGCGGATGAGTCCATCCTCGATGCCGTGGCCTTCGACGGAGACGAAGCCGAATTCCTGGAGGGCTTCTCCGAACACGCGCACGAAGCGGGCGCGCTCCTCGGGGTTGCCCGAGCGGTAGTGGGACAGATTGACGAGGGGGATGCGACGAGGAGCGGAAGACATGGCCCGCTCACTCTAGCCGCTCCACGGGTGGGACGTGAACACCACCCGGGAGACGAACCCTTGACGCACGAGGGCGAAGCATTGCCCTCGGGACAGCCGGCGGATGCTCGCCCGGCTGCCTCGACATCGAGGAACTATTGGGCGGCGTTGCCCAGCGCGGTCGAACACGCCTCGCTGAGGCCGATCGCGCTGATGTAACAGGCCAGGATGCCCGACTGGAACGTCTGCTCATTGGCCGCCGTGCACGTGGGCAGCTCGTTCAGGCAATCCACGGCCTTCTCGAGGATCTCCTTGTCGGCGTCCGTGCAGCTCTTCTCGACGGCCTCGCTGCACTGATTGATCTGGGCCTCGGTGATCGAAGTGGGGGCGGCGGCGTCGCCCTCGTCATAGGACGGGCACGTCTCCGCCTTCTTGGAGACCGACTCGAAGGTGTCCGCGATGTCCTCACACAGATTGCCGCAACCCGTCAGCGCCATGGCGGCCACGGCGATCACTCCAAACATCTTCTTCATTGGTGTACTTCCCCCTCGGACTGCTTCACGAGTGTCGTGAAGAGAGGCGCGCAATCTAGCGGCCCGTGCCCTGATTGCTAACGGACATTCCGTTTGGATCGTCTCGGACCCGGAGACTCCGTTTTGAACCCCTTGGACCGTTTCACTCTCAGAAAAGAGCGGCCTCACAGGCGTTGCTGGGGGCGTGCTCATCGCAGCGGGTCATCTCCTGGAGGAAGGCGGCCTGCTGATCCGGCGCACAGGTGTCCAGGCGCTCGTAGCACTCCAGCTGGGCCCGGAGCTGATCCTGATCCTCCGTGCCGCACGCCTCGAACTGGGACTCGCAATGCGCCTCGTTGAACGCGGGCAGGGGCGTCTGCTCCAGGCAGGGCCGGGCCTTCTGATCCACCGCCGAGTAGGCGTCCGCGAGCTGGGCGCACAGCGTATTCCGGCACCCGCCGAGGCTCACCGCGGCCAGGCAGGCCAGCATCCATGCGGACTTTCCCATCGGAACGGCTCCTGGGTGGATTGGAGGAGACAAAGGAGGGCGATCATCCTACCCTTGCTGAAAACCGGCGGGGGTCTTCGTCGTGGAGGGATGTGCGCTCCCCGCGCCATCTGCCTTGACTCCCCAGGGCTTCTCCCGTAGATCGGGCCCCCTTTGCATCGTAGGGCGGGTTTGTCCGTCCGACATGCTCGCCGGTATTCCACGGGTTGGTTAGACCCGGACAACCAGGGGTTCAACGATGTACGCAGTCATTCGCACGGGCGGCAAGCAGTACCGCGTGGCCGAGGGCGACGTGCTCCGGATCGAGAAGGTCACGGGCGACGTCGGTACCGAGGTGACCTTCAACGACATCCTGCTGCTCGGTGGGTCCGACAGCCCGAAGATTGGGCAGCCGACCGTGTCGGGCGCGAAGGTCGTGGGCAAGATCCTTGCCCAGGACAAGCACCGCAAGGTGCTGCACTTCCGCAAGGAGAAGGAGGGCTGGACGCGCCGCCGTGGCCACCGTCAGCCCTACACCGAGGTCAAGGTCACCTCCATCTCCGGCTAGTCCGGACCCACTTCCCGGAGCGCCGCGTGGCGCGCCGGCAGTCTCAGGAATCGGTGTCATGGCACATAAAAAGGGACAGGGTTCTTCTCGCAACGGTCGCGACTCCAACCCGCAGTACCGGGGTGTGAAGGTGTACGCGGGCGAGACCGTGAGCGCGGGCAGCATCCTCGTGCGTCAGCTCGGTACGGTCATCCACCCCGGCAGCAACGTGAAGCTCGGGCGTGACTACACGCTCTACTCCACGGTCGACGGCGTGGTGAAGTACGAGCGTCAGGGACGGGACCGCAAGAAGGTGTCCGTCTATCCGGCTCAGGCGAGCGCCTGATTCAGGTGTCGTCTGAGTGAGGGGAGCCTGGGGGTCACGGGCTCCCGGTTTTCCTCGCGAACGGGTCGCTCCCGGTCCACACGCCTTGGGCGTTGGACGTGGAGGCGGCCCGTTCCGCGTTTCGAGGGTCTGGGATGAAATTCGTTGATGAAGTCCGCATCCAGGTGAAAGCCGGAGATGGCGGCAATGGCGCCGTGGCCTTTCGCCGGGAGAAGTACATCGACCGGGGTGGCCCCAATGGCGGGGATGGCGGCAATGGAGGCTCGGTCATCTTCGTGGCCGATCCCCAGCTGACAACGCTGTTGGACTACCGCTACCAGCAGCACCACCGGGCCAGGAACGGCGAAGGCGGGATGGGCAATGACTGCAACGGCCGCTCGGCGGATGATCTGATCCTCCGGGTGCCCGTGGGCACGCTCCTGCGCGACGAGGGTACCGGCGAGGTATTGGCGGACCTGAGCGAGGCGGGCCAGCAGGTGGTGGCGTGCAAGGGCGGCCGGGGTGGCCTGGGCAACATGAACTTCGCCACGTCCACGCGGCAGACGCCGCGCTTCGCCCAGGACGGTACTCCGGGCGAGGAGCACATGCTGCGGCTGGAGCTCAAGTTGTTGGCCGACGTGGGCCTGTTGGGCTTTCCCAACGCGGGCAAGAGCACGCTCATCTCCATCGTGAGCCGGGCCCGGCCGAAGATCGCCAACTATCCGTTCACCACGCTCGTGCCCAACCTGGGCCTTGTTCAATACAAGGACGGGTTGTCCTTCGTGATGGCGGACATCCCGGGGCTCATCGAGGGCGCCAGTGAGGGCGTGGGCCTGGGCCACCAGTTCCTGCGGCACGTGGAGCGCTGCAAGGTGCTCGTGCACCTGTTGGATATGGGCACGGAGACCGAGGATCGTGATCCGCTGCGTGACTTCGACACCTTGAACCAGGAGCTGCACAAGTACAGCGAGGAGCTGTCGAGCAAGCCCCAGGTAGTGGCCCTCAACAAGCTGGACCTGCCGCATGCCCAGGAACGTCTGGAGCCGGTGACGCGGGCCCTGCGCGAGCGCGGCATCGCCGTGTTCCCGGTCTCGTGCGCCACGGGTCTGGGGATGCAGCCCCTGCTGGACGCGGTGGCCGAGGTGCTCTTCACCGGGCGCACGGACAAGCTGCAGGTGGAGCCGTTGCCCAAGGCTCGGGCGGCGAAGAAGGCCGCACCGGTTCGCGGGGCGGGCAAGGCTCCGGCGAAGAAGGCGGCCGTGAAGAAGGCACCCTCCAAGAAGGCTCCAGTGAAGAATGCTCCAGTGAAGAAGGCTCCCGTGAAGAAGGCCTCGGCGAAGAAGGCATCCGCCAAGAAGGTGGCCGCGAAGAAGGCACCCGCCAAGAAGGTGGCCGCCAAGAAGGCCTCGGCGAAGAAGGCACCCGCCAAGAAGGTGGCCGCGAAGAAGGTGGCCGCCAAGAAGGCTCCGGCCAGGAAGGCCGCGAAGAAGGCTCCCGTGAAGAAGGTGGCCGCGAAGAAGAGTTCGGCTCTCCGCCGGAGGTCCTGAGGCGATGGCGGGCGGTGGTCCTGGTTACGAGAAGCAGGACACGGCTCCGGTGGATCCGGAGTCGTTCCTGCTCGACGTGCGCAGGGAGAAGATCGACAGGGTCATCTCCCATCGCACGCGCACCTTGACGATCGTGTTGGACAGGCTGGAGGACAGCTTCAACATGGCCGCGGTGATGCGCACCTGCGAGGCCAATGGCCTCCAGGAGGTGCACGTCATCGTCAATCCGGCGGCGCCCTTCATGCCCAACTCCCGGGTGGGGCAGGGGTGCGACAAGTGGCTCGACGTGAAGCTCTACAAGGACTTCGCCTCGTGCCGTGAACATCTCAAGTCGCGGGGCTTCTCCCTGTACGCCTCCGCGATCCGCGAGGACGCCCAGAGCCTGTACTCCCTGCGCTTCGACTCGAAGATCGCGCTCATCTTCGGCAACGAGCGTGACGGCGTGAGCCAGGAGGTGCTGGATGGTTCGGATGGAACCTTCTGGATTCCCATGAGGGGCTTCAGCCAGAGCCTGAACATCTCCGCCGCCGCCTCGGCTTGCGTCACCCGGGCCATTTCCTGGCGCGAGGAGCACCTGGGCCGTGTAGGGGATTTGACGGAGGCCGAGGCCCAGGTCCTGCGCGAGCGCTTCTATGTGCTCGCCGTGAAACAGCGGCGGCGGATCTTCAAGAAATCGACTCCCGCCCAGCCTTGAATGCCCGGCCCGGGCGGCCCGTCGGCAGGACAGATGGAACATGCGGGCCCATCGCCCGCCAGGAGAGAGCTCACGCCATGCACCTCGAGATGCTGCTCATGACCCTGCTCGCCGCCCCCGTGGTGGCCCCTGCTCCCCCGGCTGCTCAGGCACCCGCGAAGCAGGCTCCCGCTCCAGCGCCGGCCGCGAAGGTCCCCGAGAAGAAGTCGGCCGCACCGACGCCCGAGGTGAAGGACCTGGTGGATCGGATGCAGTCCTTCTACGAGAAGACGCAGGACTTCACGGCCGACTTCCGGCAGGACTACAAGTACAAGGTCCTGCGGCGCACCCAGTCCTCGACGGGCAAGGTCATCTACAAGAAGCCGGGGCTCATGCGTTGGGAGTACGAGAAGCCCTCCGTGCGCACCTTCGTCCTGGCTGGCGAGAAGGTCTACGCGCATGACCCCGAGGCGCAGACGCTGAGCGTGGGCCGCATCGACACGAACCAACTGTCGGCCTCGGTGACGTTCCTCTTCGGCAAGGGCAAGCTCGCCGACGAGTTCTCCATCACCAAGGGCGATTGCAAGGACTGCAAGGGCACGCTGCTGGTGCTGGATCCGTTGAAGGAGGAGCCGCGCTTCCGCCAGGTGCGCCTGGAGGTGGATCCGAAGACGGCGCAGGTGCTCAAGAGCACCGTCGTGGATCCAGACGGCAGCGAGAACGCCATCGCCTTCCTGAACCTCAAGACGAACGTGGGCATCGACGCCGATCGCTTCAAGATCAACCCCCCCGAGGGCACGCGCATCGACGATCTCACGAAGATGATGCAGAAGTAGTCCATGGGGAGCGCACGTCTCGGGACCCTGCTGCTGTTGCTCGCTGGGTGTCGTCACCCCGCGGCGCTCCCCTCCGCGTCCGAAGTGGCTCCGGGCAATCTGGCCGGACTGACGCTGCCCTTGCTGCCCTCGCCCCACCTGCGGCTCGCGGTGGAGGGCGACTTGAATGGCCGCCCCCTTCCCGTGGTGCTGGATGTCGCCCGGGCGCTCTCCGCGGTGTCCTCGGGCTGCTGGGACGAGAAGCGGCCCGCTCCGCCCGTCATGGGCTCGGCGCGCGTGCCCGACGCCTCGTCCCTTCCCGGCAACCTCCGTGACTGGCCTCTCGTGCGGTTGTCGGGCCTGCGCGTGGGGAACGTGGCCCTGGGGCCTCGGGGCATGGGACTCACCGGGGAGCGCGCCTGTGCGGTGACGCTCGGCGCGGACGTCCTCTCCCCGTACGCCTTCACGGTGGATCCCCTGCGCCGGGAAGTGTCCTTCGAGAAGTCCCGGCCCCGCGCCGCGTACCTGGCCGAGGTGCCCCCGCCCGGCGTGGAAACCGCCGAGGAGGTACACGCGCTCGAACTTTCCCGGGAGCCGGTGGGAGACTGGCCCTTGTTGGCGGCGCGGCTGACCCAGGGCGAGGCGGTCCTCACGGGGCCCTTCGTGCTGGCCTCGCGCGAGCCCTTCTCCCGGCTCGCGCAGGGGGCCGCCGAGGCGCAACGGCTCCAGCCCCTGGCGACCGCGGCCAACCTGCCTCCGCGGGCCTATCTGATGGACTCGGCGGAGGTGTCCTCGGACGTGGGCGTGGCGCCCCTGGTGATGGAGGCCGGGGTGGGGTGGCGCAACCCGACCACGCTGGGCCGGCTGGGGCCGGACGTGTGGGGGCGTTTTCGCGCCACGGTGGACGTGCAGGGGAACACGCTGGTGTTGAGGCGGCCTCGCGTGCGGAGCACCGAGGGCCATCAGCGCTGCGCTCGTCCGGACGCCAAGGGCTTCGCGGAGACGTTTCGCGAGGAGGACTGCTTCGCCCTGCACGTGCGGCGAGGGGCGGGGGATCGCACGGCCGTCACGGGGGCGGTGTTCCGGGACCTGCCCGAGGGCGGACGGGTGCACCTGGAGCCGTTGGGAGAGGATGGCAAGCCGCTGACGCTGACGTGCCAGGTGGGCTTCTCGTTCGCGCCCACGAGCCGAGGCGTGACGACGCAGCACCTGATGCCGTGGCCGAGGCTGCTCCAGTCGATGCCCGAGTGCGCCGAGGCGCTCCAGTCCGTGCGAGGCTACGCCCTGGCGCTCTTCGAGGAGGGGCAGATGCCGGAGTGCCCCAATGCGTGCGTCTTCGTGCACCAGTCGAGCACCCGGCGCACCGTGTGCGAGTGCCAGCCGACGCCCCTGGGTGACACGGTCATCCCCCAGCGCGGCCACACGCCCCGGCCTCCGACGAAGAAGGAGCGCCAGCTGGAGCCCGAGGATCCGCACTGACGCCACCCGGAGCCGGGTGGCGCCGAGGGGGTGTTAGCGGGGCGCCGACACCACGGGCAGCGGGAAGGCCTCGCGCGGCTTGAGCACGCGATCCTTCGGGTTGGGACGCTCGACCACCTTGCCCACCAGGTCGTAGTCGTGCGCCTCGGTGATCTCCAGCGTGACGAACTCGCCCGGATAGGCGAGGCCATCGTTGATGTAGACCTGACCGTCGATCTCCGGCGCCTGGCCCTCGTGACGGCCCACCAGCAGGTGCTCGGACTCCTCGCTCGGGCCCTCCACCAGCACCTCGATGCGCTTGCCCACGAGCTTCTTGTTCTGCTCGCGGTTGATGCGCTTCTGGATGGCCATCACCTCGCGCCACCGCCGCTCGATGGTCTGCTTGGGGACCTTGTTGTCGTAGTCGAACGCCGCGGTGCCTTCCTCGTCCGAGTACTGGAACACGCCCAGCCGCTCGAAACGCTGCTCCTTGACGAACTCCTTGAGCAGCTCGAAGTCCTCCTCGGTCTCGCCCGGCAGGCCGACGATCATCGACGTGCGCATGACGAGCCCCGGCACGCGCTCGCGCAGCTTGGTGAGCAGTCCCTTGAGGAACGTCGAGTCCCGGCCGCGCTTCATCGACAGGAGCAGCTTGTCGCTCGCGTGCTGCAGCGGCATGTCCAGGTAGCGGGCGATCTTCTTCTCCGTGGCCATCAGCTCGATGAGCTCATCGGTGAAGACGCGCGGGTAGGCGTAGTGCAGGCGGATCCACTTCACGTCCACCTTCACCAGCTCGCGCAACAGGTCGTGCAGCTTCGGGCGCCCGGGCAGATCGTGGCCGTAGGCCGTGAGATCCTGCGCCACCAGGTTCAGCTCCTGCACGCCCTGGTCCGCGAGCTTCCGGGCCTCGGCCACCACGTCCATGATGGGGCGCGAGCGCTGGCCACCGCGCAGCGTGGGGATGATGCAGAAGGCGCACGCGTTGTCACAGCCCTCGGAGATCTTCAGATAGGCCGTGTACGACGGCATCGAGTTCTCGCGCGGGGTCTGCGCGTCGTGGATGTAGTCCGGATCCGGAATCACCTGCCGGGGGCTGGCCTCGGCGGCGAGCAGATCGCCAATCTGCGCGTAGGCGCTCGTGCCGAGGAAGTGGTCCACCTCGGGCATTTCCTTGGAGAGCTCGGCGCCATAGCGCTGGGACAGACAGCCCGTGACGACGAGCGTATTGCACACGCCCGTCTTCTTGAGCTCGGCCATCTCCAGGATGGAGTCCACGGACTCCTGCTTGGCGGGACCGATGAAGGCGCAGGTGTTGACGACGATGACCTCGGCCGCGGCGGGATCCTGCACCAGCGAGTAGCCCCGCTGCTTGAGCGTGCCGAGCATCACCTCGGAGTCCACCCGGTTCTTCGGGCAGCCGAGGGTCATCATGTAGAGGTTCTTGTTGTCTGAGGGGTTGCGCACGGCTCTCCTACCGCATTCCAAGTTCGGTCCGCTCGAAGCGATCGCCGCTCCAAGCGAAGTTGATGGTCGGGCCGTTCGAGTAACCAATCCGCAACGTGCCTTCTTCGTCGAGTACCATCGAATTCGCGCGGCCCAGGGCGCAAGTGGCGGCCGGCCACTCGAGCGCTCGTTGCGCCACCTTCCCCTTCACCAGGTAGAAGCCGAAGCGCAGCTCCTTGCCCGAGTCACACGTGCCCTTCGCCGCCGTGTAGGGGTTTTCCCCCGACAGCACCACGACCAGGGGCTTGCCATTGGGCAGGGTCAGGGACTCGGGGACGTGCAAGCCGGCCTCCGCGGCCGATATGCCGCCCGGGGCCACCATCTCCTCCAGCGTCGCGGGCGTCAGGTTCGTGTCCGCCTCCACCCACGAGGGGTAGCTGAGGATGTCGTAGCCGAGCCATCCCCCCGCGTTGCCCTCGAGCCCCACCACGTCCTCGGGGGGCTTGAGCTTGAGGCCCTTGCGAAACTCATCTGGCAGCCGGAGCGCCTCGCCCACCATGCCTCCGCCCTTGCAGTTGGAGACGGCGGGCGGCTTCGAGCCCTCGCCGTCCACGTCCTCGTAGGTGAGGCACAGGTCGAGCACGAGCGGCTCCACCGCGGGAATGCGCGGCAGGGCCCGCGCGGGCACGGCCACCTCGAAGGTGAGCGTGTTGTCCTTGCGCTGGACTCCCGCCTCCACCAGCTTCTGGGCGTACGCGGAGGTGCCGCTCTCGGACGGCGAGGCCCGCTTGCCATCGAAGGCGAAGCGGAAGGTGTTGCCGGTGGCGGTGACGCCGGCGTCCGGGAAGAAGAGCGTCAGGGTGAGGAAGTCCGCGGACTGGAGTTGATCATCCGAGGTCTCCACGCCCACGAAGAGCGTGTCCTTGCGCCAGCCGACCCGGGCGGTGAACGACGCGCTCGCGTCCAGTGACGCCGGCGGCTTGAGCGTGAGCGTGGCGGGGAAGTCCTTCAGGTTCCCCTCCAGCTTGAGCTCCTTGGCGAGCGCGGGCACGGGCTTGAGCTGCCGCGGCTTGGGCTCGGCGGACGTCTGGGCGAATGTGGACAGGGGCAGCAGGGCCGCCAGCACGGCGGAGGCGACGAGTGGGCGCACGGCTTAGTCCCGGAAATTGGTGAACTGCATGTCCAGATTCAGCTTGTCCTGCTCCTTGCGGAACAGGGCGATGGCCGCTTGGAGATCATCCTTGTTCTTGCCCGTCACCCGGAGCTGATCCGCCTGGATGGAGCCCTGGACCTTGAGCTTGGCGTCCTTGATCAACTTCACCAGTTCCTTGGACTTCTCCACCGGAATGCCCTGCTGCAGCTTGATGAGCTGCTTCACGTTGGACAGGCCCGTCTTCTCGATGGGCTCGTACTCCAACGCGTTGAGGGAGATGCCGCGCTTGGCGAGCTTGGCCAGCAGGACTTCCTTGGCCGTCTGGACCCGGTCCTCGCTGTTGGCCTTCACCGTGAGCGACTGCTTGTCCGGGGCGAGCACGATGTCCGCCTGCGCTCCCTGGAAGTCGTAGCGGGTGGAGATCTCCTTCTTGGCCTGGTTGACGGCGTTGTCGAGCTCGGCAAGGTCGATTTTGGAGACGACGTCGAAAGAAGGCATGGCTGGGGCCGCTTATCACACCTTGAGGACCACCGGCACCACCACGGGCCGCTTGGCGCTGTGGAGCCGGAAGGCCCGGCGCACTCCCTTCACCAACTCCTCCCTCACCCGGGCGTCATCCCCCCGGAGTTCCCGGGACATTTCCAGGAAGAACTCCCGGGCGTCGCTGGCCACCCGGGACAGCACGGCCTGCTCGTCCAGGTTGAGCCCCTGCCCGGTCAGTTGGGGGCCAGACATCAACTGGAGGCTGGAGCGGTCGATGACGATCGCCGCCACGATCAGCCCCGTCTCCGCCAGCCGGGTGCGCTCCTGGAGGATATCCTGCGTCACCACCCCCTGTCCGAAGCGGTCCCGGTACACACGGCCCGCCGGAACGCTCCCCGCGAAGCGGCCCCGGCCCTCCTCGAACAGCAGCAGATCGCCATCCTGGGCGAGCAGGAGTCGTTCGGGCGCGAGTCCCGCCTCCCTCGCCGTGGCCAGGTGGCGGTGCAGGTGGTGCAGCTCGCCGTGGATGGGGACGAAGTTCTTCGGGCGCACCAGGTCCAGTACGCGCCGCTGCTGGGGCTGGCTGGCGTGGCCGGACACGTGCACCCCGGGCTCCAACTCCGGGTAGACGACGCGGACCCCTCGCCAGAGGAACTGGTCGATCAACGCGGACACGGCGCGCTCGTTGCCGGGAATCGCGCGGGCGCTCAGGACGACCAGATCTCCGGGACCCAGGCGCAGCGAGCCGTCACCCGAGGCGAGCTGGGACAGCCCCGCGCGGGGCTCGGCCTGGGAACCCGTGGCGAGCACCAGCGTGCGCTCCGGAGGCAGCAGGGCGGCGTGCTCGGGGGGCACGAAGTGGGAGTCCGAGATGCCGGGCAGGTAGCCGAGCTCGCGCGCCATCTCGATGTTGCGCGCCATGCTGCGCCCCATCAACACCACGCTGCGCTCCAGCTTCCGGGCCAGCTCCAGCACATGGCGGACGCGATGCAGATGGGAGGCGAACATGCCCACCACGATGCGGCCCTTCACGTCGCGGAAGAGCCGCTCGAAGGTCTGCTCCACCTCGCGCTCGCTGCCCGTCTCGTGGGTGCGCTCGGAGTTGGTGGAGTCGGACAAGAGACAGAGCACGCCCTCGTCTCCCAGCTCGCCCCAGCGCTCCAGGTCCGTGCGCAACCCGTCGATGGGGTCGGGGTCCAGCTTGAAGTCCCCGGTGTGGATGAGGGTGCCCTCGGGCGTGCGGAGGATGTAGCCCACCGCGTCCGGCACCGTATGGGTGACCCGGCTGGCCTCCACGGTGAAGTGCTGCCCCAGGCGGAAGGGGTGGCGGGGCTCGATCTCCCTCAGGTCCGCCTCCACGCCCAGCTCGTTGAGCCGGTGGCGCACCATGCCCAGGGTGAAGCGGGTGCCGTAGACCGGGACGGGCACCTCCGAGAGCAGGAAAGGCAGGGCGCCGATGTGATCCTCGTGCCCGTGGGTGAGGAGGATGCCTTGGAGCAGGGCGGCGTTCTTGCGCAGGTGGGCGAAGTCCGGGACGACGATGTCCACGCCCAGGTGGCCGGCCGGGGGGAACATCAATCCGCAGTCGATGAGGAGCATCTCCCCACGGCAGGCGACGACCATCGCGTTGAGGCCGATTTCTCCGAGCCCGCCCAGGGGTATGACGTGGAGCATGCCCCTACATATAAGGGCAGGGCCGCCGGGAGACCTCAGGAATCGACGGCCGGGCCGAGCCGCTGGCGCTCGCTGCCGGGACGAAGTAGGCACGCCCCTGGACCCGGGGCTTGCCGTGAGGGAGCCCCCGCGAAAGGACCCACTGTGAGCACGCTCCAGGGAAAGACCCTCTTCATCACCGGCGCGAGCCGGGGCATCGGCCTGGCCATCGCCCTGCGCGCGGCGCGGGATGGCGCCAACGTCGTCGTCGCCGCCAAGACGGCCGAGCCCCACCCGAAGCTGCCCGGCACCATCCACTCGGCCGCCGAGGAGATCGAGAAGGCGGGTGGCAAGGCGCTGCCCCTCATGGTGGACATCCGCCACGAGGACCAGGTGCACGCCGCCGTGAAGCAGACCGTGGAGCGCTTTGGCGGCATCGACATCCTGGTGAACAACGCCAGCGCCATCAGCCTGACGGGCACGCTGCAGACGCCCATGAAGAAGTTCGACCTGATGTTCGGCGTCAACGTGCGTGGCACCTACTCCACCACCCAGGCGTGTCTGCCCGAGCTGCTCAAGGGCAAGAACCCGCACGTGCTCACGCTCTCGCCGCCGCTCAACATGAAGCCCAAGTGGTTCGAGAACCACGTGGCCTACACCATGGCCAAGTACGGCATGAGCATGTGCGTGCTCGGCATGGCCGAGGAGTTCCGGGCGCAGGGCGTGGCCTTCAACGCGCTCTGGCCGCGCACCACCATCGCCACCGCCGCGGTCAACATGCTGGGCGGCCAGGAGATGATGGAGGCCAGCCGCACCCCGGAGATCATGGCCGACGCGGCCTACGCCATCCTCACGCGCGACAGCCGCTCGTGCACCGGCAACTTCTTCCTCGACGAGGAGCTGCTGCGCGAGGCCGGAGAGACGAACTTCGACAAGTACCTCGTCAAGCCGGGCACCCAGCCCCTGCCGGACTTCTTCATCGACTGAGGGACTTGTCCACGGGGGCCACTCGACGCGTGACGCGCTCGAGGTGCTCCTGGAAGGCCGGACGCTTCGGGTCGAGGGCGATGGCGCGCGCGTAGCTCTGGCGCGCCTCTTCCAGCCGGCCCGCGGCCTCCAGGGCCTCGCCCAGGCTGTCGTGGACGTTGGCCGAGCCGGCGTACCACTCGGCGTTGCGCCGCAAGGCGGCGATGGCGGCGCCGCGCTGGCCCCGCTCCAGCAACGGGTAGCCCACGCCGTTGAGCATGTCCTCCTCGGGCCGCACCTCGAACCCGAACTGCTGGGAGAGCCGGGCGTAGTTGGCCTCCACCTTCGCCAGGGTCCTCTCCGTGGCGGGGTACTCGGGCACGCTCCACCCCTCGAAGAGCAGCTCCAGGCCGTCAGGTAGGGACGTTCCTCCTGGAGGACGTCCGAGTGGAGGCGGGCCTTCGTCCCGATGACGACGGGTCGTTCCTCCGGCGCCGGGGCCGTGCTGGCTCGACCTCCCCACCGCAGGAGGGAGACGAGGAGATACGGGCCGAGTGGGTGTGACGGATGGGCAGGGGCATGTTCTTCCTCCGCGGCTCAGACCGCCGTCCACCCTCCATCGATGTCGAGCACCATGCCGGTGGCGTAGTCGCACGTCGCCAGGAAGAAGGCGGCATCCGCCATGTCGCGGGCGCTCCCCGAGCGCTTCAGCGGGACGCGGTCCATGAGGCTGGACATGAACGCGTCCATCTTCTCGGGAGGAACCTGCCAGTCGAGGGCCGTGCCGAGGGTCAGTCCGGGCGAAAGGACATTCACCCGGATTCCCTTGGGCGCCAGCTCGACCGCGAGCGAGCGTCCCATGGCGTTGACCGCTCCGCACAGGCCCGCTCCTCCGGAGTAGTTCACCAGGGCCGCGTGGCCGGCGACACCCGAGCACAGCACGACGGCGCTGCCCGGGGGCATCTTCGGAACGGCGTAATGACAGGCGGAGAGCTGTCCGAAGAAGCGGGCGTCGAACAGCTCGTGCCACGACTTCTGGGGCACCTCCTCGACCGGCCCGAATACCGCCCCTCCGGCACACGTCACCAGGAGATCGATCCGTGGCACGGAGTCAATGAGCCGCTTCACCTGCGACTCATCGGCGACGTCCGTCGCGATGCCGCGCGCACCCCGTCCAATCTTCTCCACCGCTTCGTCGAGCCGCCGCTGGTTCCTCCCGGCGATCACCACCCGTGCTCCCTCGTTCGCGTAGCGCTCCGCGATCGCGAAACCAATACCCGAACCTCCACCCGTGATGACCGCGGTCTTTCCTTCCAGAGCGCTCATGAGCTTCTCCATGCAAGTTTGGCTGGGATCAACAAAGTCATACCAGAATAGATGAAACGATGCCATGGCCACCCCGTGTCAGGGATGGCGTAGGAGAACGGATTGCTCACGTCCGTGAAGAAATCCGCAGATTCCCTTGGATGAGTGAGTCGTCCAAACAAACCGGAAGGATGGCTTTCTCGTATGAGAGGGTTTTCCACTCCACTCGCCCTTGTCAGGAGAGCGGGAGCTTGAGAATGGCCGTGGCTCCCTTTCCCGGCCCTTCGCTCTCCAGGCTGATGCTCCCTCCCAGGATCCTCGCCTCCAGCGCGCTGGAGTGCAGGCCCAGTCCGTGTCCTCCGGCGCGCGTGGTGAATCCCTGGCCGAAGAGCCGCCCACGGATTTCCGGCACGATGCCCATGCCGTTGTCCACGATCTGGATGCATGCGGATTTGCCCTCCAGGTCCAGCCTCACGTGCAGGTGGCGCTGCTCCTCGGGCAACTCGTTCATGGCTTGCTTGGCGTTGCTGATGAGGTTGATGAGGATTTGCAGCACCTTGTGCTTGTCCAGGCTGGCCCTGGGGACGGGTGAGAGCTCGTGGGTGACCGTGACGCCATGGCGCAGGAGCGAGGCCCGTTGGAGGCTCAGGGCATCCTCGACGAGTTGCGTCAGGTCGCACTCCTCGGTGATGAGGGTGCTGCGGGCATAGGTCTGCTGAACCTGGACGATGGCCCGGATGTGCTCGAGATGCATGTCCATGGCCACCATGCCCTCCTGGACCGAGGACTGCTCACGCAGGAGTTCGTCGGCGAGCGCGGAGAGGTAGACCGGAAGCTGCGCGCCGCGTTGATCCTGCGTGAAGAAGCCCGCGAGGTTGTCGTGATTCTCGTCGAGCATCTGGGTCACCTGCTTGAGCCGTCCCAGGCGAGAGACATTCATCGTCTGCCGCACGGTCTGGAGATTGATGACGGCGCTGGTGAGGACGTTGCCCACATTGTGGAGCACGTTGGCGGCGATCTCGGCCATGCCGGCCGAGCGCGCGGCATCCACCAGGCGGACCTGGGTCCGCTTGAGCTCCCGGGTGCGCTCCTCCACGCGCTTCTCGAGCTCGTCGTTGGCGCGCCGCAGGGCGGTCTCGGCGTTCTGGACGTCGGCGTACAACCGCGCGTTCTCGATGGAGATGGCGGCCTGCGAGGCGAGATGGCCGAGCAGCGCGATGCGGGCCGGCGAGAAGGCATTGGTGGCGAGGGTGTTCTCCAGGTACATCACCCCGCGGAACTCCTCCTGGCGCAGCAGGGGCAAGCAGAGCACCGAGCGGGCATGGCTGTGTTCGAGCCAGGCATCGGACGAGAAGGGATGGGGCTGGGCGGCGTCACCGATGAGCACGTGCTCCCGCGCGCGCTTGACGTAGGCGATGACGGTCCACGGCAGGTGGGGCTCGTCCGTGGCCTCGGCGGGCTCCCGGGCGACGGTGCCCGACAGCGCCGAGACGGCGAGCGTGTCGCCCCGTTGAATCAACAAGGCGCCGCGCTGGGCCCCGGCGTTCTCCATGGCGATGCGCAACAGCGTGGCCGCCAGCCGCTCGAGGACGATTTCCTCGGAGATGGCTTGTTGGGCCTTCACCAGGGAGAGGGCATCGATCTGGGTCGAGCTCGTGTCCTGGGTGTTCCGCGCGCCTCCCTCGGGAGTGGTCAGGGACGGCCATTCCGAGTCCAGGTGCTGGACCTTGCCCTTCGCTCCCCAGCGCAGGTAGGCCTCCCGGGCCTTGCGGGCATAGGCCTCCGCGATGGTGGTGACCTGGCGCTCGCGCCAGAAACGGGCGGCCAGCTCGCACGCGAGGGCGACTCTCTGGAGGAAGCCGTACTCGCGCGCGAACTGGACGGCCTGCTCGTAGGCGTGGATCGCCTCGTCCCCTTGGCCCGTGAGACGCGCGAGCTCCGCGGCGACGAGCCGCTCGGCCGCGAGGAAGGTCGACGGACAGTCGCGGGCCCACTCCGCCAGTTGCCGCTGGTGCCGGCTCATCTCCGCGAGGGCCTGCTCCCGCTCCCCGGGCGCCATCTTCCCGAAGCAGGCCGCCAGGGCCAGGGCCCGGAAGAGGTGCAGGTCCAACAGTTGGATGTGGCCGAGCGAGGACCAGCTCAGCGCGTCGCTCTTGTCCGCGTACTCGAGTGCCTCCTGGTACGCGCCGCTCACGTAGCGCGACTGCGCCTTGATGAGCCAGTACCAGCACCGCATGGTGGCCATGCGCTGGGGCGTCAGTCCGGCCTCGAAGGTCTCCTCGTCGAAATCCTCGCCACTCATCGTGCCGAACGAGTGCGTGAGACCGCGCAACTGCTGCACGTGGCGTTGGGTGAAATGGATGATGTCCCGTGGGTCCAGGAACTCGGCTCCCCGGGTGAAATGCAGGTTCGCCACCGACTCCCGGTAGACCTCTTCCAGGTCGTGCCCCAGCAGGAACCGGTCCGTGACGATGTGGTTGCAGCAATACCCGGCGATCTGACTGTCACTGCTCTGGAGCGCCTGCTGGAAGGCCTCGCGGACGAGCTCCAGCGCGATGGCGAGTGGCTGGGACCAGTAGCTGATGATCTCCAGGCCGTAGAGGGCCTTGCCCCTCAGCGAGGTGAACCCACGTCGCTCGACGAGCGCGCACGCGAGCTGGCCGAAGGCCTGGCCCTCCTGGTACCGCCCGAAGGCGGAGCCCAGCACCAGTCCGAACCAGGAGTATCCATGCACGGAGGCGCTCGTGTTGCCGTGACGCAGACTGAGCGCGGTCATCCGGCAGAGGTGGAGCAGGAGCAGGTTCGTGCTCGTGGAGAACGAGGGCGCGTACATGGCTCCGAGCAAGCTCATGACCGCCTCCATGTCCGGGTCGTTCATGGGGGGCAGCTCGACGAGGCTCTCGATGGAGCGCTCCCCCAGCAGGGCCCACACCTCCTCGTGGGCGGCCTCCACCTCCTCCCGGGTGGGGTTGCGGGACATCGGCATGCCCAGCAGCGCCAATCCTTCCAGGAGGCAGGTCACGGCGGTCTGGATGTTGCCCATGCCGATGATGATGTCGGTCTTCAGGCAGTACACCGCCGCGGTGTCCCCCCGGGTGGGCGCCCGGCCCATGAAGTCATCTATCTGGCGGAGGGCCCCGGTGGTGTTGCCGGTCATGAACTCGCACCCGGCGTGCTCCAGCCGGAGCTTGAAGGCGAGCGTGGGCTCTGTCTCCCACGGGTCCCCGGGGATGAGCTGGAAGGCTTTCGCGAAGTAGTTGATGGCCGAGCGCAGCGCGATCGAGTCCTTGGCCCGCCTGCCGGCCTCGGCGTTCAGGTGCGCCACGCGCAGGCGCTCCGCGTCATCGCCAATCAGCTCCGCCCCGGCGTTGAGCTGGCTCACGACGTCGAAGAGCTTCTCCTGCAAGGCCTCCGGCGGCAGGCTCGCCAACATCTGACGGCCGATCCGCAGGTGGACGATCTTCCGATCCTGCTCGGCGACGAGGGCATAGGCCGCCTGGTGGATGCGATCATGGATGAACCGGCCTTGATCCGAGCCGGTGCGCACCAGCAGGTTCTCCTGGAAGGCGGGCTCGAGGTCGCGCTCCACCTCGGCGGTGTCCCGGCAGTCGGAGAGGATGCGCAGCAGTTGGAGCGGGAAGGTGTTGCCCACGCAGGCGGCCAGCCGGAGCAGGTGCTGGGTTCCGGACGAGAGCTGGCGCAGCTTGCCCACCAGGAAGTCGACGACGTTGTCCGAATAACCCCTGGCCTGGACGCCCGCCTCATTCCACCGCCAGGTGCCGTCGGGGGCTCGCACCAGGAGCCCATCCTGGTGGAGCGTCAGCATGAAGTGCAGGAGGAAGAAGGGGTTGCCCCCCGTCTTTTCTCGGGCCAGCGCGGAGAGCGGAGCGATGAGCTCCTCTTCCGCTCCGGAGAGCGCGTCCGCGACGAGCTGCCGCACGTCCTCGATACCGAGCGGCTCGAGGTGGATTTCTCTCATCCGCGCACCGGCGTTGCGCAGCTCCTCGAAGGCACGCACCAGGGGATGGGAGGGGCTCACCTCGTTGTCGCGGTAGGTGCCGATCAGCAGGATCGGAGGCGTCTCCTCGTGGGTGAGCAGGTGATGAAGGAGCTGGAGGCTGGCCGGGTCGGCCCACTGCAGATCATCCAGGAAGAGAACGAGCGGGTGCTCCGAGGTGGCGAAGAGGCCGAGGAACTCGCGGAACACCCGGTTGAAGCGGTGGGAGGCCTCGGAGGGCGGCAGATGCGGGACGGGGGGCTGCTTGCCGGCGATGAGCTCGAGCTGGGGCACCACGTCCACCAGGAGCTGTCCCTGACCCTCCCAGGTCTCGAGGAGGCGCTCGCGCCACCGCGCCAGGGACTCGTCGCTGCCCGCCAGGAGTTGCTGCGTCAGACCGCGAATGGCCTGGGCCAGGGTGGAGTAGGGGCTGGCCTGCTGGAATTGATCGAACTTCCCACTGAGGAAGAAGCTCCGGTGGCGGACCACGGGTTTGTGCAGCTCATGCACCACCGCGGACTTCCCGCTGCCGGAGTAGCCTCGGACCAGCATGAGCTCGGACTGCCCGCTCCGGGCGACGCGCTCGAAGCCCTGCAGCAGCGCGGCGGCGTGGGCGTTGCGCCCATAGAGACGCTGGGGGAGCTGGAAGTGGGTGGGGAAGTCGTACACGCCCAGGGGGAAGTCCTCGTGCACGCCCTGGCGCAGGTTGTCCCGGCATTGCTCCAGGTCGGCTTTCAGGCCATCGGCGCTCTGGTAGCGCTCCTCGGCCACCTTGGCCAACAGCTTGAGCACGATGGCGGACAGGACGGGAGGCAGGTCCGCGACCTGTTCGGTGAGTGGGGGTGGCACCACCGCCATGTGGACATGGAACCACTCGAGTGCGTCGCGCCCATGGAAGGGGCGGCTGCCCGTCAGCAACTCATGGAGGGTGATGCCCAGCGAGTAGAAGTCCGTGCGGTAGTCCACCGTGCGGTTCATGCGCCCGGTCTGCTCGGGTGACATGTACGCCAGGGTGCCTTCGATGAGGGTGGTGGGCGCCGCGTCCACGTGCTCGATGCTCTGGAGGGCGGCGGTGCCGAAGTCGATGAGGCGTGCCTCCCCCGAGGGCGTGAGGATGATGTTGGAGGGCTTGATGTCCTTGTGGATGACGCCGCGCCGGTGGATTTCCGCCAGGGTGGAGGCCAGGGAGATGGCCACGTCCAGGGCGTCGAGCACCTCGAAGGGCCTGCCCGTGAGCTCGGACAGCACCTCGCCCTCCACCGCCTCCAACAGGAGACTCGGACGGTCCGGGAGTTGTTCGCAGCCATGGGCCCGAAGGACGCCTCGCACGTCGCGGATGCGCTGCAGGATCTCGAACTCGCGGCGATAGCGCTCGCTCTCGCGAGGGCCGACGGAGGCCACGGGGGTCTTGAGGATGAGCGGCAGGCCATCGGCCTCTCTCAAGGCGTGGAACAACAGGTTGGTACCGGTGGCCTTCAGGGCCCCTCGAAGGGTGTAGCCTGGGATGGTCAGCATGTCGGGGCTGCTCTGTATGTCTGGAGGACGTCGGTCCTGGCTTTGGGTCGGGATGGCGGGGGACACAGCCGCATTGACGCCGCGGTCGGCAGAGGACAGGCCCCCGTCGTGCCGTCCATGGAGCCACTCGTCCGAGCGCTCTCATGGACAGTCCACACATATCCTGTCTTGTCGTTGTGCCCCATGGTGCCCCCTCGCGTGCATCATACAGGAAAGAACCGAGAAACGTGTCCACGGAATACTTCTCGGATAGGCTTGGCGCCCGATACTGAGAGTGTAAAAATGCGCGGGGAGGGAGCCAGGGTGCCGTGCTTGCGGTGCACGGAGCGCTCCTGCCGCCGCTCCTCGGGCGCGCCAATACAAGGAGTCTGTCCGCGATGACTCGCGATATCTCGATCAGCCCGCCCATGGACAACCTCTACCCTTCTGGGCGGTCGTCTGCGTTGGGGGGAGTCGTTGACTCGTATGGATGTCTTCTAAGAAAACCGGGAGATGATTCGGAGAATGGTTGGAGTTGGGCGGGAATCTGAATGAATGAGTTTCAACTCCTGCTTCGAACCAAGCAGGAGCGCGTTCCGAGCCCCTCAGGGCTGTGCGCCTTTGGCGACCCGCATCGATGAGTTCCGTGGGCAGGGCGCAGCCTTCACGTTCACCGGTGACTTCTTCCTCGACGAGGTCCTGCGCGAGGGCGAAGAGACGAATTGCTCGCCGTCAATAAAGGCGGGCGGTGGTAGCCTGACCTCCACGGTTGTTGCACCTGGAGAAAGGCTGCTGTCATGCCCAAGGGGGACGGATGTCCTGGGGTGGGGGAGCGCTCTGGCGCGCAGGTCGGGAATCGACGGCAGTGCTCACGAGGCTCGCCACGGAGGGTGGTGGTCGGGGCGCTCGCGCTGCTGGTGCTCTTGCTCGAGGCCGCGTGTGCCACGGGTTCTCCCTTGGGCGGCGGGATGGCGGGGCGCTACCGCGATCGGCGGCTGACGTCCCCAGCGCCCCTGGCCGCCAATGCGCGAGTGGCGAAGGCACGCGCTGTTGGCGTGGCCGAAGACGAATCCGCCCCCTCCCACACTCGGGATTCCGTCGATATCGACGCGGAACTGAGTGCCGCCGAAGGAGGAGAGGATGCGAGCCCGGCTGGGGACGAGGGGGCTGGCTCACGGCCACGCCGCCAGGCACGCCGCGCGGGTGTAGCCGACGAGGCGGAGAACTGGGCTGGGGAGGGGGTTGGTTGGCCGGATGGGGTGGGGGATGGCCGCCCCTATGCCGTGCCCATGAGCCTGGACTACTTCCAGGGCTTTCTCGTGCGGGCCGGAGTGCCCTCTTCCGCGGTGTCCGTTGACGGGCGCACGCTGTCGCCGCAGCGGGCGTTGGAACTGCTGCCACACCTGCTGTCCACTCCGGTGTCACTGGGCAACTTCGGCCCGAGGCGCATGGCGGCACACCTGCTGCTGGAGGTGGCCACGGGCGGAGCGCCGGTGTCACGCGACGAATTACATGCGCGGATGAGCCGCTTCTCGAGGCTGCTGGTGGTACGCCCGGACGGCTACCTGGTGGAGCCCACCACGGGAATGGCCGTGCAGAAGGTGGGCGCGGTGGTGCTGGCGGACGATGGCACCTTGCGCGCGGGTCGCTTCGAGGTGGGCCCTTTCTACGCGATGCAAGGCGGGCGTCTCTTCCCGGTGGACGGAATGCTCGAGGTGCCGCGCGGGGCTCGTTCCACGGGCTTTTACGAACCCGACGACGGGGTGCTTCTTCCGGTGGCGGAGGGCGCCGTGGGGGCGGTGGTGGACATGGTGGAGGGCCTCTACCGGCTCGTCTTCTTCACGGAGGAGGCGCTGGATGGGCTGACCCAATTGCCTGGAGTCGTGCGCGAACTGTACGCGCACGCGCCACGGCTTTGGGATGAGTTCCGCCACAAGCCCTACGCGGAGAGGGTTCGCAACATCTCGAGGCTCGCCACCGGCGCGGTGCTGATGGTGGGCACCTCGGGGGTGGGCGCCGCGAAAGCGGCATCCTGGGGCGGAAGACTGGGCGAGATCTCCATCCCCCTCCTTTCCCTCTCGGGCGACGGCCTCCTGGCGGTGCGGCTGGTGGCCGTGCCCGTCGGTGGCGCCGTGGCCGTCGCCGGTAACGCGCTGAGTGCCACCTACGTGCTGCATATGGCCAACGGGGGGCTCCAGGGCGCGGGAAGTCCTGGTGGGTGGCCTCCCATCGGCGGGCCCGGACAGTGGGTGGAGGACACCTCCAACATGTCCGAGCAGGCCCGCGCCTATCAGGCTCAGGTGACGGGAGCGCCCAGGGGCTGGTGCTACAAAATCTGTCGTGGCGACATATGCGTGGATTACGACGGGTTTGAGCCCAAGACGGGCACTCTGCTCGAAGCCAAGGCGCGCGAGTACGACAAGTGGTTCGACGCCGACCTCAAGCCCAGGTGGAATTACGAGGGGTTGGAGGGGATGGTGCATCAGGCCCGACGGCAGAGCAGGCTGGCTGGAGGGCTTCGTCTTCGCTGGTACGTGGCGGAGCCCCGCATGGTCTCCATTCTCCAGAAGGCTTTCAGGGAGGCGAGAATCACGGGTATAGAGGTCGTGTACACCCTGCCCTTGCCGTGAGGCCCGCAACGCATGAGGGAGAGCTACCTGGCCGGAGCCTATTGGGGATGCCGTCCGGAATCGGCCGAGGAGTGCGCCCAGCGCGCGGAAACGTTCTTCCGCCTGCTGTCCGAGTGCCACCCCAGCTATGCCCGCTGGTACGAGCAGGCTCGCTCGCCCCGGCGAGCGCTCCAACTTCAGTTCGACCCCACGCGCGACACCTTCGTGCGCTTCTTTGGCAAGAAGAAGTACCAGAGCGAAGGAGACGGTTTTCACTTCAGCGCCTGGACGGGCCATGAGGAAAAAGACCAGGGTGGAATGCTCATGCTCCATTGTGGCTCGGATGCCGAGGTGGTCCCGAACAGTCTTCGTCTCTATTTCCCCACGGAAGCCTTGGGGAGTGAGCGCATGCTCACCGCGTCGGTGGTGGCCTGCGTGATGCGAGCTTTGGCGGTGGCCTGGGAGCCTGACTGGGCCCTCGTCACCGCTGACGAACTCTGGGAGCAGCTCTCGCGCCACGGTGAAGCCGACACCTTCGTGGGGTGGATGACGTACATTTCACGGCGTTGGGGGACGGTTCCCTCTCTTCCGGAGCCCGTTCGCGTGGAGCCAGTGGAGGAGAAGGGCAGCCTCATCATCCTGACTCCCGAGCGCCTCACCATCACCAACCCCGAGCACGTGGCCCTCGGCCACCGCGTTCAGCGGGTGCTCGAAGCGCGAGGTGTGCTCAGGCGGCTTCTGGAGCAACGGCCCGCTCCAACCTGACGCGTTGGAGGGAGGGGTCTGTCGAGCAGTGAGCGTGGGCTCTCACGGAAACGTGATGGGACCCAGGATGACGATGCGGCTTTCACTCTCGTCCCACAGTTTCAGGGTGAAGGTGCCCTGGGCCTCCCGAGTCATCAGTTCCGTCTCCACGACGACCAATCCCTGTCCATCCGGACCCGCTGGGATGGGCGCGGCCTGCCATACCGTCTGGATGGGCTTCAACTCCTGGTCCGCGCCAATCAGGGCCGCGTTCCGTGCCGTCCATGGCTGTGTGCCTTTGTTGCGCAGCTTCACGGCCACGGCGACCCGCACTCCGTCTTCATGGCGGTGAGAAGGACTGGTGCGGTAGCTGTACGCGCGACTGGGTTCGAGGGTGTTGCTCTCGGGCCAGGTCATCGTGTCGCTGATAATGCTGGCCACGACGCCCTGTTCATCCAATGAAAGCAACCCAGTGGCGAGCAGACCCGTGAGTCCGTCAGGCCCACGCTCGACGGGTATGCATTCCGTCTTCTCCACGGCTTTCCGGTGACTCACTCCCTCCACCAGTCGTGCGGACCGCACTGGATGGACAATCAACTCAAGGGTGGCGATTGCCGAGGATGCGTCATCCGCGAATCTGAATCGGATCCGGATTCGTTCTCCTGGTGGGATGTCCTGGCGAGGCAGGACGGTGATGCTGTTGTCCCCAATGGAGACGTCCGTGAAACGTTCGCGCCCTGGAACCTCCACGGTGCCTCTCAAGAGTGGCGAGTCGAACAGGAAGGTGGTGGGACGCGCTGGTCCAATACACACCCGGGGGATTTCACTGTCAGGGGACGTGGGAAATTCGAAGTGTGGAGTCACGCTCTCGCATTCGGGACGGGATGGTGAGGGCGCTTCAACACGCTCCCCTGCGAGGAGCACCAAGGTCAAAAGGGCGAAGGACGGTGATGCGAGCACGGGACGGGTAGCTCCAGAGTCCGGAAGGGAGACCTCGAACGTGGGTTTCTAACACACCGTCTCTCCGGTAGGGTCGTGACTCCCGCGCCGTCTACTCGAAGCGTTCGACCAGATGTACGTCCCGGGCGGAGAACGTCATTCCGTCTCGTAAGGAGACGCCGCGCTTGGACTCCGTCCACAGTTCGAAGCAGACCGGGAGTGATTCCCCCGAGGCGAGCCGGGCCCGGGTGAAGCGTCCGTAGAGCCTGTTGCCGTCGAAGAACAATTGGCCATCGAGAAAGGTGCCGAGCTCCAGCTTGCCCATGTCCTCGTATACTCTCACCGACACAGGTCCCTCGTTCACGGGGACCCACTTGTGAAGGCCCGGATGGGGAAATTCGATGCCAATCCTGGCTCGCGACCAGAGGCCGAGCGGACCCTCCATGGTCTTCCAGGCATCCTTTGGGCATTCCTGGGGTGGAGGCCGTGTGCTCACGGGCACTGGCGGCGCATGGGTGCAGGCTTGTAGGGCGGCACCGACAAGGCCCCAACATGCCGCTTTGGCGGACGGGCCCTTCTTCGAGTTGTCTTTCTGGGCGCGAGGCGTCTTTCGTGGCTTCTCCACTGGGGCATCGTCCTGGGCGAGCGTCGTCTGGCGAGCGACGGCCGAGGGGGTCTCCTCCGCTGGGGGCGGAGCCACGGCGCGCTCAATGTCGGGTGGCGGTCTCGCGGGCGCTACTTCCTGACCATCCACGCTCCGGGACGTTGGCGGAGCGGGGGTTGACCCGACAGGCGGGTTCGGTTCCCGAATGTGCCGCGACGCCATCCACCAGCCCACTCCGAGGAGGACGACACATCCCGCGAGCAGCCACCCTCTGCCCGGCGCCTGGCGCGGGCGAGGTGCATCGGAGGGAGAGGGTTTTGCTTCCTCCGGGGAGGGTGGCACCTGGGCCTGTCGTTCGGGCGGGAGGGCTTCGCGAGGTGGTGTCATGGGCAGCGTGGGCCACTGCGGCTTGCGCGGGCGCCGATGCGGCGGCTCTCCCTCCTTCTGGGTCGTCACCTGTTCCCACTCGAGGATGCTGGCGTCCCATTCCTCCAATTCCCCCGAGGTCGCCGCTCGCTCCAGGGCCTCGGCCAACGCGGCGCCGTCCGGGTAGCGCGCCTCGGGTTTCTTGGCGAGCAGGCGGAGGATGATGTCGTTCAAGGCCCGGGGCACACGGTGGTTGAAGTCCGAGGGCGCGAACGGCTCCTGATGGACGATGTCGTGTTGCAACAGGTCCATCAGCCCGCCCCCGTGGAAGGGGTAGTGCCCGGTGACGGCGCGGTACAGACACACCCCCAGCGCGTACAGGTCGTCGGTGGGCTGGAAGGCGTAGTGCACGCCGGGGCGCTCGAAGTTCTCCCAGAGGAAGCGCACCGATTCGGGGCTGCGCAGGTACGGCGTGCCCGGGGGCAGGGCGCCGCTGGTGAGGGGCGTGGCGCCCTCGTACCAGCCCATTCCGAAGTCGAGCAGCACCGGCTGTTCATCCTCCTCGCGCATGAGGATGTGCTCGGGTTTGAGGTCGCGGTGCAGGACGCCCCGTCCGTGCAGCTCGCCCAGGGTCCGGGCCACCGTGGCCCCCGCTCCCGCGAGCCGCCGGAAGGTGGTGCTCTCGCGCTCGGCCCAGACGTCCAGGGGCGGTCCGCGCACCCAATCCATGACGATGCCTCGTGCGCCTTGCTCGGTGTCGGGCCAGCGGGCGCTCCCGTGGACGCGCACGACATGGGGGTGCTCGGCCTCGCGCCGCATCAGGTCCCACTCGCGCTCGGACCGTTTGTCCCTCGCGTCCAGGGCGAGCTTGAAGGCGTAGAACTCGCCCGGACGCGCCGTGGCCTCCACGCGGTAGACGGCCCCGTATCCGCCCTCGCCCAGCCGCTCCACCACGCGCCAGGGGCCCACTTGCGTTCCCGGAGCCAGCGTACGCGGGGACACGGGCCAGTCCCGTGGGTTCGTGAAGGACATGCCGCCCTCTCTACCACCTCGGAGGTCGAATGGGCGACCTGACTTCGGCGGTGACGGTCAGCGGCCGTTCGGCTGCAGAACGACCACCTGCCTCACGTCATTGCCGTAGACGGACATGTTGTTGAACTGCTGGTAGTTGAAGATGCCCCCGTTGCGCACGATGCCCACGTCGCTTCCGCGGGAGCGCTCGCCGTAGTCCCAACCCGTCCGGGTCTGGAACACCACCGAGCCCTCGGGAATCTGTCCGTTGCGCGCGGCCTGGAGGTACGCCTCACCCGTGAGGACCTGCGCCTGGACGCTGCCATAGGGGCTGGTGATGGTCTGGCTCGTCGCGCCGGGGATTGGCATCGACCGCCATTGGTTGCTCTGGAGCATCTGCACCATCATTCCGCGAGGGTTGTTGCCATCCGCGCTCGTGCTGCTCGGAATGCCCGACAGGCCCGCGCGCCGGAGGTTGTCCCGTGTCGTGGTGACGCAGGTGTGTGGTGCGCCCCGCGTCAGTCGCGTGGCGTTGATGGCATCGAGCCCCGCGTTGCCCGTCTCGAAGGTGTCGCGCGCGTGCAGCTCCAGGCGTTGGGGGGCGGCCGCCGGCTGTTCCGTCTGGGTGGGCACCTGGGACTGGCGGGCCGTCGGCTGCGAGGACGCGATGCCGGGGCTGTTGCGGGACACGGGCGTAGTCATGGATAACCTCCAAAAGCCGGGTTCAAGGTGGCTTTTAGCATCGATGAGCATCGGAGGCGCCAGGGCCGCTTCATTCCTGGGCGTTCGAGGGTGCCGGGTTGATGGAATGGCCCCATGTCTTCCGCCGAGCACGAGCCCGTTGCCCTCTTGTACCAGGCCACACCGCCCCCGGAGATCGACGGCATCCGCAAGCCGATGAAGCCGGGGGGCTACAGCGACAGTGGCGCCGATATCGCCTACGCCTTGCGCTCGGCGGGCGTTCCCGTCCTCACGCCGCATGCTTCTCCCGACCTCGCCCGGGCGCTGGATTGGGTCTTCCCCGATACCGCCGAGGGGGTTGCCCAGGCATTCGGGGCGGGTGCTCGCGTCCTGTGGGCCAACACCGTGCTGTTCTCCGGGCACCCGCTGGAATCCGTGGCGGGGAAGGGGGTGCGCGTCGTCGGCCAGCATCCGGCGCGCGTGGACCGCTACGACGACAAATGGCTCACCAACGAGGAACTGCGCGCGAGCGGCTGTCCCGTGCCCGCCTCCACCCTGGTCGCCCTCGACGAGGGTCCCAGCACCCTGGCGCTGGATTCCCTGAGCGAGGCACGGCTCGAACAGCGGGGACCGCGCTTTCCCCTGGTCGTCAAACCCATCCGGGGACGGGGCAGCGAGGGCGTACGCTCGGTCCAATCCCTCTCCGAGTTGAAGCAATACGCCGCCGGATTGCTGGCGGCTCGGGATGCCGCTGGGAACCCTCGCTATGGCCAGCGCCTGATGGTGGAGCAATTCCTCCCTGGTACCGAGGTCACCCTGACGGTGATGCCTCCGGGCTCCTACCTCATCGACGGCGCCGAGCGGACGTTCGCCCGGCACTGGTCGCTGCCCGCCGTCCGGCGCTTCAACCACCACGATGGCATCGCGCCCTACAACGGGGTGGTCGCGGTGGTGAACAACAGCGTGCGGATCTCCGACGCCGAGCGGCAAGCCCCCGCCATGCAACGCCTGGAGGAATGGTGCGCCGTGGCCGCCCAGAAGGTCGGTGCGCTCGCGCCCATCCGGATCGACTGCCGCTCTTCGGAGGACGGAGCGTTCTTCCTGTTCGATCTGAACATGAAGCCCAACATGACGGGGGCGGGCAGGCCCGGACGCGAGGATCAGGACAGCCTCAGTTCCATGGCCGCGGCGGGAGTGGGTTGGTCCTACCGGGAGCTGTTGCTCAACATGCTGCGCCAGGCGTGGCGCTTCGCGTAACCCCTCATGGGCGAGGTCATGCCGCGGTGCCCGATCTCCCTGACGTGCCGGTTACACGACCGCACGCCGTTTGGCGCGAGACAGGTGTTCTTCACCACTCTCCACGAAGCGCCGCACCAATTCCTCTCGGCCTTGTTTCCCGTGCTGTACGCGGTAGGCCAGCTCGGTGGGAAGCAGCGTCTTCACGGTGACGAGCCGCACCTCTCCTGCCGGAGTAGAAAAGTGCCGCGGTAGGGTGCTCGACGCCAGTCCGAGTAGCACGCCCACCCGGCCAGCTTGGGTGACGAGGGACTTGGGCATTCCCTTCCCCGACACCTCCATGGTCAATTGGCCCGTTAGAGCGGCTTCGCGCACCCGCTCATGTTCCGCGACCTCGTTCGCCACGCGCTGGAGGAGCACGAGAGCCCAACTCCCCTGGACGTCCTTTACAGGCTCGTCGGTTTCGATGGCGAGCTCCAGACCGAAGCCCACGGATGGCGCCTCATGTTCAAGGAAAGGATCGGAGAGGCCGTCCGTTACCAGCAGGAGCCGTCGCCCCGCACGGTGGATGACGCGCCATGCCTGCCGTTGGCTCGGCCATGCAGGGCCCCCGGGGACAATAGGGACTATGGCTGTTTCCTCCAGTTCGCCGAGGGTGCACCAGGACGCTTCGCGTGCGGCGTCCACCTGCCGCAGCCAGTCCGTGTGTGAACGCGCGAGGGGTTGCTGCTCGACCCTCTGGCGTCCGGGGCCTGTGACCTCTCTGAAGTCGAGCCCCGTGGCGCCGGTGCGCTCGAGGGCCTCCTTCACGTCGTCGGCGACGATGAGGGCCACTCTCCATCCCCAGGGACGGAACACCTTGGCACCGGCTGTTCTGGATGGGTCGATGCGCATGCCGTACACATCCCGATAGTGCCCAACTTTTTCGGGTCGCCCGTCCTCCGGTTTCCAGTACAGCACTTCCGTGGATGCCTCGTCGTCGATGCACTTCACGAGGCGCGCGACGTTGACCAGGAAATAGGCCTCTGGTCGCGACTGCACTTCCACGGGGATGAGTTGGACGTCACTCGGAGCCAATTCAGCCAGGACGCGGGCTACCTTTTCGGTGACCACGGGAATAGCCCCCGGGTCGACACGCGTGAAATCGAGCGGAGTGCCGGGGTGGTAGACAGGGACTCGAAGGCGACCGTCAACGCGAGTGGGCTCCCCGCTCATGAACTGCCGCGTGCGCACTTCCGCCCCCTGCTCATCAAGAGGGTCTCCCAACAACCAGCGGTCCGGGCTGGTCATGTCCTCGGTCAGCTCGAAGTATCTCTGCGTCATGCCGCTCTCCTCGCTTCACGGGGCCCCAGTAACCAGCTTGTTGAGTTCGGAGCCTACCTTCCTGAGTTCTCCGGCCAGCTTTCCCAATTCCCGCGTGAGTGCCTCCCGGCACTGCGCCGTGGTCTGGCAGTCCTCCACCGCCTCCGCGAGCCGCTGATAGATTCGCTCATGGTACGTCTTCGGGTGGGGCCCCTTGTGACCCGGAATGCGGACCTTGTTCGCCGTGTCCTCCATCGACATGCGGGCCTTGTCGAAGAACTTTTTGAGTTTTGGCGTCCAGGGCCCGCCCCGATGGGTGGACTTCTCGTTCTCCACGGTGGCGATGTGGTGGAGTTCCCCTTCCTCGCCATCCGCCTGCTGCATGGCGAGGATGGCACTCGAACCGGAGGGAAGCGTCAGACGGAGTCTGCCCTCGACCACGGACACCGACGTCGCTTCGGACGCCGCTGCTGGCAGGTGGATGCGGCCCGCGGTAGCGGCGTTCCGCACCGCCTGGGGGAAACCCGGCAGTCCGCTCCCCGTCACGGTCTCCTTGCCCTTGGCCCCCGCCTTCCACGTCGTCAGGATGATGAGAACGCGCAGGGTGTTGGGCCCAAGCACCCGGGCGTACCTCCCGCTCGCATCGTGCAGTTCGTGGAACGTGCTGGCTGCTTGTGCTTCGTCCCAGAGTTGTTTCGTGGCGCCAATCAGCCCCCAGAGCTCATGGCCGAGGTAGCCCCAGAGAAAGAGAGTCATCGTCAGAGCGAGGCCCTTGGACAAGGGCTCCGGGGCCATGAGCACCACGAGATAGAGGGAGAGACCGGTGAGCAGGGCCGTCATGGCGTGCGCGGAGAGTTCCTGGAGGACTCCCGTGGCAGCCTCCATCGCTGGGGTGAGGGCGAGGCTGAGGGCGAGCGCGAACCTATCCTGGTGACCGAGGGTGGTGTCGTGCGGGCCGTCCCCCAGCAGCCAGAAGCAGTCTCCCGGAGATCCACGCCGCTCGCACATGCGCGCGTAGCCTCCCTCGACGCTGGAGTCCCTCGCGCCACCGGGCGGCCATGAGGTCAGCACCAAGAGGCCGGCCAGCGGCCTGGCGGGGCGGGTTGCGACCCGTAGCGGCACATCCAGGACGAGCTGGGTGAAGGCTTCGCGAAACTCCGTGTCCGAAACCTGGACGGGTGCGAAGTCGCTCCTTGGGGAAAGGATGACGTACGCCTTGGGGGCTGGAGGGGGTGTGAGCGAGTCGTGGCGATAGCCCGCCGTGAGGTTGCTCAGAGGGGTGCCCGTAGCGCACGCGGACTGGAGGAAGAGGACGAGGAGAAACCAACCGCCCAGCAGGGAGCGCAGCCGTGCGCCAAGTGGAGGCGGGCCGACAAGACAGGTGGACACGGCGCACCTCCAGACGTAACGCGGCGTGACTCCGTCGCTCCGGAATTACATGGAAATGCGGGCGCGCCCGTCAAGCCAAGAGGGAGGTCGAGAATGGGGAATGCAGTGGATAGGCTGCGTGGTGAAACAGCCCTCGTCGTGCGGCGCTACGGGATGGAGAAGGACATGGAGAAGGACATTGATGCGGCGGTGCTTCATGGACCCGAGGCCCGTTTCGCGGACGTGACGCACGTGGCGGTCTCCTCGGCGGCTGGCTGGCAGGGCTTCTGCACAGGCCCCTCGCGCACGTCATGCCGCGAGGAGCTGGATGAAACACTGGATGGCCGTTATCTGTTTTTGGTTCGCCCTGGCCGGATGTTGTCCGCTCGGTGAGCGGGTTCAGGGCCTCTATTCCGTGGAGGGGAGCACCCACTACAGCATCCCGGGCGTGGGCAGTGGTTCCTTCCCCGTCCCCGACACCTTCCGCATCTCGGTGGGGACCACCTCGGATTTCGTCCTCACCGATGAGACCGGCCGCTGCTTCCTGCCCGCGCGAATCGATGACGAGGCATTGAGTCTGGAGCGGGGCGCGTCCTGTGGCTGGAATGAGAACGGCGTGCACTTCCTCCTGACGCCGACGCACGGCCGGGTAGAGCTATCCGAGGGCGGTGGCCGCTTCGACATGGCTGGCGGCGTGACGGCCACGGCGCGCGGGGTGATGTACCCGGGCTCCTTCCTGCAGAACGCGACGCTGACCCGCCTGGGCGATTAGCCCCACGGGTCAGCGCTCGGCCGCGAGTGGCTAGTCCTGGAGCGGAATGGCCCACAGCTCGTTGCCGTGTACCGGCTCGTAGGCGACGAAGAAGACCCGCGAGCCGACGCGCAGATAGCTTCTCGTATAGGAACTCTCCGTCCCCGGCGCGATGTCCTGCACCAGGCGTGTGCCTCCCTGGGTTCCATCGCTCACCCAGGGCTCCAGCCCCGTCGCCGCGTCGATTTTGCTGAAGAGGATGCGATCATCCAGGGTGTAGAGCTCGGAGGAGAACTCGTCCGACAGGCTCAGCGGGCGCGACACCAGCCGGGTTCCAGAGGCCGTTCCGTTGCTTACCCAGAGCTGCACGTCCCGGGGCGCGGGGCCCGACGTGAGGATGGTCACGCTGAAGAAGAACTTCGTGCCCGCCACGGTGGAGGTGTTGATGATGGGATCCGCGTCCGGCTGATCGGCATAGGGATTGGGGAGGGTCGTGATCCGCCGCTCCCGGACTCCGCCCGTGTTGTCCACCTCCAGGGAAGACAGGCGCAGCAGGTGATCCTGTGAGCGGGTCACGGCGAGGAACAGGTTGTGGCCCGTCCCCGGGTGGAGGCTCACCAGATCCTCTTCCGCGGAGAACTGGCGGATGCGCTGGGTCCCCGCCGCGGTGCCATCGCTGCGCCACAGCTCCCGGGTGGAGGAAGAGGTCGTGGTGAGGAAGAAGAGCGATGCGCCCACCGAGTGGAAGTCGCTCGGGTATGCGCTTCCGGTTCCGGGCACGATGTCGCGCACGAGCACCGTGCCAGCCGCCGTGCCGTCGGTCTTCCACAGCTCCGTTCCGTGCTCCGGGTCCTCGATGCTGAAGAAGAGCGTATCGCCCACGCGCAACCGCGCGTTGGCCAGGTACGAGCCAGGTCCCAGATCCCGGATGAGCTGCGTACCGGCCTCGGTCCCATTGCTGCTCCAGAGCTGTTCTCTGCCTGGAGCCTCGCCCTCACCGGCCACGGAGCGGAAGAAGAGGAGCTGACGCTTCAGGACGGTGAGCGCGCTGATGCCGGAGTCCCCCACGCCCGGCGTGATGTCCTTGAGCAGCCGGGTGCCAGCGGCGCTTCCGTCGCTGATCCACAACTCCCGGCCGGCGGCCGCGTCCTTCGCGACGAAGAAGAGCCGTGAGCTCACGGGCGTCAAATACACGGGCCCCTCGGTGAAGTCCTTCACCCGGACGGTGCCCGCCCCGGTGCCATCGCTCTTCCACAAGCCGTTGGGCGCCCCCTGGAAGTCGATGGCGAAGAAGAGCGAGCCCTGGAAGTCCACCAGGTCGCTCGGTGTGCTGATCAGGCGGGGAATCCAGTCGCTCGGGGGAAGGATGTCCTTCACGAGGTAGGCCGTTCCCAACGCCGGACGAGCCGCGGGCTCGGCCGAAGGCGTGGGCTCGGACTCCGAGGGCGGCGTGGGTTCCGCCGCGCCGTCCCGGTTCCCGGAGCCATCCGAGGGGATGCTGTCATCCGATGGCTCGCCCACCTGGCTGGTTTCATCCAGAGCTGAACCCGGCTCACCCCCACAGCCCACCATCAATGAGCAAAGCAATATCGTGCCACGCCACACAGCCATCCCCCACCTCGCAGATATCGGGTTGATATGAGAGGGTGTGGAGAGAGTGCTGATCCGTCCAGTGGTCCGTGGCAAGAACCGCGCCCGGCGCGTGCATGGCGTGGGAGGGGGATTTACTCTCTGTCCGCTGATGAGAAGCCGCGCGGGAATGGAACGCGGCCTGGTGAACAGTTCAGATCGGACTAGCTCGCGCTGCTCAGGATCACGCCCGTTGGTTGCTTGGGGGCCTTGCGTTGGCGGGCTTGGAGCGAGGTGTAGTGGCGGCTGAGGTAGTCGTAGAGGACGAACTCCTGGGCGCGAGCGGACGAGCGGGCGAGCCGGTTGGCGTGCATGTGCAGCAGGCTGCTGGCCAGCTCGGGGAGGGAGACGGCGAGCCTTCCCGTATCCGCCAGGGAGCGGATTCCTGCGACGAGGGGCGCGAGCCGTTCCGAGCGCTGCTGGAGCACCATCAGGCCACGGGCGATGAGGGGCTGGCGGATCTTCCGGCTGACGAGGAGCTCCTCGATGCTCTTGCGGTCGCGGCGGTAGCGCTCCGCCAGTTGGTGGTCCGTGGCGCGCTCGGCGTGGAACTCACGGCCGAAGCCCTCGCGCAGCGCCACGAGCAGCCGTTGTCTGGCATCCAGGTTCAAGCCCAGGTCCGTGAGGAGCTGATCCATGCCGGCCAGCATCAGGCGCCAGCGCGCGTCCGCGCCCTCATCCCCCGGCAATAGTTCCAGCAGTTGGAGGACGGCCTCGCTGTCGGCCTGGAAGATGCGCTCGCACAGGAGCATGGCCTCCGGTCCGCCGTAGCGCTCCACCTCGCGCTCGTAGGTGTCGAGCTGGACCTTCCACAGGAGCCGGTCTCGGTGGGGGTCGCGCAGCGCGTTCATCAATTCGAGGGACAGGTGCTGGAGCCGCGCGGGCTCGCCGTGGAAGCGCAGCCGCAGGTGCCAGTCCGGGTCACCGTAGCGGATGAAGAACCAGCCATCCGCGGCCCCCGTGCCGAGTGCCGAGCGCACCAGGGGCTTCACCACCTCGGTGAGCAGCCGATCCGCGGTGGCGGCGCCGGTGTAGAGCTTGGCGTACAGCCATTCCGAGCCGGGCAGGAAGCTGCGCGCGGGTTGCTCGGGACGGGGAGCGGCCACGACATGGGGCTTGTCCACGGGCGCCTGGGCGGATGGCGCCGGACGGGTGCGGCCGTAGGGCACCACCACCTCGTGATGGAAGCGGCCCTCGGGCCCTTCCGCGCACAACTCCTCCGGCCGGGGGAACATCTCCACGAGGGACACGCGGGAGCGGTCCTTGATGAGCTGCACCAGCGTGTCGACGCTCAGCACGTTGTCCAGGTCGGCGGGCAGGAGTTGGTCTCCCTCTTCCAGGGCGATGAAGCGGGGCATGCGGTGCTCGGCCCGGAGCGCCTGGACGGCGGCGAAGCGCTGGGCGCCCGTCACCTCGCCGAGTCCTTCCAGCGTGTCGCGCCAGAAGTTCCACCGGGCCACGGAGAGCACCAGCCGCCCGTGGGTGAGGCGGGGCAGGAAGCGCGCATGGGAGAGTGGACCCCAGTTCCACTGCAATCCGCCGCACTGGCTCTGGCTCGAGAGCGCGCACAGGAACTTGTACAGGCCCAGGCCCCGGGCGCCGTAGTTGTGCGCGTTGGTCATGCACGGGATGACCTCGCGCCCCAACCGCTCCGAGCGCAGCACGATCCTGCGGCCCTGGACGGAGACGCGGAGATCCGACGCCTCGATGCGCCGTTCGGCGGGAGCACCGGAGTGGCCCAGGTAGGTGATTTCGTAGCCGCGCAGCACGGGGCGGGCGAGGATGTTGCCCACCCGGCCCTGGGGCAGGTGGACGATCTCCGCGTACACCACGTCCGGGTGCAGGGCTTCCTCGGCGCGCAGGTGCTCCTCCACCGCGCGGTGGAGCTGCTTGTCCCCCAGGCAGAAGCGGCCCAGGGTGTTGGCCCCGGAAGGACCCGCCACCATGTGCATGCGCAACTGGAAGCGGCCTCGGCTCATCGCCTCCTCGGACTCGGCCACCACGGTCGCCATGGCCATGAACGAGTCCGGCAGGGGCATGCGGGAGCGGGTCTCCAGGTGGCTCACGTCCTCGTCACTCAGGTCGATCACCTGGCTGCCCGTGCGCCAGGCGTGCTCCAGCTTGTGCATCAACTGGGCGGCGCGTTCGCCGAAGCTCTGACGTCCCTCGCCGCCCCCGCCGCCCAGGGCCAGGCCCGAGAGCAGGGGACTGGCCTCGGAGCCGGGGGTCTGTGACTTCATGAAGCCGATGCCGGACTCCTCGTCCAGGGCCTCCAGCAGGGGCATCTCCCGGCCTTCGTAGCGCTGGACGAACGCTTCACGGAAGGCGTCCAGCGCATCCGGTGGTGGCGCGGGGATGATGCGGTGCATGAGCCGTACGCCCCGCTCCAGCTCGCGCAGCACCTCGCGGCCGAGCACCGCCTCCGGGGCGGGCTTGACCAGGTCCACCTGGAAGAGCCTCGGCAATTCCACCGGCGCGGGCAGCTTCGAGAGCATCCGGGCCACTTCCAGGTAACGCTCGCTCGACGCCCCGACCCCATCGCGGTCCAGGTGCTCGAGACAGGATTGGACCGCGCCCAGGGTCTCCGTGAAGGACGTGGTGTCCGGGAGCTGGCGCAGCCGGGAGATGAGCTCGGGCAGGGCTTCCGGTCCCGTCACCGCGGGCGACAGGTCGGACACGAGAATCTGGCTGTCGATGAGCTCGCCGATGTAGTCCATGGCCTCGTCGAGGCCGATGTCGGAGTCCATCTCGACGAGGAAGCGCGCGAGCTCCTCGGGCCGGGCGCCGTCGCGGGCGCGGGCGAGCGTCGCCTCCAGGTAGTCGGTCGGTTCGAGCACGACGAGGTGGTAGGCGCGGTTGCGCGCCACCAGGCGGCCCTCGGCGTAGCGCAGCTGGTTGTTGGCGCGGTAGAGGCTGGTGCTGGGGCGGTGGGGGATGTGGGGGCGCAGCTCGGGCGTGCGGGAGAACGCCTCGGCGAGCAGGCACGCGTAGTCCATGTCCAGGCGGGTATGGCGCTGGTAGTGCGTGCGCGGCCCCGTGCGCAGCCGGGTGCGCTCGCCCAGGGGGCCCACCGAGTAGCCCGCGAAGAGGCCGAAGGGCGTGGGCCGGGCCGCCATGCGCGACAGGTAGCGCACGAGGCTGCGCTCCAGCTTCTCGCCGTGTTCGCTCTCCGGGTTCTTCTCCCAGGCACCCAGGTGCTCGTGGAAGCCGGGCGAGGCCACGAAGAGCGCCTCGCGCACCTCGGGCCGCTCGAGCATCGAGGCCAGGCGCGCGCGCAGGACGGCGCGGTCTCGCTGGAGCGCGGGCGCGAGTTCCTGGCCCGGTGGCAGACCCGGGGATTCCAGCCCCTGGCCCCAGCGGTCCAGCTCGTCGAAGGGCAGGAGGGGCGTGCGGAGCACGAAGAAGCCCGAGGGGGCGAAGGGGAATTCCCGCGGCTTGTCGTCGGCCTGGGCGCTGGGGGTGGGGAGCATGGGGCGGGCTTTCCGGATCAGGCGGGGATGGAGGCCATGAGCATTCCGTCCCAGGTGGGGGACAGGGGTTGGGCGGCGGCGAGCAGGGCGAGCCCCGTACCGGTGACTCCGTTGAGCAGGCTCTTGTCGGCGAACCAGCCCAGGTCCTTGTCCTGGCCGGTGGGGCTGGACCAGAAGAGGAAGCCCGCCACGCCCTCGCCGGGGCGGCGCATCTGCAGCGTGCGGGTGAACCACCCGGTGGCGGCGTCCTTGAACGTCGCGTCTCCGGACACCTGGTAGAGGCGGTTGTAGATGTGGCCGAGGCCCGCGGAGCCATGGCAGATGCCCGCGTCGCGCACGCCGGCGAGCTCCACGGGGCGCACCGCGGCCTCGCGCGCGATGTCCAGCGCGGCCTTCTCCAAGTCCTTGTCGCCGAGCGCCTGGGCGGTGACGGCCAGACACAGCACGACGCCCGGGTCGCCATAGCACCACGCGGAGCGGCAGGGCTTGAGTTCGACACCCGGCGCCACGCACGAGGGGAAGCGCGCCCCGGGACTGTTGGGCAGCACGTTGGCCAGCATCCAGCGCACTCCGCCCGTGGCGAGCTCCCGCGCCTTCTTCTCGGCCACTCCCGCCCGGGCGATCAACGCGAGCAGGGCCACCACCGAGGGCACGCCATGCGCGGCGCCGAGGTTGAAGTAGCCCTCGGCGTAGAGGGCCCGCTGGTGGGCGGGCAGGTGGTGCGGCGGCGTCCACCAGGACAGACCCGGCCCCGCGCGCGTGGAGCGCTCCTCCAGCCGCTGGACGATGGCCTCCAGGCATTGGGTGGCCATGGGCCTCGGCAGGCGTTCGAGTGCGTAGACGCCCAGGCCCACGAGTCCCCGGATGAGATCGTACTCGCCCCCCCACGGCTGGCGGGAGGTGATGCCGAGCAGCACCTCGTCGATCTCGTCCATGTCCTCGAGCGAATGGACCCCGAGGGTGTTGAGCCGCTCGATGGACCAGGCGATGCCGGCGAAGCCCGCGTGGAGCCAGGGCAGCAGGGGCTGTTCCTCGATGGCGAGCGCCGCCTGATGGATGAGCCGTTCCGCGTGGCCGCCGTGCGCGAGCTGGGGCTGGCCCCGCTCCACCTCGGCGAAGAAGAGGGCGCGTCCGGCGAGTCCTCCGGAGAGCGTGGGACCGTCCAATGGCTGACTGTCCTGGAGCACCTGTGCGATGTCATTCACGGCCCCGAGCGCCTGCTCCCGCAAGGAGCCCTCCAGCAGTGTCGTCCAGTTGTTCTTCATGGCGTCCCCCCTGACCCATCCAGCATGTGTTTTCAGGATTAGCGGTTCTCTACCCGGGCGTGAATGAGATCCCGGGGCAGGTCAGCGTTGGCACCGCGACATCTCGTGAATCCGGGGATCGCGCTCGGGGACACCTGGCTTTTTCTCTGGTAAGGATTGTCGCGTTCTTCTCGACCGGGGGGGTCTTCATGGAGAATCCAGCTCAGATTTTCCGACGAGAGGCAGTGGAGCACCAGGGGGCGGGCACTCAAGAAGGGGGAGCGATTCTGAGGTTGTCTCCGTCCTGGACGTATTGGGCGTTCTGGCTGCTATTGGCGGTGGTGGGGTTCTACGGCGCGTTCGGTCTGTTTGGCCGTGTCTCGGAATACGCCAGTGGTCCGGCGGTGGTCCGCCTGGGCGCGCCCGATGCGCCGGTGGACGTCCTCGCGGCGTTGCCGGGAAGCTATCGCCCGTTGTTGGCGCGGGGCGCGGTGATGCGCCTGGAGCTGCAAGGCTTTCCCTATCAATACCAGGAGCTGCCCATCGAGGAGCTGGGCGACACGCTGGTGGATGTCCGGGAGGTGCGCCAGGAGTGGGGGGCGGGGCTCGCGGAGCGGCTGCCCGGGGGGGCGTCCGTGGTGCTGGTGCGCGCCCGGATTCCCTCGCGCTCCTTCGAGGCGCAGGGCCAACGGCTCGCGTACTTCAATGGCATGCAGGGGACGGTGTCCGTGCGGGTGCGGTCCGAACGCCTCGCGACGACGCTGGTTCCCGGCCTCAAGCTCTTCTTTCCCTGACACCACCGCCCCCCCGCTCACCATGTCCAGCTCCCTCGACTCCTTGTTGAGCCGTTTTCCCGCGTTGCGCCGGCTGGGTCTCCCCGGGCTCTCGCGACGGATTCCCTTCCTGCAGCAGTTGGATGCCAATGATTGTGGCGCGGCCTGTCTGGCCATGGTGCTCGCGTTGCATGGCAAGGTGGTGCGCCTGCACGAGGTCCGCGAGGTGCTGGGCACGGGCCGGGATGGTTCCAATGCCTTGCAACTGCTCGGAGGCGCGCGCCACTACGGGCTGCGCAGCCGGGGCGTGTCCCTGGAGCCGGAGGATCTGGACTACCTGCCCCGGGGCTCCATCCTTCACTGGGAGTTCCGCCACTTCGTGGTCTTCGAGCGGCTGGGCCGGGGCTGGGTGGACCTGGTGGATCCCGCCATGGGCCGGCGCCGCGTGCCCATCGCTCAGTTGCGCCGCTCGTTCACGGGCGTGGCCCTGGTGCTCGAACCCGGGGATGCCTTCGTCCAGGAGGAGGGCCAGCCACGGCCCATCTTCCGCCACCTCAAGCAGTTGCTGCTCCAGTCCGGACTGCTCTCGCGCATCCTCGTCACCTCGGCGCTGGTGCAGCTCTTCGCCCTGGGGTTGCCGGTGCTCACCGGAGCGCTCACGGACCGGGTGGTGCCCCGGGGGGACGCGGAGCTGCTGGTCGTCCTGGCGGTGGCCATGGCCTCGCTCGTGGGCTTCCAGTTCCTCGCCTCCATGGTGCGCTCCTTCCTCCTCTTGCGCCTGCGCACGGAGATGGACGCGCGCATGACGCTCGGCTTCGTGGAGCACCTGGTGGAGCTGCCCTACGCCTTCTTCCAGCGGCGCTCTCCGGGCGACCTGATGAACCGCCTCAACAGCAACGCCACCATCCGCGAATTGCTCACCTCGGGCGCCCTGTCGGGGCTCCTGGACGGCTCGCTGGTGACGCTCTATCTGATGGTGCTCTTCTTCGCGAACGGGCCCCTGGCGCTCCTGGTGGTGGCCGTGGGCGCGCTCCAGGTGGGGGTGTTCATCTGGTCGCGCCGGCGGCAGGCGGAGCTCATGTCCCGGAGCCTGGAGGCCGAGGCGAAGTCCCAGGCCTATCAGGTGGAATTCCTCATCGGCATGCAGAACCTCAAGGCCATGGGCGGCGAGCACCGGGCCATGGATCGCTGGTCCGGCATGTTCGTGGACGTGCTCAACATCTCGCTGGCGCGCGGCAAGCTCAGCACCCTGACGGACGCGCTGATGAGCGCGCTGCGGCTGGGGGCGCCCCTGGTCATCATGTGCTTTGGCGCCTGGCAGGTGCTGCGCGGGGCGCTCACCCTGGGCGGCATGCTCGCGCTCAACGCGGTGGCCATGGGGTTCCTGGGCCCGTTGTCCAACCTGGTCTCCACCCTGATGCAGTTTCAACTGCTCGGCAGCTACTTCGAGCGCATCCACGACGTGCTGGACACGCCGCCCGAGCAGGAGTCCGGCAAGGTGCGCCCGGCGCATACGCTCGCGGGACGCATCTCCCTGGAGAAGGTGTCCTTCCGCTATGGCCCCCATTCGCCCCTGGTGACGCGCGAGGTGTCGGTGGACATCCAGCCCGGACAGATGGTGGCCATCGTGGGCCGCTCGGGCGCGGGCAAGTCCACGCTCGCCAACCTGTTGCTCGGCATGTACGTGCCCACCGCGGGGCGCATCCTCTATGACGGGGTGGACCTGACGGAGCTGGACTTGCGCTCGCTGCGGCAGCAGGTGGGCATCGTCATGCAGAGCCCCGCCCTGTTCAGCTCCAGCATCCGCTCCAACATCGCGCTGGCGGACCCGTCCTTGTCCATGGACGCCATCGTGGAGGCGGCGAAGCTCGCGAAGCTGCACACGGAAATCCTGGCCATGCCCATGGGCTATGAAAGCCTGCTCCTGGAGCGCGGTGCGTCGTTGTCGGGAGGGCAGCGGCAGCGGCTCGCGCTCGCCCGCGCCCTGGTGCGCAAGCCCGCCATCCTGTTGTTGGACGAGGCCACGAGCGCCCTGGACTCCATCACCGAGGGAGAGGTGCACCGGGCGCTGGCCTCCATCCGCTGCACGCGCGTGGTCATCGCCCACCGCCTGAGCACCGTGGTCAACGCGGACCTCATCCTCACGCTGGAGGACGGAGCGCTCGTGGAGGCGGGGACACATGAGGAGTTGCTCGCGAAGGGCGGGGTGTATGCCTCGCTGGTGGCGGCCCAGCTCGGCGGTGAGGCGGCCATCGCCCGCCGCGAGCGGAGAGCGGAGAGCGCCTGAGGTCGGGGTTTCAAGAGGAAGACCTCCGGGCGTGTGGGTCGCGCCTGGAGGCTTCGTGCACCTGGAGGCCACCGTCCGTTCCGGCGGTGGCTCGTCGATTCATGGGGGAGGAGAGTGGTTGTACCGCGGTGAACCGGCTCAGCGGCTGCCGTTGTCGTTGTCGCAGGCGCCCGCGAGCAGCGAGCAGCAGAGGGAGTCGCCGCAGATGATGAGAATCGAGAACACGCAGATGACACCCGCGGAGTCGCCATTACCTCCGTTCACCTGATCCAGGGTCTCGTCGGACAGGTTGCGAATGGTCTGCTTGTGGAGGCTCAGCTTTTTCGTGTTCTTCATGGGTTGGGTCCTTGTCAGGGCCGTCTCGATTGACGGTGATGGAATGGTATGAACGGGTTCCCTCGTCTCAACCTGCACCCGGGGATGAGCCGCGATGAACCAGCATCCATTCTCAAGGTATGAGACTCACGGGGTGATAGGAATTGCGTCTGTGATTGCTGTCTGGAGCGTCCACGCCGGGACGTTCCGGACTGACGTGGGGGCGATGCCGCCCACCTCTTCCAGGCAGAAGGGAGGATGGTGTAAAATCAAGGAATCCCCATTCTTCTGGAATCGAGGAGACGATGATGTTCCGGCGGCCTGTCCACATCGAGCCCGTGCTGCGCGCTCTCGCCGGAGGACTCACGGTGGCGGCCGTGGTGCCGCTGTACGCGGGGGCGGAGGAGGGGAGGGCGGTGTGGCGGGCCGTGCCGCTCGTGTGGGGTCTGCTGCTGATGCTGTCGGCGTTCACCGGAGTCCGCCCGTTGGAGCGGCTGCTGCGGCGGTTGGGGTTGCGCGGCGAGCGGGAGGTGCTGCGCGAGCGGACGCGGGTGGAGTACCTGGAGTCGCTGGGGTTGCTCCAGGAGGTGGTGCTGGAGCTGTCGGTGGATGGCCGGCTGGTGCGGGCCTCCGAGCGCGGGGACGCGGTGTTGGGCCCGGGGGGCTCGCCGTCCTCGCGATTCGTCGACCATGTCCATCCCGAGGACCGCGCCTGCGTGGAGGAGTTGCTGCGGGGCCTGGCGAACGGGGAGCGCGAGGTGCTCAACACGCGCTTTCGCACGCGGTATCCGGAATGCCGCCCGCGTTGGTTGGAGGGGCGCTTCGTCCTGCGCCGGGAGGAGGGGGCCGCTCGGGGCATTCACGGCGTGGTGCACGATGTCACCGATCGGGATCTCCAGGAGCAGCGCATCCACCACCTGGCCAGCCATGACGGGCTGACGGGCCTGCCCAACCGCGCCCGGCTCGAGTCCTGGGTGGAGCAGGCGCTCGCGCGCGCCCGCCTCCAGGAGTGCAAGGTGGCCCTGGTCTTCATCGATCTGGATCACTTCAAGCAGATCAACGATCTGCATGGCCACCGGGTGGGAGACGCGCTGTTGCGCGCGGTGAGCGAGCGGTTGCGCGAATGTCTGCGCGAGGGTGACTGGCTGGCGCGCTGGGGCGGGGACGAGTTCGTGGTGATCTTGCCGGAGGTGCGGCGCGACGACTCCCCGCGCGAGGTGGGGGAGCGATTGCGGCAGGCGGTGCGCTCCTTGTGTCCGCCGGAGTGGCCGGACGTGCGGCTCACGTCCAGCATCGGCGTGACGGTCCAGTCCGATGAGACGGTCAGCGCCGGGACCCTCTTCATCCAGGCCGAGCAGGCGCTCTTCTTCGCCAAGGCGCAGGGGCGCGACAACGTCCAGTCCCACGGGGAGATGCACGGCACCGGCCGGGCGTTCCGGGACTTCGAGCTGGCGTCACGGCTGGACCGCGCCATCCGCCAGAAGCGGCTGGAGGTGCACTACCAGCCGGTGGTGGATGCCCGGAGTGGCGCCGTGGTGGGCGTGGAGGCCCTGGCGCGCTGGCGGGACGAGAAGTACGGCCAGGTGGGCCCGGATCTCTTCATCCCCCTGGCCGAGCAGTTGGGGCTCATCCGCGAGCTGGGAGATCTGATGTTGGAGCAGTCGCTCGCGTGGTTCAGCCAGCTCGTGCGTGGCGGCGCCGACCTGCGGCTGTCCATCAACGTCTCCAACCGGCAGCAGGCGACGGCGGACTTCGCCAGCTCCCTGCTCGAGCGCGTGCGGCGTCATGGTCTGCGCCCCGGGCAGGTGAAGCTGGAGATCACCGAGAGCGTCGCCATGGAGGGGGTGGCCTCGGCGAGCGGGTTGTTGCGGACGCTGTCGGAGCAGGGCTTCCTGCTGTCCATCGACGACTTCGGGACGGGCTTCTCCTCGCTGTCCCAGTTGCACGTGCTGCCGGTGGACGAATTGAAGATCGATCGCTCCTTCGTGCGGCGCCTGCGCACGCGCGAGGGCCGGGCCATCGTGAAGGCCATCGTGGACATGGCGCACCACCTGGACCTGGTGCTCGTGGCCGAGGGCGTGGAGGACGCGGAGACGGCCGAGGCGCTGCGGGAGCTGGGCGTGGAGATGCTCCAGGGCTTCTACTTCAGCCGGCCGCTCGCGCCCGAGGACTGCGCGCGCTTCCTTCGCCCCGTGCGCGCGCGGGCCATCGGGATGTGACGCTCAGCGGATGCCGCAGTCCCGGGTGCAGTGATGCGCGTCCATGCCGATCCCCGCGGACTCGGTGAACTGGCAGACGCCATCGCCACACACGTAGATGTCCTGGGGCCGGATGCGGGTGGTGACGGGCGCGTAGGTGACTCCCTGGTGGGTGCACTGGGTGTAGTACGTGCCGGAGGGGTCGGGCGTGCACTTCGCGGCGCAGCTCCCCACCCGGGTGATGGGCGCGCACGCGTCCGCGCCCGTCTCGAGCGCGCAGGCCCGCACGCTGCTCTCGTACGCCCTCAGGGGGGCGGCGTCGTGGCCGGTGAAGACGCCTGTCTGGGTGAAGAGGTTGCCGAAGAAGCACCCCTCGCGCTGCGCGAACGTGGACAACTCCTCCGGGGCGGTGGCGATGGACGCGCCTCGTCCATCGCGGCCCCGCACGGAGATGGGCACGGTGCGCTCGAACTTGTTGACGTGGGCGGCCAGGCACCCGGAGACGAGTTGCTGCTCGCGCACGGTCGCCGGCTGACCCGCGCCCCAGTCGGGAGCGAAGCCCAGGGAGCCCTTCCAGGTCCGGACGACGCCCTGCTTGTCCGTGTACGTGCGCGTCTGCCCCGCGGGCAGGGCACAGGCCGTGACGTACTTCATGACGTTGTCGGCCAGCGCGGGGTCCTGGTCGTACCAGGACGCGAAGGCCGCGCTGCTCAGGCCATTGAAGGCGAGCCCGTTGAAGGCCAGGCCATTGAAGGCGAGCCCGTTGAAGGCCAGTCCGTTGAAGGACTCGCCGTTGTCGGACGCGAGCTCCTGGTGCGCCGTGCAGGGGGGCTCCAGGGCCGCGGGTGCCTCCGGAACCGGAGCACACGCCACCACGCTCCCCAGCAACAACACCCACGCCCTTGCATGGCCCTCGTGGCTCTTCGCGCTCCGCATGGTTTGTCCTCCTCGGAATAGCTTGGAAAGCGGGTGCAAACGGAAACTCGGTCGCCGACTGGGTTTTGGTGAGATCCATCCCTCTTGGGTCGGGGCGAAGTGTTTTCGGTTGGATATTTTCCGTGGAGGTGGAAGACGAGGCCGTCCACCGCAAGACACTTGGTTAGGATGGAGGGCCCGTCTAGGAGGACGGCGTCATGTCCGTTTCCAAGCACCAGCCCGCGTCCATGTTCGTCGACTTCGAGCGCGAGGCGTGGCGGGCCCTGCGCGCCGCGACGCCGCTGACCCTCGACGCGTCGGAGGTGGAGGGCCTGCGCGGCCTGGGGGAGCACCTGGACCTGGAGGAGGTGGCGGATGTCTACCTGCCCCTGTCCCGGCTGCTCAACCTGCACGTGGCGGCCACGCAGAGCCTGTGGACGGCGCAGCAGTCATTCCTGGGCGGCTTCTCCCAGAAGGTGCCCTTCGTCATCGGCATCGCGGGCAGCGTGGCGGTGGGCAAGAGCACCACGGCGCGCATCCTCCAGGCCCTGTTGTCGCGCTGGCCGGACCACCCCCACGTGGAGCTCGTCACCACGGATGGGTTCCTGTACCCCAACCGCGTCCTGGACGAGCGCGGCCTCATGCAGCGCAAGGGCTTCCCGGAGAGCTATGACCGGCGCGCCCTGGTGCGCTTCCTCGCCGAGCTCAAGTCCGGCCGCGCCGAGGTGAGCGCCCCCGTCTACTCCCACCTCGTCTACGACATCGTCCCTGGTGAGTTCGTGCCCATCCGCCGGCCCGACATCCTCATCCTCGAGGGGCTCAACGTGCTCCAGACGGGGCCGCTGGAGGGGGGGAAGATGCCGCACACCTTCCTGTCGGACTTCTTCGACTTCTCCATCTACGTGGACGCGCACGAGCAGGACATCCGCGGTTGGTACGTGGACCGCTTCCTCCACCTGCGGCAGACGGCGTTCCGCGACGAGCGCTCCTTCTTCCGGCGCTTCGCCGATCTCACCGAGGAGCAGGCCATCGCCCGGGCCCTGTCCGTGTGGGCGGAAATCAACGGCCCCAACCTGGCGCAGAACATCGCGCCCACGCGCTCGCGGGCCCGGCTCATCCTCACGAAGGGCTCGGACCACAAGGTGCGCCGCGTGCGCATGCGCAAGACCTGAGCCCCCGCCCCGGAGCTGTCCCGGGCGGGGAGGCCCTGGCGGGTCAGCTCCGGTAGTCCGCGTTCTCGCTGATGTACTCGTGGCTGCGGTCCGCGCCGAGCACCGTGCACTCCGCCGGGCCCGAGCCCAGGTCCACGTCGATCTCCACCGCGCGCTCATGCGGGGGGAAGGCCACGGGCGGACGGAAGGTGAGTCCATCCGGCGGAGGCACGCTCGCGTAGAGTTCCGCGCCCTTCATGTGCGCCACCAGGGCGGCCTCGGCCTCGTGGTCGAGCCGGAAGGTGCCGTGCTCCAGCAGCACGCGGCCTCCCATGCGCAGCGTGCAGCGCGACAAGTCCATCCCCGGGTGGTGCTCGCCCACGTACTTGCCGATCGCCGCCACCAGCCGGCCCACGTTGGGATCATTGCCGTTCACCGCGCACTGGAAGAGCGGCGAGTTCACCACCGACTTGCCCACGCCGCGCGCCACCCGCTCGTCCAGGGCGCCGCGCACCCGCACGCGCATGACGTGGTGGACGCCCTCGCCGTTGCGCACGATGTCCTCGGCGAGGTCCGCGCACACCTGCTCCAGCGCGGCCTCGAAGCGGGCCAGGTCCGGGCAGGGCACCCGGCGCGAGGACACGAGCGCCACCGTGTCCGAGGTGCTGGTGTCGCTGTCCACGCTGATGCAGCCGAACGTGCGCGAGGCCACCGAGCGCAGACACGCGCGCAGGGTGTCCCGGGGCACGTCCAGGTCCGTGAGGAGGAAGACGAGCATGGTGGCCAGGTTGGGCTCGATCATCCCCGCCCCCTTGGCGATGCCCACGATGCAGCCCTCCCCCACCTGGGCGCGGCGCACCTTGGGGTAGAGGTCCGTCGTCATGATGCCCTCGGCGGCGGGCAGCACCGAGCCCCCCGCGAGCGAGGCCACCGCGCCGGGCACCGCCCGTTCCATCGAGTCCACCGGCAGCCGCCACCCGATGACGCCCGTGGAGCAGGGCAGCACCTGCGAGGCGGTGAGGCCCAGCCCCGCCGCCACCGCCGCGCACACCCGCTCGGAGGCCTCGCGGCCCTCGGGAGCGCACACGTTGCTCACCTTATTATTGATGATGAGCGCGCCCAGGGTGGGGGACTCCAGCCGCTCGCGTCCCACGAGCACCGGCGCCCCGGGAAAGGCGTTCTTCGTGAACACCGCCGCGAACGCCGGGGTCGGCTCGTCGAGCACCACCAGCGTGAGGTTCATCTTCGCCGGCTTGGACACCTCGGCGGGCATGAAGTCGAGGCGCGTGCGTCCGACCCGGAAGCCCCGGGGCAGGGCGGACTGGCCCTCCAGCCAGGTGCGGTGGGCCTCGGCGGACGAGAAGGTCAGGTGCGTGCTGGGAATGGTGGGACCTCGGGGCGAAAGGACATCCGCTTGCTGCCGCAATCCCGCCCCCGATGCAATCCCGCTGTCGCTAGGGCGTGGTCTGCTCCGCGAGGCCCGGTCCGTCGCCGCCCTCCTCCGGCAGGGGGACGAGCTCCTCGGGATCGAGCGGCGCCGGGGAGATGGCCCCATCGCGCGTCAAGACCCAGGAGTTGTAGCGCCGCTGGTGGACCTCGAGCAGCTTGCCGTCCTCGTAGCAGAGGGTGTGCAGGGTGAAGTACGGCACCTTGAGGCTGGGCTTGCCGTACTGGAAGCACTCCTGGGTGCCGCGCTGCTCCCGGCTCACGGGCTGCCCGAGGATGCCGGACACGTCCTGGGGAGACATGCCCTTGCGCACCGTGCGCAGCCCCCGGTACGTGTCCACCCGGATGGGCGTGGCGGGCGAGTGGTACGTCACGGCCAGATAGCCGAGCCCGCCCACGAGCAGCACCGCGAGCGGATAGAGGAGATGGCGGCGCTGGAGGCGGATGCGCCGCGGGTCGGTGTAGGCGCTGAACAGGTACTTGTGCTGGGCGGCGCTCACCCGGTTCACTTCCATCTGCGGCTCGGGCTGGGTCACGTCCCTCCACATGCCCCGAGGGAGGGCCAGGATGCAAGCCGCCGATGCAGGACACTGACGGGCGGGCGGCTCGTTTGTCAGCCAGGACAGCGTGCGGGCTGCTGTGGTCTGTTGGGTGGCATGGCGCGTCATCTCGTCTACCGCCGCTACGGCGGCTCCCTTCAGGTGTCCATCCCCTCGTTCGAGGTGCTCTTGGAGGCCATTCACATCCCCGAGACCCAGTGGCTGGCCACGGCCTGTCCGGTCGAGGGGTTGAACTGTGACCGGCGCTTCCTCGAGTTCCTCGACACGGACCAGAACGGGCGCATCCGGGTGATGGAGGTGCGCGCCGCCGTCGAGTCCACGGCGAAGCTGTTGAAGAGCTACCAAGGAGTCAACGACGCGAGCGACGTGCTGGTGCTGGACTCGCTCTCCGAGGCGGCGGCGAAGCACCGTTCCGCGGCCGACATCCTGCTCGACACGCTGAAGGTGGAGGACCGCACGCGCATCTCGGTGGCGCAGGTGCGCACGAGTGAGCAGTCGCTCCGGACGGCGGGCCAGAACGGAGATGGCATCGTCGCCCCGGCCTTCCTGCCCGAACCCGCGCGCTCGCTGGCGAACGCGCTCATGGCGTCCTTCCCCGAGGTGAAGAACCGCGCGGGGCAGCCGGGCGTGGACCTGGCCATGCTCCAGCGCTTCCGCGAGGAGCGGAGCGCGCTGCTCGCGCACCTGTCCGGGAAGGAGGCGCTGCTCGTCTGGGGGCCGCAGAGCGTGGAGCGCGCCCGGCGCATCGAGGAGGTCCGTCCCCTGCTCGACACCTACTTCCTGCAATGCCGGCTCATCGCGGCCCAGCCGGAGGCCGTCACGAGCCTCAAGCTGGAGGCGGCGCGGGTGCAGGGGGCGCTGGGCGACCTGCAATCGCTCTCGCGGGTGGTGTCGGAGCTGCCCGTGGCGCCTCCGGAGCCCGGTGGGGTGCTGCGCTGGTCGCGGTTGTACCGGGGGCCGTCCTTCGAGCGGCTCGAGACGTTCCGCAAGGACGTGGCCCTGCCCATCACCAATGACCTGGCGACGCTCACGGACGCGGCCTGGCGGGACATGTCCACCCGGGCCGACGCCATCCTGGCCTGGCAGGCGCGGATCGACGCGAGCCCCCTGCGCGCGCAGGTGGACTCGCTGGCGGGGATTTCCGAGTCGCAGCTCGACGCCATCGAGGCGGCCTGCCGGGCGGACCTGGCGCTCAAGGATCGGCTGGACGCGGTGGTGGAGTTGGAGCGGTTGGTCCTCTACCAGCGCTGGCTGCTGACGTTCGCCAACAACTTCATCAGCATGCCGGACCTGTACCAGACGAAGCGGCGCGCGCTGATGGAGCGGGGGACGCTCATCCTCGGGGGACGGCGCTACCGGCTGTCGGTGCTGGTGAAGGACCGCGCCGCGCATTCCGCGCTCACGAGCCAGGGCACCACCTGCACCCTCTATGTCCAGGTGCTCTCCAAGGAGGGCGGAGAGGCCTTCGAGGTGGCGGTGCCCGCCACGCGGGGGCGCAGCGGAGAGCTGTCGGTGGGCAAGCGCGGCGTCTTCTATGACGTGGATCAGCGCGAGTTCGACGCCGTGGTGACGCAGATCGTGCGCCAGCCCGTGTCGCTGTGGGAGGCGATGACGATGCCCTTCGAGCGCATCGGCAAGTTCGTCTCCCAGAAGATCGAGGGCATGGCGGCCTCGGGGGAGAAGGCGCTCGATGAGTCGCTGGAGAAGAGCTACGTGCAGGGCTCCACCGTCGCGAGCGCCGCGGTGGCGGCTCCGGCCACGGCGCCCAAGGCTCCCGCGCCCACGGCGCCGAGCCCTCCCTCGGTGGCGGGTCCCGGGGGATTCCTCGCGGCGGGAGGCATCGCGTTCGCGGCGGTGGGCTCCTCGCTGGCCTTCATCGTGTCCCAGGTGAGGACGCTCACGCTCTTCGACGTGCTCACCGCGGTGCTCATCGCCATCGCCGTGGTGATGCTCCCCTCGGGCTTGCTCGGATGGCTCAAGCTGCGCAAGCGCAACCTGGCGCTGCTGCTGGAGGGCTCGGGCTGGGCGCTCAATGACAGGCTCAACCTCACCCGGGGCCTGGCGGCCCTCATCACCCGGAGGCCGCGCCTTCCCAGGAACGCCACCGTGGACCGGGTGGACATGCTGCGCTCCGCGCTCGTGACGGTGCACGAGGACGACGAGGGCGAGCCGCGCCAGTGGGGCTTGTGGACGGCCGTCATCCTCGCCGCCCTGTTCGCGCTGCTCTGGCAGTTCCGTGAGCCCCTGTCGCGCGAGGTCTGCGAGCGCGGGTGGTTGCCCCAGAGCGTGTGCGAGTCCTCGCTGGCGCCGATGAATCCCTGAGCCCTACTTCCAGCCGAGCCACTCGCGCAGCAGGGGCGTCATCTGCCCGGCCGTGCGCTGGTGGGTCTTCCGGCTGGGGTGCCACAAGCAGCCCAGGCCCTCGTCGTCGCGGTTGGCGGGGACCTCGGCGAAGTGCACCCGGGTGTCCCCGGCCTTGTGCAGCTCGTCCACCAGGCTGGAGACGAGCCCCCGGACGAGCGTGCGCGCCTGGAGTTCCTTGGGGTGGGCGTCGGAGATGCCGGAGCCGAGGACACAGACGATGTGGGCCTGGGGGTAGTGGCCCCGGATGCTCGCGACGAGGGAGCGGTAGGCGTCGCGGAAGCGCGCCTCGCCCGGGTGCTCCTTCCAGAAGTCATTGGCGCCGAGCTGGATGACGACGGCGTCGGGCACCCAGGCGGTGAAGTCCCAGGGGCCGTCCTCGCGGCGCGGCAGGGTGCGCGTGTAGAGCTGGGGAAGGGTGGGGGTGGGATCGTTGGCGTAGTTGATGGCCACGCCCTTGCCGGAGTACGCGACGACGGAGAGCTCGGCGTTCAGGGCCCGCGCGGTGAGGGCGGCCCAGGTGAGGGAGTGGCGCTGGGTCTCCGCGTTGAAGCTGCACTGCGCGTTCTTGCCCTCGATGCCGAAGCCCGTGAGGCCCGAGTCACCGATGAACTCGATGCGGCGCTCCAGGCGGGGCGGGGCGGACAGTACCTGCGCGTCCGGGTCCAGCTCGAGCCCGAGGAATTGGGTTTCACCCACGGCGGGCTCGGTCTCCTTCTCCAGGAGGAGCACGTGCTCGCCCGGGGGCAGGCCCTCGGCGATGCGGTAGAGCAGGGGCCCCTCGCCCACGTACAGGTCGCGGAAGGGGGCGCCGTCCACGCTGAAGCGGAAGCGGTTGGGCGCGGCCTCCTCGAGCTTGCCCAGGTCGAGCAGGCGCAGGCCGAGGGACGTGCCGGTGAAGCGCACGGTGAGGGACGTGCCACCCCAGGCGAGCCGGGGACCCTCGGGGTCGCTCCGGTCCACCCGTCCACTGAAGCGCAGTTGAGGCGCCTGGGGAGATACCTGGACGGGCGCTCCATGGTGACAGCCCCCGAGCAGGGCCAGGGCGAGTCCCAGGCGGGTCAGGCAACGGGCGGGCACGTGGGTCATTCGGGGCTCAATTCGCGGTGGTGCTTCCGGTGGGGGGCGGACGGGAGATCCACGCGGCGATGAAGACATCCAGCTCCCCGCGCAGCACGTCCTTCACGCGTGGCGTGCCCGCGCCCGTGCGCGGGTCTTCCACCCGGGCGCTCCGGCCGACGTGGTAGCGCCGGGCCTCGTCCGCGCTGACGCGGCCTCCCTGGCCCTTCACCACCCGCGAGGCGATGTCCTTCATTTCCTCCAGCTCGGCGCCACCCGTCAGGGTCATCACCCGGCCGCTCGTCTCGTCGCGCACCGTCACCTCGGTCCTCACCTTGCCGACGAAAGCACCCTCGCGCCGCCGCACCTCGCGGCCATTCACGTCGATGCCTCGCGTGTCCTCCAGGGGGCCGCCCTGGTGCACCCGCACGTAGGCGCGCTGCCGCTTGTCGTCCTCCATGCGCCGGTGCAGCCCCGACTCGCCCGAGAGGTAGCCGTAGGCCCCGGGGCCCACGATGCGCAGCACCACCCGGACGGGCTCCTCCGCTTCCGCCACCGCCTCCACGGCGTAGCCACGACGCCGCGCCCAGCCCTCGTACATGGTCGCCAGCTCACGTACCCAGGCTTCCTGGCCCTCGGTTGTCTCGCTCGCGCTGATGTCCACCAGCGCATCGTCTCCCTGGCCCATCGCGCCGGAGGCGCCCAGCACCTCGGCCATCTGCACCTCGCGCGCGACCTCCTCCACCTGCTTCGCCGCCGACGCGAGCTGGGGCTCGCCCTTCGCCTCGCGCACCAGCCGCCGCGCGAAGGTCGCGCGCTCCTCCAGCCGGTCCAATTCGTTGAGCTGGGCCTCTAGCGGGCGGAAGGCGCGCAGGGTCGCCGCCGCGCGCTCCGGGTCGTCCCACAGGTTGGGGGCCTGCGTGGCCGCGAGCAACTCCGAGCGCCGCTCCTCCAGCCGGGGCCGGTTGGCCGACACCGACAGGGCGCGGGCGCGTCCCACCAGCCGATCCATCTCCGCGAGCAGGGACCTCTTGTCCAGGCGCCGCTTCACCGCCGCCACGGACTTCTCCGTGGGCAGGGCGAGCCGGGCCGTGTCCTCGCGCGGGGAGGGCAGGGTCTCGGCCACGGCCACCACCCGGTTGCCCGGGGGGCGGATCTCCACTCGCACGGGCGTGCCCGGCCCCAGTTGCCGGCGGGCGATCTCCACCGCCAGCGCCGCGGTGAGCGTCTTCTCGATTTCCCGCTGCAGGTAGCGCGCGCCGAACTCCGGCGAGTACCCCCGCTCCACCAGCAGATCCACCACCGCGGGTGTCACCTCCACGTCCAGCCCGCGCACCCGGATGCCTTCGCGTTCCAGCACCCGGCCCACCTCGCGCTGGGCGATCTTCCGGATCTCCACCTTGGTGAGCGGCTGGAAGTGGCAGATGGCGTCGAAGCGGTTGAGGAATTCGGGGCGGAAGACCGCCGCCATGCGCTTGTCCACCTCGTTGATGAAGTCCTCGGCGCGGCGCGGGGTGTTGAAGCCCATGGAGGGCGTCCGGTACACCTCGGCGCCCACGTTGGACGTGGCCACGATGACGGTGTTGTTGCAGGAGATGGTTTCCCCCGCGCCGTTGACGAACGTGCCCTCGTCGAAGAGCTGGAGGAAGCGGTCGTGCACGCTGCGCGCGGCCTTCTCGAACTCGTCGAGCAGCAGCACGGTGAACACCTTGCCCTCGAGCAGCGCCGTCAGCTCGCCGCGCTTCGTCTCGATGGCGGGAGCCCACGTGGCGCCGAACGGAACGCTCTCATCCCCGTCATTGGGGTAGTCCACCATGTTCAAGCGCACGAGCCGGTCCGGCGAGCCGAACAGGTACTCCGCGAGCAGCTTGGCCAGCTGCGTCTTGCCCACGCCCGTGGGGCCGGCGAAGAGGAACACGCCCAGGGGGCGGCGCGGATCGTTGAGGCCCGCCTTGAGCAGCGCCACCGAGCGCAGCACGGCCTGCACCGCGTCGGTCTGTCCGAGCAGCCGCTCGCCGAAGAAGCGCTCCGTCTCCTCCAGGTCCAACGCCATCGCGTCGTCCACGACGAAGCGTGGCAGGCGGGTGGTGGCGCAGAAGCGGGTGAGCACGTCCTCCGGGCCCACCCTGTCCCTCGCGCCGCCCGCGGCCTCGGCGGCCGTCTCCTTGAGCAGCTCGATGGCCTTGCGCGGCAGCCGCTGAGCGAGGAGGAACTTGGAGGCCAGCCGCAGCGCCAGGTCGCACGCCGCCGGGTCGATGGGCAGGCGCAGCTCGTGCTCCAGCTCCTCGGCCACCCGGCCGAGGATCCATCGCGCCCGCTCGGCGGGGGGCTCGTTCAGGGGCACCAGGTGGAGCCGTTCCGCGAAGGACTCGTCCGCGCGCAGCAGCTCCTGCACGCGCTTGGGCTCGGTTTCGAAGATGAAGCGGAGCGTGCCGGCGCGCAGGGCCCGGAAGGCCACGGGCGCGAGCGGTCCTCCGATGACGGCGTGCAGGTCCCGGATGTAGACGATGGGGCGGGGATGCCGTCCGAGCCCCTCGAGCAGTTCCTCGAAGGACTCGGCGGCCTGCCGTTGGGTGCTGCGCGCCAGGATGTTGGCGACGGAGATTTCCACCATGCGCGCGGAGGCGAGTTCCGCGTCCACGCGGCCCTCGGCGATGCGGCGCGCGACTTCCTGCACGAGCGCGGACTTGCCCACCCCGGGTTCTCCGGACAGGAGCGGGTGCTTGCCTCCGCGTGACAGGAGCGACAGGACCTCGTTGACGGCGCTGTCCACGCCATGCGCGGCCACGAGCCGACCCTCCCGCGCCAGGGCGGTCAGGTCTCGGTCGATCAGCCGCTCATTGTCCTCGCTCTTTCGGGTGGCCATGGTCGGGAACGCCTCGCCGGGCGTGGGGACACTCTAGCGCGGTGGATCGCGCGGGGGGTCCCGTTCCCTCCTGGCCTCACGCCTCCGTGGTCGGATGCCCCCAGGGATTGGTGGCGGGTGCCTGGCGCAGCAGGGTCTGGAGCCGTTCACCCCATTGCTGGGAGCACTCGGGCGCCCGGGGGGCGCTGTCGTGGAGGGTGGCACTCAGCCGGGCCGCCTGCTCGGCGAGCTGTTGCCGTACAGCCGGTGACCAGCGGGCGAATTCGAGCCATTCCATGGGCTTCTCCTCCGTGAGGGGTTGGGGTTGACCGCATCCATGCGCCAGTGGCCCATGCCAAGGCATTGCGCCACGCGTCAGGGGAAACGGGATGTGATGGATTCACGACGGCTCGGGGTGGGGGACTGTCGTGGATGGGCATGTCCATCGTCCCGAGGTCGGAGGACGTGGAATGTCTCGGGCCTGGGCGTGGGCATTCCCAGAGGCGCGACTTCTGGCGGGGGGCCCCGTCCTCCATTTCGCGTTTCCGCGCGAGGCGTTCAATAGCTGTCTCGACTCCGGCCGCTCGGACTTCCCCAGGGGCAGGGTCTGTTCCTACCAAGGACAGGCGGAATACCGCCCCGAGCCCAGAAGGAGGCAGGTGATGAAGACACAAACAGGCCCCAAACCGTTCTTCGCGCGTCTGCTCGATGAACAGGAACCACCCCCCGTCTCGGGAGGCGAGACCCGGAAGTACCCTTCGGATGAAGAGGACTTCGCCGGGAGCGCGTCCTCGCGGGACTGGACGCTGAAGTACCCCTCGGACAATGACGAGGGGTACTAGACGCGCGCATGAGCAGCCCTCGCGACAACGTCCTGCTTCTCACCCACGGCGCGGACCACTACACGGTGGATCGCGTCGCGGGGGAGTTGTCGCGGCGGGGATTGCGGCCCCTGCGCATCGACACGGAGGGCTTTCCCGCCGGGTGGGAGTTGTCGTCGGTGCTGGGGCCCGAGCGCGAGGACGTGCTGCTGCGCACTTCCGCCGGTGTGTTGCACGCACGGGAGGTGCGCTCGGTGTGGTTGCGGCGGCGGATGCCGGCCCGGCTCGATGCCTCGCTGGAGCCCGTATGGCGCGAGAGCTGTGTGCGTGAGTCGTGGGCGGCCCTCGACGGCGCCCTCGATGGGCTGGCCGCCGCGGGCTGCCGGTTCATCAACCCCCTGGGCTCGGATGTGGCGGCCGAGAACAAGCCGCGCCAGCTCCGGTTGGCCCGAGCGCTGGGGCTCGAGATTCCACGCACCGTGGTGACCAACGACGAGGCCCAGGTGCGCGCCTTGTTCGACGAGGTGAGGGGCCGGATGGTGGCCAAGATGTTGACGCCCCTGAGCCAGTCCATGGATGGGCGCCGGCCCTTCGTCTACACGAGCGCCATCGGTCCTGAACACCTCGGACAGCTCGACGGTCTGCGCCACGCTCCCATGGTGTTCCAGGAGCGTGTGGACAAGGCCCACGAGCTGCGGGTCGCGGTGGTGGGCGGGCGCTGCTTCGTGGGCGCCATCGACGCGTCGCGCTCGGTGGCGGGACAGGTGGACTGGCGGCGCTCCCGCGCGGACGAGTGCCAGTGGACGCATGGCGAGCTGCCTGGCTCCGTGGCCGGGCGGCTCGTGCGTCTGGTGGCGGCGCTGGGGCTGGTCTACGGCGCCGCGGATTTCATCGTCACCCCCGAGGGGCGCCATGTCTTCCTCGAGGTCAATCCCGGGGGGGAGTGGGGCATGCTCGAGCGGGAGCTGGGTCTGCCCATCGCCGAGGCCCTGGCCGATGCCCTCGCGGTCCCCCTTCCCTGAGCCATGGCCATCCTCCTCGTGACCCATTCGAAGGACAACGACGCTCCCCTGGCCGTGGCACGGGCGCTCGAGGCCCGGGGCGAGCGGGTCTACCGCCTCGATACGGATTTCTTCCCCACGGGACTCCAGTTGTCGCTCGATGAGGGCGGAGGCGGACGGCTGTCGGGCCCCGAGGGCGTGCTCGACCTGGCGGAGGTGTCGGCGCTCTGGTACCGCCGCAACGCGACGGGAGCCGCCATCCCCAAGACGCTGGATGAACAGCTTCGCCGCCCCTCGGTGGAGGAGAGCCGGCGCCTGCTGTTCGGGATGATGGCCGCGCTGGGGGTGTTTCAACTGGACGCGCTCGAGCAGGTGCGGCGCGCCGAGCACAAACCATTGCAGCTCACGTTGGCGCGGGCGCTCGGATTGGAGGTCCCCCGCACGCTGATGACCAATGATCCCACGGCGGTGCGCGCCTTCGCCGCGAGCTGCCCCGGGGGCGTGGTGACGAAGATGATGTCGTCGTTCGCCGTCTACAGCGAGGAGGGCCGCGAGCAGGTGGTGTTCACCACGCCGTTGAGTGCCCGGCAGTTGGAGGACCTGGAAGGTCTGGACCTGTGCCCGATGACCTTCCAGGAGCGGCTGCCCAAGGCGCTGGAGCTGCGGGTGACGGTGGTGGGGGAGCGGGTGATGGCGGCGGCGATCGACTCCCAGGCGCTGCCAGGGGCGCGCGAGGATTGGCGGCGCGAGGGCGCGGCGCTCATCGACGCGTGGCGGCCCTACACCCTGCCCGAGCCCATCCAGGCGCGCGTGCTGCGGCTGATGGACGCGCTGGGGCTCAACTACGGCGCGTTCGACTTCGTCGTCACGCCCGAGGGCCGGCACGTCTTCCTCGAGGTCAACCCGGTGGGGGAGTTCATGTGGCTGATGCGGCATCCGGGGCTGCCCATCCACGAGGCGCTGGCGGATGTGCTGTGTGGCCGGGTAGCGCGGCGGACCGCCCCGAGTTAGGGTCCCCGGCCCATGGCCAAGTCCCCGTGCCCCGTGTCCCTGTCGCAGTTCCTCGAGAAGGCCGAGCCGTTGAAGGTCACCATCAACGGCTCGGAGATGCTCGCCGAGGTGAAGTCGTTCTCGACCGGCTCCTTCGGCTGGTACATCAACGGCAAGACGACCGTCACCGTCGATGGCAAGCCCGTCTCGGTGCAGATCGGCATGAACATGACCGTCGTCGGCTCGAAGGAAGCGGCGCGCTGAGTCACGCCGTCGTGGGCGTCACCGCCGCGAGCCCTACCAAGGCATCGCGGCGGACGCCGTGCTTCACGAAGTCCTGAACCGCCCGCGCGAGCGTGGCGGCGAGCTGGCCGATGAGGGGCAGGTGCTCACCGCCCTCGCAGGTGGCCTGGCCCGCCGAGTCCTCGGTGTCCGGGACGAAGCGCTCTTCCCAGCGCACCAGTCCGAAGGTGCCATCCGCGGCGAGCGCTCCGTGCACGAGGGGCTTGCCCGCCGCGCGCGCGAACGCGCTCAGGACGAGCCGGCTGGCCTGGTTGTCGAAGCAGTCCACGAGCAGGTCCGCGCCCTGACAGAGCGCTTCCACGTTGTCGCGCGTCAGCCGCACGCCCACGGCCTCGGACTTCACGCCGTACAGGTTGAGCAGCTGGAGCTTCAACGCCTCCGCCTTGTTCCTGCCCACCGAGGGCTTCACGAAGGCCTGCGCGAGCAGGTTCCTGGACTCCACGCGGTCGAAGTCGATGAAGACGAGCGTGGCCTCGAGGTTGCGGCACAGCACCGCCGCCGTGGAGCCCACCGCGCCCACGCCACAGAAGAGGATGCGCATGGGGGCTTCTCCTCACGCGCCGAAGGGGACCTTGGGGCGCAGGTAGATGCGCTCCTCGCCCCGGGGACCGCGGAACCGGTCCACCACGTAGTGCTGGAAGGTGTCCTCCCGAGGCAGCCCGAGCAGCTCCACCGCGATGCGCCGCACGTCCGCGTCCGACACGGCCCCGTCCGCTTCCAGGGGCACGTCCGAGGACAAGCCGTTGTAGGTGATGTTGAGCGTCGCCATGTCCCGCCTCCCGGAATGTCCTCCGCGAGGACGTGCCGGGAGGGCGGTTCCCTGACACGTCAGTGGTCGCCGTAGCGCTTCTCGCCCGCTTCCACGCTCAGCTTCAGCCGGTTCCGCGAGGGCGGCAGCGGGCACGTCGCGTACGGCGAGAAGGCGCAGGGCGGGTTGTAGGCGCGGTTGAAGTCCAGCACCACGCGGCCGTCCTTCGGGGGATCCACGTACAGGAAGCGGCCCGCTCCGTACGACTCGGTGCGGTTGGTCAGGTCCCCGAAGATGACGAAGAACGGGCCCGAGTCCGACTCCAGGACGGGATCCAACCGGTACTCCTGGCCATTCACCTGGAAGACGAGCGTGCCCGGCGAGTTCATGTCCTCCACCGTGCCGAGCACCGTGGGCACCGCCAGCTTTCGGGGGGATGCCGCGGGCTCGAACCGCCCCTCGATGCGCCAGGCGGCGCTCACCGGCCACGTGGGGATGCCGTGGAACTGCTTGCGCGCCGGGGCCTCGGGATTCTTCACGCGCAGGCCCATCTTGTCTCCCCGGGGGATGAGGTAGAAGCGCAGCGGACCGAGCCCGAGGATGTCCGCGGGGCTTTCGCTGGTGCCCACCGCGCCGCCGCTGAACGGTTGACCGCCCCGGGTGACGGTGACGCCGGGCTGGAGCGTGAACGTCACCTGGGTCCCCTTGCGCGTCAGGGTGCCGATGTGCGCGGGCGTCCCGGCGGGAAAGATGAAGTCATTGTCCTCGGCGGAACCCAGGCGGTTGTCGCCCTCCTCGAGCCAGTGCAGGCCCACCAGGGACAACCAGCCGTCCTCGGCGGTGAGGTTGGCCACGCGCTTCTGGTGCCAGGCTCGGGTCTCGGCCTCCAGGGAGGAGGGCGTCTTCTCGGGGGAGGTCGTCTCGGCGGGCTTCGTCATGGAGGGCTTGGCGGGGGGAGCGGTGACGGCGGGCGTCGCGAAGGTCACCGCCGACAGGGTGAGCAGACGAGCAATTCGCATGGCTCGACCATGGCAAGCCGGCCGGAGCTCGTCCACTGGGGTCGGGTCTGCACATGGTGCGAGCTGTTCGCAAGGGCATGTCGGGCCTGCCGGGAAGCTCGGTCTCCTTGGTTCCCGGTGGGGCGGGTTGTCGGGAGACGTCCGCGCCCCAAGCTTTCCGGGACGAGGAGGCTTCCCATGAAGATGCGTGTACAGGAGTTGCACCCGATGTTGATCCACGCGCCCTTGACGCTGCTGCCCTCGGCGGCGGTCATCGACGTGGCGGCCGCGTTCTCACGGGGCCGGATCCTGGACAAGACGTCCCGCATCCTGTGGTGGACCACCGCCGCGGGGGGCTTGATGGCCGGATTCGCGGGTCTGGCCGCCACGCAGGAGGTGAAGGCCGACACGCCCAAGACGCGTGACATGATGTTCCTGCACGGCTTCACCAACGCCGTCATCGTGCTGGGCGCCCTGGGCATCGCCGCGTGGCGCACGGGCCGCCCGGCCTCTCTGGCCTCGAGCCTGATGGGAGTGGGCTCGCTCGCCCTCGTCGGCTACAGCGCCTGGTTGGGCGGGGAGATGGTGTACTCGGAAGGCATTGGCGTGAACGGGTTGACGATGGGCCGGGCGGAGCTCGATCAGCGCAGCCCGCCCCTGTTTTCCCGTGAGGCGCCCCTGCGGATCGCCCGGGACGCGGTGAAGGGCCTCGGGTGGCTGCTGGCCCGTGCTCGCGGGGTCTTCTCGGGCCGTGAGCGCATCGAGCCCCGGGCCTTTGGTGTCGCGAGCATCGAGCAGGCACTGGAATCCCAGTCGTCGACGGAGCGGTTCCCGTCTCGCGTCGAGCCGCGGCCCATGTGAGCACCCCCAGCGGATAACCACGCGGGCAACGGAAGGGTTGCCGGGGGGCGGGCCGCAACGCGTAGGCTCCGCGGCCCTATGCGCTTCGACGACATCTCCATCGAACCGAACCGTGTCACCTTCTGGGGCCCACGCTCCGCGCTGGAAATCCGCAGCCCCCTGCCGGGTGTGCTGCGGCTGCGTCACATCCCGGCTTTCAGCCGCTCCGGGCTCGCGCACGGTCCCCGGGAACTGCCCGCCAAGCAATCCTTCGCGGTCGTGGAGCACGCGCAGCGGCCCCTGTCCTTCCGCCACGAGGCCCAGGCGCAGGTGGCGGTGGTGGGCACGGAAGAGTTGTCGGTGGAGGTCCGGATGGATCAGGGCTCCTGGAGTCTGAAGGATGCCTCCGGACGGGAGCTGTCGCGGTGTGAGGGCTTCTCGGGCGAGGCGATGCCGGACTACCCGGTGACGCGCTTCCGCTCCCGGCTCTCCCTGCACACCCCCTCGGACGAAGCGTGGCTCGGTTTCGGGGAGAAGGTCGGGGCGCTCGACAAGCGCGGCATGCGCTTCGTCTTCTGGAACACGGATGTGGTGCCGCACCACCCGGACACGGATCCGCTCTATCAGTCCATTCCCTTCAGCCTCGGCCTGCGCGACGGCGTGGCCTGGGGTCTTTACCTCGACGAGTCGTGGCGGATGGAAGTGGACGTCGCCTCCGAGGATCCCTCGCTCGTGCGGTGGGAGTCCTCCGGCCCCGAGCTGGACGCCTATGTCTTCGTGGGCCCGATGCCCGCGGACGTGGTGCGCCGCTACACCGCGCTCACCGGCCGCCAGCCGCTGCCACCGCTCTGGAGCCTGGGCGCGCAGCAGTCGCGCTGGGGCTACGAGAACGCGGCGGAGATCCGCTCCGTCATTCACGGCTACCGCTCCCGGAAGCTGCCGCTCGACTGCGTGTACCTCGATATCGATTATATGGAGGGCTACAAGGTCTGGACCTGGGACAAGGCCCGCTATCCGGACCCGGCGGGCCTGGCGAGCGAGGCCGCCCAGCTCGGCGTGAAGCTCGTCACCATCATCGATCCGGGCGTGAAGCAGGAGCCGGGCTACCGCGTCTACGACGAAGCGCTCGCGGGCGACCACCTGGTGCGCAATGACCGCGGCAGTGTGCTCGTGGGCGAGGTGTGGCCCAAGCCCGCCGTGTTCCCGGACTTCACGCGCGAGGGCGTACGCACCTGGTGGGGAGGCCTGCACCGGGGCTTCGTGGACGCGGGCATCTCCGGCTTCTGGAATGACATGAACGAGCCCGCCTGCTTCCGGCTCGTCAACGCCAACGAGACCTTCTCCATCAACTCGGCGCCCGCCGTGGACAAGGACAAGGTGGAGGGCCCCACGCTGCCGCACGACGCCCGGCACGGGGAGAAGCGCCACCTGGAAGTGCACAACGTGTACGCGCTCGGCATGGCGCGCGCGGCCTACGAGGGCCTGCGCCGGCTCGCCCCCGAGCGGCGTCCCTTCCTCCTGACTCGCGCGGGCTTCGCTGGCATCCAGCGCTACTCGGCCGTGTGGACGGGGGACAACTCCAGCTACTGGTCGCACCTGGAGCTGTCCATCTCCATGATGCTGGGCCTGGGCCTGTCCGGCGTGTCCTTCACCGGCGCGGACATCCCCGGCTTCATGGGCCGCGCGAGCGGGGAAATGCTCGTGCGCTGGATGCAACTGGGCACCTTCTACCCGCTCATGCGCAACCACTCCGCCAAGGGCACGCCCTACCAGGAGCCGTGGCGCTTCGGCGAGCCCTACCTGTCCATCGCCCGCGAGTGGCTGGAGCGGCGCTACCGGCTGATGCCCACGCTCTACTCTCTCATGCACGAGTCCTCGGAGGAGGGTCTGCCCGCGCTGCGTCCGCTCGTCATGTACGCGCCGGAAGACGTGGAGGCGCTGCGCATGGATGACGCGTTCCTCTTCGGAAGGGATCTGCTCGTGGCTCCGGTGGTGCGCCAGGGCCGCTCGCACCGGCACGTGTACCTGCCCGAGGGCCGGTGGTTGCCGTTCTTCGACCTCGGCCAGACGGGGGAGCCCGTCGAGGGCAAGCAGCACGTGCTCGCCGAGGCGCCGCTGGGCACGGCGCCCATGTGGCTGCGGGCGGGTGGAGCGCTCGCCCTCACCGAGCCGGCGCAGCACACCACCTCGGCAAACTGGACGCACCTCACCTGGCACATCCACGTGGCGTCGCGCGTGGAGGGCAAGCTGTACGAGGACGCGGGCGAGGGTTACGGCGCGTCGCGGACGACACGGCTGAGTGGAGACTGGACGAAGGACCTCTTCGTGCTGGAGCGGAGCACGGAGGGCGCCTTGCCCCCGTCCCGCGACACGGAGACGCTGTGCCTGTACGGACTCACCGCGCCTCGCGAAGTGCTCGGCGCGCGGGAGCACCGCTTCGTCGACGGGGTGCTCCTGGTGGACGTGGCGTCGGACTGGAAGAAGCTGGAAGTCCGCCTGTAGTTCGCCGCCTACGTCATTCCGGAGCGGGCGCGCAGGAGCGCCACCCAGGGAGGCTCCTGCGCGAGGCGGGCTTCCCGCCCGTCCGCTCGCAGCAGGGTGCCGTCCGGTGCCACCACGGAGAAGCGCACGGGCCGCCCGAGTGCCAGGAGGATCGCCTCCATCGTCGTCTCGTCCTCGGCGCTGAAGGCCAGGGGTCCGAGGGGATGGCTGTGGGCGATCTCCTCCACCTCGCCGCGCAGCCGCCAGAGCGCTTCCCAGCGGGCGCGGGAGTCCGGCAGGGACACGGCGCTGTCGGAGGCATCGCTCCACAGCACCTCTCCCTCACGGCCGATGAGCAGACATACCTCGCGCGGGTTCATGGTTCATGCGTGCCGGGTGATGACCAGCACGTCCTCCTCGATGGCCTCGCGGATGACCGAGGGCAGGCTCTCCAGCGTCACGAGCCGGTCCTCTCCCGCGAGGCAGATGCCCGCGTCCACCACGCCCAATGTGTCCGCCTCCACGAGGCTCTGGAAGCGCTCGCCCATGAAGCCAAAGGTCACTTCCCACAGGCCCGCTCCCCGGCGCCGCAGGTCGAGCAGCCGTGCGCCCGCCGCATCCAACGCGCGTTCCACCCGCGAGGTGAACCGCGCATCGGGCTCCACGGGCCTCGCCCGGAGGTGGGGCGCGCGTGTGAGCGCCAGGGCCCGCAGCCGTGCCTCGGCCGCGACAAGGCCCGCTTCCGCCACGGACAGCACCTGGCCTCGCACCTCGGCGGGCGCGAAGGGGATGCCGAGCCTGTGCGCGGTGGACTCCAACATTGCATAGCCAAAGGCGGCCCGCAGCGATGCCGGCACGGCCTTCACCTCCGCGAGTGTCCCGCCTTCTTCCCAGCGCGAACGCGCGATGGCCTCGGCTTCGTCCTCGAAGTCCGAGGCCTCGTGGACGAGCGTGCCGTCATGCCAGCGCCGGGCGCGCAGGGGTGAGAAGCGAGGGGGCTCCTCGTCGGGCAGCAGCCGTACCGGCTCCGCCTCCGCCCGGGTGTGTACGAGCCGTGTTCCCCAGAGGTGGCCGCGCACGAGCGGCAACCCCTCGAGTCCTTCGGGTCCGGCGGGCTCCCGCGCGGTGGCGGTGCGCCCCCGGACCTCGAAGCGCCACCATCCCGGAGCGGGCGGCGGCGAGGACACCCGGAGGCGCCGGGACGGCAGTTCGACGTGGGCGCCGCCAAAGTAGGGCAGGACCCACGTCTCCATCTGTCCGAGGAACTTCCGGTAGTCCACGACGCCTCCTCCTTCACGCCACCTTCAAGAGGGGCGTGCGCATCACCCGCTCGACCCAGCCGGACACGGGGGCTTGCCCCTTGGCGACGGGCGCGTCCAGCAGCGCCTTGAGCACACGAGGCACCTGGTACGGGTCCTCGAACTGATCCACCGATACCTCGCTGAACGGCACCCGCAGCGTGGTGGAGCACGTGCGCACGCTCGTGCCCCGGGAGTGGGCCACGCTCACGATCAGCGCCAGGGCGCTCACGTCGTAGCCGCACTCGCGGAAGGTCTTCGCCAACTGCGCTCCCTCTTCTCCCGCCTCGTCGCCCACGACGATGACGATGAGCTTCGCCTCCCCGGGCACCTGGACCCCCGCCCGATGCAGGGCTTGCACTCCCGCCCCGTGCACGGTGCCGCCGCCAGCCTCGATACCCCGAAGCATGTGTTGCACGCCCGTGCGGCTCGCCGCCTTGGGCTTGAGCACCGTGCCCATCGTGTCGAAGGAGGCCACGTGCAGTTTGTCCATCGGGAAGCCCGCGAGAATGCGCGTGAGCGCTTCCTTGGACTGCTCGATGGCCCCCTGCATGGAGCCGGACTTGTCGATGAGGAACATCACCCGCACGTCCGTTTCCGCCGTCGCCTCCTTCACCGCCGCCCGCGCCGCGTTGTCGCTCGCTTCCTCCAGCTTCGCCTTGAGCTCCTGGCCCCGCACGTTCTTCACGATGTGTAGCGCCCGTTGATCGCTCGCCACCCGCACCGCTCCCTCCCATCGCGCGCGGATGTCCGCGTCCGCCATCAACCCCAGCTCCTCGAGCGTGGGCGTCATCATCAACAGGTCCTTGTTGGACAAGGACGGCAGGAGCGCCGCGAGGATGGCCGGCGTCAGGCCCACGTCCGGGGGCAGCCTCCCCACGACCTCCTTGAAGGACAGACGCTCGTGCTCGATGCGCTCGCAGATCTCCGCCTCGCTCAGTCCATCGAAGCGCTCGCGCTTGATGAGCTGGAGCCCCACGAGTCCCACCGTGCGGTGGCCCGTGGCCGCCTGCTTCTGCTTCCAGCCGAGCACCTCGAAGAAGGCCTGCGTCAGCGGCTTGTAGCCCGCCTTGCGGGCGATGCGCTGCAGCGTGCCCTTGTAGCCCGCCTTCACCAGACCCTGGAGCAGGGCCGGGTTCTGCTCGCGCGCGCGCAACCACCGCGTCGCCACCGTCTTCCACCGGCCGAGCGGCGGCTTGCGGGCCGCGGGGTCGCCAAAGCCGGCCTCGCGGTTGAGCCGGGCGATCTCCGGCGTCTCGAGCAGTTCGGCCACCCGCAGCACCGCCTTGGGCGTGAGCATGCGCGTGGACTTGCGCTCGTAGTGCAGGAGCATGGCCTCGCCGATGGCGCGCAGGTCGTCGTCATGGAAGGCGATGGCGCCGTCCGGCTCGCGCACGGGCTGGCCCGAGTGGCCCTGCACGAGCATCAACGCGCTCGTGGCCACCTTGAGGTCGCGCCAGTCCGTCTGGGTGAGCGCGTAGGACGCGAAGTGCGCCAGGAGGTCCGTGTTGAGCCGGTAGATGTCCAACAGTTGGCGATAGAGCTTCACCGCCGCGGGCACGAAGAGGCCCGGCGCCACGGACGTGCCGCGCCGCAGGAGGTCCGCGCTGGCGCCCTGGGCCGGATGCCAGACGCCCTGGACGTCCAGGCCCGGGCGGTTGTGCCACAGGTGCGCCGAGCCTCCGAGCACCAGGTCCAGCAGCTTCTCCGCCGGGCCGCGTTGGGCCTCGGGAAGGGTCGGGTTGGGGGTGGTCATCTGCCCTCCTTCGCGCGGGAGTCGGTCCCGGGCGGTGATGTGTTGGCCGAGGGACGCACCAGCGCCTCTCTCCTGACATGGAGGGCAGGCAAGCGGGCACCGGCGGCGCACCCCGAGAAAGAAGGAATCCGGGCGCGGGGAGGTTGTATGAAGCACAAACCGATGAACCCAGGAGCCGTGCGCTCCCCTGGGTGGCAGCGGGTCCAGGCCGTCCCCATGGAACCAGAAGGTAGAGAACCAGAAGGCATCCAGGATGAAGGAACGGCACCACACGACGGACGAGGCGCTCGCGGGTGGCGGCGAGATGGGTGCGCTCATTCGCGCCAAGGACTGGAGCCGTACGCCGCTTGGGCCCGTGGAGTCCTGGCCCCAGAGTCTGCGGACAGCCGTGAGCATCTGCCTGGGCTCGCGCTTCCCCTACCTCATCCTCTGGGGGGAGGAGTCGGTGCAGATCTACAACGACGCCTTCCGCCCCATCCTCGGCCCGGCGAAGCACCCCCAGGCGCTCGGCGGTTGCGCGCGCGATACCTGGCCCGAGGTGTGGTTCATGGTGGGGCCCATGGTGGAGGGGGCCCTGCACCGCGGGGAGGCGAGCTGGGTGGAGAACCAGCTCTTCCTCTTCGACCGGGGTGACCGCATCGAGGAGGTGTACCTCACCTTCTCCCATAGCCCCATCCGTGACGAGACGGGCAAGGTGGGCGGCATCTTCCAGGCGGTGAGCGACGTGACGCGCGGCGTGCTGGGCGCGCGTCGGTTGTCCACGCTGCGTGCCCTCACTTCCGAGGCGCGCTCGCTCGAGGAGGCGGCCCGCGCGAGCCTGCGCGTGCTTGGCGACAACCTCTCGGACGTGCCCTTCGCCGCGCTCTACCTGTTGGAAGGCGGTGGGACCCGGGCGAGCCTCGCGGCGACGAGTGGGATGCGCCCGGGCTCCCGGCTCGCGCCCCTGTCCTTGTCGCTCTCGGCGGGTGATTGCCCCTGGCCCTTCGCCACGGCGCTCGCGCGGGGTGGTCCGCTCCAGGTGAACGGCCTCGTCGAGCGCTTCGGCGAGGATGTGCCAGAGGGGCCCTGGCCCGAGCGTCCGCCGGGCGCGTGGGTGTTGCCCCTGGCGCGCTCCGGCCAGGCGATGGCCGCGGGTCTGGATGCCGTGGCCCTGCTGGTGCTGGGCGTGAGCGCGCGGCTGCGCCTGGACTCCGAGTACATGAATTTCTTCGAGCTGGTGGCCGGGCACGTGGCCACGGCGCTCGCGAGTGCCCGCGCCTACCAGGAGGAGCGGCGGCGGGCCGAGGCGCTCGCGGAGCTGGACCGGGCGAAGACGACGTTCTTCAGCAACATCTCCCATGAGTTCCGCACGCCGCTGACCCTCATCCTGGGTCCGCTCGAGGATCTGCTGGCCTCGGAGGGTCTCTCCGAGGAGGACGGGCGCGAGCTGCGCGTCATCCACCGCAATGCCGGGCGCCTGTTGCGCCTCGTCAATTCGCTCCTGGACTTCTCCCGGCTGGAGTCCGGACGTGCCCGGGCGTTCTTCGAGCCCACGGAGCTGTCCGGCCTCACCGTCGACCTGGCGAGTGCCTTCCGCTCCGCGGCCGACAAGGCCGGGCTTCGGTTGACGGTGGATTGTCCTCCCCTCGCGCGGCCCGTCCTGGTGGACCGAGAGATGTGGGAGAAGATCGTGCTCAACCTGCTGTCCAACGCGCTCAAGTTCACCTTCGAGGGGGACATCCGCGTCAGCCTGCGGGAAGACGAGGAGCGCGTGCGCCTCCAGGTGGAGGACACCGGGGCGGGCATCCCCGCCGCCGAGCTTCCCCACATCTTCGAGCGCTTCCACCGGGTGCAGGGCGCGCGCAGCCGGAGCCATGAGGGCACGGGCATCGGCCTGTCGCTCGTGCGCGAGCTGGTGCTGCTTCACGGCGGCGTGGTGGGCGTGTGCAGCACCGAGGGCCAGGGCACCTGCTTCACGGTGGAGATTCCCCTGGGCCACGAGCACCTGCCCGAGCAGCGGGTGCGGCATCCCGAGGCCCTGGAGTCCACCGCCACGGGTGCCGAGCTCTTCGTCGACGAGGCCCTGCTCTGGTCCGACGGAGCGCGCGCCGCGATGGCCTCTCCCGCGCCTTCCTCGAAGCCGGAAGACGTGCCCGTGGCCCCGGGAGGGCCTCCCCAGGGGCGGGTGCTCCTGGCGGACGACAACGCGGACATGCGCGACTACGTGCGGCGCGTCCTCTCCGTCTCCTTCGAGGTGGAAGCCGTCGCGGATGGCCAGGAGGCGCTGGAGGCGGCCGTCTCGCGTCCCTTCGATCTCATCCTCACCGATGTGATGATGCCCCGCCTGGGTGGCTTCGGCCTGTTGCGCGCGCTGCGCGAGACGCCCGCCACGCGCACGCTGCCGGTCATCATGTTGTCGGCCCGAGCGGGCGAGGAGTCCGCCGTGGAGGGGCTGGAGGCGGGAGCGGACGACTACCTCGTCAAACCCTTCAGCGCCCGGGAGCTGTTGGCCCGGGTGCGCTCGAACCTGGAGCTGGCCCGCACGCGCCAGGCGCTGGTGCACCAGGCGGCATTCGCCCAGGGACTCCAGGAAGCGCTCCATGCCCGTGATGAATTCCTCTCGGCGGCGAGCCACGAACTCAAGACGCCCCTGGCGGCCTTCCGCCTCCAGCTCGAGCTCATCGAGCGCAACCTCCCACCCGAGGCCCGCACGAACGTGGGCGAGCGCATCCTCCAGGCGGGCAAACACGTGCGCCGTCTCGCGCGTCTGGTGGAGACGCTGCTGGATGTCTCGGAGTTGAGGAGCGGGCGTTTCGAGCTGAGCCTGGAGGAGGCGGATCTGTCACTCCTCGTCGCGGAAACCGTGGCGCGCATGCGGGACGAACTCAAGCACGCCGAGTGTCTGGTGACGTTCCGGGCCGACAGTCCGTTCCTGGGCCTCGTCGACCGGCGCCGTCTGGATCAGGTGGTGGAGAACCTGCTGCACAACGCCACCAAGTACGGCACGGGCAAGCCCGTCGAATTGACGCTCGAACAGGACGCGCGGGGACTGATGAGCCTGTGCGTCATCGACCATGGCATGGGCATTTCCCCGGAGGACAAATCGCGCATCTTCGACCGCTTCGAGCGGGCCGTGCCCGTGCGGCGCTATGGAGGCCTGGGCTTGGGTCTCTGGGTGACCCGCCAATGGGTGGAGGCTCACGGAGGCCGTGTCTTCGTGGAGGACACCCCCGGTGGAGGGGCGACCTTCCGGGTGGAATTGCCGGGACTCTCCTCGGCGCGCGTCGGCGTGTCCTAGGCGTATCCAGGCTCCCTTTTTTCCAGTCCTTCGCGCCGGATGATTGGCGGTAAACATTCGAGGATCTCTGCCTCTCGAGGCGATGGGATGAATCGGAGCGCGTGATGAGCACGAACGTGACTGGAACGCGCCCCTCGGCGGATCTCTCCAATTGTGATCGGGAACCCATCCATGTTCCGGGGGCCGTTCAGCCCCACGGGGTCCTGTTGGTGCTGCGCGAGCCGTCGCTGACGATCTGCCAGGCCAGTGAGAACACCGAGACACTGCTCGGCATCCCCGTCCATTCCTTGCTGGGCAAGTCCCTGGAGTCGTTGTTGCCGGAAGCCCAGGTACGGAGCACCCGGGCGAGCCTCTTGTCGGACCGGCTCGAGGACAACAACCCCCTCAAGCTCACCCTCCAGGACCGTGATCACACGCGGCTCTTCGACGGCATCGCGCACCGCCACCAGGGCCGGCTCTTCCTGGAACTGGAGCCCTCGACCCGGCAGGAAGCGCTCCCGTTCTTCGGCTTCTACCACCAGGCGCGGGGTGCCATGTCCCGCCTGCGTGACGCGCGGGATCTGCGTGCCCTGTGCGTGGAAGCCGCGCGCGAGGTGCGCCGGCTCACGGACTTCGACCGCGTCATCATCTACCGCTTCGACGCCGACTGGAACGGACAGGTGCTCGCCGAGGACCGGGTGGAGACGGCCGATCCGTACATGGGTCTGCACTTTCCCGCCTCGGACATTCCCCGTCAGGCGCGTGCGCTGTACCTGCTCAACCTGCTGCGCATCATCCCGTCCGTGCACTATGTGCCCGCGCGCATCGTCTCGCTGCCGGACGAGGCCACTCAAGGACCGCTCGACCTGTCCTTCTGCGTGCTGCGCAGCGTGTCCCCCGTCCATCTGGAGTACCTGCGCAACATGGGGGCCGACTGCTCCATGAGCATCTCGCTCATCAAGGAAGGGCGGCTCTGGGGACTCATCTCCTGCACGCACATGTCCGGCGCGAAGTACCTGCCCTATGAGGTGCGCACGGCATGCGAGTTCGTGGGTCAATTCATGTCCTCGTTCCTCGCCACCAAGGAGGGCCACGAGAACTACGATCAGCGCATCCGGGCCAAGTCCATCCAGGGCCGGCTGCTCGAGCGCATGACGCGCAGCCGGGATTTCGCCGTGGAGCTCTGCCTGTCCCCGCCGGAGCTGCTCGAGCTCACGGGGGCCTCGGGCGCGGCCGTCTATTTCAACGGACGCACCACCGTCCTCGGCAAGGCGCCCACGGATGAACAACTCCAGGGGCTCTTCCGCTGGCTGGCGGGCAGGCCGGAGTCCCAGGACGTGTTCTCCACGAGCTGTCTGCTCGAGCACTACCCGGAGTCGGAGGCTTTCAAGGACGTGGCCGCGGGCCTCATCGCCGCCTCCATGTCCCGGGGCCGCCACAACCACGTGCTGTGGTTCCGCCCCGAGGTGGTGCAGACGGTGGAGTGGGGCGGCAACCCGCACAAGCCCGTGGACGCCCACGAAGACCCGCCTCGGCTGCACCCGCGCAAGTCCTTCGCGCTCTGGCAGGAGACGGTGCGAGGCAAGTCCCTGCCCTGGAAGGACTACGAGCTGGAGGCGGCCCAGGACTTGCGCCGCGGCATCATCGACATCGTGCTCGAGCGCAGCGAGGAACTGCTCAAGCTCAACACGGAGCTGGAGCGCAGCAACGTGGAGCTGGACTCGTTCGCCTACGCCGCGAGTCATGATCTCAAGGAGCCCCTGCGCGGCATCCATAACTACGCGAGCCTGGTGTTGCGCGAGGAGGCCGAATCGTTCAAGCCCGCGAACCGCACGCGCATGGACACGGTGGTGCGGCTCACCCAGCGCATGGAAAGCCTCATCAATTCGCTCCTGCACTACGCCCAGGTGGGCCGCATGGAGCTGTCGCTGCGCGAGACGGATCTCAACGAAGTGCTCACCTCGGTGCTGGAGTCGCTCAAGCCGCGCATCGAGGAGGCCCGCGCCGAGGTGCGCATCCCCGCTCCGCTGCCTTCCGCGCGATGCGACCGGGTGCGGATGATGGAGGCCTTCACCAACCTCATCACCAACGCCCTCAAGTACAACGACAAGGAGAAGAAGTGGGTGGAGATTGGCTTCCGGGAAGCGCCGGAGCTCGGCACCATCTACTCCGTGCGTGACAACGGCATCGGCATCAAGCCCGAGTACCACGACGCCATCTTCCGCATCTTCAAGCGGCTTCACGGGCGCGACAAATACGGCGGTGGCACCGGCACCGGGCTGACCATCGTCAAGCGCATCATCGAGCGGCACAACGGCCGCATGTGGTTGGCGTCCTCTCCGGGCGAGGGCACCACCTTCTTCTTCACCCTGGGCAGCGAGAAGGGTCCCATGGCGGTCGTGCGTCGCGCCGTGGCGACGGAGGACATCCGATGAACCACGAGTTGCCCATCCTCGTCGTGGAGGACAACGACGAGGACTTCGACATGCTCCAGATGACCTTCCAGTCGGCCTCCATCCTCAACCCCCTCTATCGCTGCGCGGAGGGAGAGGAGGCCCTGGAGTTCCTGGCCCAGACGGGCCGCTACGCGTCCACGGGCAAGGCGCCTCGTCCAGGACTCATCCTCCTGGACCTGAACCTCGCTGGCTTGGACGGCAGGCAAGTACTCGAGCGCGTGAAGGGCGACCGGCGCCTCAAGAGCATTCCCGTGCTCGTATTCTCCACCTCCGACAACCCCAAGGACGTGCAGAGCGCCTACGCGAACGGCGCCAGTGGCTATCTCGTCAAACCCGTGGATCTACCGCGATTCGAAAGAATGATCCGGCTCTTCAAGGAGTTCTGGCTGGACCACATCGTGATGCCCGAAGACGATGGCCGAGAGGTCGCGCGCGGATGAATTCCCGATTGCTGACGATCCTCCTGGTCGAGGACAGCCCGGAGGATCGGGATGTGTTTCGGACCTACCTGGAGGAGATGGGAGAGTACTCCTATCGTTTCATCGAAGAGGATTCGGCGGATGAGGCACTCGCGTGCTGCAAGCGCGAACAGGTGGATTGCGTCCTCCTGGACCATGATCTGCCCGAACTGAGCGGACTGGGTTTCCTCCAACGGCTCGTGGATGAGGAGGGCCTGCTGCGTCCACCCGTGGTGATGGTGACCGGGCGAGGGAGCGAGCGCATCGCCGTCGCGGCGCTCAAGGGTGGGGCCTCGGATTATCTGGTGAAGTCCGAGGTCACACCGGAGAACCTCTACCGCGCGGTGCGCAACGCCGTGGAAAAGGAGGACATCCGCAAGCGCCTCACCGAGCAGCGGGCCCTGACAGGCATCGCCGAGGCCCGGCTCCATGCGGCCCTGGAGGTGCTGGAGCGCGGAGACGCGCTGCTGGTGCTCGACAATGACTTCCGCATCCTGCTGGTCAACACCAACCAGGAGCGCCTCTTGCGGCGTGAGCGGGGGGAACTCCTGACGCGCAGCTTCTGGGACGTCTGGACGGAGACCATCTCGTCCCGAAGCCGCGTCTGGGTGGAACTGCACCGGGTCATGCGCGAGCGGGTGACCACGCACTTCGAGGAGTTCTTCTCTCCGCTGGGCATCTGGATCGACGTGAGCGTGTACCCGACGCGCGAGGGGGGCCTCGCCATCTTCTTCCGCGACATCAGCGAGAAGAAGCTGGCCGAGGAGCGCGCCCGGGCCGAGGAGCGGCGGCGCTCGGAGTTCGAGCAGCAGCTCATCGGCATCGTCAGTCATGATTTGCGCAACCCCATCACCGCCATCTCCCTGGGCGTGTCCGTGCTCCTGCGCCGGGATGACCTGGACGAGCGCGTCCTCAAGACGCTCGCGCGCGTGCATTCCTCGGCCGAGCGCACCATCCGCATGGTGAGGGATTTGCTCGACTTCACGCAGGCGCGCCTGGGCGGGGGAATCGTCGTCCACCGGGAGCCGTCGGACGTGTATCCGATTCTGCGGTTCGTGGTGGACGAGGTGCGGATGTCCTTTCCCGACCGGGAAGTGCGCATCGAGATGGACGGGGATGGTCAGGGCGCGTGGGACACGGACCGGGTGGCGCAGGTCATCACCAACCTGGTCACCAACGCCTTGAAGTACAGCCCGGGGGGCACGCCCGTCACGGTGCGCGCCCGGGGGGACCGCGACACCGTGCGCATGGAGGTCCACAACCTGGGCGAGCCCATTCCTCGCCAGGTCCGGGCGCACCTGTTCGAGCCCATGCGGCGGGGGGACGAGCAGTCGGATCGGACGAGCCGCAGCATCGGTTTGGGGCTCTTCATCGTGGACCATCTCGTCCGCGCGCATGGGGGCACCGTCGACGTGCGCTCCATCTCACCCGACGGCACCACCTTCGGTGTGCGCTTGCCGCGCCGGCTCATCGAGCCGCCGCCCGAGCGCGTGTAGTTCAGGAGAACACGTTCACACCCTCGTGCACGGGCAGGCGCGCCACGTCCTTGCCTCCCCGGTACGTGTGCCGTGCGGGCACCGAGACGAGCTCCCACGAGGGCAGCACCACCGCCGTGAGGGCACGGCCGTAGACGCACCCGGTGTCGATGCCCACCGCGTGCTCGGTGACGAGCGGCCGGTCGAACACGGTGTGTCCGAAGATGACGCGCTCGGGGCCCTTCCAGTAGTGCGTCCAGAAGCGGTAGCCCTCGGGGGCCTTCGAGGGCCAGTAGCTCTTGCGCTCCGGCGGCCGGATGCATTGCACGTGCAGCAGGTGGTAGGGCTCCTGCTCCTCCACCGTCTTGCCCGGCAGCACGCCCGCGTGGACGACGACGGCCTGGTACTCCGGGAGCCGGATGAAATGGGGCAGGGTGGCGAAGTAGTCGAGGTGCTCGGGGCCGAGGTCCCTGCGGGTCTCCAGGTGGTCCGGCAGGAGGGCCGCGTCCTCGCGGCGGCGCTGCTGCAGGTGTTTCTCCTCGTGATTGCCGAGGATGGACTCGTGCCGCATGGCGAGCTCGACGCACGCGCGGCGCTGGGGCCCCCGGTCGACGAGGTCCCCCGTGAAGATGATGCGATCACTCGAGGTGGCGCCCACCCGTGCGAGCAGCTCCAGGGCCTCGTCGTGACACCCGTGGAGGTCTCCGATGACGATGGTTCGCGACATGTTGGTGTTCCTATAGAGGAGGGGGGGACACCCGAGTGGAGAAGCCGATGAGGCTGAATCCCAGATTCAGTGCCGGCCGTCGGCGGTCACCCGCGTGAGCGGATGGGAGGAGTCGAACCCCCAGCGTGTAGGGCCTCTCCTGCCGGGTGTCCCCCTGTTCGCCAGGGACGAGGCGCGCCCCTGTTGCCTGACGGGCGGCGAAGCGTTTTCCCGGAAATGTCCGGCCGGAAAAGGAACTGGAAATTTCCCGTCAGGAGTCCCCGGGCCGGGGCGTCGCTGTTTCAGACCCCTCCCCGGACGGCGGTTGTCGGATATCCGGGGGTCGTGTCATCGGGAGGCCGCCTTCGGATGCCGTCGTGCTACCTTGACCCGCCGTTCTACCGAACCCCACCCCGCCCTGGCGGGGGGCTCGTGCCTCCTGGCGGCGCTCCAAGGACCTTCCGGTGTTCGACGATCTCACGGATGACGAACTGTTCGCAGAGGTACTCCAACGTCGCGCCACGGGTGGGGCGGTGGGGGAACCACTCGGCTCCCTCTGTGATCGCTGGGCCCGGCCGGCCCGCTATGTCGTCACCAAGATTCAGGCCAGCTACGGCCGGGGCTCACCCGCGGACGCGGAGGAGCTCTACCAGGACGCGGTCGGCAAGTTCCTCGACCGGGGGTTGGATCAATTCCGGGGCGTGTCCGAGCAGATGCCCGGGCGCAGCGCGTCTCCCAAGACGTTCTTCCTGCGCATCGTCAAGCACGTGGCCATCGACTTCTACCGGCGGCAGCGCGAGGACCTCGCCCCCGCCTCGACGGACCCCGACAACGTCCAGGAGGAGTCTCCCGCGGAGATGTCGCGCGCGATGGAGTCTTCGCGCCGGCGCGAGGAGCGTTCCGAGGCCCAGGAGCTCTACTGGCGTGCGTACGAGCGCCTGCAACAGGAGCATCCCAAGGAAGCCGGTGCGTGGGACCTGTACCACCACCAGGACGTAGAGGACCACGAGGAATGCGCCCGTCGCCTCAGCATCAGCGTGGTCAATTCATACAAGCGCGTCAGCCGCGCACAGGCCTACTTGCGGCTCTATCTGCTCGACCTCCAACAGGAGGGCGGGCGCGAGTGAGCCCCACCGTACCCGGAGGAGGGTACCCCCATGGTCGTTGACGCACTCTCTCGTTACCAGTCCCGCCGTGAGGAACTCTCGCGGGGTGGACTTCCCAAGGACGGCGCGCTGGAGGTGATTGGAGACCTGTTGCGGCGCGGCGAGCGGTTGGGACGAGAGGGCGTCGAGCAGGCCCTGCGGGGACTGGGTTCCGGGGACATCGAGACCTGGCTCCGGGCGCAGAGTCCCGAGGCGCTCCGGCCCACGTTGCTCCGTGCCGCGGAGGAAGCCGCCGAGGCCGCCCTGGGCGAGGACGTGGACGAGGCGGATGTCTGGCGTGCCTCCTCCTTCGAGGGACTTGCCGCGCGTGACCGGGCCGAGTCCGCCTTCCGGGCGATCTCCGAGTGGGAGTCTCTTCACGGCGCGCTCCCCGGGGAGGCGGCGGCGCGGTTGGCGGCCTTGCGCGAGGGATTTGGGCGTCTGGACGGAGTGCTGGAGCCAAAGGCCCGTTGGTTCATCCCGCTCAATGCCCAGCGCCGGGCGGAGCGCGATCTCCTGGATGCCGACGAACGCTCCCGGGCCTGGTGGTTCACCGCGCGCGCCGACTGTGACGAATTCCTCTCGGCCCTGAGCCCCCGCGTCGATCGCCCCGGCACTCATTTGCGCACCTGCGCCGAGTGCCAGGCGGACCTCGTCCGGAGCGCCTCGGTCGAAACGCCTCCCAAGCGGCACCTGAGCGCGGAGGACCTGTGGCGCTTCGACATGGGCACCCTGTCGGCGGTGGAACTCAAATGGGTCGACGGGCACACGGAGAAATGTCTGGAGTGCGCCCAAGCCATCTGGTCCCTGGAGGAGGGGGACGAGGCCATCGACAAGGCGATGGCCGAGCACGAGCGCTCCATCCCCGCGGCGCGCTCCTCGCGGGCCGCCGAGCCGGCTGGACGGAGACCCGGTGTCGCGCGCCACTCCGAGCAGCGGGATGTGTTGGAGGAGCGTCGGGAGTTCCGCGTGGTGCTCGTGCGTGAGCGTCAGCGGGCCCGGCTCCTGGTTCAGCCCCTGGGCGGGCGCGCCGTGACGGCGGCCGTGTTCCTGGCTCCCGGCAAGCCCTCCCTCAGGCCCCAGGCCGGCCCGGAAGGTCTCCAGTTCGACCTGGGGTCCATGGGCGGTCGCTCCGCGCACCTGATGGTGCGCGTGGGCAACAGTGAAATCTTCGAGCGCGACTTCTCCTTCTGACCGGCGCTACGCCCCCAGCGCGTGCAGCTCGCCCGAGGGCACCACCCGCGTGCCCGGTGGCCCCTGGTGCGCCAGCGCCACCATCGCCCTCGCCACGGTGCGTGCCTCGATGGGCCGTGCCGCCAGCGGACGCAGCAGGGGCGCGAGTGCGCGTGCGAGCACTCCGGCCACCTGTTCTCCGATGCGGCTCTCGGAGCGCTCCCCGAGCAACAGCGAGGGCTGGAGGATGATGAGGGATTCGAAGCCGAGCGTCTTGAGCGCGTCCTCTGTTTCGCCCTTCACGCGGTTGTAGAAGACACGCGAGCGTGCGTTGGCACCGAGCGCCGTCACGATGACGAAGCGCTGGACTCCCGCTCGCCGGGCCGCCCGGGCGAAGTTCAAGACGGCCTCCTGGTCCACGGCGCGGAAGGCTTCCTGACTGCCGGCCTTCTTGATGGTGGTGCCCAGGGTGCAGAAGGCGTCCTGGGCGGAGGGCAGTGCCTGGGCGTCGAGCCGGGCGAAGTCCACCGTGTGCTGGACGAGCTTCGGGTGCTGGCGGGGTAGGGGACGGCGGCCGAGGGAGTGGATTTCTCGGTAGCGCGGGTGCTCGAGCAGCGTGTCGAGCAGGGCGCCGCCAACGAGGCCACTCGCGCCGGCCACGAGTGCGATGCGGGGGGAGGTCTCCATGCGGAGAATGCTCAGCACATTCCCCTGGAGGCGGCCAGGAGCGTGTCCGCCCAACGTTCGATTCCGGTGCGGCGCGACGGGGGGCGCGTCAGCTGACGGCCGGGCTCTCTCCCGAGGCCCACTTCATCGAGGACACCTTGACCACGCCCTGGCAGCGGGCACACACCGCGCCCTGGGCGTCGTACAGGCGCGCGGAGGAGAAGAGGGTGGAGGTACCCATGCTGTCGATGGTGGCCTCGGCATGCAGGGTGTTGCCCCGGACGGGACGCTCGAAGCTCATGGAGAGCTGCATGGTGGCGGCGCGGCGGGTGGGCTCCCTCAGGGCGGGGGTGCATCCGATGACCAGATCGAAGAGCGCGGCGAGGATGCCGCCGTTGACGGCGTCGGTGCCCAGGCCGCCGCGGTGCTCGGGACGGATTTCCGGCAGGGCGATGACGACCTTCTTCCCCTCGGGGAAGCTCAGGCGCGCACCAAAATACTTCATGGCCTGGCTGCGGTTGAACTGCTCGGCGAAACGATCGAGCTGCTCCTGGGTTGGATAGGTCTCGGCATCGGACATGGCGCGACTCTACTGGTAGAAAGCCGGACATGCCTCGTTCGCCGCGTCCGCTCGCCCTGCTGCTGGCCCTCGCGGGGTGCACCCAGCAAGGGGGACGGGAGGCGCCCAAGCCCCCGCCAGCGCCCGCGTCCGCTCCCGCTCCCGAGCACCCCGTCCCGGGTGGGAAGGCCCCGCCACCCGAGGTCCGCTATGCGCGCATGTGGCTGGTCATCGTCCATGCCTCGGCCACGCCGGGTGAGGGGAGCGAGGTGCTGAAGGCGCTCGCGCGCACGGGCCTGTCCGCGGAGCCCGTGCGGTTGTCCACCACGGCCTTCCGGGATCTGCGCCCGTGCCTGGAATTGGTGGTGGCGAAGGCGTTCTCGGGGAAGGCGGAGGCGGTGGCCTACCAGGGACGGCTGCTCGAGGCGGGCGTGGCGGCGGAGGTGAAGCACGCCGGGCCGCTGGAGGCCGGACGCGAGGCGCGCGAGGCCACCTGTCTGGCGGCGGTCGAGGCCCATGCCGCGCTCGTCGAGGGCTTGAAGCGCCGGGAGGCGCCGCGCTTCGTGGAGTCGCACGTGGGGCGCACCTTCCTGTTGTTGGGGGAGAGCCAGGAGAGCCTGGTGCTCGAGCCCATGGACGTGCGCCGGAGCGTGTGGATGGCGTCGGCCCGGGAGGATCCCACCGGGCTGTTCTCCCTGGGGGATCGGGTGGACCTGTATGGCGCCGAGGGGCCCCTGCGCGAGGGCTGCGCGGTGAAGGGCTTCACGTGGATCAACCGGGGCGTGCCGCCCGTCGAATTCTTCCTGCGCGAGCCGCCTCCCGAGGAGCCCGGGTGTGGCCGGGTCTGGGCCTTCGCGGAGCTGGACTGCGCGGTGAAGCCGGGCGTGCCGGTGTTCGCCCTGCCCGAGGGGACGAAGGCGCCCGTGTTCTTCCAGCGGGAAGACGCGGCGCCCGGCCCCGAGGAGGCCGCCACGGAAGCGACCGCGCTGCGGCGCTCGGCGCGCTTCGCCACGTTGCGCCTGGAGGGCTCCGAGCAGGCGGAGCGGGTGGGAGAGCCACTTCGCGAGGAGGTGGGCTCCTTCGGGTTCTCCCGAGAAGAGCGCCGGGTGCTCTTCACGGTGGCGCGGCTGCGCGTGGGGGAGGGGCACTCGGTGTGTGGAATCGACTATGACCAGCAGGCCACCCGGGCGGTGGTGCGCGCGCCGGGCGAGCGCGAGCGGGTGCTGCCCGAGACGGGGCTGGTGGGAGAGGACGTGGTGGGGGTGCTGGACCTGGAGGGGGACGGGCGGGTGGAACTGCTCCTGCGCGAGACCTGGCCCGCCGGGACGCTGCGCCTGGTGCGGGAGGACGGCACCGAGGTGGCGGGAGACGTGGTGGAGAACTGCGACTGCGGATGCTGAGCCCCGCGGAGTCGAAGTTCCGTCAGTACGGGATGTCCTTGCGTCGGGTCTGACTCCACGCCTCGGAGGTCCGCCGCAAGAGCTGGGCGACCTCCGCGAGTTCGCCACTCACGCCCTTGCTGGAAACGAAGTCGAAATAGGCCTTCATGGACGCGCTCCTGCACGCGTCCCGCTTGCTGTCGGTCGGAGCGCGGCCCAGGCACACGGTCTCGCCAGCGCCGACCTTTTCGGTCAAGGCCTCCCACTCGGCGGGGAGGATGGAGCGAGGCTGGAGGCTGACCCAGAAGACATGGTGGGTGTCGAAGAAGCTGCCCATGACGTTGAGCCGCGGGCTGGTGAGTTCCTCGGTCTCTCCGGTGGCGCCCGACACCGACCAGAACGCGTTCACCAGGTCCAGATTGAACAGTCCTTCCGGAAGTTTGACCTCGCCGAGGACCACATCGCCGAGATCGAACAATTCCCAGGGGAGCAGGACGTGGAAGAGACGCTGGCCCACCGGGTTGCGCACGAAGTCGATCAACTCCTTGGTGGGACCCGACCGTCGTTCCTCGGCGCGCAAGGGGTAGAGCCGCCCCTGGAAGTCCTTCATGGGTGCCCGGGGGGCCGCGAACTTGAACTCCCAGACGTCGTCCCGGCAGGGAGACGTGGGTTTGCCGAAGAAGCAGCTCGCGTTGGGCGGCAGTGGCTTCAGCACCATGCCGGGCTCGGTGGGCGCCTTCCGGCCTTGCGCGCCCATGAGCAGCACCGTTGCCGCCAGAAGGGAGATGCGTGCGACACGCGGCCTCGTTGTTCCGGCGGGTTTCCCCAAGACGTCCTCTCCGTGAGTCAGGGCCTGGCAAGCGGTTCCACTGCCGCTGAGGGTAAGCTACCCCCACGCACCCCAACAAGGCAGGCGGGCGCCGCCCTTCGCGGAACGTCCTTCCCCGTGGCCGGAAACCCGTTAGAAACCTCGTTTCCCCCTAGATATGGCGCCCGCCTTGAACGCCGACAACGAACTCCTCAAAGACCTGAACGAGCCCCAGAAGGAAGCGGTCCTCCACGGAGATGGGCCGCTCCTCGTGTTGTCGGGCGCGGGCAGTGGCAAGACGCGCGTCATCACCCGGCGCGTGGCGCACCTGGTCCAGTTCCGCAACGTCTTCCCGTGGCGCATCCTCGCCGTCACCTTCACCAACAAGGCCGCGCGCGAGATGCGCGAGCGCCTGGCCCACCTGCTGGGTGCCCAGGCACACGAGCTGGTGGTGAGCACCTTCCACTCGTCCGCCGCGATGATCCTGCGCCGGGTCCTCCGCGAGGAAGAGGTGGCTCGCACGGTGGGGCTCACCCGCTCGTTCGTCATCTACGACGACGGGGACCAGATGCAGATCGTCAAGCGCGCCATGCGCGAGGCGAAGGTGGACCCCATCATGCAGCCCCGGGAGATCCTCCACCGGATCGACCAGGAGAAGAACGCGGCCCGTCTGCCGGACGACATGGTGGTGGACGTGGACGACGCGCGGGGCGTGGTGGTGCAGAAGACCTACCGCGCCTATCAGAAGCTCCTGCGCGCGGCGAACGCGGTGGACTTCGGCGACCTGCTCCTGCTGCTCGTGGACCTCTTCCGCAAGCACCCGAAGGTGTTGGATCAATACCAGCGCCGCTTCCGGCACATCCTGGTGGACGAGTTCCAGGACACGAACCCCGTCCAGTACGAGCTGCTGCGGCTGTTGGCTCCGCCCGAGCGGCGCCCCAACCTGGTGGTGGTGGGCGACGATGACCAGTCCATCTACCGCTGGCGTGGGGCGAGCGTGGACAACATCCTCAACTTCCCTGAGCAGTACGCGGGCGCGCGGGTGGTGAAACTCGAGCAGAACTACCGCTCGGACCAGAACATCCTCGACGCGGCGCACTCGGTCATCCAGCGCAACACACGGCGCCTGCCCAAGAAGCTGTGGAGTGAGCGGCCCAAGGGGGAAACGCTCACCATCCTGCTCAACCGGGACGAGCGCGCCGAGGCGCAGGAAGTGGCCCGCCGCATCCACGGCCTGCAGCGCGAGGGCTTCATCAAGTACTCGGGCATGGCGGTCTTCTACCGGACCAACGCGCAGAGCCGCGTGCTGGAGGAGGCGATGCGCCTGGCGCGCGTGCCCTACGCGCTGGTGAGTGGCCGCAGCTTCTACGACCGGGCCGAGGTGCGGGACGCGGCGGCCTACCTGCGGCTGATGGTGAACCCGCGCTCGGACGCGGACCTGTTGCGCATCATCAACACGCCGGCGCGCGGCATTGGCGACACCACGGTGGAGCGGTTGGCGGATTGGGCCAACCAGGCGGGCGTGAGCCTGTACGAAGCCACCGCCTCGCCCGAGCGCGTCGCGGGGCTCAACACGGCGGCGGTGCGCCGGCTCTCGGGCTTCCACGCGCTGGTGTCCTCGCTGCACGCCTTCGCCCAGGATTCCCAGGACTCGGCGAGCGCGGTGGACCAGATGCTCAAGGAGACGCATCTGGTGGATTCCCTCATCACCGAGGGCAGCGACGAGTCGATCACCCGCGCGGAGAACCTGCGCGAGTTCCTGGGAGCCGCGCAGGAGTTCGACCTCAACCGGGCGGCCGCGGCGGTGGCCGTGTCGGATGTTCCGCGGACGCCCGCACCGGTCGAGCCCGGGGAAGAGGACCTGGACTCCTCGCCGCTCACCGAGGACATCCCCCCACTCAACGCCTTCCTGGAGCAGATCAGCCTCGTGGGGGACGCGGACGCCGAGGTGGGCGACGGCAAGGTGGCGTTGATGACGCTGCACGCGGCCAAGGGACTCGAGTTCGACGCGGTGTTCCTCACGGGCATGGAGGAAGGGGTGTTTCCCCACTCGCGCGCGTTGCGAGGGGATGACGTGGACGGGGAGGAGATGGCCGAGGAGCGGCGGCTCTGCTACGTGGGCTTCACCCGCGCGCGCAGGCGGCTGTTCGTGAGTCTGGCGCAGTGCCGGTCGCTCTTCGGAGAGCTGCGCTACAACCCGCCGTCGAGCTTCCTGGCGGAGGTGCCGCAGGCGCTCTTTGGAATCGCGGAGCAGGAGTTGCCGCCCGCGCCGAAGGAAACGCCCTCCGTGAAGCGCAAGCGGGACTGGGGCGACGAGGACGACGGGCCGCGCGTGGACCGCACCTACTCACAGACCTCGGATGGCGAGGGGATTGGCGGCGACGTGCGGGGGATGCGGGTGCGCCACAATCAATTCGGCATGGGGCGCATCATCTCCACGGATGGCCAGGGGCCCAACGCCAAGGTGACGGTGGACTTCGGCGGACAGGTGGGGCTCAAGCGCGTCATCGCCCGTTTCCTGATGCCGGGGTAGGGAGCGTCAATCGAGGAACCGCCGCTCCCAGCGGCGGATGTCCCGGAGTGGGGTGGATGCGTGGAGCTGGGGTTCGTGGAAGAGCCAAGGCTCGAGGACGCGCGCCAGTTCCCGGTATTCGGGCAGGACGCATCCTTGCTCGGTGTCACCCGCCTCGGGCCATTCTCCGAGGCTGACCACGGCTCGGTCGCCATCCAGTTCCTGGACGCTGGTTCCGGGGGTGTGCAGTTGGGCGCGGAGCCCAGCGACACCGCCCAACTCGCCCAACACGGGCTGTCCGAGGAACGTCAACCAGGAGGGGCCTCGCACCTGAGTTCCAACATGGAGGGAGAGCCAATCCAGGTTGGGCACATCGATACCCGGGTAGCGGAAATAGAGCTTGCGCAGGTCGTCGTCCACACCGGTCAGGCCCGTTCCCAGGTTGAAGGACAGGCCGACATGGCCGGAGCAGAAGGGCAGGAGCGTGGCGAGCTCCATCGCCAACCCACGTACGCGTTGCGGACCGTGCTTCTCAAGGTATTGGGTCGGCAGTGAGAAGGAGACCGCGGAAACCGCACCCGGCTGATTCTCGAGAAAGGGCGCCTCCAAGAGCTTGCCTTGGTAGTTGAACCGGTAGCCGTGCGGGTCATCTTGCGCGCCCTCCAGCGCGACAAAAGCACGGCGGGGGTTGCTCAACTCTTGTTGAACGATGGCCCAGCCTTGCGCGTCGAGTGGTTGCCAGTCCCCTTCGTGGTCATCGAAGAATGCGAGTGAGTGGTGTCCAACGGCGTGGAGGTAGTGCGCGAGTGCTCGCTGGATGCACTGCGAAATTTCCGCGTGCGAGCGGCGCATGAAGAATGTGCAGGTCAAGATCTCCTTGAGCAGGAAGTGACCCTTCAAGGAGGGAACACGTAATCGCGGGTAGTGCTCAGCCATGAAGGGTTCCGAGCCTGGGTGCGACCCGCCCGATGAGGGGAGCGATGTGGTTCCGGTACATCTGACCTTGGGTGAAGTCGGAGAAGGGATGGCCATCGGGGAATGGGCTCCATCCGGGGAACCTGTCCGTGTTCACACAGGGAAATTTGAAGTCGTAAACGGCTTGAGCATCGAGCGCATCGCCTGAGTGGATGACCACATCGGGCTTCAATGTGCCTCTCAAGTCTCCGCCGTTTCCAGAGGTTTCGAGCAGCCGCTCTTCTTCATGACTGACCAGCTTCTTCTGCTTCGTACGCAGGTCGATCCGGTAGCGCTGTTCCACGCTGAACCCTCCGGACCGGATCTTGCCGAGCCTCTCCTGGGCGCACTTCTGGGCGGCTTCGTGCATTTCGGTTCCCAGCCTCATCGCCCAGGTCACGCGCCTGCCCCTGGCATCCTTCGTTTCCTGTTTGCACTCGGCGGCGACTGGCGACGTCTTTTCGAACGTGCCCTCGTACCGAAGGAGCACTTCACTGCGCGCTTGATTGGCGCACTCCTCCAGTGCTTCCTCGATGCTCTTCTGGGCGGTCACATCGAGTACCACCTTCAATACGCCAGTGGCGGAGCCTATCTCCTTGCCGTGGAGCGCGGCACAGGCCGTGAGACTGTTGCGGCACGTGGCCGAAGGCGAGTCGAGGCCCACGGGCGCCTGGCTGAGTCGGTAATGCCTGGGAATGTCGTTGGCGTGTCGCCCCGCGGTGGGATGGACGCAGGCGGATGGCGCCACCCCCATTCCCAGGAGCAGCAGCGTCGCTCCCAGTCGATGGCGCGCTCCGTCGCTCACGCGCTGAGCGCGACAGTGGCTTCTGCCGACGGCGTGACGAGCGACTTCTTCTCCCAGGCGCGGCTCCTCCAGCGCAGCCACATGATGACGCCCCGGGTCCACTCGTCCGCCGCGATGGCGAGCCACACGCCCGCCAGCCCCATCCCCGTGTGGAACACCAGCACGTAGCCCAGGGGCAGGCTCATGCACACCATGGAGCCGAAGCCCGCGTACACGGTGAAGGCGGCGTCTCCGGTGGCGCGCAGGGCGTTGATCAGCACCAGGTTGAAGGACCGTCCGGACTCCAGCAGGAGGCTCAGGATGATGACCGTGGAGGCCAGTTGGAGGACGGCCGGGTCGACGGTGAAGGCGCCGATCAAGGTCTTGCGCAGGAGGATGACGGTCAAGCTCACCAGGACGGTGATGGACACGCCCCACTTCAAGCTGCGCAGGGCCTGCTGGTAGGCGGTGTCTGCTCGGCCCGCCCCCACCAGCCGCCCCACGAGGATGGACGTGCCAATGCCGATGGCGAGGCTGAACAGGAAGATGTAGCGCGAGATGTTCATCGCGTACTCCCGGGATGCCAGCGCCACCGGGCCCAGGAAGGTGACGTAGTACATGAACACCGTCTGGCAGCAGTGGTAGGTGATCTGCTCGACGGCGGCGGGCACGCCCACGTGGAAGATCTTGCGGACGTAGTCGCGCGAGAACGTCACGTAGTCGCGCGCCGCCATGCGCACATCCATCACCCGGTAGAGCATCCAGACGAACACCCCGAGCGCCACGCCCCGGCTGAGCACCGTGCTCCACGCCGCGCCCGCCACACCCATCCGCGGCAGGCCGAAGTGGCCGAAGATGAGGGCGTAGTTGCACAGCACGTGCAGCAGGTTCATCCCCAGGGACACGAACATGGATTCCTTCGTGAATCCGTACGTGCGCAGCAGGCTCGCGAAGATGTTGATGAGCGCCTGCAGGAAGATGAAGCCGCCGACGATGCCCACGTAGGTGCGCGCATGGACCAGCATGTCACCCGAGAGGTTCATCTTGGCCATGAGGGTGCTGCCCCCCAGGAACAAGCTCGCGCTGACCACCACGCCGAACAGGAAGTTCAAGGTGATGGCGAGCGCCGCGATGCGGGCCGCTTCCCTCCGCCGCTGAGCCCCGATGTACTGGGCCACGACGATGGCGGCGCCGTTGCTGATCACCTCCATGAGGGTGACGCTGAGGAAGACGTAATGCGCCGCCACGCCCACCGCCGCCGCGGCCTCGTCGGACACGCCACTGAGCATGAACGTGTCCGCCGTGCCCATGAGCATGAACAGCAGGAACTCCAAGAAGATGGGCCAGGTCAGCCGCAACAATCCCGGAGGGGTGGACGACGAGGTGTCTGCTGAATGCATGGAGGCGTGCTCTCTCTCGAATTCTCTGCCCCAGGGCTCGCGTGTCGCACGCTCCCTGTTTCCTGTCGAGTGGCAAGGGTGAGACCAGCTTCCTCGCTCGATGAGCTACGCGAAGACGCGTCTTGTGAATGGGTGGAAATGCGTCTATTTCAACTCAAAGCATTGGCACCGGAGGGCATCGCATGTCTCGTCAACGGGGCTCCACTGCCGGTGGGGTGGGCTCCACGGTGGGTGGGAGCCTCCCCGGAAGACGAGCAGCCAACGGCCGGGCTCCAACGAGGTTGAGAGCGCTACTTCGGGCCCTTAGGATGACTGAAAGGACGGTACCCGACATGGCTTCGATTCGTGACGACGAGCTGCCCAGCTCGACCGGTATTCCCTCATCCGCTCGCCGGACCGACTGGTCCGCGCCCCCGGCGCTTCCCGTCACCGAGGAACTGCTCCTCGCCCTGCCCAAGACGGATCTCCACTGCCACCTGGATGGCTCGATGCGGCTCAAGACGATCCTCGAGCTGGCCGAGCAGCAGAAGGTGACGCTGCCCGCGGACAGCGAGGACACGCTCGCGCGCGCCATCCACATGGGCGAGGTGTGCGAGAGCCTCGAGGACTACCTGGTCGCCTTCGACGTGACGCTCTCGGTGCTGCAGACGGCCGAGTCCCTCTACCGCGCCGCCTACGAGCTGGCGGTGGACGCCGCGGCGGAGAACGTGCGCTACATCGAGGTGCGCTACTCGCCCGCGCTGCACCTCAAGAAGGGCTTGAAGATGACCACGGTCATCGACTCGGTGCTCGAGGGCCTGCGCGTGGCCAAGCGCGAGACGGGAATCAAGTACGGCGTCATCGTGTGCGGCATCCGCCACATCAACCCGCAGACGTCCATGCGGCTCGCGGAGCTGTCGGTGGCGTACAAGAACCGGGGCGTCATCGGCTTCGACCTGGCGGGGGCCGAGGCGAGCTTTCCGGCGAAGGATCACAAGGACGCCTTCCAGCTCATCCTCAAGAACAACGTCAACTGTACGGCGCACGCGGGCGAGGCCTTCGGCCCCGAGTCCATCTCCCAGGCCATCCACAACCTGGGGGCGCACCGCATCGGCCATGGCACGCGGCTGCGCGAGGACGGGGATCTGCTCAACTACGTGAACGATCACCGCATCCCGCTGGAGGTATGCCCCTCCTCCAACGTCCAGACGGGCGCGGTGTCGAGCCTGGACGCGCACCCGCTCAAGTTCTACTTCGACTACGGCCTGCGGGTGACCATCAACACGGACAACCGGCTCATCACCGACACCACGGTGACGAAGGAGTTGTGGCTGTCGCACAAGGAGATGGGGCTGTCCCTGGAGGACCTGACCACCATCATCGTGTCCGGCTTCAAGAGCGCCTTCCTGCCCGCGCGCGAGAAGCAGGACTTCCTGCGTCAGGTGAACGAGGAGATTTCCCGCACGCTGGCGAGCTTCGAGAAGCGGCCCCAGATGGTCAAGCAGCCGGCCTGAGCCGGAGCGCAAGGAGCGACGCGTGGAGCTGGAACTGGGTGGCAAGGTGGTGCTGGTGACGGGGGGCTCGGACGGCATCGGGGCGGCGGTGGCCCGGTGTCTGGTGCGCGAGGGGGCCCGGGTGGCCCTCTGTGCCCGGAACGCCGAGCGGCTGGAGGCGACGGCCTCGGCGCTGCGCGAGGCCGGAGGCGAGGTGCTGACGGTGGTGGCGGACGTCACCCAGGCCACGCAGGTGGATGCTTTCGTGGACGCGGCCGTGGCGCGTTGGGGGCGGGTGGATGGGCTGGTGAACAACGCGGGCGCCTCGGCGGCGCGGCCGTTCGCGGAGGTGGATGACGCGGCGTGGGAAGCGGATCTCCAGCTCAAGCTCTTCGCCGCGGTGCGCACGTCGAGGCGGGTGCTGCCCCTGCTGCGCGCGGCGGGTGGGGGCTCCATCGTCAACGTGCTGGCGCTCGCGGCGAAGGCGCCCGGGGCCCGGTCCGCGCCGTCCTCGGTGTCCCGGGCGGCGGGGATGGCGCTCACCAAGGCCTTGTCCAAGGAACTGGGCCCCGAGGGCATCCGGGTGAACGCCGTGCTGCCAGGGCTCATCGAGAGCGGCCAGTGGGAGCGCCGCGCGACCTCCGCCGGGCAGCCGGTGGGGGCGCTCTACACGCAGATGGCGAAGGGGGCGGACATCCCCCTGGGCCGCGTGGGCAGGGCGGAGGAGTTCGCGGACGTGGTGGCCTTCCTGCTCTCGCCCCGCTCGGGCTACGTGAGTGGCGTGGCCCTCAACGTGGACGGTGGGCAGTCTCCCGCCGTGTAGTGGAGCTGGTCGCCGAGGACGGTGCGTCAATTCTCTGGCGCTTCCGGCCTCCTCCGGGTGGAATCCCGCCGCCCAGGGGCTGGGGGGCCCGAGATTTCTTCATCCACTCACGACGAGGCGGCACACATGGACAACATTCCTGAGAATTTCCCGGGCGCACCGGGCTCCACGAACACGGCCGCGGCCCGCGAGGCCGTCTCCACGCCGGCCATCCTGCTGATGGTGACGGCGGGTCTGGGCGTCGTGATGGCGTTGCTGAGCCTCCTCACGTCGCTGGCGGGCGGCGGGGACGTGACGCCCGAGCAGCTCGAGCAACTGCGCCAGGCCGGCATGGAGAAGTTCATCCCCTGGCTCCAGCGCTCGCGCTCCTTCGGCTCCTTCGGCAATCTGCTCACGCTGGCGCTCAGTGGCGTGACGTTCTTCGGCGCCATGAAGATGAAGAACCTGCAGAACTTCGGCATGGCCATGGCCGCTTCCATCATCGCCATCATTCCGTGCTTCGGGCCCTGCTGCTGCATCGGCATCCCGGCCGGCATCTGGGCCCTGGTGGTGCTCAACAAGCCGGAAGTGAAGGCCGCCTTCCGGCCGTAGCCGCTCGCCCGCTCGTCTGCCTGGCGGACCCATGCTTCCGGGTCCGCTTCCCGGCGCGAGCGCTCAGGCGACCTTCATGCCCTTGGGGATGACGACCACGCCCCCCGCGGTGACGTGGAAGCGGCGGCGGTCCTCCTCGAGGTCGTACCCGATGGTCATCTCCGGGGGAATCTCCACGTTCTTGTCGATGATGGCGCGGCGGATGCGGCAGCGCCTGCCGATGGTGACGTTCTCGAAGAGCAGGCTGTCCTCGACCTCGGAGAACGAGTTGACGCGCACCTTGGGTGAAAGCACCGAGCGCTTCACGTGGCCGCCGGAGATGATGCACCCCTCGCTCACGAGCGAGTCCATGGCGTGGCCCACGCGCTTGTGCTCCTGGTCGGCGAAGACGAACTTGGCCGGCGGGAAGTTGTTGGGCTGGGTGTAGATGGGCCAGCGGTCGTTATAGAGGTTGAAGACGGGGTCCACCTCCACCAGGTCCATGTTGGACTGGTAGTAGGTGTCGATGTTGCCCACGTCGCGCCAGTAGCCGCGCTCCTTCTCCTCCTGGCCGGTGATGACGTTGGTGGCGAAGTCGTACACGTACACCGGCTCGCGCTTGTACAGCTCGCTGATGATGGACTTGCCGAAGTCGTGGACGCTCGTCTCGTTGGCCGCGTCGCGTACCACCTCCTTCACCAGGGAGTCGGTGGAGAAGAGGTAGTTGCCCATGGACGCCAGGCAGTACCGGGGGTTGCCGGGCATGGGGGGCGGGTTCTTGGGCTTCTCCACGAAGCCGCGCATGCGCCCGCTCGCGTCCACGTCGATGATGCCGAAGTCCTTGCCCTCCTCGATGGGTACGGGGATGGCGGCCACGGTGCACGCGGCCTTGTTCTGCACGTGGAAGTCGAGCATCTGCCGGCAGTCCATCCGGTAGATGTGGTCCGCGCCGAAGACGAAGATGTAGTCGGGCTCCTCGTCGGTGATGATGTTGAGGTTCTGGTAGATGGCGTCGACGCTGCCCTTGTACCAGTCCATGCCGGTGCGCATCTGGGCGGGCACTGTCTCCACGTAGTGGTCCAGGAAGGCCGACATCCTCCAGGACCGGGACAGGTGCTTGTTGAGCGAATCGCTCTTGTACTGGGTGAGCACCTTCATCCGGTAGATGCCGGAGTTGGCGAAGTTGGAGAGGACGAAGTCGATGATGCGGTAGCGGCCGCCAAAGGGGACGGCCGGCTTGGCGCGTTCACGAGTCAGGGGTTCGAGCCGGGTTCCAGCGCCCCCCGCGAGGATCATTGCCAGCAGTTTCGCCATAGGGTCGCCCAAGCTATCTGGTGGGCAAGACCCGGCAAGCCCCTCCAGGTGGGTTCGTTGAGTACCTAAACCACGCCGACTTGACGGGCCCTCGTGGCTTCCCACCAGGAAGGCGTGCTATGTCTCGGAGTCGATGGCTGGCGACGAAACCCGAGTAACCAAGATCTCCTCGATCAAGGAGCTGGCGACCCCGGTCGACTCGGAATGCTGCATCGTGCAGATTCACGGGCCGGAGCTGGGCAAGAAGTACACGCTCCTCGACCTCGAGTTCACCATCGGGCGTGAAGAGGGAAACCACATCGTGGTGGACCTCGACAACGTCTCGCGGAGGCATG